>ENA-ORXF01000629-ORXF01000629.1-marine-metagenome-genome-assembly--contig:-NODE-629-length-24611-cov-4.914445_pt1 | contig 24611 bp, 12 predicted proteins | sample MGYA00237864_ERZ511476 | MGnify/ENA primary metagenome ERZ511476 (study PRJEB26306, sample SAMN06343908) | marine metagenome | isolation source: coastal waters | place: Atlantic Ocean: West Antarctic...
GATAGTAGATTTGGAGTCTTATCCAAAACTGGTGAAGATGCTAAGAAGATGTTTACTGATAAAATAGTACCTATAAGTATTAATTACCCGTTCTTCTTCAAACCCATTCAAGATGGTATGGATAGACCTAAAAGTGAATTAGCTTACCGCATTCCGGCTAAGAAATTTACTAGAAGGAAGATGAAGGAAACTGAAGAGGCTGATGATATGGAGGGTCTTGATACTACCATTGACTGGAAGAACACAGGGGATAATAGCTATGATGGTGAGAAGCTCTCTTTATTAGTCCACGACGAAAGTGGTAAATGGGAGAGACCCGATAATATCCTCAACAACTGGCGAGTTACAAAAACCTGCCTGAGGCTTGGTGGTAGAATTATTGGTAAGTGTATGATGGGTTCTACAAGTAACGCTCTAGACAAGGGTGGTTTAAACTTTAAGAAGTTATATGGAGATTCACAGGTAAATAAAAGAAACAAGAATGGACAGACAAAATCTGGTTTATATTCTCTGTTTATCCCAATGGAATGGAACTATGAAGGATTTATTGATGAGTTCGGAGTTCCAGTCTTTGATAGTCCAAGCGATGATGTCTACGGACCAACTGGTGAGTTAATAGATACTGGCGTAGTAGACCATTGGGAGAATGAGGTTGAAGGGCTTAGAGAGGATCAAGATGGTTTAAACGAATTTTACAGACAATTCCCTAGAACTGAGGAGCACGCATTTAGAGACGAAACAAAGAATAGCTTATTTAATCTAGCTAAGATTTATGAGCAGATAGATTATAACGAGGGTAACAAGAGCTCTTCAGTGTTAACCACCGGTAACTTCCAATGGGAGAATGGAGTTAAAGATACTAAAGTAACTTTCAACCCCGACCCTAAGGGTAGGTTCAAAGTTAGCTGGGTTCCTGGGCAGAAGATGCAGAATAATGTTATAACAAAGAATGGCGTTAAATGGCCAGGCAACGAGCACATGGGTGCCTTCGGTTGTGATAGCTACGACATTAGTGGTACTGTTGATGAGAAGGGATCTAAAGGAGCTCTGCACGGGTTAACTAAGTTCAGTATGGAAGATGCGCCAGCTAATACATTCTTCCTAGAATATATCGCTAGACCTCAGACCGCTGAGATCTTCTTTGAAGACGTTCTAATGGCACTTGTATTCTATGGGATGCCAATACTCGCCGAGAACAATAAACCCCGTCTATTGTACTATTTACGTAGGAGAGGTTACAGAGGTTTTAGTATGAACAGACCGGATAAGATATGGAATAAGCTTTCTGTAACTGAAAAGGAAGTAGGTGGGATGCCTAACTCTAGTGAAGACATTAAACAAGCTCACGCAGCAGCTATTGAAATGTACATCAATGACCACGTTGGCCACTTAGAAGATGGTACCTATGGTAGTGTATACTTTAGTGAAACACTCAGCGATTGGAGTCAGTTTGATATAAATAAGAGGACAAAGTATGACGCGGCAATTAGCTCGGGTTTAGCTATAATGGCCTGTAATAGACACCTGTATAAACCAAACCCAGAAGCAAAGAAACAAGCATTAAATTTAACTGTTTCTAGGTATAGCAATACTGGATTTAATTCAAGAATAATTAAAAATTAGATATGGCAGAGTCTGTTGTAAGAAATTTCCCATCACAAGCTGTAGGGGATTTAGAAAAAGCTAGTCACGAATATGGACTTGAAGTAGCTAGAGCTATTGAACATGAGTGGTTCTCTGGTTCCACTTCTAAGTATGGTGACATGAATAATAGCTTTCACAAGTTAAGGCTGTATGCTAGAGGTGAACAACCCGTACAGAAGTATAAGAATGAGCTGTCAGTCAATGGTGATTTATCCTACTTGAACTTGGATTGGAAACCCGTACCTATCATATCAAAATTTGTAGATATAGTAGTTAACGGTATGGCTCAGAGAGCTTATGATGTTAAAGCCTTCTCTCAAGACTCTTACGGGGTAAGCAAGAGGACTAAGTATATGGATTCTATAATTAGAGATATGAAGTCTAAGGAATTCAACGATGCTGCTCAGTCTAGCTTAAACATGAACCTGTACGAGAATAAGAAAGAAGACTTACCAGACACTGAAGAGGAATTAGCTTTACACATGCAGCTAGATTATAAACAAGCTGTTGAGCTAGCCGAAGAGCAGGCTATCAATGTGTTGATGGAGGGTTGTAAATTCGACTTAACTAGACGTAGAGCCATATACGATTTAGTCACCATTGGCATAGGAGCTACTAAGACTACTTTTGATTGGAGCGAAGGAGCTAAAGCTCAGTACGTAGACCCAGCTAGTCTAGTCTACTCACACACAGACTCACCTTACTTTGAAGACATATACTATATAGGTGAAGTTAAAGAGATACCTATCAATGAGTTAGTTAAAGAGTTCCCCAATCTTAGAGAAGACCAGATAGCTGACATAGTAGAGAACTCTGGTACGGCTCACAATGGTAGATCTAACTCTGATAAGAACAAGGTATCTATACTATATTTCAACTACAAGACACATGCTAACGATGTTTACAAATTAAAGGAAACAGGGACAGGGTCTCAGAAGACTATAATTAAAGATGACACCTTTAACCCACCAGTGGACATGGAGGGGAATTTTAGTAAGTTAGAAAGAGTAACTGAATGCTTGTACGAGGGGGTTTTAGTTTTAGGTACTAATAAGCTACTCAAATGGGAGATGGCTAAGAATATGATGCGTACAAAATCTAACTTCACTAAGGTTAAGATGAATTACAGCATCGTAGCACCTAGGATGTACAATGGTAAGATCGAATCTATGGTCAGCAGGATTACTGGCTTCGCTGATATGATTCAGCTTACACACTTAAAACTACAACAGGTGCTATCTAGGATGGTGCCAGACGGAGTTTATTTAGATGCTGATGGTCTAGCCGAAATAGATTTAGGTAATGGAACTAGTTATTCGCCTCAAGAAGCTTTAAATATGTTCTTCCAGACTGGTTCAGTTATAGGTAGGTCGTTTACTTCAGAGGGAGATCCTAACCCAGGTAAGATACCTATACAGCAAATCCAAAATGGTGGTGGTGGTAATAAGATCCAGAGTCTTATAACTACATACAACTACTACCTTCAGATGATACGCGATGTTACTGGTTTAAATGAAGCAAGAGATGCCTCTACCCCAGATAAAAACTCGTTAGTAGGTATTCAAAAACTAGCGGCGGCTAACTCGAACGTAGCAACAAGGCATATATTGCAGTCCATGCTGTTATTAACATCAGAAACAGCCGAGGCTTTATCACTCAGAATATCAGATATTATAGAATACTCCCCAACTAGAGATGCTTTTATTCAGTCTATTGGAGCACATAATGTAGCTACGCTTGAGGAGATAAAAGACTTACACTTATACGATTTTGGTATATTCATTGAACTACTACCCGACGATGAAGAGAAGCAAATCTTAGAGCAGAACATCCAGATGGCTTTAGGTCAGAAGATGATTGACCTAGATGACGCTATAGACTTGAGGGATGTCAGGAATGTAAAACTAGCCAATCAACTACTAAAGATTAAGAGAAAGAAGAAAGCTGAGAGAGATCAAAAAGCACAGCAGGATAATATTAAAGCTCAATCTGATGCCAACATCCAAGCTCAACAAGCCGCCGCTCAGGCTGAAACTCAAAAGGAGCAAGCCAAAGCTGAGATAGAGAGTAGGTTAGAAGAGACTAAGAGTCAATTGAAAATGGCTTACCTGGATAAGGAAGCCGCGGTTAAGAAGGACCTAATGAATCATGAGTTTGAATTGAATATTAAGCTCAATGGTTTACAGGACAAAACATTAAACAATAGGGAGAGTCAAAGAGAGGACCGTAAAGATAATAGAGTTGACATGCAGGCGGCACATCAAGATAGAGCTGCTGACAAAAAGAATTCAGGTGAATCACTTAAAAAGTTTGAATCATCAGGTAATGATATAATTGGTGGGGGACTTGGATTAGATAAGTTCACTCCAAGATAGTTTTTAATTTTATAGTATTATATTATGGTAGAAGAAGTAAAACCCACAGTAGTTGACGATAACGTAACTAAGGTGGAAGTTAAAGCAAACCCAGTAGAGTTCAGCGATGATGATGTCATTAAAGTTGACTTAAATAAACCACCTGAGACTATAACAGAGGTTGTAGAAGGAGTCGTAGAGGAGGTTGACCCTGAAGCGGTGTCAGAGGATTCGGTGTTAGAGGAGGTTGTCGAAGAGGCAAATGAGGTTGATGCCCCGGTTGAACTAGAGGTTGAACCCACTGTGAAACTACCGGACAACATACAGAAGCTAGTTAATTTCATGGAAGACACTGGTGGTGATTTAAACGACTATGTTAAGCTAAACGCTGACACATCCAAACTGGATAACTCAGAAGTACTGGATCAATACTACAGAGCTACTAAACCCCATTTATCCGCAGACGAACGTAACTTCCTATTAGAGGATAGATATGGTTTCGACGAGGATATGGATGAGGAGAGAACTGTTAAAGGAAAGAAGATTGCGCTTAAAGAGCAAGTTGCCGAAGCGAGAGCCTATATAGACGGGCAAAAGTCTAAATACTATGAAGAGATTAAGGCTGGTAGCAAGCTCACTGATGAGCAGCAGAAAGCAGTTAGCTTCTTTAATAGATACAACGAGAAGTCTGAGGAGACTAGTCAACACACTAAATCCCAGAAGGAGTTCTTTAAACAGAAGACTGAAAGTGTTTTCAACGAGGAATTCAAAGGTTTTGAATACAATGTTGGGGACAAGAAATTCAGGTTTAACGTTAAGAACGTTGAAGATGTTAAGGTTAGCCAAGGCGATATCGGTAACTTTGTCCAAAAGTTTTTAGATAAAGATAACAAGATGAGTGATGCTAAAGGTTACCACAAGTCTCTATTTACAGCTAACAATCCAGATGCCATTGCCCAGCACTTTTATGAGCAAGGTAAAGCAGATGCGATTAAAGAAACTGTAGCTAAGAGTAAGAACATTGATATTAATTCTAGGGGTACGCATAGCGACCAGCAAGTTGGTGGTACTAAGTTTAAAGTGTTAGGTGAAACATCTAGTGACTTCAAGTTCAAAATTAAGAAAAGGAAATAATTTAACTTTAAATTAAAACATTATGGCATTTAGTGTAACAGGTGGTCTAGGCTTAAACGCTACACCGTCTCCAAGCAAACAAGCTTTAGCTGGTAACTATTTAGATTTTACTACGCAAAACACAGACTCAGCAGATAAGAACTGGGCTCAACAATACTTACCAGACCTTATGGAGAAGGAAGCTGAGGTATTCGGTAACAGAACGGTTTCTGGATTTTTAGAGAAAGTAGGAGCTGAAGAAGCTATGGCTGCTGATCAAGTAGTTTGGTCTGAACAGGGTAGACTTCACTTATCTTACCAGTGTAAGATGGATGCAACTACAGACGGGTTATTCACTATTGAAGCTGATGTAGATGGTAACACTGGCGCTGAGCACGGTGTTAGAATTGGGGATATGGTTGTAGTATCAGATGCTGACAAAACGGTTAAGTGCTATGTTACGGGTACGCACAATGAGGCCACGACTTCTCTGACTGCAGGTCAAATCCAATTAGCATCTTATACTAGTGCTACGATAGGTTTGAGTACTACAACTTTAGAATGTAGACTATTTGTCTTTGGTTCTGAGTATGAGAAAGGTAAAAATGGTCGTGGAGCAGTTAATGCACCAGCATTTAGGTCTTATGCTAACCAACCTATTATCTTGAAAGATAAGTATGAAGTTTCTGGTTCTGATGCATCAGCTGTTGGCTGGGTTGAAGTCTCTGGAGAAGAGGGTCAAAATGGTTACTTGTGGTATTTAAAAGCTGCTGGTGATACTAAAGCTCGATTCACTGATTACTGTGAAATGGCTTTAATAGAAGCTGAAAAAGCTGTAGCTGGTTCTGGTGTCGATGGTTTTGGTGGTAATATTAAAGGTACTGAAGGCTTGTTCGCTGCTATCTCTGACAGAGGTAATGTTGCTGCTCAAGTTTCAAGTATGGATGATTTTGATATGATCCTAAAAGAATTTGATAAGCAAGGTGCTATCGAAGAGAACATGATGTTCTTAGATAGATCACAAGCTTTATTGATTGACGATATGCTTGCTAGTATGTCAACTAGTGGATCCGGTGGTGGAGCTGCTTTTGGTGTATTCGATAACGATGCTGATATGGCTTTAAACTTAGGTTTCTCAGGATTCCGTAGAGGTTCTTATGACTTTTACAAGACTGACTGGAAATACTTAAATGACTTAGCTACTCGTGGGTCTATTAATGATGAAGTAGCAACAGGTTCTACTAGGTTAGGAGACATCTACGGATGTATAGTTCCAGCTGGTGTATCTACTGTCTATGACCAATCTTTAGGTAAGAACCTTAAACGCCCATTCCTACACGTTAGGTATAGAGCTTCTGGTTTAGAATCTAGAAAGTTCAAGACTTGGACTACTGGTTCAGTTGGAGCTGTAAGTTCGGAATTGGATGCGATGGAAATGCACTTCCTCTCTGAGAGATGTTTAGTTGTTCAAGGAGCGAACAACTTTATGTTGATCAAAGGAGCACAAAACGCATAGTAAATAATAAACCACCCCTGAGACATGGGGTGGTTTTATTTTTAATTTTATATTATATTATATCATGGCAGTAAAACCAAAGAAAGCAACACCCGCTAAAGAAGTGGCGGAAGTAGTTAGCGCACCAGTTAAAATTAAGGCAGAGGTAGAAAAACCAGCTAAAGATAACTGGGAATATAAAGACAGGGTTTATATCCTGAAGAATGGAGAATCACCATTATCTTACAGAATCCCATCTAGGGGTTTAAACTGGTTTGATGAAGAGTTGGGTTACGAAAGAGAGGTAACTTATACTTCTAATCAAAAGACAGCATTCGTAGATGAGTTCAAAGGCAATGCTAGGCTTAGTCATATTGTATTCAGAAACGGATCTATACGAGTAGGTAAAAACAAGGTGGTCTTACAAAAAATACTATCAGAGTATCACCCGTATAAAAACCGGCTATACTTTGAATTAGATGAAGTTCAGAACGCTTCAATCCAGGTTGATGATTTAGAGATGGAATTGGATGCTATGAATGCTGCTGTAGGTTTAGACATTGATATGGCTGAAGCTATTATGCGTACAGAGATTGGATCTAGGGTAGCAGAGATGAGCTCTAAGGAGCTTAAACGAGATTTACTTATGTTTGCTAAGAGAAACCCAGGGTTGTTCTTAGATCTAATGGATGATGACAATGTCCACTTGAGGAACATAGGTATCAAAGCAACTGAGCTAAGTATCATTAATCTATCTGGAGATAACAGGACCTTCTTCTGGGGGTCTAACAACAGGAAGTTAATGACAGTTCCGTTTGACGAACACCCATATTCAGCTTTAGCCTCTTGGTTTAAGACTGACGAAGGTATGGAGGTTTTAAACTCAATCGAGAAACGATTAAACTAATATAATTAGTTACAACACTGATAGCCACTCTTAACCGGGTGGCTATTTTTGTTTCCGATAGTAACATATCACTATCTTATGTGATTATATTATTGTAAAATAATAGCATAAAGTAAAGGAAAATGGCGATATTTATAGATACAGTATATCAAAGGGTTTTAGCTTTAGCTAATAAAGAACAGAGGGGTTATATAACTCCTCAGGAGTTTAACCTGTTAGCAGGTAAAGCTCAGAATGATATTTTTGAAATGTATTTTCACGATTACAAAACGGCATTGTTAAGCCCGGGTAATCAGAGTAAAACATCTGATGATATAGATACTATTCGTGAGAAGATTGCTATGCACAGAGTAGTTGGTGATAGTGTAACCACTGAAGGAGTTTTAGGAGGGGGTAGTCAAATTCATTGGTTAGAGAATGTTTATAGTAAACCTCAATCGCATAGAGTGGTTAATATAACATTCGGTGCTGGTGGTGATATTATAGATGAGGCTTCTTTAATACACTTAAGAGCTTACTACAGTCCTATTGAGACTTTAGAAGAAACGGGTTTTAACTTCGCTTTTAATTTAAATGGGGGTAGTGATGATATTGCTCTAGCCTTACAGAGCTATATTATTATCGGAGCGGCTGTAGACGATTCAGACACTCAAATTGCAACTAAGTTTAAGAATGCTGTTAATAATTACAGCCCTTACCATTCAGCTACATCTAGTGGTAATGTTGTAACTGTAACTTATAATCAAATCTATGCGTGGGCTGTAAATGAAAGTGTGACTAGTTTTAATAATACTACTATTTCGGAACCTACAAACTCTGGGAGTACAAACTACGTTACATACGAGGAGATTGACAAGAGTGATTGGGCGTACGTAATGGGGAGCTCAAAACTTAAACCTTTAGCTAGTATGCCAACGTATTACAGGAAGAATGCTTCATCAATAGTATTATACCCTACACCTAGTAGTGCAATACTTTGTGATTATATTAAAAAGCCAGCCAAACCAGTTTGGGGTTATGCAGTGGTGGGTGAGAAAGCTCTATACAGCTCCAACACTTCAACGGATTTTGAGTTACACCCAGCGGAGGAGAGCAACTTGACAAATAAAATATTAGAACTTGCAGGTATTATTATTAACAAACCAGGCTTATCTGAGGTTATACTTAGAAATCAAGCAGTTAAAGAAGCTAAAGAAAATAGATAATTATGGGGTTATTAGGAACAGAGACACAGAACAATTATAATACATTCGTAGATAAGGGTAACTATCAGTTTGTATCACTAGATGATATTATAAGTTCGTTTATGGTGGTTTACATTGGGGAAAATAAAATACTCACTAAAGTTAGTAGAACTGATATACAATTCCACGGCATGAGGGCTATACAGGAATTGTCATATGATGTACTACGTTCTCACAAAGCCTACGAAATAGAAGTGCCTAGCACTTTGGTTATGTACCTACCTCAAGACTACGTTAACTATACTAAAATAGTTAGAGTGGATTCTAGCGGCGTAGAAAAACCTTTGTACCCTACAGGTAAGACATCGAATCCTTTTCCTATAAATCAAATCGATGGAGAATACCAATTTGCTAATGGGAGTCTTGAACTTCAAGGTGTCGCTGGTACAAGTGCAAATCCTCATACTTCTGACACGCGTAATGCTTTTAGCAATCTGCAATCGTCTAGTACAAATAGTGATTCACACAATACGAATCAATCAGCACTTGGTAGTGGAGGCGGTAGATATGGTTTAGACCCTCAACACGCTCAAGATAACGGTACATTTTACATAGATAATTCAACTGGGTTTATACACTTCGGAGCCTCCTTAGTTGGTGAGACTATTATACTAAAATACGTTAGTGACGGCTTAGGTACTGATGCTGAGATGGTTATCCATAAGTTCGCAGAGGAAGCTGTGTACAAGCATATCATGTATGGAATATTGTCAGGTAGATCAAACATATCAGAGAATATAATAGCTAGATATAAGAAAGAGAAGTTCGCAGAAACTAGGAAAGCTAAGATTAGACTATCCAACATTAAGATGGAAGAGTTTACTCAAGTGCTAAAAGGTCTTAGTAAACCAATTAAGTAATAGTTTATGTCAGAGATAAAACATACGTTTCAAGCTGGGAAGATGAACAAGGACCTCGATGAGAGATTAGTTCCTCAAGGAGAGTATAGGGACGCTTTAAATATAGAGGTTAGAACATCGGATGGCGGAGACGCTGGTACTGCTCAAACTTCCTACGGTACTATAGAGAGGTTGGCTTCTACTGAATTAGAGTTAACGAACTCTTGGGCTCCTTATAGCACTACTATGGTTGGCTCTGTTGCTGATGAGAAAGCTGATAAGGCTTATTTCTTTTTAGCATCACCACCAGTGTGGACTAAGGAAGAGCTCTTCACCAATGCTGATATAACAGAGTTAAAGATCTTCAAAGACTTAATCATACAATACGATACTGCTACTAAGTTGACTAAGCCTGTTGTTGTAGATATATTTGAAGTACACAATACTCGCTCTAACTTAGGTAACCCTAATGGAAACGTAGATGGTTTTGCTTCACTATCTTTCCCAGCAGGTATTACTGACACTCTTAGACCTGGGATGGCTGTACAGGCTTACAATACTGGTGGTACGTCCTTAATGAGTGATTCCACTGATACCTTCCTAACTGGTGATCCTATTATACGAAAAGTAGTTGGTAACGTTATATACTTTGATAGAGTAGTAGCCACTGCTTTAACTACTGCTTTGTATTGGAAGTTCATAGCGCCTAAAACACTGAACTTCAGTAGAAACACAGTCACTGAGAAGAAGTCGATTACTGGTATAAATATAATAGATAACTTTCTATTCTGGACTGACAACTTCTCTGAGCCAAAGAAAATAAATATAGATAGATGCATAGCTGGTACTCCTAGTTTTAGCTTGCACTCTAACTTAATGATCACTAGTCCAGAGTCAGCTTTAGATACCTTAGTAAATATCAACACTGTAGATGTTGGTAACCACGGCGATCTCAAGGAGGAACATATAACAGTAATAAGAAGAGCACCGAGAGTCGCTCCTAAATTATTGATGTCAAGCTCAAAAAGAAGTGGTGACGTAACTGGTAGTTGCACTCAAGTTTTTGCAGATAGTAATGAACCGTTGTTAGCCTCTACTCTAGTATCTGACGTGTATATATCTGGCGGTGTTTTTCAAGTTGGTGATGTGCTAATATTGGAGAACGCAGATGCTTTAGGCGAGCTATCAGTAATTAGGTGTGTAGTAGAGGTGGCAGATACTGTACTAGGTTTGTATCAACTTAAAATAGAAAGCATACCCACTACTCTAGTGAACACTCAAGATGCTTGGACAGTAGAGCTAGAGCAACCTAAACCTATGTTTGAATTGAAATTAGGTAGGTTTGGTTATAGATATAAATACCAAGATGGGGAGTTCTCATCTTTCGCTCCTTGGTCTGAATTAGCTTTTTTACCTGGGGAATTTGATTACGTACCAAAAAAGGGTTATAACCTAGGTATGGTGAATAACTTAAGAGACTTAAAGATCACTGATTTTGTGGTTGAGGATTCGCTTAGACCTGATGATGTGGTTAGTGTAGACATTTTATACAAGGACACTTCATCACCTAATGTATATATAGTGAAGACTATAGAGCGTGGTAAAGATCCTGAGTGGGACGAAAGTGCCGCAACTGGTTCTAGTGGTATATTGGAGATAACCTCTGATATGATACACAGAGCTCTACCTTCATCTCAACTCCTTAGAGCTTGGGACAACGTACCTAGGAAAGCCGTAGCTCAAGAAGTTACTGGCAATAGGGTTTTGTATGGGAATTACCTGCAAAACTATAGCGTACCCAACCCAGTAGCGGTTATACAAAGACGTGTAACAAAAGCTCATGGGGATGGTTTACTACCTGAAGCTTCAGTGAAGTCTATTAGAAAGTACAAACTAGGTATAGTATTCGGAGATAAACAAGGTAGGGAAACACCTGTTATATCTGCTGGTGCAGTAACTAAAGATGGGCACATAACAACTAGTGATGTAAACGTAGAAAAGAAGTATGCACACGAGACTAATAAGCTAAGTGCTCAGCAAGACTGGGATTCGCCTATAGAGGGTTGGATGGATTATTATAAGTACTACATAAAAGAAACCACTAACGAGTATTATAACCTAGCTATGGATAGGTGGTATGACTCTGAAGATGGTAATATATGGCTATCATTTCAGTCTGCGGATAGGAATAAGTTAGACGAGGACACATACATAATACTAAAGAATAGACATGGTAGTCAAGATCCTGTACTAGATGAAGCTAGGTATAAGATATTAGCTATAGAAAACGAAGCACCTGACTACATTAAGACTACAGCTAAGATGCTTGGTAGTTTAAATATAAGTGAAATATCTAGCTTAGGTGATACTAATGTAATCGAGTTCCCAGCCACAGCATGGGATGCTACATTTAGTGGTATAAAATTCAAAGGCATAGGTTGGGCTAGAGTAAAAGGAGTTGCTGGTGGTCAGGTAATGTATTCCGCATGGGCTAGAATATCTAGGCTTAATGATAGTGCCCACGAAGTGACATTAGTAGATCCTATAGGTGAGTCAGCGGATATGACAAGTATATTGGGGGCTTCTGGAGTAGAGTATAGGTTGGAAATAAAGGATGCTGTAGTAGAGAACAGACCCGAGTTTGACGGTAAGTTCTTTGTAAAGATATACAAGGACGGGGTTTTAACCTCTAACGTTCTTGGCGAGAGTGGTGATAGTATTACTTATATAACTAAGGATACGTTTAAACATGCTTACATACAGAACATAGAAACAAACCCAGCGGTTAATGGTACCTTGAGTGCATACGATTGGAATAACCCTCATTTTACCGCAGCAAATGTCGAATCTCGGTTTGCTACGTGTGCTCACGACGGGGATAGCCGGGAATTTTGGAAGGATCATGGTTCAACTGGTTTTAGTGCAAGCTGGTATCTAGATAGAACTAGAGATTATTACAATGGTAGTTTCGGAACTAAGAATGGTTTACACCATCAAGGTAGTGTAGTAGGTATGAATGCTATGCACTTCTCTATTAGAAGAGAAAATTTTGGTAGTGGTGATACATTATTATTTAAAACTAAAATGAGTACTGTAGGTACTTTATTTAGGTTTAGCACTGACCCGAATTCGGTTGTATACGAGGTTAAATCAGGCAGTGGAGTAACCGGAGCTGCTAGGACATTTCAGAATGATCCGACTATTGGTGGATGTAACGAGCCACCCGAAAACTGGGACACCTCTCATAAGAGATCTTTCTTGGTTAAGTTTGCTAGGATAGATGATGCTACCGTAGGGCTAGACGTTAATGATTTTGACCCAAGAGGAGCGTTAAAACATGACGGGTCTTCCACTGCTATTATAAACATAGTTGAACCTATGTTCAATTCATCTGAGAACTTACTAGTAGATCAAGGTAATGCTATATGGGAGACTGAGCCTAAAGAAGATGTAGGTCTAGACCTTTACTATGAAGCTACGAATTCTCTACCAATGAGGTTAACTGAAGCTAATAACGAATCATTTGCTCCAGTCGGATCCGTTATAGAGATAGTTAGAGATGGTTTAGTGGTTAGCAATATAGTTACTACGTACTTAGTAGTTAAGACCATGGTGAGAGATGTAGTATCGCTTAGAGAATCTACCAGCGCAGGTACTTATACCTTCGATGTGTTGATAGGTGATACCATTAGGTTTATACATGCGGATGGTACTATAACCGAGTCTACCGTTGTGGATTACATGACTACCTATGACACAGAGGATAATGATTACGGAATATCTCCATCACAAACGCCCTATCTTAGATTGGATAATGAACTGTATAAGTATAAAACTCAATTACCTTGGTACAATTGCTACTCATTTGGTAATGGCTTAGAGTCTGATAGAATAAGAGATGACTATAATGCTCCAACGATAGATAACGGAGTGAAAGTATCCACAACCCTAGATGACTATGGGCAAGAGAGGAGATCAAGTGGTTTAATATATTCTGGTATATACAACTCAACTAGCGGGACTAACAACCTCAATGAGTTTAACATGGCAGAGAGTATCACTAAGGACTTAAATCCTACATATGGATCTATACAAGCATTAAAAAGTAGAGACACAAACGTAGTGGCTTTCTGCGAAGATAAGGTATTAAAGATACTAGCTAATAAGGATGCATTATTCAACGCTGATGGAAGCTCTAATGTAACGGCTTCTTCAAACGTACTTGGTGATGCATCTGGCTTCGCTGGGGATTACGGAATATCTAAAAACCCAGAATCACTAGCGCTAGATAATTTCAGAATGTACTTCTCAGATAAACAAAGAGGTGTTATACTTAGATTATCTCAAGACGGGTTGACACCTATTTCAGCCGCAGGCATGACCACTTGGTTTAGAGACAACCTAAAAGAGACTCACGAGGTTGTTGGTACTTACGATGAAATAAAAGGGGAGTATAATGCCACCTTGAGGTATGTACCAGCAGTCTACGATAGACATAGTGTGCTGGAACCTAAAACTCCAGATACCACGGTTTCCTTTAGCGAGAAAACTAAAGGTTGGACCAGCTTCAAATCGTTCACACCTCAAACAGGTTTGTCCATAAATGGGGAATACTTAACGGCTAAGGATGGCGGATTGTGGTCTCACTATGACAAGACTACACCAGCCAATTTAATATATGGAGTTCATTATGATTCTACTATCGATGTCTTATTTAACGATAACCCTGGTAGTGTAAAGAGCTTCGGTTCTATGAACTATGAAGGAACTCAAGCTAAAGTGTCGGCAAACACTGGGGACAGGGAATATTACAACCTAGTGGAAAAGAAAGGGTGGTATGTAACCTCTTTTACTACAGATCTACAAGAAGGGCTTGTACCTGAGTTTATAGATAAGGAGGGGAAATGGTTTAACTACATATTTGGTGAGACTACCACGTTGAAAAACTTAGATACTAGTGAGTTCTCTGTACAAGGTATAGGTATGGTGACTTCAGTGGTACCACCAACGCAGACAGAGTTCACAATAACAATTCAAAACGGAGAATAATGGCATTAACTGATTGCACAATAACCTCATCTGTATCTACGCATATAGGTGGCACCGCGGGTATTAACAACCAAACTTTAACTATAACACCCAATGTGGGGTTTTCAGTTGGCAAAGTCGCTGGGGGCTTTGACGTTGGTTCGTTACCTAATGGAGTATATAGCGTGACACTAGCTGATGTTAGCAACCCTGGTGATGCTACCAACACTATATCAGTAACAGTGGATTTCACTAATGCTTTTCTAATGCCATCAGCTAATACTTTGTTTGAGATAGATATAACAGGTAAAGCTATACCTCTACTAGATACTATAGATATTCAAATAGCTTTAGTCCACCCGTTTGATGGGGCACCAAATGCTACTATAAGTTTAGCAACAGCTGATGATATAACTATAGACAACTACACTGCAGCATCACCCCACGTATCGTATATGAGCGGTACTATACTTAATAACGTATCTACAAAGGTAGCTACGGTTACGATAACAGCTGACAGTAACACTTACACCTCTGCATCGGGTGGTTGGGCGTTGACAAATACTCCTTTTATATACCCACTATCTAGTGCTTGGGCTGATAGTTTTGATAAGTTTGATTGGATATTTGTTAGTGAGAATGTCGTTAATGGCTTCACCACTGGTGTAGTTTTTGATTTATTTTTCAAGGACACAGTGAGTCATAGTACTGCACTAGAAGCTGGGGAAGTTATCAATGGCAGGTCTACACACTTAAACGTAACACCTAAATTACTAGGTGCAGATCCAGGTTTAACTATTGACTCTATTGAATTCGGTGACTCAACAAATTCAGGTGGTACTATACCAGGTGGTGGGATATATCCTCCGGATGATTCAATAGAGGTTAACATAAATGGTAGTGTAGGCAGTACTTTTACCATTGGTTTCGCAGAGACAACTACTGGTGGTGGAACCGGAGTTGTGACTGGAGTTCCGGACCAAGTTTTAGATAGCGAGAATGTGTTGCAGGATGTTATTCAAGTAATACCAGCAGGGGGTACAATAACTTACAACTTCACTGTACCATCAACTACTACTGAAAAAGAGTTTACTATGGCCGTAGTAGCGGGTGATGCGAGTACTACCGTTAATCCTGTGTTAGCATCTAAAGTTTACACTCAAAGACCAGACCCAGTAATAGATATAAGGGCTGAGATTCCAGGTGGTTGGACTACGGTTTCAGCTATAAAGGACAGCGTTGTATCAACTGGTAAACCTGGTATTTACGCAGAGGAATTACGATGGAAAGCTGATAGTATGCTGGGCTTGGATTTTGAACTAAAATTCGTTGGCTCTGGTGCGTTCACCGTAGTTAAGTCACCAGGATTTAGCGACTTTATTACCACTGGAGGAACCGATACAACCGTGAGGTTGACTAATCTAACGGCTACTATATCAACAGATAGACACACTGCTTATATATCCGGTACTATAACAGCTGACAAATATGGCTTAACTAGTTCCACTAGAGCTGTACCATTAGATACTTTATTCACATACGCAGGATCTTAAAAAAATAAACATGGCAGATATAACATTAACATTCTCTAACGAGATAAACGTTTCAGTTCAAGTAGGTGATGTAGCCTATTATTGTACACCAAGTTCGAGTGGTGGGTTTAATACTTCAAACCAGTCAAGTATAGTAGAGATAGGACCTATAGATTCTATAACTGGTTTTGTTATAGTTTGTGATATGGCTTCAACCGCTGTGCCACCGACTGCTAATGATTTCATACTATTTAGTAAGGATAGCAAAGTGAACACTAGTTCTCTATTGGGGTATTATGGGTTAGCTAAGTTCAAGAACAATTCCACAGTTAAAAGTGAGATGTTTGCAACTGCTTGTGACGTGTTTGAGAGTAGTAAATAAAGGTTTAAGACTGTGATTATATATTAGTAATTAAATATAACCAAATGAACCTACCAGTATTAAACACCAGAGAGAAGATACAGGCATTACAAAATACTCTACTAGCTCATGCTAACGGACTTGATATAGTAACAGAACAAGACACACACCTATTCCCATTGAAGCATTCTTTTGCTGATGGTATTTACGTGAGGCAAATGTTCATGGGTAAGGATACTGTAGTAGTTGGAGCTATACATAACCATTTACACGTGTGGTTCTTATTAGCTGGAGAGATAACTGTAGCGACTGAAGAGGTCAGCGAGACTTACATTGGACCGTGTTATGTAGTGTCTACTCCGGGTACCAAAAGAGTTATATATGCTAATGAGGATTCAGTCTTTGTTAATGTACATAAGAACCCAACTAACTGCAAGGATATTGGAATGTTAGAGGAGGAGATAGTCTCAGCTACGTTCGAGGAATACGAAGAGTATATAAATAAAACAGATAAGATATGAGTTTTTTAGTAGCAGGAGCAGCAGTGGTTAGTACCGGTGTAGGTATAGCTAAGGCTATATCTTCAGGCAAGAAGCAAAAAGCCGCTGAACGTAAAGCAGCGAAATCTAAGATAGAGATGGATAAGCAGAAAGATGCTTTCTCTGAACTAGACACTAGTAATCCATTTTTAAATATGGAGAATACATACGAAGATCTAACAATCAACCAAAAGGGTATGGAGCTTCAAAATCAACAGAATCAGCAGTCTCAGTCCAATATACTAGGTGGATTGAAGCAAACCGCTGGCAGTTCAGGGATCGCGGCGTTAGCTCAGCAAATGGCCAATTCAGGTCAACTAGCTTCTCAGGAATCAGCGAAAATGATAGGTGATCAAGAATCAGCTAATCAAAAACTTAAGACAGCTGAGGCTAGCAAGATACAGGGTAAGGAACGCGAGGGTGAGGTCTTATCTAGAGAAATGGAAAGGAACAAGCGGTCTACACTACTAGGTATGGCTCAGAGTGAGACGGCCGGATATAATGATCAAGCTGCTGGATACGAGGCAGCTAAGTGGGATGGTATAACCTCAGTAGCTGACTCTGTTGGTTCTATGGGTGGAGTTTAATTAAAAATTTAATAGTAATATAATGGGAGCAGACGCAACGTTAGTACAAGGTGCTTACAACGCCACTAAATATACGAAGAGCAAAGTTGATGCGGCCACAAAAAGGCTGGGTGATAGTTTGAGTGATACTGTAGGTAAACTCAGAAATAAAAAAGATGCGGAAGCTGAAGAGGCAAAGAAGGTTGAAAACACTAAGGTATCTGATGCTAAGAAAGAGCAAGACAGGCTAGCCCTGGAGGCTAGGAAAGCTAAAGAGAAGGAAGATAAAATTAGGTTGGGAGATTTTAATGCAGCGGCAGAGGAGGTTAGAAATGCTGACGGTAGCTTACCAAAAGGAGATTTCGTTGCGTCACAGTCAGAGGTAGAGGAACTAAAGAAGAGCTTCCTGAGTGATGACCCAATATTACAGGCTGGAGCCAAACACGATTTAGCGACCATGACATCTGGTTTAGGGGAAGTTAAAGACCTTAGGTTACTGACGTCTACTAACGTATCTAACAATGATTTTAGTGCGGGTATGTCTAATGAGAACCAGGACTTTTACAAATCAACTATGGGTAAAGAACCTATTGTTATGTATAAACAAGAGGTTGATGGCGAAGGTAAGCCTACATCAAGGACGGTAGGAGTGAAAGGCCCAGATGGTAAATGGATGTCTACCACGGCTTACTCAGCTATGATGGAGAGTGACATGGTAGATGTTAAGAGTCAGTCAAGTTTACTAGATCTGAAGACAGCTAAAATAAAAGAAGGTGCAAATGGTAAGTCTACTGACATATACGACGGGGAATCTGTAGATGAAGCCGTAACAAGTATAATCAAATCTAGCTCGAATGTTCGATCGCTAATGTACGATGTGCAATTTGGTACAACTAGCTTCGTAGAAGACTTAAGCAATTCTGACATGTTGAATAACTTAACATATGACCAGTTAGGTATAACAGCCGAGGATGCTTATATCTTAGATAAAAATCATGACGAGGTTATAAACGAAGATGATAAGCTAACTAAGGAAGACAGAGAGATGATTGCTAAGAACTTAGCCGACGATCCAGACTTAGATGAACTTAGGAATGATCTACTGAAGAATTACTTATCATCTCATGTAGAGAAGAGCTGGAGTAAAGCTCATGATGCTGTGGTTGCTGCTAATCCAGTTAGTAAACCTAACCAGAATAATACAAACGACTACAGTCAGGAAGAGCAGGATAATGCCAACGACGTGATTACAAACGCAAAAACTCATAACTAAAACTAAGTATGACTAATAAGATATATCGCTTAAGTAGCGGGAAGTTAATAAGAGTTTCAGCTCAACAGGAAGCTAATGGGTGGTTGTTAGATAATTCAGACGCTACGTTTGTTCGTGACGATAATGGTGATGATAAAAAAGCACCAGAGGGAAAGGAAGAGGTTGCTGCAAAGGGTGCAAGTGCGGAGACCAGCGAACAGTCAACAAGCACTACGGACTCCAACTTGGAGGGTGGTTCTTCGGACTCACAATCAAGTGATTTCGAGTTCCCAGTGGTTCAACCTGACTTGAGTCTACCTCAAGATGGTACGACTTTTAATGTACCTGAAGTAGTTGAAGGTGTCCCTGTAATAGAAAACCCAGACACATTTTATAAATCTCAAGTAACAGAGGTAGAAGCAAGTGAATTACCATCAGACCAGGGAGTAGAAGAACTAGAGTATTCAAGTGATGACATAAGCTTGCCTCAAGATAATATACAGTCTATCGATCCTGTTATGGATTTTAAGGCTATAGAGGAGGCTGAGGCTAATAGAGAGTCTGATACCATTCTATTGGAGGTTTACTTATCTAAGAACTACTTTAATAATCCGGGTGTCATAAAAGGTATCACGGGTAAGAACACATTGCAAGGAGCATCGAGAGAGGATATAGATCTAGACGACTTAATGTACCACGTTAAGTCTACTATAGGTTCTGAGGACGAAGGTAGAGTTTCCTTCCCTAACTTATCAGATAGTGATATAGATGTGGTAATGAAGGATTTGTATATTAGCGAAGCTCAAAAAGAAGAAGAGAATATTTCAAAGCAAGCTAGACAAAGAGGTGTACAACTAGCTGTCGACAGCAACGAGGCTATAGAGGTTGCAGTATTCGACTTAGAAATAGCTGACATTAACACTCATTCAAACAAGGATGAAGTTAACTTAGCTAAAGTCAACAAGGAACTTAGGATAGGTAATCCATCGGACGAAAATAGAAAAATACTAGAAGCTAGGAGAGATGAGTTAATTGACTCCCTATTCTATAAGGATGAATTGAAATGGGTACCAGGAATTAAAAAAGGTAGAGGTGGTACACATGAGAAGACAGGTAATAGAATACCTAAAGGTGTTGAATACAAGATGTTTCACGATCCTAATACAGGTAGAAATATAAGCGCTGAAGAGGCTGAGGTTATAGCAATTAGCGGCGGCGAAGCCTTGGATATATCCAGTCCATATGAGGGTTATATTGCCACATTTGGTAACACTTCTCAAGATAAATTAGAAAGATATTATTCTGACTTGTTGCTAGAAGAACAGGGTTTCGACCTGCAAGGAGCAAAGGTTGGAGATTTTAAAGTTGGTGACAAAGTACTAGCTATGCATTTAAGAGACGCAGGTTTCGAGATGCAAGACAATGGAGTATTTAAAGACGTACCTCTTAACTTAATAACTAAACACTCTAACATACTTGGAGCATCGAATATATTCTACAGGGATTTTGCTTTTACCGATGGTGACGTAACACCTCAGAGCTATGATAGTAGTATGTACTCTAATCAAGAAGAGTTTGTGGAGTACGTTAAAAATAGAAAAGCACAGCAAGTGGATATTGCAGCGAAGAAGGAAGCTTTATGGCAAGTGTACCACTTAAACAAAGATGTTACTAGTATAGAGAAAACCAGGACAGGTCAGATACTTGGCCCAGCCTCTAAAGCTTTTGATTATAAGTTTGGTGAGGGTTATGCTAGGGAACACTTTGGTATGACCAACATGGAAGTCATAGACATATTCAAACAAGAGATAGTGCCTAGCGCTGGGTTAAAATTGTCTAAAGAACAAGAGCGTCATACTAAGAGAACTTTAGCTGACAAGGGGTTTGAATCCATAGGTGGCTTAGCTAGTATGGCTCCAGATTTATTCCTATTAAACAAGGCTACAGCCCTATCGGGTGTTACAAAAGTTGTGGAAGGTTTAATGGGTGCTAGATACTTGATAGGTGGAGCTAACTTATCTAGAACTCAAGCAATAGCATACGCCACAAAGAAGGGTAAGGATTTAAGTACGTTACTAAAATCTAAGAAAGCAGTGGAGGTAGCTGCAACTAACTGGCAGAAGGGTAAAGGCTTAGCTATATTAGCCGTTGCTGAAGAGGTTAAGATGAAAGAAGGTTTAGGTGCTTTAACTGGAGGTCAATTGGAATTCCAGAGGGGTGTTGGTGCTGGGTTTGCTCTAGGTGGTAAACTACTACCATACACGTTTAAGAACTATACTAAATACAATAGATTAAACACAGCTCTAGAGTTAACCTTAAAGAATGGTCCCGCATTTGCTATCGCAGCTGAAGCTGGGGAAGCAATCGACGCAATAGTTAATGACCTACAAGGAACGGAGGAGATTGAAACCTTCTTACATGAACATTGGGGAGACTATGACGAAAACTTCGAAAGAACTATCTTACATTTAATAACTGGTAGCGGTTTAGGTTTACACGGGTTGAAAGCTAACGATGTTAAAACCTACGAGGGCATAGCTCAATTCAGGAGAGAAGCCCAATTCAAGAGTGCTGAAAGCAGGTTAAATATTGAGGAAGCTTGGCAAGTTGAAGTGGACAATAGAGCCTCTAACGAAGGCATACAAAAGAAGACTAGACACGGGTTGGAAAGTAAGAATTACAAGAATTTTATAGAAGACTTAAATAATAATGGATCGTTCGAGGAGTGGTGTGAAACTCAAAGAGTAGAAGGTAATAAAGACTTTTCTAACTTGGAAAAATACCAACAAGATTACCACATGGCTGAATCATATTTAGATAAGGCTGATGACGTAGAAGCTTGGTTAGATCCAGTAAAGGGTAAAAAGCTATACGACAAGTACTACGAACCTCTAGTAGAACTGTATAAGGAGAAGGGTAAAGAGTTAGTAATAGAATTAACAGACAAAACAATTTACCAGAAATATGTTACAAGTGAAGGTAAGTATGCCTTCCAGGAGGTTAATGCATTATATGAGTTTGGTAAAGGTAATAATGCCACCAAGATAACTATAGATACTACCAAGTCTAAAGGTAGAGACGTAGCTAGCCATGAAGCTCTACATGCCTACTTTGGTATTATGTTTGAAGGTAAGCCTCAACTTAAGACTCAATTTGAGGAGTCTTTTAAAAAGACTTTAAGCAAGATCACCGCTGGTAATGGTAAGAGTGTTTACGATAATATACTAGAAGATCAAGCAATAACAAGTATGGGCAAGAGGGTTCAACTCGAAGAGATGATGACTTATACTGCTGAGTACTTATCTAAAAAAGAGAATCAACATCTCATGGATAGTAAAGTATTCTCTAAAGTTGCTGAGCTATTTAATAACTTTTCTGAGTCTGTAACTGGGAAACCAGGTGATTTATTTACCCAGAAGGAGATTATAAATATGTTAGGTAGGTTTAGTCAGACTGGTAACATATCGGAACTTAAAGGGTTAAAGGATACATACGTAGAAATAGGTGATACTGAAACATTCTCAGATAAGTTAGCTTCAAAACCATCAGAAACGGTTAGGACAGTTAAGGGTGAGTTAAACAACATGGCTGCTGAGAAAAAGAAAATCATTGAAGATCAAAAGAGTTTAATCGCAAATAAACCAGAGGGTTATAAAGATTTACAAGCAGCTAACACTGTTAAGATAGCTGAGATAAATAACGAGGTAAAAAGCTTAGAAAAGATTAGTGACGAAGGTAATCCTAGGACTAGACTGAATAAGTTCTTGTCTGAACAAGTAGTAGTAGAAGACCCATTGACGGGCAAGAAAACACTAGACTACAAGAGTAAATTTACTAAAGAGCAGTTAAAGGATGGTAAAGGTAAGAAGGCTTTAGATGACACATTTATAGAACTAACCAATAGTGAATTCATCAAGAATAGGATAAAGCAAGGCATAGAGAGTTTTGGTATACCGAAAGGTGGGCAAGCTGAGAAGGATTTTGTACAAGAAGTCATAGAGAATCTACAGGATAGATTGACGAGTAATTTTAATCCAGGTAAGAATAATGATGTTTTTGGTTGGCTTGAAGGAGTTTCTGGTGGTGATGGTTTTTCTATAATGTTCAGAGCAAAAGGTGATGCAATGGTTGCTTATAATAAGCGTATTAAAACGAACTCATATGATGCCAATGAGGGCATGAGTGATATGTTTATGGACGAGAGTACTGGTGGTTCCGGCAGCGGTGGAGAAGCTCCTCTGGAGAGATACTTCTTTAGGGAAACTATAAGTGAAAGTAAGCACAATTTCAGTGAGGAAAGTAATGCAAGTATTGACGATGCTATTGCTAGAGAGAATATAGATGTAAGTGGTTTAGAATACAAAGATGTAAAAAAGTTAATCGTAGATCAGAAGTTAGAGGTAAACAAGAAAGGTAAAACGGTTGTACCAACATCTTCTTCTAGAGTTGAACCAACAGGTCCTTTAGCTGATGTACTTAAGATAAACTCTGAAAGACACGGTATACCTATAGAGAGAATATTGGCAAACCAAACCCTGTCTCAACCTATGAGGACTAAGGCTCGAGACGTTATATACGCTGAGCGAGTGGAAAAGATATCTGCACTACCAGAAGGTACGACTCCTAGTGGGAAGTCAACAGGTGTTGCTACATCTAAGCTTGGTGATTTCTACTTAAAGAAAGCTAGAGTCTCTTCAGCTAAAACAGGTAGTACACAGGGTAATAAAGAACAGAAGCTTAAGGACATCTTAATGGAAGATTACTTAGCTATGTTTGGTATAAAAACTGATGGAACCCATCTACCTGGTACGACATTTGATGGTGCTATAAAGCAACAGATAATTCAAGAAACTTCCTTAATAGTTAATCAAAGCGCTAGGAAGAATGCTAGAGACTTGACAGCTAGGATAGGTGAGGGTAGAGGTATTGAAATGGCTTCGAAAGACTTCAACAAGGAAGAGAGTAGAGGTAAGTTAGGTAGCTCTGTGGTTGATGGTATTGCTAACGAGTTTAGTGAACGATTTGGCTTAGATAGTAACGAGACTAAGGATATATTTGATAGATATGCTCTTGGTGTACTAGATAATAAAACGTATGTGGATTGGTTTGAGAGATCTCTAACTGAAGATGCTGTAACCAGAATGAGGGAGGTTATCTTAACAGGTAAAGAGTTGGAGGCTATAGTAGCAAAGGAAACCATAGCAGCACAGAGTGCTAAGGAATATGTTGAGAACATCGACTTTGAATCCAGTGGTACTACTACTGCTATGGAAATGCTGTCTGATAGGTTAGGGTTTAAAGTTACACCCAAGCACTTGAAGCAGGCTGCTAACAATACCATACAAAGATCTAGGTTTACAGGTAAGAAGAACGGCAAGAACTATCTTAATCGTAAAAACATAGAGGGCTTCCGCTTAATGGCTGGGGAGTACTTTAAGTTGTTCCCAGAATCATTCGGTATAACCTTTGCTAAGAATATGATTGGTGATCCTTTAAGTGGTAGGAAGAATGGGTGGCATGAGATAATAAATGGTGAACTTGTGGAGATTAGTAATACTGATCCTATACTGAGCTTAAATGAAGTCTACAAGAATAATGTAGGTAAGTCACCTGAATCTGTCTTCGAGGGTTTAACTAGTAAATACGCTAAAGGTAGTGTTATAGCTAAAGCTTTTGCTGAAGCTAATAAATTAACAGAAGCTGGAGATATTGAAGCTGGGAAATTAGTTATAGAGAA
>ENA-ORXF01000631-ORXF01000631.1-marine-metagenome-genome-assembly--contig:-NODE-631-length-24554-cov-6.533807_pt1 | contig 24554 bp, 15 predicted proteins | sample MGYA00237864_ERZ511476 | MGnify/ENA primary metagenome ERZ511476 (study PRJEB26306, sample SAMN06343908) | marine metagenome | isolation source: coastal waters | place: Atlantic Ocean: West Antarctic...
GATCAAGCCAAGTTAAAAATTGCACGGATTAGGATTCTAAAAAGAGCCGTATTTCTATTCTTTGTAGGTATTTCATACATCAGCATTTGGCCAGCAGATATTCTACATTTTTATGGTATTTATATGGCAATTGTACTTCTGATTTTATCTTGTAAACAAAGGACACTACTAATTTTAGGGATTTCCTTAATTTTAGCCTATCCTATTTTAATGACAGTTTTAAATTACGAGAGCGGTTGGGATTTTAACAGCTTAGCGTATCAAGATTTTTGGACGTTTAAAGGCTTTATAAGAAATCTTTTTTTCAATGGTTTTCATCCAGCAATTCCTTGGACTGCTTTTATGCTCTTTGGCTATTGGTTTGGAAAACAAGATTTACACAACAACAAATTCGTGAAAAAAATATTTTGGATGAGTACCCTCATTTTTATTTGTATTCAAGTGGTGTCTTATCTGTCCATCTCAATTTTATCAGAAGGTAACCAAGAAGCTGCTTTAGAGCTCACTGAAATTTTTGGAACACAACCAATGCCACCATTGCCCATTTATATGTTCAATGGTATTACCATTGCATTTTCTGTAATATCAGCTTGTATACTAATTGCTAAGAAATTTGAAAACAGCTTTATCATTGATGCCTTGAACAAAACAGGCCAATTGGCATTGACCTTTTATGCAGCTCACGTTATTGTTGGAATGGGAATTATTGAATTTATAAACCCTTCTAAAATAGGAAATTATTCAATTGAATTTTCAGTTGTTTATGCGATCGTGTTTAGTTTACTCTGTATGCTATTTGCGGTTATTTGGAGAAAACATTACAACGCTGGCCCCTTAGAATGGGTGATGCGAAAGCTAACGGATTAAAGTGCACGTTAAGTTAAGTTAAGTTTAATTCCAATAAAATCTATATTCAACTTATGTATAATGTTCGAGAGGTGCCATAATTGGCACTAATTAAAACGAATGAAAACAGGTATCAAATAATATTCGATATCGAACGAAGAACTAGATTCGTTTGAAAAATAATATCAGTTTATCGTAACAAAAAACGAAACATTTCGTCTGATTCATAAATGGTATAATTCATGAAAATATTTAAAAAAATTACAATTTTTATCGCAGTGTTGATAATAACCTTAATCCTATTTCTAGGGTTTAAATTTGGGACGAGATATTACAAAAAATATCAAAACGAGGCCACACTAACCAATACAATTTTAGACAATAAGATTAGCTCTAGTGATTACAGAGAAGCAGAAAATCTAAAAAATGGAGAAATTTTATCAAAAAAAATAATTGACCTTTCTACAATTCCGCCCATTTGGAATGCTATTTCTAAAAACAACTCTTTAAAAGACACATACAAATATTTAGACAATATTAATTTTTATGTTATAATCTATAAGAGTGATTCACTTTTGATTAATGGAATAATTGCTGAACCAAAAAAACAAGGCATATTTCCTGTAATTATATTTAACAGAGGGGACAATAAAGCAATTGGAAGCGTTGCAAAATTTAAAACCCTATATAACTTAATAGTAACTGCCTCTAAACTAGCAGATGAAGATTATTTACTTATTGCCAGCTGCTATAGAGAACAAGACGAGTTTGGTGGTGATGACCTTAACGATGTACTTAACTTGACCAAAACTATTAAAACTATCGATAAAGCAGACACGAATCGCATAGGGATGTATGGCTGGTCAAGAGGAGGCATGATGACTTATTTATCTCTAAAAAATAGTACTAAAATTAAAACAGCAGTAATTGGAAATGGCCCTACAGATTTAGAAGCACTTATTGTTGACAGACCAGAAATGGAATGGGGGGTATATGAAATGCTAATTCCGAATTACGAAAAGAACAAAAAAAAAGAATTACAAAAACGTTCTGTTATTAATTGGGCAGACGAGTTAGATAAAAATGCTAGTTTACTTATTCTATGTGGCACCGAGGATGAACAGGTAAATCCAAATCAAGCGGATCTAATAGCCAAGAAATTAAAGGAAATAAACTATAATTTTAAACTTGAAAAAGTGAAGACCGATCATAAGTTTTCAAACAAAAAGGCAACACTAAATAGATTAGTTATCAATTGGTTTAAAGAAAATCTATAAATTTTGTTACAAATATGAAAAAACATCTTTGTGATAAACTATTGAAAACAAAAAATAATCGATAAACAACAGTGGATTAAATTTAATTAAAAAATGCTCTTTTTTTGTAACAAAAAGAAGAGTAATTCTTCTTCTCGTTAACTAGTACAATTACAATATCTATAAATGTAAAAAATCCCTAAATTATTGTTAGTTCTTTCCAGACCCGTTATACACCAAGTATAACTAGCAATATAACAGCCGTTCCCTGTCATGACAACTTATAATGTCTATATTCGCGGCTGAAATCTATTTAAATATCGAATTTACATGGCCATGTAGCGAAATTATAACAGAAAGTTATAAGGGGGCTTATTTAGATTTTAATACTTAAGATTAGTACCTATAATTTTAATTTTCACCAACAACAAAAAAAAAGCAATGTTAAAAAAAATAATAAAAATATTTTGTGCCTTCCTACTTATTTCAATCGTATCTATTGCCTTAATTACTAGGTTTACAGGAATTACAGTAAAAGCACCCGATGGACGTCTTTTGGGGTACGCAAGTGAATGGCTATTTCTAGAATATCCAAATGTTCCTGTAAGTCAAGATGGACCTTATGTTCTAAACGATACTGATACATCATATGCTATTTATGTTAACGGAGATGGCAAAACGACTCCCAACAAGCTACTTCGAAAAGAAGTAACAAACGAATTTGAGGTTATAGTAGACAATGATGCAGGTACTCAGTTTAAAGTTTCTTTGCGAAAGGAGTACCCACGTTCAGAATTAAGCATTCCAAGTCCTAAAAAGCTGTTCGCTATTTCAGATCTTGAAGGTGAATTTGACACAATGGTGCATTTATTAAAGGCAAATGGTATCATAGACGATGCTTTAAACTGGAGTTATGGTTCTGGCCATTTGGTCTTAATTGGAGACATGGTAGATCGTGGTTCCAATGTTGTTCCTTTGTTATGGTTAATTTACAAATTAGAGGAAGAGGCGAAGTTGGCTGGTGGAAATATTCATTTTGTATTGGGCAATCATGAACGCTATTTATTAGATGGTAGAACCAAGTCTGTTGCCACTAAATATTATGGTACTTTTCGCACCACAGATATGTCTCAACGAGAATTATGGTCTGAAAAATCAGAATTGGGACGCTGGCTAAGAAGTAAACCTGTGCTATTGAAAATTGGGACTACCTTGTTTGTCCATGCTGGCATCTCTCCTAAAGTATTGGCTATGAATCCTACACTTCAATCCATTGACAAGGAAGCAGAAAATAATTTTGTCACGGATGATGTTATAAGAAGAAATATTGAAGGCAGTGCGATACATGATGCCAAAGGCGTCATATTTTATCGAGGTTTAACCCAAGACAGGACTGCAGCTGATCTTGGTAAAAAAGCAAGTATAGCACATGTAAATCAGGTGCTTGAGAAATTTAAAGTAGATAGAATCGCTATTGGACATTCTTTGGCAGTAAACGTTAGCCAGGATTATGAGGGTAAAGTTATACGTGTTGATGTAAACCATTCAGGTGGTGTGAGTGAAGGAGTATTCATCGAAGACAATATATTGTGGCGAGCTGATGATAAGGGGAATAGATTTGCACTAAAACAAGCAAAAAATTTGCATTAGAATTGAAATTTTTCTAAAATAAATGGTTAACCTACGCCAAAATACGTGGATGCAAGCATAAAAACTCTAATAAGACCAAAAGCAACACTCTTAAAAAAAATAATAAAAATATTTTGTGCGGTATTGCTTCTTGTAATCATTTTGCTTTTCTTTATTATCCTATTGGAACTAGAATAGAATTTATCAATCCATAATAGTAGTTACAATAGGATAAAAGAAAAAACGAGCGGATACCTTAAAAAAAATTAAGGCACTAAAAATTCACTGGACCAATCAGTATCAATTCTAGAAAACAAAATTCTTACATGATTAGGACGCTGTAAACGTAAATATTCAATCTTATTGGGTATGAGTTTTACCGGACAGAAATAATTTTCTTCTGATGTATAAGCGATATCATCAGGATTTATTACTGGAGTGCCTGGTGCGCTATTTGTAGTATAATCTTTTCGAGACGAAGCTTGAACTGTATGCCAATACCTTGCAATTTGTTCTTTGTCTGTTATCAATTCGGCTTTTCCTTCAATTCTTAATTGCACTTGTTTTTTAGCATCATAAAATAAGGCGCTAAACTCAGCATTATTTTGAATATCTTTTATTTTTGGAGTTCTTTTGTCTGTATAAATCACTAAGCTATTGTCCAACAGTGTTTTTCGCAACACAACAGTGCGCTGCCTTGGTTTACCATTTTCACTGGTAGCCAAAACGAAATACCGAAAGGGATGTCGTTTTTTTGCATGTCCATTAATAAGTTCTCGTTTGACTTCCTCTAGGAGTTGATTTTTCAATTTTATAGATTTAATTAAAGCAAAGATATGTTGTAATAGTTTGAAAACATTTTACTTACAGCTGTATTTTAATAAAAAGTTGCGGATAGGTTATTATTATTAATAGGGCATGCTCTTTACATTTCTATTGGAAAATAATTTAAACTGAACTATCAATAGAATTAAAGGTATTTATTTTATTTTAAAAAAAGAAATCATCTTGCTTTTCCCCTATCTTAAATCCTAACAAGTGGAGCTTTCGCTCGCTTAAATTGAAAAAAAGCAATGGTTAAACTCAAAAAAAAAACAGAAAATAGTAAATTTAGGTATTGACAGGCCGTATTTTATAGGCTACTTTTGGATTCGATATTCTAAAATCGATTTAAAAACATTAAAAATAGACCTACCTTTTATTTTTTTTATTTAAAATACTGAATATAAAAGATAAAAGTGGTTAGACCATTAAGCATACTTGTTAACCAGAGATAAATAGTAATATATAAGGTTAGTGTTCACAAGTAGAAAAAGACAATACAATAGAAAATTAGTAAAGCTATTTTTAGCATAATTTTCTCAAAATGAAATAAATAATTTCATAAATAAGTCAAATAATAATTATTTGTATGCAATCATAGAGTTTAATTATATGGAAGATTTTATAAAGTTATAGTCCAATAAAAAAATTAAATTCATTATTGTTTAAAGTGAAGAAACATTTAATCAACAAAAAATAACGCTATTTCAATATATTCGATTAAATTTAAAAATTATTTAAAAATAATTCAAAAATTCCTCTAGTTTTTTCTAAGAAACCTAATATGATCTCAAATCTTCTCTATATTTGCCAATATTTTTATTGGCAAATATTCAAAGTTTAAGATGCTTTTTTATTCAACTAAGCTGCTTGAACTTTTAGTATTGTAACAGCATAACGAAAAGAATAGTAGTTGCAAATAAAAAAACACACATTAATAATAACAAATTGTAATATTTTAATTAATTTTTTTATTTAGAAACTCAAATACTAAACACCAAAATTTAAAACTAACAAAAGATTTTAAAAACTAATTCAGATAACTTTCAACGCCATTGATTATTTATTGATTGCTAAGTTTCTTTCCAAAATTATTTTACTGAAAACCATAATTTTTTAAATCCTCAAATATTAATGCAAATAGAAAACAATTATTGCATAAAAGCCAAACAATTAACAAACCTAAAATGAGATACTTATTTATACTTTTAATTAGCATATCCAGTCTAAAAGCCCAAACAATAAAAATAAATGAAATAGTTTCTTCTAACTCCGTGTATATGGATGAAGACGGAGATACCTCAGATTGGTTAGAACTGCATAATTATGGAACTCAAGATATTTCAATTGATAATTGGTTCTTATCTGATGATGAAAACGACCTTAGCAAATGGACATTTCCAAATATTATATTAGCGGCGGATGAATATCTACTTTTGTGGGCTTCGGCAAAGGATCGATCATCTGTGAGTTATTTTAGAACACTTATCAACCAAGGAGAAAAATATAAATATATACTTCCAAACTCCGAGTTAAATACTACTTGGAAAACCATCGATTTTGATGATTTAAGTTGGTCAGAGGGGGTTTCGGGATTTGGATATGGTGATGGTGATGATGCTACCACCATTCCAAATGGAACGCAATCTATATACCTTAGAAAAAAATTCACAGTTAATGATCTCGATAATATAACTTCGTTGATTCTAGATATGGATTATGATGATGGCTTCGTTGCTTATATAAACGGAGTAGAAATAGCACGCGCTAATATATATGGTATGCCACCAGCTTATAATTCTAAAACGATTACTGCTTTAGAAGCTCAAATTTATAGTGGAGATAGTCCTGAAAGATTTCCAATAGCAAACTTTGCTTCCATTTTAAAGGAAGGTGAAAATATTTTAACAATTCAAGCACATAATATAGCTTCGAATTCTTCTGATTTTACCGTAATCCCTTTTTTATCCGCAGTTTTTTCTGTTCCAAATAATTCTGGTATACCAGCACCAAAAATTTTGGGGGAAATATACTTTCATACAAATTTTAAAATATCGTCAAGTTCAGAAACCTTAATTTTATCCGATAGCGCCGGTACTATTATTGATCAAGTGATTGCTGAAAATTTACCACCAGATACATCCATTGGAATCTCTAAAAATTCTAGAAAAATTGTTAGTTATTTGGAGACCACACCAGAGTATGAGAATTCGTCAAACGAATATATAGGAACTGTGCAGAGTGCTGTTATTTTTTCTGAAAAAGGAGGGCTTGTTGAGGGACCAAAAAGTTTAATTTTATCGGGCAATAACTCTGAAGAAATAATTCGATATACCATTGGTGGAAATACACCCATAGAAACTTCCTCTGCATACACAGGCCCCATACAAATTGACGACAACACAAGTATACGAGCAAAAATATTTTTAAAAGATCATATACCTTCTAAAGAATACACTAAAACCTATATTTTTAATAGCAACCATAAAATAGATGTTGTTTTACTCACTACAGAGGCTTCAAATCTTTTTAATGAAGATACTGGTATCTATACTTTTGGCCCCGAAGGGACCTATATTAATCAATATCCTTATCGGGGAGCAAATTTCTGGGAGGAATGGGAACGACCAATTCATTTCGCCTTTTATGAAAATGAAGGGAATACATCTGTTGAGTTTAATGGTGGTGTCAAAATTTTTGGAGGTTGGAGTAGAGCAAATAAACAAAAATCTTTAGCCTTATTTGCCAGAGGACAATATGGAGACTCTGAATTTAAACATTCATTTTTTAATGCATTAAACTATACAAATTTTGAAGCCTTGGTATTAAGAAATTCCGGTAACGATAATTTACGATCTTCTATGAAAGATATTATGTTAACTAGTCTAATGCGTGGCTCTGGGTTAGATTTTCAAGAGCATACTCCCGTGGCAACTTATATTAATGGATACTATTGGGGGATGTATAATTTACGTGAAAAAACCAATGAACACATGTTGGCATCTAAACATAATATAAATGCTGATGATATTACGCTACTTGGAGGAAATGCTCAGATTTTAGAGGGAAGTAATCAAGAGTACAATCAGTTAATTAAGTATATAAATGAAACGGATTTAACAGCAGATATAAATTTTGAGTATGTAAAACAAGAAATAGATCTGCAAGAATATATAATTTATCAAGCGGCACAAATCTTTTTTGGCAATACTGATTGGCTAGCTAATAATATTAAATTTTGGAAACATCCGCAAGGAAAGTGGAGATGGATTATGTATGACACTGATTTTGGCTTTGGCTATGGTGAAGGTTGGGATCACGACACTCTGAATTATGCATTAGAAGAAAACGAGCCAAGCCGTTGGAACCCACTTTGGTCTACCTTGCTTTTTAGAAAATTAATTACAAACATAGATTTTAGAAATACATTTATCAATCGATATGCCGATGAACTTAATACGCGCTTTCTCCCCGACAAAGTAAACGCACATATTGATCAAGTTTATAAAACAATAGAACCAGAGATAGAAGCTCACTATACTCGTTGGGAAACCAACCCGTCTCAAAATGAATCTTATGTTAATACATTGAGAATCTTTGCAAATAATAGACATGCCATTGCAAAGAGTCATATAAAGACGAATTTTAACTTGCCCGCGCATCATTCAATAATTATCACAAATCCTGAGGTTTCTAGAGGATTTGTAGAAGTTAATAAAAATCTAAACATCCAAGATTCTTCTTGGTCTGGTGACTATTTCGAAACCGTTCCAATTCAATTAACGGCCGTGCCTAAATCAGGCTTTAAATTTTCTCATTGGAGTGGTGATGTGTCTTCAACTGAAAATACCATAAATTTAAGTTTGATAAATAATATGGCGGTAAGCCCAAATTTTTCTCTATTAATCAATGAATTACCTATTGTAATCAATGAGATTAACTATAAATCAACTGATAATTTTGATGCTGGTGATTGGGTTGAATTGTATAATCCGAACGCCGCTGTGATAGACATTTCAAACTGGCAATTAAAAGACGATGATGATTCAAATAGCTATACAATACCTTCAGGTACCTCCATCGATGCGAAAGGATATATTGTAATTGTTAAAGATGGCTCAGATTTTTCTACTGTTTACCCTGAGATTACAAATTATATCGGTGATATCGATTTTGGTTTTGGAACGTCAGATGCCGTTAGATTATTTAACAGTAGTAACGAATTACAAGATGAAGTAATTTATTTGTCGGAAGCGCCCTGGTCTGACTGTGCAGATGAAACTGGTAATACACTAGAATTAATTAGCCCCGATTTAGATAACGCCTTGCCAGAAAACTGGAATTGTATCAACGAAAATGGAAGTCCAAATGCTATAAATAGTTCTTCAACTGCGATTGTAATCAATGAAATTAATTATAAATCAACTGATAATTTTGATGCTGGTGATTGGGTTGAATTGTATAATCCGAACGCCGCTGTAATAGACATTTCAAACTGGCAATTAAAAGACGATGATGATTCAAATAGCTATACAATACCTTCAGGTACCTCCATCGATGCGAAAGGATATATTGTAATTGTTAAAGATGGCTCAGATTTTTCTACTGTTTACCCTGAGATTACAAATTATATCGGTGATATCGATTTTGGTTTTGGAACGTCAGATGCCGTTAGATTATTTAACAGTAGTAACGAATTACAAGATGAAGTAATTTATTTGTCGGAAGCGCCCTGGTCTGACTGTGCAGATGAAACTGGTAATACACTAGAATTAATTAGCCCCGATTTAGATAACGCCTTGCCAGAAAACTGGAATTGTATCAACGAAAATGGAAGTCCAAATGCTATAAATAGTTCCACGCTTTTAATTGAGAAGCTCCCTATTATTGCTATAAAAATATATCCAAATCCTGTTGAAAATATACTTCATATTTCGGGTATATTGAACCCAATTAAAGTTAGAGTTTATAACCTTTTAGGGCAAGAAATATTTAACATTAAAAATCACGGAAATAAGGTGGACCTAAGTAATCTATATAGAGGAATGTATCTAATTAAAATCAGCAATAGTGAAACAAACACCCTATTAAAGTTTATAAAAAATTAAAAAATGCATAGAAATAAACCTTTTTTTTCTAATAAGTTATACGATCTAGATACACATTAAAATTTTATCTTTTTTTAGGTGAATCACTAAAAAATTTAATGATTCACCCCATAAGTGATAATAAAAACTCAAAAACTAAACATTTTAAAATAAATTGACTGAATGAATAAAAGACTATTCAAAGAGAGAAGAACAAGACAATTTATAATAAGAAAAACATTTTCATTTAACCATAACAAAAGTATTTAAATCGATAAAAATTAAAACTATTTCCACTTGACTACAACTAAAAAATTTTATTATTAAAAAAGTTCTAGAGGCTAAATAGTGAGGAACTAGGTTTAAATCAAATACCTTTCACTATAAAAAGTTACATATAGCAACATTATTTAGAACTAATAATATCTAAATATTGATTGAGTTTTTTAAATGAGTCGAATTTTAATTATTGAATCACACTTAATTATTTATAATATTTCCTATGCATCTATCCTCATAAACAAAATGTCAGATAAAGCTCTGTGCACCTCAATAGCAAAGTATAATAATTAAATTATGTTTGTTATTTATTACTTTCAAAACATCAATTATTTAGCATTTTAAGGTAAGAAAAATTAAAATCAATTTTGCAAACAAATTATTTAATGCTTGTTTTAGCGAAGTAGTGAATAGATTAATTGTTGCTAAACTATCTTATTCAGAAAAAAATGCTCATTTCTGTTAAGAGCAAAGTATCTTAATTTGTTGCAAGAAGTTTGACGCTTTGCTAATTATGGTTGATGCACTAATTTGATGTTTTAATACATATCACCAGTATTATTTAATCGGTTTAAATTAAACATAAAAAAGCATTTGAATAGAGATATGCTGCTACTATTTAGAGTGCAATCGCAAGTGGCAAGCAATTTAAATAATGAAATCATTAAACTTAGGAAGATTTAATGAAACTGCAATGTTAAAATAATCTAACGACATCAACTTTTGATGACATTAAAGGAATAACATTTAAAGAATAAAAAACCACAAAACTATTATTGATATAGTGCATTCGACATATTCTTACACTTGCTTCTTATAAATTCCTCAAATTACTTTTTAGAAACACTTTACTAAGATTGTATTTAATAATTAAAGTTAACATAAGTGTTCATCAAAAAGCACCATTCAACAATCCTGAACTTTTAAGAAATAAAATATTTTTTACTTCGAACAAATTAAAATGAATAAAAACCCTAAAATTGGAAACAAATGAAATAACCTTCTAATAAAATAACAGATAACTATTAATCAGTGTGTTTTAAGAGATTTCTAATTAGAGATTATAAATTGAATAATTGTGAATTAAAATAAAATCCTACGAGATAATTCAAGAATTGTTTTAGACACAATTCAATTTCCTGAAAAATCCTAAAAAAAAACAGTTGTTTCGTTAAACAATGCAAGCAAAGTGGAACGATTGCTTTGGAAAAAATCATAAATCATTATATTTAAATTGAATATAATATTGTATTATCGCTATATAAAGAAGATAAGAAGTTATAATATAATTAAATATGGTAAATATTCGGAAAAACAGCATTAATAACGAATTAGATAAAACGGACGAACAAATAATTAGGCTCCTGCAAAAGAATGCGAGGTTGTCTAATAAGCAAATTGCAGCAGCAGTTGGTATTGCAGAATCTACCTGCTCTGAAAGAATGCGGAAATTAAATCGAAAAAAAATATTCTTCGGTTTTCATGCTTTTGTAGATTCCTCTAAACTTGGAACCAATATCGAAGCGATGGTTTCTATAAAATTAACACAAAACACAAAAGAAAAGGTTGAAGATTTTAAAAGCTCAATGCTAGGGTTGCCTGAGGTGGTAAATATTTATCATTTAGCAGGTCAAAGTGATTTTCTTTTGTACATAGCAGTAAGAAATAAAGATCATTTAAGGAACTTTGTAATGGACCATGTTACAAAAGATTATGTAAAAAGTTTAGAAACTTCATTGATCTATGATTTTGCACAAAACCCATTATTTCCAATTTATTTAGACCACGAATAAAACTAAAAAAGCCAATACAATTGTATTGGCTTTTTATTTACTAAATCAATTCATACAATGCATATAAATTATGGTATTAATTTTGTCTTCTTTATTTTTTTAATTTAAAACAAACAACTTTAGTCTCAGACATTGCTTCAATCGAAGACTTTACTCCTTCTCTACCAGTACCGCTCAATTTAACACCACCAAAAGGCATCGCGTCTATTCTGTAATCACTTGAATCATTAATCATCACACCAGCGCAATCTAAACCATCAATAGCTTTGTGGGCATTATTGATATCATTTGTAAAAACTCCTGTATGTAAGCCAAAGGGAGATGTATTGCAACATTCAATTGCTTGCGCTAAATTTTTAACCTTTGAAATGGTTACTACAGGTCCGAAAACCTCTTTACAATTCGCAATATCATTGTCGCAATCGGCAACTAAAACTGTAGGTTCATAAGAATTTCCAACAATTTTTCCTCCAGCGATAACTTTTGCTCCGTTTTGAACGCTTTCTTCCACAAACTGACTAATTTGTGCAATGGCTTGCTTGCTTATTATCGGTCCAATATCAACATCTTCTGTTAACGGTGACCCTATTTTTAAAGCTGAAGCTTGTGCTACAAATTTCTTTAAAAATGAATCGTAATTCGCTTCTTCAACAAAAATTCTTTTTACACCAACACAATTTTGTCCACTTGCAAAGAATGCTCCTGAAACACATGATTGCACAGCATCTTCCAAATCAGCATCTGATAATACGATCACAGGCGAATTTGAACCAAGTTCCATCACCATCTTTTTTAAACCTGCTTTTCTCTGTATCACTTTTGCTGCTGCTACTCCTCCTGTAAAAGTTATGAGTCGAATCCTATCATCACTAATAAGTGCATCCCCAAAATATTCTGGTGCCCCTGTAATAACGCTTAACATTTCTTTTGGGAGTCCAGATTCATAAAGAATTTCTCCAAACTTAATAGCCACTAATGGCGTGTAATCACTTGGTTTTAAAATCACTGGATTTCCTGCTGCAATGGCAGGACCCAACTTATGGCATACCAAATTTAGAGGATCATTAAACGGCGTAATTGCTACTACAATACCGATCGGAAATTTAATTTCGTATCCAAATCGATCTTCTGATCCGGGAACTGCATTAAAAGGAATGGTTGCTCCAGATATTCTGGATGCCTCTTCTGCCGAAAGTTGCATTGTATTTAACGCACGATATACTTCTTTTCTAGCCTGAGAAATGGTTTTTATTCCTTCTGTTGCAATGAGATTTGATAATATATCAAAATCTCTTTCCATTAAAATAACTGCTTTTTTAAGAATTTCGATTCTTTCTGAAGCTGGCATCTTTCTGCCAATACGCTCTCCTATTTTTGCCTGGTCAAGCGCACGCATTACATCTTGTTCCGTGGATTGAGGAACGGTTCCTATAACTTCTCCAGTATAACTGTTGTAAACAGGAATGGTGCTTGTAATTTTTTTATCTAATATCATCTGTTGATTTTTTAAGCGTTCACTATAGATATAATATCATTGTATAAAGCAAAACCTGTTTCAAGTTTTCCTGCTCCTGCTCCAATTATAGTGGTATCACCTAAAATACTAGAGCTAATTTTCAATGCATTGCTAGCTCCTGATATACCATACAATGAATCCTCTATTGGAACCAATTTAGCACTTACGGAACCATGCACTTCGTCTTGGTTATCTTTCCAAACATGTCCAATTAATTTCCACCTCATATTGTCTGATGTTGCCTTTTTTATATCTGACAGCGTAATTTTAGAGATTCCACTTACTTCAATATCTTCTTGGAGTAACTGCTTGTTAAAAACAACATTTCCTAAAATTAGCACCTTTGCCAAAGTATCTAAACCTTCTACGTCATTAGTAGGGTCTGCCTCCGCATATCCAAGCTCTTGAGCTTGAGAAAGTGCCTTTTCATAAGACATTCCCAATTCCATTTGAGTTAAAATATAATTGGATGTTCCGTTCATGATTCCGCTTACAGCTTTTATTTTCGACCCTAAAAGCCCTGTATTCAAAACATTGATAATTGGAGTACCGCTTATAACCGTACCTTCAATTGCTACCGTTTTATTCTTTTCTTTCGCTAGCTTGAAAATTTCTTCATAGGCCACGGCAAAAGGCCCCTTGTTTGTGGTAACCACATGTTTGTTAGATGTTAGTGCAGCTTCAATGTGAGATATTGCTGGCTGCCCCGTTTTTATGTCTGTAAAACTCGCCTCTATAACTATATCGGCGTTTATTTCTTGTATTGCTTTTGGCACATCTTCAATAGTATCTGTCAGTAAACTATAATCTCCGAGCTCCGCATTTGAGAGCACTTCTTGCATATTGATTCCATTCTCATCAATTTTGCTCCCTTTCATCAGATCTATTATTCCTACTGTTTGAATCTTGGTCCCTTCAGGTATCGGTAACAGCGAATTTGTACTTAATATAATTTCTGCCAATCCCTGTGATACAATCCCAAATCCTACATATACTACTTTAATCATGCCTGGTTGTTTTTAATTCATATTTAGACCTCAAAACTAAGTATATATTCATAATAGATAGTTATTAGTGAAATATATTCTACTAATATGCTATTTAATAGAATTATATATGTTTAAGTATATTAAATAGATTTAAAATAAAATTTAAATCGTCTAGCTATAGTTTTAAAGAGAAAAATTAAACAGTACAAGCTGCATAAAACTAAAAGAAAAGACTTAAGAAAAGACTTAAGAAAAAATCTGTGCTTATGTTAGTTGCAAAATTTTTACAGTGACCATAATTTGTGATGCACTGTTTTTTTTAACCTTTAGAAATAAAACGTGTGAAAGAGAATTAATTGCACCTCAGAAAACCTATTTTTGCTTTTAATTAAAAGCGCATATTAGAAGAATGATCACTTTATTTTAAAATTGCACACGTATGAATATAAAACACCTATTATACGATTATTTAGTAAGCATCGGACTTTCTGAAATAGCTGCTAAATACTTTAACATGGCGGTTTTACTGCTAATACTATTGATTATTGTATTTTCTATAGACTTTCTAATTAGAAAAATGATACGAGGTTTTTTTACAAAGCTCGCCAATAAAACTAAAACCAATTTTGATAATCTACTGATAAAAAACAAAACGCCACGAAACATGGCGCATATTATTCCATTAATTATTGCGCACGAATTGAGCCCTATTGTCTTCGCTGATTTTGAATATTTTAGCAATATCATTGAAAATGGACTGCATTTATTCGCTATTGTTCTTATTCTTTGGGTGGTTCGTAGCATTTTAAGCACGCTAAAAGACTACCTCAAAACCTTGGCGAGCTCAAAAGACAAACCTGTAGATAGTTACATTCAGGTATTTATGATATTTGCTTGGGTTTTTGGAATATTGGCTGCTTTTGCAATTATTACAGGAATAGAATTTATTAAATTTATTACCACTATTGGTGCAGCTTCTGCAGTTTTAATTTTGGTATTTAAAGATACCATTCTAGGTTTTGTTGCCAGTATTCAAGTCTCTATCAATGACATGGTTCGAATTGGAGATTGGGTTACCTTTGAAAAATATGGCGCGGACGGTGATGTAACCGAAATCAATTTATCTACGGTAAAAGTTCAAAACTTTGATCTAACCATCACAACAATTCCAACCTATGCTTTAATTTCTGATTCTTTTAAAAACTGGAGAGGCATGCAAGATTCTGGAGGAAGACGTATAAAAAGAGCTATAAATATTAAGATGGCTAGCATTCATTATTTGTCTAATGAGGAGATTGCTGCTTTCAAAAAAATCCAATCTATTGCAACGTATTTAAATAGCCGTCAAACAGATATTGAAAGTTATAATACTCAGAATAACATTGATAAAGAATTGCTTTTAAATGGTCGAAATTTAACAAATATAGGAGTGTTTAGAAAATACGCCGAAACCTATATTGAAAACCATTCTGGCATCCACAAAGAAATGACCTTAATGGTGCGCCAATTGGAACCTGGAACTCAGGGAATTCCTATTGAAATTTATGCTTTTAGTAAAGACAAACGCTGGGAAAATTACGAATATATCATGGCAGATATTTTCGACCATATTATTGCCGCTGTGCCTTATTTCAACCTAGAAGTCTTTGAATTGCCAAGTAACTCAAGTTTTCTTAATTCAAAAGAATAAACAATCGCAATTATTATCTACAACACAAGAGATACCAATACTTTTTTGTAAAATTATGCATCCTTTTGTTTTAGATTGAGCTTCTATTAAAATAGAGATTTCAACACTTCATATTTCCATATAAATCCAGATAAAGGCGATGCTCTAAATTACAGTCTTTTACCAAATTTTAATTCTTTCAAAAAAGGGCTTGTAATTTCTCTCGCCTAGCTTTACATCAAATGCTTGGTAAAATAGAGCAAAATTCATCAAAGGTTCATTCATGCGCCAAATTTTTGGTATTTATATAATCGCATAAAAAGAGGCGTGTTAAACGCATTAAAAAAAATTTACATCAAATAATGAGCATTACTAGAATTGATGACAAAAAATATATCACTTTATTAATTTTGATATAAAAGTTTTCTTTATCTTTTTAAAAAAATAGAAATATAAATTTCCTTTCAACTGATAATAAAAATGAGTTTCTTAAACGCAAAAAAAATAACTCATATACTAAATTTCGTTTTTAAATTATAATATTGACCTGAAAACACTAATTTAAACACTAAAAATAATAGATTAAAGAATTTAATACGTTAACTTTGTGTTAATAAGTCTTCCTCCAGAAAAGTACCCTATCCCAAATACAAGTGTACTAAACAAAAGAACAATGCATAAAAAAGATAAATTTAATAATATTATTATGAGATATTTATTAGTATTTTTTATATTTAGTATCTCTAGTTTAACAGCACAGACAGTAAGAATAAATGAAGTAGTTTCCTCTAACTCTATCTATATAGACGAAGATGGAGACACTTCAGACTGGTTAGAAATTCATAATTATGGAACCCAAGCTGTTTCAATTAATGGTTGGTCTTTATCTGATGATACAGATGATCTTACAAAGTGGACATTTCCTGACATTACATTAAGTCCTAACAAATACATTCGTTTATGGGCTTCATCAAAAGACCGTGTTACTAGTTACCCCAGAACACTTATCAGTCAAGGAGATACCTTTACATACTCAATACCAACTTCCGAACTCAATGCTAATTGGAACACCCTAAATTTTGATGATTCAAATTGGACTTCAGGTTCTTCGGGATTTGGGTATGCTGATGGAGATGATGCGACCATTATTCCAGTTGGGACCCAATCTATATACCTTAGAAAAACATTTACCATTAACGATCTCTCTTCTATCTCTTCATTAATTTTAGATATGGATTATGATGACGCTTTTGTAGCATATATTAACGGAAATGAAATTGCAAGAGCTAATATTAATGGCACACCTCCCGCATATAATTCAGGCTCAAATATTGATCATGAGGCTGGAATGTATGCAGGAGGAATACCCGAAAGGTTCCTAATAAGAAATTTCAATTCAATTTTAAATGAGGGAAATAATATTTTAACGATACAAGCACACAATATCAGTTCAGAATCATCTGATTTAACAGTAATACCCTTCTTATCAGCTATTTTTTCAACTCCAAATAATTCTGGTATTGAACCTCCTGCTATTTTAGGGATAGCCTCTAATAATCTTCATACAAATTTTCAAATATCATCAATCTCAGAAACTCTAAGCTTAATAAATACTGCTGGTACTATTGTTAGTCAAATAACTTCAGAGAATCTTCCTGCAGATACCTCTATTGGCGTGTCTTCAACGTCTGGAGAGATTGTAAGTTATTTAAAGACTACACCAGGTTATAAGAATTCTAGCGAAGAATACTTAGGAAGTATCCAAAATGAAATTGTTTTTTCTCACCCAAGCGGTCTAATTAATGAACCCATAGCTTTAGTTTTATCAGGAAATACTTCAGAAGAAGCAATACGATATACAATTGATGAAAATAATCCAACAGAAACCTCTACCTTATATACAGGCCCTATTCAAATTAATGAGAACACCACTGTGCGCGCACAAATGTTTTTAGAAAATTATTTACCATCTCGTATTTCTACTAAAACATATATTTTTAACACAAACGATATTGCATTTACAGATAGTAACTTGCCTATTGTTATCATTAATACAGAGAATGCTGCAGAAATTCCTGATGAACCCAAAATACTTGGCACAATGAAAATAATTCAAAGACCTGACGGTGCTAGGAATTTTCTAACGGATGCCAACACTGATGAGTTTTTGGATTATTCAGGAACTATTGGAATAGAAACGCGAGGTTCATCCTCTCAGACATTGCCTAAAAAACCATACGGAATTGATACCCTAGAGGATGACGGCATAGAAAATAATAGTGTAGAATTACTTGGTATGGCAAAGGAAAACGATTGGATCTTAAATTCATTTGCTTTTGATGACAGTATGATGCGTGATTATATAAGTTACGAAATGGCACGAAAAATGGGCCAATATGCTACGAATTTAAGATATTGTGAGGTGGTACTTAACGGCGAATATATAGGCTTGTATGCACTTTCAGAAAAAATAAAACGTGATGGTGACCGTGTAGATATCGCAAAACTAAAAGACGATGAAAATTCACTTCCAGAGCTTACAGGAGGATACTTGATGCAGACTGATAGATTTGATGAGGAAAACCCTGCGGCTTGGTTTAATAACAATGCTGGATATATTCATGAAAAACCAAACTCAGAGGATATTACAGCGGTACAATCTTCATATATAGAATCCGTATTTAAAGGTCTAGATGAAAACGCTTCTAATTCAGACATTACAAATGGCTATCCTTCTATTATTGATGTGCCATCATTTATAGATTATATGCTGATAGCTGAAATTGCATCCAATGTTGATACTTACGTATATAGCACCTATTACCATAAAGATCGAATGGGAAAATTAAGAGCAGGTCCAGTTTGGGATTATAATTTAACGTTTGGAAATGATTTATTTGACGCCTTCGATATATATTATGATCGAAGTCACACAGATGAGTGGCAGTTTAAAGTTTTTAACATCGGAGCTGTTTTTTGGGGTGAGCTTTTTGCAGACCCAACATTCAAATGCTATTTGTCTAAACGATTTAATGGAATTACAGCTACTGGAGCACCATTAAATTACAACGCTATCTCTGATTTAATTGATAATACAGCTGCATTAATTTCTGAGGCTGTAGTTCGTGAAAATGAAAAGTGGAACACAGTACCTGATTTTTCAGGAGAAATCGACAATATGAAGACCTGGATAGAAGAACGTTTTACTTGGATGCGAAGCGAACTTGGTGATTTTTCTAACTGTAATTCGGTAGCAACTCCGTCTCTGGTGATTACCAAAATCAATTACAATCCACAAGAAACAGATGCATTTCCTGAGAGTGATGACTTAGAATTTATAGAAATTCAAAATGCAGGAAATACGCTTGTAGCCCTAGAAGGCATATACCTCAGTAAACTGGGTGTTTCTTATCAATTTCCTGAAAATAAAACGCTTGCAGCGGGAGAATCTATATATTTGGCGGGAGATGCTGTTACTTTTCAAAATAAATACGGAATCACACCTTTTGATACGTTTACAAGAGATTTATCTAATAAAAGTCAAAACCTAGTATTATCGGATGCTTTTGGAAACCTGATTGATCAAGTAGAATATTCGGATGGCGCACCTTGGCCTGAAACTGCTGACGGTGATGGTTTTTATTTAGAACTGATAAATGTTAATTCAGACAATTCTTTAGCTAGCAATTGGGTAGCAACTTCTAACGAATCTTTAAGCGTTAATGGTCTCAATAATAGTGAAGTTGTTTTTGCAGTATATCCAAATCCTGCGAATGAAAAAGTGGTAATAACCTCGAAACAAACAATACAAGAAATTATACTTTTTAATCCTCTTGGACAGCAAATTAAAAAGGTTAACGTTAATTTAAAGTCAGCAGAAATTAATGTTAGTAGGCTAAATAGTGGAGTCTATTATTTAAACTTAAGACTAGTGAACGGTGCTAGTATTTCAACTAAAGTTATTAAAAAATAAACTTCATTCGTGCAAAAGTTAGCTTCTTAAACATGTATCACACGAAATAAAATTAATAATAAATTCTTAACCTTATGAAAATCTAAACTACGCTTCTTTGGTGGCTTTTATTTAGTAAATTAGCGGCACAAATAAAGTATTAAATCAGCACAAAAAAAATAGCAATAATTACACAAAAGACACATGACATACAAAAGCATCATTTATTTAATACTATTCGCTACATCATTTACTTGCGCATCACAAACAGCACAGGGAGAAGAACCGTTAAAGGCCAAAAATGTGATTCTTTTAATTGGAGATGGCACAGGTTTATCACAGGTATCATCTGCATTTTATTTTAAGAAAACGCGTCCAAATTATGCACGATTTAAGCACATAGGTCTTATTCGTACATCTTCCGCAAGAGAGGATATTACGGATTCTGCTGCGGGTGCTACAGCTTTTGCATCAGGAATAAAGACTTATAATGGTGCAATTGGTGTTACCAATGATTCTACTAAAGTTGAAAATTTAGTTGAAATTGTGTCACTTCAAAACATCAAAACAGGAGTAATTTCTACCTCATCTATTCAACATGCTACTCCGGCAAGTTTTTATGCACATGTTTTTAATAGGGGAAGCTATGAAGATATTGCCGCAGATATGGTAACTTCTGATATTGATTTTTTTGCAGGAGGTGGCTTAAAATTTTTTAACAAAAGAAAAGATGGAAAAAACTTATTAGAGAATTTAGAAGCAAAAGGGTTTGGAATTGAGACTGCTACTTTAGGTGACTTTGCAGGAATTAAAAAATATTCGAAAATGGGATATTTATTAGCAGAAAACCATTTAGATCCTGTAGCCAAAGGGCGTGGTGATTTTTTACCTAAAGCTACCGAATTAGGAATCCAATTTCTTAATAAAGATGCAGATAATTCTAATTTTTTCATGATGATAGAAGGTTCGCAAATAGATTGGGGAGGTCATGCCAATGATGCTGCATTCCTTATCTCAGAACTTATTGATTTTGACGATGCTATTGGCAAAGCACTTGATTTTGCAGAAAAAGATGGCAATACTTTGGTCATTGTAACTGCAGATCATGAAACTGGAGGGTTTACACTAGCGGCAACTCCTAAGACCGCAGAAGATGGAACAACCTACGGTGATTATAAAGAAATAACAGGCACTTTTTCTACCAAAGGGCACTCAGCAACATTAGTCCCTGTGTTTGCCTATGGTCCAGGAGCTGAAGCTTTTTCTGGTGTTTATGAAAATACTGACATCTTTCACAAAATATTAGAAGCGACTAATTGGAATAAAAAGAAGTAAATGCTCATTTGTATACTTCAGACGTGAACAAAGTAAGAGAACCTAATTTTAATTGTAAAAAAACCATTGTAAATTAAATAATTAATTGAAATTCAGTTACTCGGAAAATCATGCTGATTTCCCAATGGTTTATTCCATTGTAATAAATTGGTTACTTTCAAACCTAAGTATAAAAAAACATTGATTACAAAAAGAATATGTATTTTTTTTAGGTAATAATTGCCTTGGAACTGATCTTAAATATAATACTAAGATTATTAAAATATTTAGTCAATTAAATGTAAATAATGGTTTAGAAATAACAGGTATTGGACTTGCAATTGTAAAGAAAATAATACGTAAAAACAACGGAGTCATTTTTCTAGAGTCTGAGGAGGGAATTGAAGTAAGATAAATTTCTCCTGGAAAATTTAAAAAAACTAAACTTTAAGTTTATCAAATCTTTAAAATAAAAAACCAGAACATTAGCGTTACCTTTGTTTTATCATTGAATATACAAATTATGACAACTACAAAAACTACTTTAAATGTTTTAGGAACTCCATTAGAAAATTGCTCTTGTGATCCTATGACAGGTTATTTACGTGATGGTTTTTGTAATACAACACCAGATGATTTTGGAACTCATGTAGTTTGTGCAATTGTTACAAAAGATTTCTTAGAATATTCTTCTTCGAAAGGAAATAACTTAATGACCCCAATTCCAGAATGGAATTTCCCTGGATTAAAACCTGGAGATAAATGGTGTCTGTGCGTTTCACGCTGGAAACAAGCTGAAAAAGCGAATGTTGCTCCGGGAATAGATTTAAATGCGACGCACGAACTTGCCTTAAAATATGTCTCATTGGACCTTTTAAAGAAACATGCAGTTTCTTCTTCTTAATTTTTTTTAAAACACTGCTATTTTTTAAAGGTACTTTATTTTGTGAAATTTTTTATTCTTTAGAAGTGTGAACCTATGGTGATAAACTTTTAGAACTTCAAAAATAAAAAACCATTAGGAAAAGGTTTTATCGAAGAATAAGTGCATCAATTTATTTGTATCTTTGCATTTGTTATTAAGAACATTTATCCAAATATTATTTCTTTACTTTCCATATGCCTTTTAAAAAATTACACGCCCATATAAATGAGAAATTAGCCTCTCAAAACATCAGTGCACCCACTCAATTTCAGATTGCTAGTATTCCTGTTATAAAAAGTGGCGCCAATACCTTTTGCACGGCACCAAAAGACAGTGGAAAAACAACTACCTTAATAATTACTACCTTAAATAAATTAAAGTGTGAAGAAGTTGGAGCTGCACCAAGAGCTATTATTTTAGTAAAAGATAGAGAAAGCGCATTCGCATTAGACGAAGCCATCTTAAAATATACCAGACACACTTCATTGCGAGTATATACTTGTGATGATAAACTTCATATAGAAATGCTCACATCAGAAATTTTTGAAGGTGTAGATATTCTTATTGCCACTCCTAAAACAATGTGCAAATTGCTTTTATTAGAAGGTTTAAATATGACGCAGTTAAAGATTTTTAATATAGAGGATGCCGAATTTTTAGCGAAAAGCGACACATACACAGCTTTAATGTCTATTACACAGAGTATTCATAAATGCCAATATGTAATTTATTCAGAAAAAATAAATCCAATGCTAAAACGTTTAGAAACTCAGTTTATGCAATATTCTAAAAAAGTTGCTATCTAAGTTGCTATTTACGTAAAAGTACTCAAAGCTATAATTCATAAAAACATCCTTAATGATTCCTAAATTACATTATATATCTGAAGGAAGCTCTCCAAAAGAGCACATAGAAAATATTCAAAAAGCGTGTTCATCAGGTGCAGAATTAGTGCTGTTACATTTGAAGAATATCTCAGAAAAAAAACATTTAAAATTAGCGAAAGAAGCAAGGGAAATTACTTCCTATTTTCAAACAAGATTAATTATATATGAAGACTTCAAAATAGCAAGGGCTGTAAAGGCAGACGGTGTCCATTTAGATACAATAGAGACTTCCTACATGAAAGCTAGAATTCATTTATATACTTGGCAAATTATAGGTGGTACCGCAAATACATTACAAGATTGTGAAACCTTATTAGGGGAACAAGTAGATTATATAACCTTAAACCCTTTTAGAAGTAGCGCAACCGAAGATAATTTACAACCGGTATTAGGTTTAAACGGTTACACTGCAATTATAGAAGCTTTAAAAACCGAAACGCCAATTATTGGTACTGGCGGTATCACAACAAAAGATGTGAAAAATATCTTGGAAACGGGTGTTTCTGGAATTGGTGTCTCTGAAGAAATTACACGCGATTTTGATAGTATCAAAACATTTAATAAATTATTAAGCGCATCTTCAACTGAAGAGCAGCGTCATACATTTGAATAGAGACGAAGCGATTTTTGAAAATAAAATCCATGAAATAATATTTTTAGATGCAATAATGATATTTTTAGGATATTGAATTTACTAAGGATTTAGTCTTGGAAAATTTCATTGCAAGTTTAAATAGCACTATTTTTATTGAAAATAAAAAACTTAACCTTAAACAACACTTTTGAATTTACTTATAGTATTAACTTGGTTCTCAAGTTTGGCTTTTTTCTACTTCGGAATCAATTGCTTTTATTCTGATTTTATAATTTTAGAGTTCGAACGATATGGCTTGCCGAAATTTAGAAAAATAACAGGGTTTCTACAATTATTAGGAGCTGCTGGTTTATTAATTGGTCTATATTTTAGTCCAGTATTATTGTTATTGGCCTCTACAGGCCTTAGCTTATTAATGATTTCAGGCTTTATAGTACGTTTAAAAATTAATGACAACTTCATTCAATCTTCACCCTCTTTTATCTTTGCAGTTTTAAATGTATGTATTGCAGTTAAAACATATTATAAGTACTTTTAAACAGCTGTATACGCAATAAGTAGACTCATAACAATAAATAGACTCGCAGGAAATGATTTGTGTAGAGGATCCTTAATTTTAATATGCATAAATACAGATCCCATCAATAAGGCAGCCAATCCTAAACTTCCAACTAAAGTCAGGCTATTAAATTGCAAAGAGGCTAATAATAACAAAGCGAAACTTACCTTTAAAAATCCAATGATATAACAAAATTGTTTTGACAAACCATATACTTCAAATTCCTCAAGAATAGTTTCGGCAGCGCCACCCCTCCACTTTGTCGCTTTATTTTTTTGCAATAGCCAAACATTTAAAATACTGATACCAACAATAATTTTTAATGCAATAATACCATATTCGATAAATTCCATACGCTATAATTTATTTGTTTTGTTCTTTTTGCTAATTTATAACAATCTAATTAATAATTAGAACTTGCGATAATTCTTTACTT
>ENA-ORXF01000632-ORXF01000632.1-marine-metagenome-genome-assembly--contig:-NODE-632-length-24528-cov-8.690810_pt1 | contig 24528 bp, 31 predicted proteins | sample MGYA00237864_ERZ511476 | MGnify/ENA primary metagenome ERZ511476 (study PRJEB26306, sample SAMN06343908) | marine metagenome | isolation source: coastal waters | place: Atlantic Ocean: West Antarctic...
GCAGGGTAATTTTGCCTGAATACTACTTGACCCGAGTTTGGGTCAGTAAAACTACATCCAAGAAAAACACCAATAACACCAGCAACTGCTGTAGTATTGTTCTGCAATGTGGAGATAATAACAGTACCGTCACTTGTGTACTGTACAACATCTCCGTAGAAAATTCCTGTGCCATAGTTTGAGGCAATAGGTATTTTACGAGTAGAACCCGCATAAGACCTGCCGCCGACTAAGCCAACAGGCTTTAGCCCGTAGGGGGCATTTATGGTAGGATAAGCCATTTTAAGCTCCTAAGTGTTAAGTTCCTTTACCGAATGTCACTTTGGTCTTGCGATCATTAAACAACGGCATACGAGGGTCATTTTCACGCATTAGGTTGTTATCAACAGAGTTCATTTGACTGTCCGTCTGTTGTTGAAAATAGTCGGTGCGATCTTCGACCATTTCAGATGGAGCTTTACATAGTAACAAGCCACCTATCACTACGTTGTCAGCAAAACGTTCTTGTTCTACAGTAACCATAGCAATTTCGGGATGATCTGCTGCTCGTACAGGCTCCCAACCTTCACGTAGTTTGGATGAGACATTAGTGGCGTCTACTTGGCCTTGATTACTCACGCGAATCCATCTAAAGTTGTAGCCGTCTTGGGGAATAGGAGACGGTAAAGTCTCTGGGCGCGTCCAAGCCTTCTTGCGTACAGTCTTTTCACGGGTCTTTAATTCGCGGTCAATGCGATTTTCAGCCATTTGCTTTCCTCATGTCTATTGCAACCTGTTTGGCGTATTGTTCGGGTGTCAGCCCTAACCGTTTTGCGATTTGCACTTGAGTTCTGGTTAGCGTCACCTTCTTAGGTGCTGTGCTCCGCGATGCGGGTGCTACCACTTGTGTCTTTCGCTTCGGTTCAGCATCCTCGAAATTACCGGGGAATACTTGACGCATACGAGTATCAATAGTCTCGTAGTATTCATCGCTTTGCGGACTTACGCCCTGTTTGACAAGCTTTGCGTGCAACCCCAGTGCTAGGCTCGTCATCTCATCATCGGGACCGAACCACGTATTGACTTTTTGCCAATTTGTGGCCCGAACATCAACTTGAACTGGGGCGGTTTCTGTTTTTTGTTCTACAGGGGTTTCCGGTTCCTGTAAAGCAGGGACTTTAAAGTTTGCTAGTCTTTCAGACTTTAGCTTAACATTCGTTAGCGTATCTTGTGCTTCTAACACAGCATCAGAGTCACCAGACTCGTAAGCCTCTTTGTAACGCTTCTTAGCCGCCTCAGTCTCAATGGCGGCATTTTTGCGTGCTTGTTCTAACAGGGCAGTCTGGTTCTTGTTAACATTGCCCTTTAGTTTTTTGTTTTCTTCCATAAGCTGCTGAGTAACACGCTCGTACTCTTGCTGCTGTCGGACGGCTTCTTCTTTAGCCCTACGCTCGTCATGGTAGCCCTTACTAAAGTGCTGTATGCGCTTACGGACTTTTTCAGAGTAGTCTTCCAACTCTTCATCAGTAACGTCATTTGGTGGGTCAGACGGTTTACGATTTTGATCTTTCTTCGGCGTATCATCAACAACCTCGATTTCCAAGTCCACGTCATCAGTATCAACTTTGCGTGTAGGTCTATCTTTAGGTCGTTCATCTTCCACAAAGTCGTCTTTGCTTTTCTTGCCAGAAATGTCGATTTCAATTGCACCGGAATCTTCCACTTCTATCTTAGTGTCAACTTCCTCGTCATGCGGAAAGCTGTACTCTACTTTTTCAAATGCCATGTTACGCCCTCGTAATACCTGATGGATCAACTACAACGGCTTCAACCGAGTCATCGTTCATAAGCCGATACTCTATGCCGCTAATAGTGAAACGTGTTCCAGAGTTCATACGAAACATTACGTAGTCGCCCTCTTTACACCACGGTCCCGTTGGGAACCTTTCGGTGTCGCCGTACGCTTGCGCGCCCATATCGACAACAAGGCCGATGATAGACATTACGTGGTCAAGCTGTTTGGCTTTTTCCGTTTTCAGGATATTTGTTCCCTCAAACTTGTCTTCAGGTTGGGGCAAGGCTACTAATAGGCGGTAGCCTACGGGTTTGGGTAGTTGTAGTTCAAAGTCTTCGTCGCTGGTGTTTTGCGTTGCTTCTCGTTCTAACTCTTCGAGCTGCATCGTTTTAGAAATTCCCATCGTCATTTTCCATATAGTTACGCGAGAGGTCTGCTATGTGTGATTTGCTGGCTTCGAGACCCCGAATTAAGCCAACAACTTCCTTGTACCCAGCGTAGTCCTTTGCGGACCCTCCGGTTAAGAAAACTCTTGCAGAGGAGATGTCCCCCTCGATTTTATCGTTCAGCACGTCAAAGACGGTTTTTGCCATGTTTAGATATTATCTCCCCTAGACTTCTGCTGCGCTTGCTGCAGACGTGCAACTTCTAAACTCATTTTGTTGCGTTCTGTACGACCAGTTTGTTCTAGCTTGACGCCTTTTTCTTCGGCTTCAATCGCTACTTCGGTCTGTTGAATCTTGACCTTCTCAGCCTCTAACATGGCAGACGTAGCATCCTTGGCTTGCTGCAGTTTAAGCTGTTCTTTACGAATAGTCTGGTCAACTTGGTCATTCGCAGCTTTACGCTGTTCTTCGGCTTGCTTGATCTGCAACTCAGCTTGTTTCATCTGAATGATTGGGTCTTTTTGCTGTTGCTGTGCTTTCTGTTGCGCTGACTGCTTCTTGTGTGCCTCTGTAAGTTGTTTACCTGCGTCAGCAACCATCCGTGACAGTTGTACTTCGATCTCTTCTGGCAAAGGTTCGTTAGGCGCAGGTAGCGGTACACCCAACTTGTCTTCGATCTGTTTGCGGTACGAGAACCCAAGGTGTTCGGCAATGTGTGCCTGTAGTGAGGCCATGATCTGTTTGGCTTGTGGGTTCTGCCCTATCATCTGTGCCATCATAGGGTCTTGCATGAACGATGTATGCGTTGCTATGTGCGCTTCGTGGTCTTGGTAGATAAACGCCTTCATCGGCTTGCCTATCAACGCGGCCATATTTTCGCTGATTGGGTCTACAGGTACTGCATCGTCTTTTGTCGGTACGAGTTTATCTGCGTTCTTAACGCCCAACACTTCAATCATCTGTCTGTGTAGCTGTGGCAAGTCGTATATCTGCGGTGCTTGCTGTGACATCTGCAGTACAGCTTGGTACTGTACAACCCGTTGTGCCATTGTAGAGCTATTGGGGTCGCTCACAGGGATCACATCAACCATTAGGTAGTCGGAGCGCTTGGCAGTAACTTCACCCCTTGCAGGCTGGTACGCGTACTCTGTGGGGGCATACTCAGCCATGATAGCCTTGAGTAGCTTAAACTCCTGCTTCATAGCGTAGTGGACCCGTGCTTGGACCGCAGCCATAGGCTTTAGCGTACGCTCTAACAGGGCCAGTGTGGTGCCTACAGGGGCGTTAGCCGACATGTCCGAGATGTTCATGTCACTGATGGCACCTAGCCGTCTACCTTCTGTAGTTATAGTATTCAGAAGTGCGAGAAGGGTCTGGCTAGGTTCTTTGTACGGTAGGGGCATAATGTTGTCGCGTATGCTGCCTGATGGCACGTCAACATCTTTCCACTCTCCGGGTTCTATAGGTGTATCGTCCCCCTTGATACGTAGTCCACGGGACTTTAACCCTCCCGGGAGATTGGAGAGCGTACCAGCGTCAACAAGCTGACGTATCAAAGAAGTTCCAGCACGGGCGTACCCACCGATAATGTGGATCAATCCAAGGCCATAAAAGCCAAATCCCGGCACATAATTGTAGTGTACGAAGTGTTGGCGTTTGAGGGTGAGTGGGTCATCCTCCTCGTAGTTTCTACGGATCGCCAACACTTCGCCACTGCCACGCTCCATGGTGACAACATACGGGCGAGCAATGCCGTCATCGTCATCTATTCCCTCAATCACGAGGTCAGCGTGTATTTCATACAGAGTATATCGGTCGTCGTCTGTTAAAGAGTAGCCCCCTTCTTCTGCCTTTTTCTCTTCAAGATCAGAGTGGTACGCGACTGGATCACCTAAGTCTGTGTCTAGGTAGAATCCTACAGATTGTAACTTTTTAACTTCGTTCTTAGTCTTACGCATGACGTGTGTAACACGTTCAGCAAACTCAATAGTAGACGCGCCGTAGGGTACAATTACGTCTTCTGCAGAGATATACAGCGCTACCTGCCGACCAATGTTAGGGTCGTGGTAGACTTTCTTAAACGCAGAACCTGCTAGCCCAAGGCTATACAGCATCCGCTCATGCTCGGGACGATACTCTACCATATTCTCGGTAAGCTCGTAGTTCATGTCCGCTTTGACACGTCCTGCAGCGTCTTCTTTTTCTTTAGTCTCAGAGCCTAGGATTTTGGTTTTGACTGGCCCTGCGGCTGGGAACGTCTCGCTCATGGTCTCAGCTTGGAACCTGATGGCTGCTTCAGCTAAAACTGTAGAGTTAACGCCACAGGCACCTTCCCACGGCTCTGTACGCTCTTCGTACTTAAACCCTAACACGTCCAGACCTTTGACGTACGTGTCTGTCCAGTCTTTACGGCTCTCTACGTCTGAGTCTATGGCCTCAGTAAGCTCTTGGGATAGGGCTGATAGCTCAGAATCGTCCATAATCTCGGCTAAGTTGCCACCAAACTCCATGGCCTCGGTTTCGTCGCCGGGAATTATGGTAATCTCCATACTACCGTCAGCCAGCGTAACCGACTTTGGGTCTTCAATCTCAATGGATAGCTCGGAGACATCCATTTCGGCCACACCTTCTAGGTCGCCCTCAAACTCGTCTATCCCCGTTGGGGCAGAGTACAGTCCTTTTTCAATAGCCATGTATCACCTTTAATAAAACCCGCTTCGGCGTTGTTTAAAGTATCGTTGCTCTTCCGGTTCGTCACTGGGTAGCCGTATAAAGCCCCCCTGCCGAAAGCGCATCAGGGCCATAACGGTAGAATCCACAAGGTCATCATTGCTCATAAATGGAAATCCTGCAATCTCTTCTACAACCTCTTCTGCCCATCGTGTCTGCGGAACCCAACAAAGCCCTGACGATATTATGTCAGCTACAGAGTTTAACCGTGCCGTCTTGTCACCTGACCCTCTGTGAGGGGTGTACTCTGATACAGGTAGTCCCATACGCCGCATCTCTTGATACAGAGCCACCCCAGAACTTTTCTTCTCTACGATAAACGAATCTGGTTCCCAGTCGTTGTACTCTTCCATCGCAAGCGCTTTAAGCTCTGGAAACTCCATACGCTTCTTTATGCTATTTAACAATATAATATTGTACTCGTTAGTCTCTTCGTACAAGAATACCCCCCATGTGGTAAGGGCCGTATAGTCTGCGCGGTTGTGCCTTTCTGCTGCCGCATCAAGCGACATGATAATATACTCACAGGACGGCGGCTCTTCTTTAGTCCACTCTAGCCACCACTCCCGTTTAACGATAGCAGCTTCTTCTGCAGTGGGTTGTTGCTGGTACTGCGAGTTCCACTGGAACGTAGGCATAGAGGCTTTGGTACGTAATAGGGCTTCTAGGTCAAAAAACTCAGGCCACAGAGGTTTTTCGACTACCTTCTTGGTTTTCTTGTTCTTAACTTCAATTATAGCGGGAAACTCAATCACATCGTACTGATCGGAGCGGTCGTTCTGCGCCATGTCCCGTGTAACACGTCCTGTGAGGTCATCTAAGTGCCAACGTGTCTGTATTATAGCTACACTACCTCCGGGCATTAGTCGTGTCCGCGCACCAAACGTAAACCACTCGTACGCTTTGTCGAAGACCTCAAAGTTCCCGTTAATAACATCCTGTTCAGAATGGGGATCATCAACAAGCAGGAGATCAGCGCCCCGACCAGCAAGAGCAGAGCCAATACCGCAAGCATAATACTCACCTCCGACGTTTGTGTTCCACCTACCTGCTGACTTACTGTCTTGCGCAAGGCGCACAGTAGGAAATATCGACCTGTAGTCGTCTAACGCAATTAAATTACGCACCTTACGGCCAAAGTCCACCGCTAGGTCTGTGGTGTGGGACACCATCATAACCTTCTTGTTGGGGTTACGACCTAGGAACCACGCAGGGTAAAATATAGAAACTAACTGTGACTTACCGTGTCTAGGGGGTATGTTTACGCAGATACGGTCTTTTTCTCCGCGCTCAATAGCCATAAGCATATCCGCAAGGATACGATGGTGCTTACCCACAATGTAATCAGGCTGCATTAGCTTGCAAAACTCAATTAAATCGTCGTACGCACTCGCATTTGCAGTTCTGTTGTTGAGTTCATCGACCATACGGTCAATCTCTAGGGTTTCTGCATCGCTAAACGCGTCTAAATTAGACAGCATTACTTCTATATCTTCGGCTGTAAAATCTAAACGGTCATCCATCGTCAAAGTCACCCAAGGCTTCGTCAATATCTATGTCCGCTGCGTTTAAAACCACTGCATCCTCTATCTCAGGCTCAGGATTTACCAATTTTGTAAGCTTACTACGCAACCGCTCCTTAATATCGTCCGTAGTTTGGTGCGTTATGGTCACTTCAGACTTCTCTGCGAACAGCCCCACGTCTGAAATCTTACCTAGTAGCTCTAAAGCTCGCATACGGGTGCGCGGGTCGGGGTTTTCCGACTCAATAATCAATTTGTTTGTTACTAAATGGCGAAGTTGCACAGATGACTCAACCACAGAGTGATTAAATTCTTCTAGGATGTTGTTTGCTAGCCGTATTGACGGAGGTGTGAGGGTAGCAGCGCGGGTGTTGGTAACTTGTTGAGATGTTTTACTGGGGGCTTGGGCGTAAGCAGTAGCTAGAGTAGCTGCAACTTCCTTATCAATCTCGTCTGGGGTGATGTCTAGCCCATGATCTTCTAGGGTGTTGACTGTTTTAGACAGCGCAGCCGTACGCTCGGGCAAATCTAGCCTGCCTATGTCGTCATCTAAAGAGATGCCTAGTTCTGGGGTAGCATTAAGAGCCATTATATATCGCAGGTTGTTAACCGATAGCATGATAATAGTGTGCAAAAAAAATTTTGGCAAGGCGTTTTCAAAAAGGAGGTGGGGGGTTCTGTGTAACACGTTATTAGCAAAGTACGGACGTGGCTAAAAAATAAAAAAATTGGGAAATAACGGCGTAATCGTCAGAAAAACTGAAAAAAATGTAATCATTTGAGCGTATTAGTAATATATAGACTAGCGCGGAGTCTCACTCTGTAAAGTGGCCCATGCCCCACCCGTACCCTCGCCGCATTCCCACTTTCGGGCACCTGCCCGAATATCGGGCGCTATCATCCGGTGATATTAGGTGTTGCATAACGTGTTACAGTGTGATCTAAGAATGACACGGCAAGCAAGGCAATCAAGCGGCGCGGCCAAACTCGGAGACTTAAGACAATGGCAAAAGTAACCAAAGCAACAACAAAAAAGACTGCAACAAAAACACTGTTAGAAACAATGATAGACTTTCTTAGCGCGGAGGCAGCACAGTTCAAAGATATCGAGGGGCTTGATGCAGTAACGCTTGGGGCAATCTCGGCAACCCATGACAAGAACCGCGAGGCCAACGCAATGTATGTCGCGGCGTACGCCAACGGCGCGCGGCCTCAAGATATCATCCCGATTAATAAGGCAAAATCGACCGCAACCGTCGAGGGATTGGCGGCATACAAACTAATGGGGATGCGCAAGGCATGGTCGCCTGCTGAGGCCGCGTTTATGGTGCTTCCTGCACCCAAAAAGGACGACATATCGCCCGAGGCAAACACCAAACGCGCCAATCGGTCAAAGCTGCAAGATAAAGCGCGCAGTGTGCAAGTGGTGTTCGGGAAAGGATTGACCACTCAGGATAAAATTCACCGCCCCGAGTTGTACAAGAAAGGTGCAGGTGATCGCAAACTCCCTATTGATCTTTTACAGGGTCACTTTGACCATATCGTTAAAATATGTCAAGGTGAGGGATTGCCCGAGACAATGGACGTTCCAACGCTGCTCGCACACGTTCAAGCTGTCCAAAAAACACACAAGATACCGACTAAAATAATTGATCTCGACGACCTACTTTGATCGTCACACCATAACAATTCAGAGGGGCGCTTTCGAGCGTCCCTTTTTTTGTCTTCAATTCGGGCACCTGCCCGAAAGTGCAACGGCTATTGCGCCTGCATATCCCACGTGATAACAAGTGACCACACCACTCAATACGCTTCTACTAGGCCCGCTTCGGTGGGCCTTTTTTTATTCGGGCACCTGCCCGAAAGTATAGATACCAGTAGTAAGAGTAGCGTAATGCCCCACACGTTACAGCGTTGTACCCCTAACACAGCATAGCGCAGCGTAGCACAATGCAATTCGGGCAACTGCCCGATAGTGTAGATACCAGTAATAAGAGTAGCGTGGTGCCTCACCGAAAAGCTAAGTCGTTGAAAACATTACAAAGTACCATTTGTACCACTAATGTACCACTCGAAAACGGGGTTAAGTCATTGAAAACAAAGCAATGTAGCTAATGTACCGTAAATATAAGTATATATATAAACCTTTTAAAGGTAGTGAGTAAGAGGGGGGGATAGCGCGAAACCCCCCTTCAGATTCTGCATATATACATATGGTACTTTGCAGACATTGATACAGCTCTTTGTTTTCAATGACTTGCAGGGCATGACAACGGTACATTATGCTACATCACACCATTCACCACGAAGCACCACCATAGTGAATTACTTGACACAGGCCCCTACTTGTGCTATACTATAAGTACATTAAAAATTTCGACAACTAAACAACCACTGCCACAACTTAACATTCGGGCACCTGCCCGAAAACACGGAGAACTAAAAATGCACACGCCACAAACCACAGTAACCGTCCAAGGGTTCGCATGGTGCGCCAAGACACGCACCCATTCAGATAAGGTGTTACACGAAGCACCCCACCGCGTAGCGGCTAAACAGTACATCCAACGCAACAAGCGCATCCTCAAAGACCTAATGATCGTGCGCAACAACGACCGTTACATGCTGGACGCGCTGCTGGTAGGGTTATGAATAAGTACCGTCCCGAGTGTACCGGATGTGGTGAAAACTTCAGTATTAGACGTGCCCGACTGGGTTACAATGTCTGCCTAGACTGCGGCGACTGCCAAGCCAAAAGCCAACGCGCAAGCTGGTGCATAGTGCCGACCCCGAAGGGGCATTACACCCGCATCACCCGCAAGGCTGACCTACTCAGCCTCAACCAGAAAACACGTTAGGAGTACGTTATGATTGAACAGGCTATTAAAAGTTACTACGGCGAACGATGCCCCGACCACGATGTTGATTGTGTCGTGTGTCAAGCGTGGGAACAATGGGATAAAATTCGGCGTCCTTATAGAGCAGCCCCTGCGTGGAAAGATAGTTGGGAGATGCCACGACCTAGGACGTTAGACATATCCAACGACGCGTTTAACGCCATGGCACAGAAAGATGGAGGAATAGATGACACTGATAGGTAGAGGCAAGTGTCTGCCCAAGGTAGACAAGACCAAGATGCAATACGCGGTGGAGATCGTGAAGCCCCGCGTGTTTGACCCACCCATGAAGGTGAAGATAGTAAAAGCTATCCTAGCTAAACAGAAACCACCAGAGTGAATTACTTGACACAGACCGCTACTTGTGCTATACTATAGGTACATTAGAAATTTCGACAACTAAACAACCACAACAACGTAACATTCGGGCACCTGCCCGAAAACAGGAGTAAGACAATGCAAGACATGCTCAACACCTCGGCGCTGGTATCAACCGCGCCATCAATAAGTTCAGCGGCAATGACCGTTGATTTCAACGCAAGCGTATGGACAGCACGCAAGAAAGATCACAAAGCGACCGCCGAAGTAGAGGTAGCGCATCAAGCCGAAAAGGGTGTCGCGTCTGTATCTAAGAACCTACTGGGTGACTGCGAAGAACTAAAAGCGGTACAGAAGTTCGCAGCCAACACCCGCAACGTCCACTATTCCATGACAATGCCGTGGTCTGACAATGGGGCGCGTCTACTCACAACAGCGCAATACTTCAAATATCACGAGGTTATGACTGACCTACAGCAAGAGTTCGGTCGGCTAGTCGATGAGTTCTTGACTGTGTACGAGTGGAAAATCATGGACGCGCAAGCCAAGCTGGGTGCCATGTGGAACGGTGACGAGTATCCAACACGGTCCTCACTTGAAAGCAAGTTCGGGTTCAGCTTCAACTATGTGCCGCTGCCCGACAGTGGCGACTTCCGCATAGACATCGGCAACGAAGCTATGACTCAGATCAAAACACAGTACGAGCAGCACTACACCACCGCCGTCAACGCGGCCATGAAAGACATATGGCAAAAGCTGCACGCTAACCTGACCACGCTTGTCCGACAGCTTGACGTGAACGAGGAAGGTAAGGGTAACAAGTTATACGACACGGTGTTTGACCGTGCGCTGGAGCTAACCGACATGCTGGGTACGTGTAACGTAACAGGTGACAATCAGATGGAAGCAATGCGCCAACGTCTCGAACAAGCCTTCCATGGTCTGACCCTCGGACAGATCAAAAACTCACCTAGCTTGCGCGAAGACAAGCAGAAAGAACTAACCGCGGCTATCGCAGCCCTACCAAGTTTGGACATGTAATGAATGGAAACATACGTGGGGGGCTGTGTCTTATAGCCCTCTTCATCACTATTGTATTCTTATCACATGGCTTCGGCCAATATCCTCTTTAACCATTCGGGCAGGTGCCCGAAAACACGGAGAACGACAATGAACCAAGCACAGAAAATGTACGCACTATCAGCGGATCAAATTGCAACGGCTATTGAGAGCCAGCTACACCTGCCCGAAGATGACAAGAACACGCTTATTGTCGAAGGTGACACTGGCTGTGGTAAGTCCTCTATACTTGACATGTTAGCTAAACGGCTGCCAAAGCACAAAGCAATCTACTTTGATTGCACAACCAAGGCAGACGCTGGCGATCTAATGATGCCTAAGTTCAAAGACCTTGACGGTAACGACTACGTGACGTTTGCCACCAACGAAGAACTGGGTGTGCACCTCAAAAACCAACCGCTAATCATTATGATCGACGAGGCGGGTAAGAACAAGAGCCTACAAAATCCTATGAACCGCCTGTTCCAAGAGCGCATGATTGGTATGAACAAGTTACACCCTGACACGTTGGTGTTCGCTACTACTAACTTAGGTGCTGAAGGGCTGGGCGATATGTTCATGCCACACACATGTAACCGTGTGACCTTCGTGCGTATGCGTAAGCCAACCAACATGGAGTGGATACGTTGGGGTATCAACAGCGGTATCAACCACACCATGCTTGGCTGGACAAAAGACAACCCGCATCTGTTCTATTCTTTTGACGATGTGCCTGACCCTGCCGACAACCCGTATATCTACCACCCTAAAGAGTTCAGACGCTCGTTCTGTACACCTCGCTCACTACACAAAGCATCCAACTGGCTCAACCAAATGGCGCATCTGGACGACCAAACGCTTGTTGCCGCTCTGATGGGTACTATCGGTGATCGGGGTGCAATGGACCTGATGGCATACGTGAAGCTGGCAAACCAACTGCCCTCGCGTGACAGTATCAAGAACGACCCGACAAATGCTGTGGTTCCGTCAAGTGCCGCTGCTGTGTGTATGGTCGTATACCGTACGCTTGCGACAATGGAGCCTGACTATATCGACGCATGGATGGACTACATGCCACGTTTAGACGCTGAAGCGCAGGGCATGTTCGCCAACGGTGTACGTACGCCCAAGTATGCCAAGCAATCGGTCGTAATGACCAACAAGAAATTTACTAAGTGGGCGATGGACAACAACTACATGTTCGCTGCTGACAAGAAGTAATTCGGGCACCTGCCCGAAAGGAGGATGATAATGGGAAAGCTCATAAAGGGGAAGCTCGTGCGCCGCGCACAGGTATTGCCACGCAAGGCTAACACAACCGACATGAAACCAATCAACCGCGCTGCAAGACGTGCGTTAAATGCAAAGAAAGGTAAGAGCAATGCTACAAATAGGTAAACAACTAACACCGGAGCAGCGGCTGTCCAAAGCAGTCGTTGACATAATGGGTAAGGCTCACGCATTGTCTGGTATCCTAATGATCGGTGATCGGGCAGTTGAATACGACGCCACTAAGGTGCCAACTGCCTGTACCGATGGTAAAAACGAGTGGTACGGGGCTGAGTTCATCGACCCGCTTAAAGACGCACAGCTACGGTTTCTTGTACTACACGAGAGCTATCACAAGTTGTACCGCCACCTCATAACGTGGCAGCATCTACGGAAGATCGACGCGCATCTGGCCAACATCTCAATGGATCACGACATTAACATCAAGATCATGGACGAGTTCGGTGCCGATGGCTGGGTAGAGTTCATCGAAGGTGGCTGTCTAAACTATGACTATCGTGGCTGGGGTACGGCTAAGATATTCTGGCATCTGCACGAAGAGCAAAAATCGAACCCCGATGGTAGTACACCAACCTTAGACGGTGAGCCGTTGGACGACCACGACTGGGATGGTGCAGAAGAAATGGACGCCGAAGAGAAGCGCGAGTTGGAGCGCGAGATTGACGAGGCGCATCGTCAAGGTGCTACAATCGCAGGTAAGACTGGCAGCGGTGGTGGTGACTGTGGAGTGGGTGACTTGTTACAGCCACAAGTAGACTGGCGCGAGAAATTTCGTGACTTCGTGCAAACTACATGTGCAGGTAACGATATGTCTACATGGCGCAAGCCCAAGCGTAGGCTCATTGGCCAAGGCATCTACATGCCGTCCACATATAGTGAACAAGTGGGGCCGTTAGCTGTGCACCTAGACATGTCTGGTTCAATTAGCAAACGCGAACGCACTGCTATGCTGACTGAAGTGGTCTCTATTGCCAAGATGGTGAACCCGCCAGAACTACACGTTCTGTACTGGGACACCGAAGTATGCCGCGCCGAAGTCTACGGGGGCGATGAGTTGGATACAGTGTTGGACAATACCAAGCCCGAAGGTGGTGGTGGCACTGATGTCCGGTGTGTCCCTGACTACCTAACAGAGCACAAGATCAAGCCGCAAGCCTCTGTCGTGTTTACAGATGGCTACATATTTGGTGGCTGGGGCGAGTGGGATCATCCTGTGCTGTGGTGTGTGTTGGACAACGAGAACGCCAGCCCCGATATAGGTAAGGTAATACACATCAAGTCGGAGGATATGCGATGAGTAAGATAGGTAACTACATAATAGGTTTAAACGAAGGGCACGAGGACTACGACAAGTCGGAGCAAGACGAGTTCACGACTGCATGGGATCGACATGCCGTAGTATGGGGGCAGCAAACCGTTTCGGAAAGTCCGTTCATTGCCTGCCCTGAGTGCAACAAGTCTGACCATGTAGGTAAGGTCGAACGTGAAGAATTTAAAATGATCGCTGGTATCTATGAGCCAATTAGCAAGTGGGTAGAGTGTGACAACTGCAATGGCTTGGGTGAAATCCAAGCCGACATCAAGGAGAACGACGATGACTGAACAACGTAACAACACCGTATGGACAGGTAAAGAAATTAATACCGCCATGCACCTAGCAGCCGAAGGGGTAAGTAACGCTGACATAGCCCTAGAGTTAAACCGTACCACGTCTGCAATATGTGCAAAGCTGTGGCATATGCAGAAACAAACACAGGGTATCTCCCGAAGAAAAGGCGCGCACGTTGTTAAGAGTACCCCCGGGGATGTTAACGTAAAGCCCACAGTAAAACAAGTTACACAGAAGGCTACACCTGTGGGTAGTAAATGTACCGTAACTACTGGAACAAACAATACTGCTGTAGGCAATCATTACTTCATTGTGCGTGTACCTAAAGTGTTTGTGGCTGCGTCACTACTCTTGGGAGTGGCAGCGGTGGGCTGGTACATAGGTCGCGGATTTTAATTCGGGCACCTGCCCGAAAACATAACAGGGGTGGCATGGTGCCGCCCTACAAAACGGAGAACGACAATGGCTAAACATACATCAGTACGGCACGCATTGGACTACGCGTCTAGGCAGAACCTCAGCCCCAACCTAAAACTAAAGATCTTCTGCATAGAAGTAGAACTTTCTATACGTGGGGCTAGAACCTTATACCGTAGTGAAGACACCGCGTGGGTATACATGGAAGGTGAGTATATGACGATGGGCTGGATAGGTTACGGGGACTTCCAGCGTAGCAAGGTTGGACAGGCTAAGTACGTTGTGTATTCTAGGTTTATAAATAACAATAAGTACCGCGACGATTCAGATCAGAATCACATGCGTATGGCAAAACATCAGGACATAGCTTTGAAAGCGGCTAAGGCTATGTTGCGTAACTACACACCCGTCGATGTTGCCTTGGCTCTGGCTAGCAAGGTGCAGAAACCCGTGCGTGAGATACTAAGCAACGCGAATGATGCGTATGCCAAAGCTAAACTGACAGTTGGTATTGATAGATTCGACTCCACAGGCGGCACAGGGTACGAAGGTGGCTCAGGTAAGCGTATGGTAAACATGCTGGAACAGTTAATAAGTTCTGGGCACGAGTTCATAGACAAGGAGTTTCACGCCGATGTTATTGCCTTACTTATCGCCAAAGAAGATGATGCTCGGGCTAGAGGCAGCACCGGAGTGCCTATGGACTTTGTTCGTGTGTACGAGCAACGCAGTAGACAACTTGTGGATCACGTAAGATTTTCTGATATATGTAGTCGAAGCGCGTACCAACTTGGCCAAAAGGTGTTAAGCAGCGGGGTCTACGGTGTACACAACACGCCCGAAGAACTACAGGGTAAGATTGCTGTCATGTCTATGTGTGCGGACAATCAGTTCGTTGAAGGTGTTGGCTACAAGGTCGATGAGAGTACGTTCTACTTCTATGCAGAAGATGTTACCACGTGATAGAAGGTTTAGGTAGCACATACCACGTAGTAATCTACGAAGACACAGGACTTGTCGATATATCAGCATTAGGCATTAATAGTGTTGACATGATAGACGCGGGTGTATATTCTTCTGTGGATAAACTACCTCATTGGCTACAGGAGCGGCTAGCAAGACTAATGATGTTTGCGACACCGCCACCCATAAGCGATGTGGCAGACTTAGGGTGTAGGGTAGGTAGAAATGCTTACTGGGTCTACATGTAAATTCGGGCAGATGCCCGAAAAGAGTGGGGCGGTTAACGCTGCCTCACATCTGGTATCAACGGAGTACGACATGACCCCCGAAGCAAAAGTAAAAAAGCAAATCGTCCAGCAACTAAAAGCTATAGGCGCATATTATTTCTACCCCGTAACAGGTGGCTACGGCCAGAGTGGTGTCCCTGACATCGTAGGATGCTACGAAGGACTGTTTTTCGGTATTGAGTGCAAGGCGGGTAAGAACAAACCAACGCCGTTGCAGGACAAAAACCTTGCGCAGATACGTGCCGCAGGTGGCCTAGATATGGTTGTGAACGAGATCAACATGAACACTGTGGCCGATGACTTACGAGCATGGTCTATCGTGTTACACGATTAAGAACCCCAAGCTGTGAGTGGGCGCGATAGGCATTGTTTCCGCATAAACCGCAGCAATAAGAGCAGGGTTACCTCCGTCTGCGTTAGCAGCAACTTTATCCTGTGATCTTGTCGGAGAAACCACGATACGGTTAGTCCCTGTGTGTCAACACAGGGCACCATAAGGGGGAGGACAATGGCTAAAAATATTATATATTTCCCGCAGAACAGCGAAGTAGACGCACAGTATCTTGAACTGGAACGGCAGCAAGATTCTATTAAAGAGCAGAGGGCACGTATTATGGAGCGAACAGACACACAACTTACACCCGCACAGGAGTCGGAACTAAAGTTTTTAAAACAGCAGGTCGATATGTGGCAAGACAAAGTACATGAGAAGAATGCCATGGCCGACGCACAAAACAACCTATGGGTAGCACGCGAAGAATTAACTCGCTACGTCAGCGAACTGCGAAGCTGGGGGAAGAGTATATGACTGAGGATCAGATAATAAAATATCAGGATTTGTACTTAAAGTGCTACATAGCGCAAATGAAGAAAGACAGGCAGGACAACCCCAGATTTGAGAATGGATCAGTCTATGCCCGTAATGGTAGGGCGCGCTCTTACGCGGATCATGGCGGTAGGAATACGGGTAGACCACGTACAATAGTTAGAGCAATGCCCTCAGACATACCGCTGTCACCAGAAGCTACAATAGCTAACAAGTTAATCCTGCGTGGTTTCCTGCTGAAGGAAGTAGCCGATGTGTTAGGCATATCCCCCAAAGGAATGAGCCGCATGAAGAAAAAGTATGACCTACCGCGTAAGGGAGAGAAACCATGACACCTAGAGAAATGAGACAGGCTATAGAAGACGTAGCAGACGCAGCCCCTAGCAACGTTAACGCATCACTGCTGGCTATGATAATCGCCAACTTGGTTAATACGTACGACATGGTAGAGGAGTGGCCTGATATTAAAGATCAAGTGGCAGACGTATTATCTATCGCTGGTAAAATGGCAGACAGGACTACGAAGATGGAAGAGGAGATTATAACCATAGCTACCAAAGACACAAAAATATTCTTAGAACGTATAATGAAAAATGGAGAACGACCATGAGTAAGAAAGAAACCAAGACCGCGCAGATTATCAGGATTTTACGTGCAAATCACCACGACACAGACAGGGTTATAGCTTTCAACATAGGATGCACCCCGTCACTCGTAGCCAAAGTACGTAGGTCGGGTAAACATTACGTTACTAAAGATGAAGCCCGAATTGCGTTAGCAGCTCAAAAGGAATTACCCCGCGTCGAGGGCGGCAATAGTTCGTTTTGGGCTGGCATTGGTTCTGCCGAGGCTACCTACGAACTGGATAAAGCCGAAAAGATTAGCCAGCATGTGCAAAGTATTGGCAACTCTGCCTACAAACTGACTAAGGACGGTCCTAACACAGCAGGTGTAGACCCGAACGCGTGGACACGCTCGGGTATCTTAAATCAAGCCGAGCAGTACGTCACAAAAGATCGGGCAGCTACGCATGGCGACATGGAAGATAATTTCTCGCGTATCGCTAAGTATTGGACATTACATCTAGGCCGTGATGGTGATCCCAACAGTGTAACACCGGAAGATGTAGCAACCATGATGGCCCTGTTAAAGATCGCACGGCTAAAGTCTAATCCTGCAAATGCAGACAACTGGGTTGATGCTTGCGGGTACATGGCGTGTGGCGGGGAGATAGCTACGCAGAAGGACCACAAGTAGTGGACTTAGTAACCTTAGATTTTGAAACATTTTACGACAAAGACTTTTCTCTGCGTAAGATGACAACAGAAGCCTACATTCGTGACCCTCTTTTTGAGGTGATCGGTGTAGGCGTCAAGGTAAACGATAGAGAAACGGAGTGGGCAAGTGGTACGCATAAACAGATTAAAAAATATCTCACCGAAGCCGCCGATTGGGATCAGGTTATGTTACTTTGTCATAACACTATGTTTGATGGTGCCATTCTTAATTGGCGTTTTGATATTCGTCCTCGCGTGTATACCGATACTGTGTGTATTGCCCGTGCCATTAATGGGACTGAAGCTAGCGCAAGTCTCGGGGCGTTGTCTGAAAGGTACGATATTGGCGTTAAAGGGACAGAAGTCCTCGACGCGAAGGGCAAAAGACGTAGAGATTTTACGCCTGAAGAGCTAAGTTCTTATGGGGACTACTGTATCAATGACGTAGAGTTAACAAACCAATTATTTAACCTTCTGGCAAGTGGACTAATATCAGGTACACGGTTTCCGCACGACGAATTAAAGCTCATAGACCTGACCTTGCGTATGTTTACCGAACCTACATTACAGCTAGATAAGCAGCTACTAAACTCGCACTTCAAAGACGTTAAGGCACGCAAGGAAAAGTTGTTAGTAGACGCGGGGGTAACAGACAAGAAAGAGCTTATGTCTAACCCTAAGTTCGCTGAGTTACTGCGGGGGTTTGGTGTCGAGCCACCTATGAAGATTAGCCCTGCAAACGGTAAAGAAACATTCGCATTTGCCAAGTCCGACGAGGGGTTTAAGGCGTTACTCGAACACGAGGACGACAATGTTAAAGCATTAGTAGAGGCACGTTTAGGTACTAAAAGTACCTTGGAAGAAACACGTACGCAAAGGTTCTTAGACATAGCAGACCGTGGTACGCTGCCCGTCCCTGTAAGGTATTATGCTGCGCACACAGGTAGGTGGGGTGGCGACGATAAGATAAACCTGCAAAACCTACCGAGCCGTGGGGCTAACGGTAAGAAGTTAAAGCGTAGCATCCTTGCACCCGAAGGTCACACAATGATTGACTGTGACAGTTCCCAAATCGAGGCGCGTGTGTTGGCATGGCTGGCAGGGCAAGATGATCTTACCGCTGCGTTTGCTGTTGGCGATGATGTCTACAAGCAGATGGCACACGTTATATACAGTACCCCTGTAGAAGAAGTTACAGACAGCCAGAGGTTTGTAGGTAAGACTACAATCTTGGGGGCTGGCTATGGTATGGGTGCGGTCAAGTTCCAGACACAGCTTGCAGGTATGGGTGTTGAAGTAGAGCTAGCAGAAGCGCGGCGTATTATACAAATCTACCGCAGGGCTAACGGGGCTATAACTCAGCTATGGACAGACGCAAACAATACAATTCAGTACATGGACCGTGGTGACACGTTACAGTTTGGCAAGGACGGTGTGCTCACCGTCGATGCGTCTAGGAACGCTATTATCTTACCGTCTGGGCTACCAATGTTCTACCACGCGCTAGGTAAATACTCCACCGAAGACGGACAAGAATACATGTATAAAACCCGCAAGGGCTTGGTTCGTATATACGGGGGTAAGGTTATTGAGAACGTTTGCCAAGCAATAGCCCGTTGCATTATAGGTCACCAGATGATACTAATTGCCAAGCAATACAAGGTAGCGCTGACTGTACACGATTCGATTGTAATCACTGTGCGCGATGAAGAAGTAGACGAGGCTAGGGCTTACGTAGAACATTGCATGAGCCAGAAACCCGATTGGGCCGATGGCCTACCTATCACCTGTGAAAGTGGCACAGGCAAATCATATGGAGATTGTGAGTGATGGGAGCAAGACCAGATTTTATACCGACTGAAGTGTTTAGGCAGTACCTATCGGCTACACAACTGAACAAATATTTTCAGGTCAGTGATATGCAGGCAAGCAGCTATGTGGCGCGGTGCGCCCGTCTTGGTAAACCTATAAAAGCAGTGTGTAAAAACAAGTTACTCGCAAGATACCGCCCAATAGATGTTATCGCTAGGGCACGGGCAGAAGCGCGAGAGATAACGCGGACTGAAGAAGACAAAATAGTTTTTACCCACGCAATGTATGTCGCCAAGGCGCTGAAACTAAAAGAGGAGATAGCGGAGTTAGAAGCTCGTAAAACCCGTACAACGCACACGTTATCCCTAGACATTATTAGTAACCGAATAACCTCGCGAGATATGCTGTTAGAAGAAGAGATAGTAGCAGGCAGTCATGGGCATAAATTTTCTTGCGGGGTGTATTTTCTGGTACATGCGGGAGCCGTTGTGTATGTTGGGCAGTCCGTTAACGTGTACGCTAGGGTACATTACCACGAACAGTCGGGTAGGGTATTTGATTCTTTCGCATTTACTCTCTGCGAGAGAGAAGAGTTAGATATGTTAGAAAGTCTTTATATCCATGCGTTGTGCCCGTCTGGGCAGGGGCGTAGTACGCACGGGAATTTAGCCGCGCCGTACAGTATGCGACAAATGATTGCGTTGGGTAAGCGCGAGAAATACACAAGGAACCAACGACTATGACAAAAGTATCGCCGTGGTCGTTCAGTAAGATCAAGGCATTTGAGCAATGTCCTAAGCAGTTCTACCATGAGAAGATACTCAAAGAACATCCGTTTAAGGAGACTGAGGCGACCTTATATGGCTCTGAGTTTCATAAGATGGCAGAAGACTTTATAGCTATAGACACGCCCGTCCCTAAAAAGTTTGGCTTTGCAGAGAAAGCACTGGTATCGCTGAAGAACCGCAGGGGTAAAAAGCTATGCGAGGAAAAGCTAGGTATAACTGAAGACCTAGAGCCGTGCGGGTTCTACGACAAGAACGTATGGTTCCGTGGTATAGCCGACCTTATTATCTTAGACGGTGACCACGCATCTGTAGTGGATTACAAGACAGGTAAGTCGGCAAAGTACGCAGACAAAGGGCAACTAGAATTAATGGCTCTTTCCGTGTTCGCCCACTACCCGCAAGTCACCAAGATTAGAGCCGCGCTGTTCTTTGTGGTCAGTAAAGACTTGGTGAAAGACACGTACATGGAGTATGATGGCGCGAAGCTGTGGCGCAAATGGCTGGGTAAATACAACCAGATGAAGCTAGCCGCCGACAACGATGTGTGGAACGCACGTCCTAGTGGGTTATGTAGACGCCATTGTCCTGTAGTTGAGTGTGTACACAATGGAGCAAACTAATGAGAAAACGTAAGAAACAAGTTAACGCCCCCGTTGGGTCTGCTACGTTTGAGAGACGTATGGAACGGCAGCGCGCCCGTCGTAAGGTAGACAAAGAAGGCGCAGACCGAAACGGAAACGGCAAAGCCGACAAGCGTGAAGGTAAAGATGTCAGTCACAAGAAAGCCCTAGTAAGGGGCGGCAAAAATAAAGATGGGATACGGATAGAGAGTTCAAGTAAGAACCGCGCCCGTAACTACCAGAAAAAGAAAAAATAATTCGGGCACCTGCCCGAAAGGAGAGCGACATGAAGTTAATAGACGGTAAGGCGTTGCTGTTAAAGCTACGCAATCCCAGCCGCGTCACTAAAACAATCCCAGACAGTGTGTTGGTTAACAAACAAGAGGTAAAAGTTAACCACGGCATAGACGAAGTACACACCCTTAAAGAGTTAGGTATTCGTGCCCCGTCACCGATAGAGACACGGTACAAGTGGACGGGTAAACATGCGCCGTTCGACCACCAGAAAACCACCTCTGCGTTCTTAACCATGAACCGCAAAGCATTTTGCTTTAACGAGCAAGGTACAGGCAAGACTGCAAGTGCTATCTGGGCTACAGACTACCTTATGAAGCAGGGTAAGATCAGACGTGCATTAGTTATCTGCCCGTTGTCTATTATGGATTCAGCATGGCGTGAAGACTTAGAAACTTTTGCACCACACCGAACTGTAGACATAGCCTATGGCGTACCGAAGAAACGTAAGGCGATCATAGAACAAGGTGCAGACTTTGTTATAATAAATTATGACGGTGTAGACATAGTATCAGATAGTATAGCGGCGGGTAACTTTGATTTAATTATCGTAGACGAAGCAACGCACTATAAGAACGCACAGTCTAAGCGTTGGAAAACTCTTAACAAGCTTGTGCACCCTGATACGTGGCTGTGGATGATGACAGGTACACCCGCCGCGCAATCCCCGCTAGATGCGTACGGGTTGGCTAAACTAATAGAACCACTGTCAGTGCCACGGTTCTTTGGGTCGTTTCGAGATATGGTGATGCGCAAAGTAACACAGTTTCGTTGGGAGATGAAAGAAGGGGCTACAGACTTAGTACATGCGGTACTACAACCTGCCATACGGTTTACCAAAGAAGAGTGTTTGGACTTGCCAGAAATGGTTTACGTCAAGCGTAAGGTAGAGCTAACACGCCAACAGCTAAAGTATTACCAAATGCTAAAGAAGCGCATGGTGATGACAATCGGGGGCGATGAAATATCTGCAGTTAACGCCGCCGCTATCATGAATAAGCTGTTACAAATATCTTGCGGCGCTGTCTACACCGACGAAGGTGATGCGTTAGAGTTTGATATATCGCACAGGTATAAAGTGTTACGGGAGGTTATAGACGAGAGCAGCCAGAAGGTGCTAGTGTTTGTGCCTTTTAAACACGCCATTGACATACTGACAGATAAGTTGCGTAATGACGGGATTGTTACGGAGGTGATTAGGGGGGATGTGCCTGTAACTAGGCGGACAGAGATATTTAAACAGTTTCAGACACAGGACAACCCACGTGTCCTAGTTATCCAACCACAGTCAGCAGCACATGGTGTTACGTTAACAGCAGCTAATACAGTTGTGTGGTGGGGTCCAACTTCCTCCTTGGAAACATACGCTCAAGCTAACGCTAGGGTTCACAGGTCAGGTCAAAAGCATAGGTGCACTGTTGTGCAGCTACAAGGATCACCTGTGGAAAGACGTATTTACTCACTGTTAGATAGCAGAATAAACGTGCACACAAAAATGATTGATTTATACAAAGAACTACTTGACTAGCCCATAGTTAACCATTATCTAGTAATTCTCGTTACTGTAAAGGGGGACAAATGAGCGAAGCAAGAGAGATTTCCGCTGACAAGCTAACCAAGGCGTACATAAAAATACGTGCAGAACGGGCAGCGTTATCAGCAGAATTTAAAGAATCAGACGGGGAACTTGTACGTAAGCAAGACCTCGTTAAGAACGCGCTCTTGGACTACTGTGAGAACCACAAAGTCGAGAGTGTAAGAACTTCCGAGGGTCTGTTCTTTAGGACATCAAAGGTCAAGTATTGGACGAGCGACTGGGAGCGTATGCACGAGTTTATACTAGAGCATGAAGTACCTGAACTTCTCGACAAACGGCTTAACCAGACAAACCTAAAACAGTTCTTGGAAGAGAACCCAGATGTTTTACCACAAGGTTTAAACATCGACAACGAGTACGTCATCTCAGTAAGGAAAAAATAATGGCCGAGCCGTTTGTACCTATTGAAGATGTGGCAAAGCATTTTGCAGTGTCCATCTCTACTATTCGTGCGTGGTTACGACAGGGGCATATACCCAAACACACGTACGTTAAGATCGGTAACACCTACCGTTTTAAACTACCCGCCGTAGATGAAGCGTTAACCACTAAGGCAAAAGAAGAAGCGCACGCGGTGTCCACAGAAACTCAGCTAGAGTTCGACTTCGACGCTGACCAAGACGTATAAACCAAAGGAGAACGATATGGCAGAATCATATATTATCGAAGGTGTGGAAGCACTGTGGCCCAAAGTGGACCGCACATATGTGTTTAACTCCAAGATTAAACGCAGCGAACCCTGTGCACCTCGTGACCAAAACGCGGCATACTCTGTACAGTTTCGTATGGACGGGGCAACCGCCAAAGCTTTGTTTACGCAGATGAAGGCTGTGTACGCGGCTAACCGCGAAGATGACTGGGACGAGAAGTTACCCAACCCGATTGTCAAAGATGACAACGGAACCTACACGCATAAAGCCAACCTAAAGGGTGCGTACAATGGTGAGACTACTACCAAGCCGTTAGAGATTGATTCCAGTGGTGAGATGTTACCAGAAGGATTTCAGTTGACCACGGGCAGCACAATCAACGTGGCTGTGCAACTTATCCCGTACGCTATGAAGCTCGGTAAAGAGTGGGAGTACGGAGTATCGTTGCGGCTTAAAGCTGTGCAGGTTCTTAAGTACGTGCCATTGGAAGTGCGTAATCCGTTTAAGGTAGTTGAAGGCGGCTTTGTGTATAAAGCACCTATCGACAATCCGTTTGACAAAAAGGCGGCACCCGCCAAAAGCAATAACGTGTTAGCAAACGTTGTTGACGACGATGACGATGACGAGGATGAACCACCAAGGAAGAAAGCTGTCAAAAAGACAGCACCTCCTAAAAAATCTGGTGGAGATTTAAACGACCTCGTTGACGATATGTTTGACGACGAATAATTATCCCCCGCCACGGTTATTAATTTAGCCGTGGCTTACCTTATTGAGTGGTAACAATGGATACGAAACAATTTTTAGACCTAGTTTTAGGTCGTGAAGGGAACTATTGCATATTCGCAGTCAACGCGGCGACAAGTAGAAGAAAGCAAAAATTTTATACGTCAGTTGACCATGTAGTAGACGCCGCAGAAGCTTTTGATGCCAACGGGTATGATACATATTTTAGTTTGGCCACACTAGAAGAGGCGGGATCACGCAAAGCTGATAACGTGCGGTCGCTAAAGTCGTTCTTCTTAGACTTAGATGTTGGTGAAGGTGATAACAAGTTTGCCTCGCAAGAAGATGCTATTAGGCAGCTAGGTACGTTTGTTAAAAACAACAAGTTGCCTCGCCCGTTTGTCCTGAACTCAGGTCGCGGTGTACATGTGTATTGGGTATTAAGCGAGGACGTGGGTGCGAACGAATGGCTCACAACAGCCTCACGACTAAAGCAGTTATGTGCTAGCAGTGGGTTCAATGCAGACCCCGCAGTCACTGCGGATATGGCTAGGGTGTTACGTGTTCCAAGCACGCATAACTACAAGTGTGACCCCCCTGCCCCTGTCACGTTCTTTGCCCGAGAGCAGCCCCCTACTGTAGACTATGATACGTTTGCCGAGTTACTTGGGGCCGCGCCGATACC
>ENA-ORXF01000635-ORXF01000635.1-marine-metagenome-genome-assembly--contig:-NODE-635-length-24415-cov-6.617306_pt1 | contig 24415 bp, 27 predicted proteins | sample MGYA00237864_ERZ511476 | MGnify/ENA primary metagenome ERZ511476 (study PRJEB26306, sample SAMN06343908) | marine metagenome | isolation source: coastal waters | place: Atlantic Ocean: West Antarctic...
AGTATAAATAGGAGTGTAAAAATAGCAATAAAATAAGGATTGTATTAAATGCGCTTACAAATTGTCTTTTTCTTTTCCCTTTAATAAAAAAACAACATAATTTGTAAGCGTAGATCCTAGCTAAAATTCGTATTCAATAGCAGTTTTATACCAACTACACTGAAAAGTAAAGCTCCAATTCTTTTAAGGTTTCTTCAGATCTTTGAATGTCTTTTACCACAGTTCCTTTATCTAAAACAACAATACGCTCACAAACTTCGGTTACGTGGGTTAAATCGTGGCTAGAAACCAACACGGTAACTTCTTTGTTTTCTGTAAGATTTTTAATTATTTGCTTTAATCGAATCTGAGTAGTTGGATCTAAATTAGCAAAAGGCTCATCTAAAACAACCACTTCCGGATTTCCCATTAATGCCGCTACAATCCCTGCTTTTTTCTGATTTCCTTTGCTTAAATCTCTTAAATATTTTTTCTTCCCTATAATTTCATCATTAAAAAAATCTTCAAATTCCCCAATATATGCGCTTACTTCTGCAACATTCATCCCTCTTAAATCTCCAATAAATTGAAAATACTCTTCTGCGGTTAAATACCCTATTAGAAAAGATTCATCAATAAAAGAACCTGTAAAGTTTTTCCAGTCTTCACTCTGGCTCACCACAATATTATTATTGGTAATTAAACCTGTGGTGGGTCTAATTAAATCTAAAAGTATGTTGAATAATGTGGTTTTTCCTGCACCATTGTTACCCACCAAGCCGAAACTTTGTCCTTTTGGAATTTCAATTTTTGCTACATTTAAAACTTCTGCTTTCCCGTATTTTTTTGATATAGTATCTATTGTAATCATCTTTTTTCTTTTAAGTTGAAACTATGCTTCTTTTCCAAAAGCGTTAATCATAATGTATTTGTTTTCTCTATACTTTTTCTCTATAAAATTCATTGCATACTTCTTACAGAGTAAACTAATAACACCAATTGCGGCAACGACGATATACCCAGAATTTGCACCAACAAATTCATTAAAAAGCCAAAAAAGTAACATTGGTAAAACCATTAAAGGTAGAATAATAAGAAACTGTGTTGCACTTGTACCCTGTGTGTTTCCAAATCCGCTTTTATTTAAATCTATTTTTTTCCTATTAAAAGAACCTGCAAACAATAAAAATAACGAGTTAAATCCGATATTAAAAATAGCACCTGCAGTAATCATTAAGAAAATATCTACTCCGAAATACAAATAAGGAAAACTTAGCACATACAGAAAGGAAGTCATAACCACCATTAAGATCCATTTAGATTCTAAAAATTTACGGTATCTAAAACTTTGACTCATTAACATTTTATAATGTGCGCTATCCCAAGCAGGAATAAACTGACCATAATTTAGCGCAAAACCACCCGTAATAAATAAGGATGCAAACATGAGCATTGCTGGTATTTCTTTATAGGTTTCTTGCGTGAAAAATATTAAACCATAAAAAAGAAACAAGAAAGACATTAAGAAAACCGTCTTGGTTCTTTTATTTCTCCAAATTAAACGAATGTCGTTTTTTATAAAAGGTGCAACATCTCCTAATTTATTTGCAAAAGATAAGTCTGCAGATTTTACTGCTACTACTTTTTGAGAAACTGCTTCATCTAAATAAACCAAGTTTTTTAATTGTTTGAAGTTTAAGTTATATAAAACAGCCAAAACAACCACACCAATTAAAGAGTATATAGGATTTGTGTAGACAGCGTCAAAAACTTGACCACCAAGGGCAGTTACATCATAAATACCAAAATTCTGTAAACCAATTAAAGATGCCAAAACAACTGAAATTACACCTAAAGCAATTGTGTTTTTATTGATTAAAAAATTTAAAAAATTTGCAGATTGAATCATTAAAATAATAGCAAACAACCAACCTAAAGCACCAGATATGTTATACCCTTCTATTATTAAAACAACCGCAAAAGGAATGTAAAAAAACAAGCCGAGAATATTAAAGAAAGAAACCGATGATTTTACCAAAACGTAATGTACCAATTTGCTTTTTTTAATAGGTAAAATAAGCATTGGTTTAATATTCATTACGGGTAGTTTCTGCATGAGGTACCTAAAAATTAAATCTCCTAAAAGGGCATACAATAAGTAAGAATTTACAATTTGAAGCGGGTCTTGTTCTGGAAACTGTTTTTTAAGAATGAAATAACCACCCACACCAATACCTAAAAAGACAACTATAAAATAAAGAGCGAAAAAAGCCATTACTATTTTTATAGCGATTCCTTTTTGCCAGTGAGAGGAACGGAAAAACTGTTTCCATTCTAATTTTAAAAAGTGCATTATCATAGCGTTTTTGTATTGATTTTATTAATGATAAGAAGCTTAAGACAGTAATTTGTTACAAAGTTTTTGCAAGTTTATATTCTGGATAAGTTTCTATTAGTAATTCTTCTGCTTTTTGTGGGATTAAATAACCGGTAACATAAAAAAGGATGAGTAATAAAGTAGTAGAAAATGAAATAAGTAGTAACCAATGCACTTCTAATCCACTAAAGCTAACCTCTGTAATATTTATAAAATTTAAACTATTTATAAACGTATAACCTGTAAATGTGTTTCTAGTATCGCCAATTATAGCTTCTAATAAGAAAATTTTCTGTTGATTTTTTTCTTTATTTTGTTGCTTTTTTCTGTTTTTATATTGAAATATCAAATCATAAATAACCAGAATAAAAAGAGATGCTAATAAAATATATTCTGAATACTGAATACTTAAAAATAAGTATATTGATGAAAAAATAAGTGCTGTTGTAAGTACTTTCGGCATTGTAAACCATTCGCTAAAAAAGCGCCACATTATTTTACGATACCGCTTAGACATTTGCTTTTGTTTGGCTTCAATAACATTCATAAAACCAAAAATACCGAATTTTTTAAACGACGTATCGCGCGCATCTTGAAATGACAAATTAGGCTGCGCCTGCCAAATATTTTCAATATCATTTGCCAAATGGTCTACCAATTCTGTTTGCACATCGTAATGATACACAAAGTGTTTTCTTGTGAACGTGTAGAGTTCTTGTATGTGAGTTTCTGTTAGTTTCATGACAGTAGTTCTTTTCTCATTTTTTCAACTTTAGAAATTGCTTCCTTATACACTCGGTAACCGGCAAAGGTTAAAATTAAATGCAAAGGAAGTATAAGAAATAATATTGGTTTGTGATATCGTATTGGAAAAGCGAAGTCTGTATCAAGTCTAATAAAATTAAAGACCCCACTTAACATAAAAAATGAAAACATTAAGTAGGTTAAAGCGTAGTCTTTATGTACAGATTTTCCGTATTTCTTTCTCCAAATTTTAAAGAACACGAAGAAATAAAGCACTATTGATGAAAGAAAAATACCATAACTTACTTTCAAAAATGTTTTATGCAGTAATACCTCTGACAAAAAATAAAACCCAAGCAAAAATACTGTTAATACTAAAAGAATTAAGTAGTTTTTAAAAGAGTCTATAAAACTTTTGTAAAACAATTGTCGATATCCTTTGTTTGCATTTTTCCAGCCTTGTTTGTTTAAATCATCTAAACCACCTCCGTTAAAATTCTCCTGCCAACCAAGAGAAACCAGAGCGCCTTGCACGATCACTTTAAATTCGTGTTGAGTATTTTCATCCGTCAATTTATTTTCCACATCAGACACTATATGGTCTAACATTTCTATTCTAACATCCCAATATTTTATGCCTTCATTTTCTAGACGATGGTCTATAAATTTAATTTGTTCATTTGTTAACTCCATAGCTACAATAAGATATTTGGAAATTGTTTTTGAACTAATTTTTCGTTTTGACTAAAAACAGCTTCGCCAGACCAATAAAATAATAATAAAATCACAAAAGCGAATAGCTGACAATTATTATGTGTCGCATTTAAGAAACTTTCTTCATTTCTAAAATCGATAACAGTGTTAAATGCAATAAAAACAAAATTCACCACTTGTAGAAAACTATTTGTTTTATTCAAAACTAAAAAAGGTTCTCTTTTATTTCTTTCGTTTTTCCAATGCTGATAAAAAATTCTAAGTACTAATAAAAGTATAAAACCGTTTATAAAAAGAAAAAAAAACTCTTTATCTTCAAATTTATTCATCAATAAATACAACCCATAAAATAAAGCAACAGAAATAATAATTTTAGGCAACTTAAAAAAAGTAATAAAGTGTTTGAAAGACTGCTTATAAAACTTTTTCGTTACAGACTTTGTCTTCTCTTCTAATAATTTTTTAAAACCGTTGTCACTAAAATTTTTGTGAATATTTATAATTTCATGCTTAAAATTTAAAGCAGGATTCTCCTCTAATTTTTGCTCTAAAATATTGGCAAAATGATCTACTACTTCTGTTCGAACATCATAAAACTGAATGCCACAAACAAAAATATAATTATCTATTTGTAAAAGTTGTTCTTTTGATAAGTCCATAATTACAAAATTTTATACTTTTTAATGGCTTCTAAATGTTTTTTATAGAAATGATGACAAATAAAAGCGACTGCAAAACCGCCAGATGCAAAACCTGTATAAACAGGGTTCATTTCCCCTTCATTATTAAAAATAGCTCCAAAAAACACTCCTAAAATTATAAAAAAAAGTCCAAAATACTGGGTTTTTAAAATAAACCGATACGTTGTTTTTACTTTAGACCTCACCGTTTTTACAAAAATAAAAATCATATAACAAAGTAATGATGCAGAAAACGAAAACAGGAAATTATTGATAAAATCTGCTGTGCTTTCCGCTACCTGAATTGGAACTAATTTTAAAAAAGCAAACGGTAAAGTAAAAGCTACTAAGTATAAAAAATAGAAAGGCTTAAATATTTTAATGGCTTTTTTAACCACTATTTTAGATTCAGAGTAATGAAGACCAAGGTAGAAACTAGACGTTTCCTTAAAATGTATTTCCCATCTTACGCGCACCATTGAAAAAGCGCTCTCAAAAGAATAATTTTCACTTAGTAAACTTTCGATGTCCAATATAATATGGTCTAATACCTCTACCTTTAAATCTACAAAATCAAAGTCTTTGTTTTGTAAATATGCTTCTACTTGCTGTTGTTGTTCTTTTGTGATTTCCATAGGGCTTACTTAAAATATGTTCGTCTTCTCTATTACTCCAGACTAAATTTAGGATTTACCAACTGCTGCATCGTCTTTAAAAACTCTTGCATTTCGGCTAACTTGTTGGCAGTTTCTTTGCTGCCACTTTCCGTTAATTTATAATATTTACGAAGTCGATTTCCTACTTTAGCCACCTCTACATCTAACAAGCCATCTGCTTCTAACTTGTGCAAAGCTGGGTATAAGGCACCTTCTGTAATGTGCAACTCTCCCTTGGTTAATTCCTTTACTTTTTGGGTAATTTCATAACCATACATTTTATCGTTACTTGCTAATAACTTTAAAATAATGGTTTGCAAAGAGCCTTTGTATAATTTCTGATTTCCCATTTTTGATGTATAAGCGTGTAATTGTTGAATTGTGTAAATGTTTAACTGTCTAATTGTAACCTTATTTTGTTTTCGCTGTTCCTTTGAGTGATTTTAATTTTTTATCGAAATTGTATCGAGAAGTTATCCGCAATACATCTTTTTACTCTCGATGCATTCTGCAAAAACCACGAAACTCGAACCAACACTCCTTCTTTATTTTCACAATCAAAAACCAAATATACATAATTTTATGATGCATAGAAATCTTATGCATAAAAATACAAGCATAAAAAAAGCCTGAAAAATTATTTTTCAGACTTTTTAAAATATCATTCCTACTTGCGCAGGAAAGACACTTCTATAGGTTGCGCTCTTTTTAAAAAAGTGAATACTTTTATTTTGTCACCTTTAAAACATCTGCAATAATGCGTTCTAGTTCTGCTTTTGGAAGCGCACCATTTGCCATTTGTGGATCGCCTTCTGCAGGGCAAAACAGCATAGACGGAATGCTTCTAACCGCAAATGCCGCAGACAATTCTGGTTCTGCTTCCGTATCTATTTTATAAATATCTATCTTATCTCCGTATTCTTCTGAAAGGATTTCTAAAATTGGCGCCAATGTTTTACAGGGTCCGCACCAATCTGCATAAAAATCTATTACTGCGGGTCTTTTTCCTTCAAACTTCCAATCTTTATTCTTTTCAAAGTTGAATACTTTTTCTAAAAATGTTTCTTTTGTTAAGTTTTCTGTCATAATGTGTTCTCTTTATTTCGACTTTGTCGAACTTCTTAAATTTATGTTTCTATTAAAATAGGAGTCATTTATTATAAATGCTGAAAGAAATGACACCTTACTTTCACTACAAAAGCAGTCGTTAAAAACATCGAAAAATTACAAATCACCAACCGTTTCAGCTCCTAAAAGTTAAAAAATGTTAAAACAGGCTGCATTTAATAGATATCAATTAATTTTGATAAGAATAAAATCAACTTCTCATGAATACTAAATTTCTAATACCGCTGCTTTTAATAAGCGCAATTTTTGTTTCTTGCAAAGAAGGAAATCAACAAAACAACAACAATTTGAAATACCCGAAAACCACTAAAAAACCAGTTATAGATACCCTTTTTGGAACTGCCGTTACCGATAATTACAGATGGCTAGAAGATGACAGAAGTACTGAGACAGAAGACTGGGTACAAGCAGAAAATGAAGTGACTTTCGAGTACCTAAATAAAATTCCATACCGAGAACAATTAAAAGACCGATTAACCGAATTATGGAATTATGAAAAAACAGGAACACCCTACAAAGAGGGAGATTACACCTATTTCTCTAAAAATGACGGATTGCAAAATCAGTCTGTTGTCTATAGAAAAAAAGGCGAAAAAGGCACAGAGGAAGTTTTTTTAGACCCCAATACCTTTTCTGAGGATGCTACAACCTCTTTAGGAGCACTCAGTTTTTCTAAGGATGGCAAAACGGCTGCATATTCAATTTCTGAAGGTGGCTCTGATTGGCGCAAAATAATTGTGCTAGACGCCGTTCATAAAATCATCAAAGAAGATACTTTGGTAGATGTAAAATTCTCTGGAATTTCTTGGTATAAAAATGAAGGTTTTTATTACTCGAGTTATGACAAGCCTAAGGGAAGTGAATTGTCTGCAAAAACAGATCAACACAAATTATACTATCACAAACTAGGAACTTCACAAAAAGAAGATGCCGTTATTTTTGGCGAAAAAGCAGCTGAAAAACACCGATATGTTGGTGGCTACTTAACAGAAGACCACAGATATCTAATGGTTTCTGCCTCTATTTCTACTTCAGGAAACAAGTTATTCATCAAAGATTTATCCGATAAAAATAGTGTTTTAAAACCAATTATTACAACGGTAGATAGCGATACAGGTGTCATAGATAACAGAGGAAGCACTTTGTATTTACAGACAAATTTAAATGCTCCTAATCAGAAAGTTGTAACGGTAGATGCGAAAAATCCTACTCAAGAAAATTGGGTAGATTTTATTCCTGAAACAGAAAATGTACTGCAACCAACTACGGGTGCTGGCTATTTCTTTGCAAAATACATGGTAAATGCAGTTTCTAAAGTACTGCAATATGATTTTGACGGAAACCTAATTAGAGAAGTTGCTTTACCAGGAATTGGTACAGCTTCTGGTTTTGGCGGAAAAACAACCGTTACCGAACTGTACTTTTCTTTTACAAATTACAATACACCCAGTTCTATCTATAAGTTTTCGCCAAAAGACGGAAAATATACTTTGTATCGTAAATCTGGTATCGATTTTAATTCAGAATTATACACCAGCAAACAGGTTTTTTATACTTCGAAAGACGGCACGAAAGTTCCGATGCTAATTACTCATAAAAAAGGCGTTTTATTGAACGGTAAGAATCCGACTATTTTATATGGTTATGGCGGATTCAATATAAGTTTAACACCAAGTTTTAGCATTGCGAATGCCATTTGGATGGAGCAAGGTGGTGTATATGCCGTGCCTAATTTACGTGGTGGTGGCGAGTTTGGTAAAAAATGGCACGATGCAGGAACCCAATTAAAAAAACAAAATGTGTTTGACGATTTTATTGCGGCTGCAGAGTATTTAATTGAAGAAAAATACACCTCATCAGCATATTTAGCCGTTCGTGGTGGTTCTAATGGCGGACTCCTAGTCGGTGCAACCATGACGCAAAGACCCGATTTAATGCGTGTTGCTTTGCCTGCAGTTGGCGTTTTAGACATGTTGCGCTATCACACATTTACAGCTGGCGCAGGATGGGCATATGATTACGGAACCGCAAATGATAGCAAAGAAATGTTTGAATATTTAAAAGGATATTCGCCGGTACACAACGTTAAAAAAGGAACCAAATACCCTGCAACTTTGGTAACTACAGGAGATCATGACGATAGAGTTGTGCCAGCACATAGTTTTAAATTTGCGGCAGAATTGCAAGAAAAACAAGCAGGAGAAAGTCCTGTTTTAATCAGAATAGAAACCAATGCTGGGCATGGTGCAGGAACTCCGGTTGCTAAAACCATTGAACAGTATGCAGATATTTTCGGATTTACCTTATTTAATATGGGCTTTAAAGAATTGCCTAATCCGCCAAAGGCGAATATAAAATCTTAATGTACAATACCTAATAAAAAAGACAGCTAAAAATAGCTGTCTTTTTTATTTTTAATACATCGAAACACTCAATTATACAGCCTGCTTTTTTTGCTTCTTTTTGCTTTTCCCAAAAAGATGTTTCTTTAAATATTTCGCATCTCTTTGCACACCGCCTAAAGTGGCAGAACCTCTTGTATACAACCACGGCAAGCCCAAGAAATACAAACCATCTATAGTTTTACTAACGCCTCTATAGTTTTTAGGATAATTGCTCTCGTCTAACTCAATGCCATCAATCCAACTAAAATTTGGTTTAAAACCAGTAGCCCAAACAATATTTTTAATATCGGTTACGGTTTCTTTTTCGAAGGTTATGGTTTGTTCATTTGCATCCAACGTTCTACCAACGCAGGTAATATTTTCTTTTTTAAACAGTGTTTTTACGTCTGTGCCAATCACCGGCTGCCCTGTTTTACTTAGTATTTTACCAATCCAAGAATATTTATTAGCGGTTAAAAATCCTACTTTATGAAACCACCACCACAATGTTTTTCCTAAAATTTCCTGCGGAAGTGAAGTAATATTTGTGTTTCCAGAAAAATAAACTGGCGTATTTGTTTTAGAAATTTCATTTAAAATCTGTACACCAGAATCTCCTGCTCCTACCACCAAAGTAGCCCCCTCTTGCAACTGATCTGTACTTTTGTAATGTTCGCTATGAATCTGTAAAACCTCTTCTGATATTTTTGAATGACAAGAAGGTGTAAATGGTTTGTGAAAAGGACCTGTAGCAATAATTACATTTTTTGCTTCAAATTCTTTTAAATTACTCTTTAATTTAAAAACCCCATTTTCTTTTCTTAACGAAGTAATTTTGTGGTTAAATTCCACCGGAATGTGAAATGTAGATACGTATAGTTTTAAATAATCCGCTACTTCATATTTATCTGCATAATGTCCTTTCTCGTACGGAAATTTTAAACCAGGCAAACTATTAAATTCAGAAGGTGTAAACAACTTTAAAGAATCCCATCTTTTTAACCAAGGCGCCCCAGTTTCACTGTTTGCATCTACTACCAAGTAGTTTGCACCTTGTTTATTTAGATAATAGGCAATCGCTAAACCAGATTGGCCAGCACCTATAATTATATAATCCTTCATGTTTTGTTTTGTGTTTGCAAAAATAGCCTATTTAAAAAGGGTTTGTATTAGATTCTAAGATTAGTTCAAAACCGTCGTATTATGAGGGCGTTACCACAAGGGTCGCGCTTTACACGATATCTTTTTGTAGAAAAAACAAAAAGGATGCCGTTTCAATCGCTAACGCAAGCAACTTTAGTAACTTTTAAAAAATTTTATTTAGGGTAAAGTTTGTGCAGAAACGTATACAAACTATCAATGCAGGTAATTTTCTTGAAAGATGAAAGAAACTTCGAGAAAGAACTATTTCCAAATAGAATTCCTACTTTTGTTTCATGTTAAAAGTTAAAAATATTTCTTTCAGTTATTCTAAGAAGAAAACAACCTTAAACAATTTCAATTTTACCTTAAAAGAAGGCGAACATTTATGTGTCATGGGCGAGAGTGGTTGTGGAAAATCGACACTTTTAAAAGCAATTTATGGTTTACTTGATTTAAAAAAAGGAACTATTTATTGGAAAGAAAACCAAGTTTTAGGACCCGAGTCTCATTTAGTGCCAGGAATGGATTTCTTTAAATATGTGGCGCAAGATTTCGATTTGATGCCCTATATTTCTGTAGCAGAAAATATTAAAAAATTTCTTTCTCGTTTCTTTCCAGAAGAAAGTGAAGAAAGAACACAAGAGTTGCTAGAGGTCATAGAAATGAAAGCTTTTGAAAACACCAAAGTTAAAAACTTAAGTGGCGGACAAAAACAACGTGTGGCCATTGCAAGGGCTTTGGCAAATGAACCACAGTTATTGCTTTTAGATGAACCATTCGGACAAATAGACAACTTCAAAAAAAATTCTTTAAGAAGGAAATTATTTGCCTATTTAAAAGCAAAAAATATTGCCTGTATTGTTGCCACACACGATAAAAATGATGCACTTTCTTTTGCTGATACGTTATTAATTATTCGCAACAATAAAATCTTGGTACACAACGCTCCGAAAGAAATTTACAAAAACCCAAAAGAGAAATATATTGCTGCTTTATTTGATGATGTAAACGAAATTGTACTAAACGGAGAAAAAGCACTCTTATACCCGCATCAAATTAAAATTATAGAAAATTTGGCCACGCCTAATGCACTTCCTTTGGCAGAAGCCACTGTTTTAAACTCTTACTTTAAAGGCTCTTATTGGTTAATTGAAGCAACCTTTGAAAACCAAACAGTGTTTTTTAATCACAATGCTGATTTAGAAAAAAATGAAGCAATACACATCTCTTTTACTTTACACAGTATCTAAAACAAGAACCTGCAAAAAACCAGGTGCAACAAATCTTATGAAAACACGTTTCTAATAATTAAGAAAACCCAACCTTGAAAAAAAGAATCATAGGCATTGATGTAGCAAGAGCTTTGGCGGTTATCGGAATGATAATTGTTAATTTTAAAGTTGTCTTTGGAGCGAATGGCCTGCCTTGGGTAAAGTCTTTTGCAAGTATTTTTGACGGAAAAGCAGCAGCAACCTTTGTGGTTTTAGCTGGTATTGGCCTCGCGCTGATGACAAATTCTGCAATTAAAAACAAGGACACTACTAAATTAAAAATTGCTCGAAATAGAATTCTAAAAAAAGCCTTATTTCTATTCATTGTCGGAGTTTCTTATATGGTGATTTGGCCTGCAGATATTCTACACTTTTATGGCGTATACATGATAATTGCACTCTTACTTTTATCTCGCAGTCAAAAAACAATTATAATTACAGCTATTTCAATAATTATAGCTTTTCCAATATTCTTAACTTTTTGGAATTTTGAAACAGGTTGGAATTTTGAAACATTAGAATACCAAAGTTTTTGGACACTTAACGGATTTATGAGAAACCTCTTTTTTAATGGTTTTCACCCCGTAATACCTTGGTCTTCATTTCTATTATTCGGTTATTGGTTTGGAAAACAAGATTTACACAACCACAAATTCATAAAAAAAACATGCTGGACAAGCGCCATCGTTTTCATTTTCATTCAGGTATTGTCTGCTGTTTCCATTTCATTTTTGTCAGAAGGAAATGAGACGTTTGTAAAAGAATTTACTGAAATTTTAGGAACCAATCCAATGCCACCATTGCCAATATATATGTTCAACGGAGTTGCAATTGCTTTTGCTATAATTTCAGCTTGTATTCTAATTGCGAAGAAGTTTGAAGACAACATCATCATTGATGCTTTAAACAAAACAGGGCAACTGGCACTGACTTTCTATGTTGCGCACGTTATTATAGGAATGGGAATTATTGAAGTGATTGCCCCTTCTAAAATGGGGAAATATACTGTTGAATTTTCAGTAATTTATGCCTTAGGTTTTAGTTTGTTTTGCATACTATTTGCAGTCGTATGGAGAAAGTATAAAAAACAAGGACCACTAGAATGGCTCATGCGAAAAGTAACAGATTAAAAAACGCCTAAACAAACGTTAGAAAGTTCCTCTCTAAATTCAAAAAATCTCGTTAATTTCAATTCCTTTCCCATTAAAAGAAATTACCTCCTTTTCTTGTTTGCCTAACAACAATTTACCGATTGGAGAGGACACCGAAATAGCAAAATAAACTTTACCTTCAATAATAAGTTGTCCCGCAGAAATACTTAAGAAATAGCAGGCCTTTTCTGTAAGAATAAGGCTCCCCAAACAGGCGTTCTTTGAAGTTTTTGAAATGTCAATTTTTGCTAAAATCTCTTTCATTTGAACAATACCTAACAACTGTTGCCCTGCTTTTTCCATTTCTAATTGCAACATCGCACGGCCGGTTTCATGCTTATCGCCCGCAGAACTCTTCGTCTCAGATTGCAATGCTTTTTGATTCGAAGAAATTACGTTTTCAATGTTGTACAGTCTTTTATTTACAAACACCTCACATTGCTCAAAAAGCGCTTCCTTAATTTTTAGTTGCAACATATATCATTTTAATATTTACTTCATCAGAAAGCACAAAGCTATTACTCCCAACCCCAAAATCTCTTCGATTTAGTGAAAAATTAGCAAGCAACCTTATTTCTGATTTTGATTCTATAACGTCTAAAGTTGTTGCTACTCTTTTTTTTACTCCTTTAATGGTCAAAAAACCTTTTAACAGGTAATTAGAATTTGTTGTTTTTTCGATTGTTGTAGATTCAAATACAATCTTAGAGTGTTTTTCAACATCAAAATAGTCTGATTCTAACAGGTGCTTGTCTCTGCCTTCAGAATCTGTAAAAATTGATTTTACGCTGATTTCTGCATTGAAAAAACAAGCCTTTATATTGACCGAGTTAAAGTTGCTCGAAATTGTAAAATCCTTAAAAACACCGCCTACATTTAAACCAAAATTCTTTATTTTAAATGTGATTTCAGAGGCTGTTTTATTCTGAAGCAGGGTTTGTGAAAAACTAGCAAAAGTACAAGACAGCAAAAACAATAGTATTATTTTTAATTTCATAACTCAGTTTATTTTTTTTAACATCTATTTGCTACTATAAACACAAAAGCTCCGTAATTTCCGTGATGAGAAATGGAACACGATGGTGTTACGAGTTCTTCTCGATGATAAAAAAGTGGCGCACCAATACCTGTTTTTCTTTTTTCTATCTCTTCTGATGAAACTCCTATTTCTACTGCAAGTTTAATTTTTAAGTCAGAATCTATTGTATTTGGCAAACCAACTGCAGAAAAAGTATTTACTTCTTCTTTCGTTTCTCTTGCTATTGTATGCACGTAAAATGAATTAAAAAAGAACGTTGTATAAAATACATTCCCTTTAAAAACAACCCTTCCTGTTTCTTCCGAAGTGAAACTGCATTCAAATTTTTGAGGTGCAAAAAAACGTGCTTCGAACTTCTGAGTGTAGCATTTATAAGCAGCTTCTTTCATCGACCAGAACAACCAAACCTTTAAAAACGGATTTTCAGCATTTAAAATTTCGTGCTGCTCTTTTTGACTAAACTGTTTCTCTAGAAACCCTTTTCGTTGCCAATTACTTTGGGTCTTCGCAAGGTTTAAGTCTACAATATCGTTGCCAATACTATCCATTCATTTTTGACTGAATTACTTCTATGGTAGCCTTAACAGAAAGCATTTTCTCCATAGAATCATTGTCTATTTCTATCTTAAACTCGTCTTCTACATCTAAAATAATATCTACTAAATTCGCAGAGTTTATTTCTAGATCATTTATAAAATCGGTGTCCTCATTTAAGTTTTTAAAACCTTCTTCATTTTGAATATAAGGCTTTACAATCGTTTTTAATTTTGATATAATTTCTTCTTTTTTCATATTTATTATTATTATTCATGCTTCGACAAGCTCAGCAAGACATTGTAATTCTTTATTGGTTAAGCGTCTGTATTTAAAGGCTGTGTCTAAATATCAAAACTTGTAGAAGACAGCTGTCGTCAAACACAAATTTACATTCTCACATCATTATTCTCAGTATAATTTTTAGAAAACTTGACTAAATCTTGCCAATTTTCATCAATTAAAGCTTGTTTCTTTCTCTTAGACCAACCTTTAATTTTCTTTTCGTACTGAATTACATCTCTAGAATCTGAACACCCTAAGTACCATTTTAACTCTAAAGGCAATCTCGTAAAGGTATAGGAATCATTGTTTTTTCCAGATTTATGTTCCATCATTCTTCGTTCTAAATCGTTGGTCATTCCGGTATAGAAAGAATTATCTGAACATAGTAAAATATATACATAGTAAATTCTCATGCTTTTTCTATTGATTCTAAGTCTAAATTCACAAAATAGTTAACTTTAAGTTCAATTATTTATTTCCAAACTACAAACACAATGATCCTAACGGTTGTCTATCTGAGCTTGTCGAATACCCTTTTTATTTGATGCTTCGACAAGCTCAGCAAGACATTGTAATTCTTTATTGCTTCTAAGTCTAAGTTTCCAAAATAGTTAATTGTAAGTTCAATTATTTATTTCCAAACTACAAATATAATTATCCTAACGCCTGTCTGTCTGAGCCTATCGAATACCCTTTTTATAAATACTTCAACAAGCTCTGCAAGACATTGTGATTCTTTATTGGTTCTAAATCTAAATTTAAAAAACAGTTAATTGTAAGTTCAATTATTTCATTGCTAAACTATAAAAAACAGTTATCCTAACGCCTGTCTGTCTGAGCCCGTCGAAGACCCGTCGTATTTTTTAAATATAACACAGCCATTCACATCTCCAAAGCCGAAACTTGCTTTTGCTAAAATAGAAATGTTTTTTTCCATAATCTTTGTCGGAATTTTATCCTTAGAAATTAAATCTGTAATTTCTGGATGCACATCTTCGCAATTAATGTTTGGAAACACAAATTGCTCTTTTATTTGTAAAACAGCAGCGACACATTCTATTGCGCCCGAAGCAGCCAAACAATGCCCAACCATCGATTTTAAAGAATTAATATACGGAAAATCACTTCCCTTTCTTTGCAGTGCTTTTGTCCAATTTTCTATTTCTAAACTGTCTTTAGAAGTTGCTGTTAAATGTCCGTTTATTACATCTATTGCTGCAGGTGTAATTCCAGCATCCAACATCGCATCTATAATACATTTCTGAACCGCTTCTGAATTTGGGGCCGTTAATGTTCCGCCTTTTCTTTGTCCGCCAGAATTGATATTTCCTCCTAAAACCTCCGCATAAATCGTCGCTTTTCGTTCCAAAGCACTTTCTAAAGATTCTAAAACCAAAGCTCCGCCACCACTTCCTGGAACAAAACCAGCCGCAGTAGCACTCATGGGCCTCGAGCCTTTTTCTGGTGTTTCGTTGTGCTTGTAAGACATCACACGCATTGCATCAAAGCCGCCCCAAGTATACAAACTACTATCACTAGAACTGCCCACCAACATTCGTTTTGCTTTTCCGTTTTTAATGCGTTCAAAACCCAATAACAAGGCTTCTGTACCTGTTGTACATGCTGAAGAATTTGTGGTCACCTGATTTCCGAAACCTAAAATTCCGCCTAAATAAGCAGAGATGCCACTTGCCATTGTCTGCACCACAGAAGTACTTCCTAAACGCCTGACATTTTGAGCGTCTATTTTGTAAATGGCTTCTCTTAATTTTTCAATTCCCGAATTTCCTGTTCCAAAAATTAACCCTGAATCGTAATCTAATTCCGAGTTTTCATCTACAGAAAAACCTGCATCTTTCCAAGCATCGATGCCTGCTATACAGCCATATAAAATTGAGGTACTATTAAATCCGCGCAATTGTAAAGGTGATAAATATTCCAATTTTTTTTCTTCGGAAATTGCAGGAATTCCACCAATGCAGCAAGAAAACCCTTTGTCTTTTAACTTTTGATGATAGGTAATTCCTGAAGTTCCTATTTTTATTGCGTTGGTAAACGCTGGTAAACCAACGCCATTTGGCGCCACAACTCCTAAACCGGTAATTACGACTCTATTTTTCAAATTTTAATTTATTTTACTGTGTTCTCAATACAATTTTTCGCTCCTCAAAATCACTCGAACTGCCGTTTTTATTTAGCGATGATTATTCCAGAAATAGTACCTCTACAAACTAGTTCGTTCTTCGAATTCATCATTTTCACCTTGCACTTTAACTTGTTAAATCTAAAATATTCTTTCTCTGAAATTACGGTTACTTTTTCGTTTGGTAAAACGGGTAGATAGAAATCAACTTCATTAGAGGTTAATGCTATTTGTGGTTTTATGCTTGTTGAAATCTCGTCTTTTAACAAATAAATACCCAAACAAACAACGCCAATTTGAGCCATGGTTTCGGTTAAAATAACGCCTGGTGTTATTGGGTTGTCTTTAAAATGCCCTTCGTAAAAAAACTCCTTTTCCTGAAACGTATAGTTTCCTGAAACTCCGTTTTCTGAAACTGTTGTAAGCGCATCCACAAACAAAAAAGGTGCTTGGTATGGAAGATTTTTTATGATTTGCTCTTTATTCATTTTAATAATTTTACCACTCCAATAAAATACGTTGCGCAGAAAATCCAGGTCCAAAACTCAACATCAACCCACGTTCTCCTTTGGCAGGATTTCTGTCCATAAAACGCTCTAAAACGTATAAAACCGTTGCGCTAGACATATTTCCATACAAACGCAATACCTCTTTTGTGTCGTCTATGTTCTTTCCTAAAACCCCAAATAAATCTTCTACCGTTTGCACAATTTTCTTTCCTCCTGGATGAAAAATTAAATGATTTACGTCTTCAATTGTCAAGTTATTTCTTTCTAAAAAAGGATGTACAATTGCCGGAAAATGATCTGATATTTTCTTCGGAACTTCCTTGTCTAAAATCATTTGTAAACCTGTATTTACCAAATTAAAGCCCATCATATTTGTGGCATCGTAAAAATGATACATGGCTTCATCTATAATAGCAGGGCCTTTATCTTCTTCATAAGAAGACAAAATTACCGCCGATGCTCCGTCACCAAAAATAGCAGCACTTACAATGTTTGTCATCGAAAAATCATCTAACTGAAACGTTGCTGTTGGTGCTTCTACCGCAATTACGGCCGCTCTTTTATTCGGATTCGCCTTCAAAAAATTCTTTGCATAAATAATACCCGAAACTCCTGCGGCACAACCCATTTCTGTAACTGGCAAACGCACAATATCTTGTTTCATTTGTAATGAATTAATCAAATAGGCATCCATAGACGGAATCATAATACCTGTACAACTTACCGTAATAATGTAATCGATATCCGTTGCTTTTAAATTTGCTTTATCTAAAGATTTTTGAAGTGCTTGTTCTCCTAAAACAACAACCTCTCTTGCGTAAATATTGTTTTTCTCTTCGAAAGAGGTGGCTAAAAAAACTTCTTCCGGATCCATAATTGAATACCGTTTGTCAACTCCCGCACCTTCAAAAAGCTTGGTTACTTTTCTTTGAAAACGTTCATCTTGATCTTGCATCCATAAAGTTACAAATGGAATGATATCTTTTGTTTCTCTATAATATTTTGGAAGCTGCTTTGCTACGGATGTTATTTTTACTTTCATATTTTTAGACACTAATTTCACGAATTTGCACGGATACAAAACGTATATTTCACTAACTAATTCTTTTAATAATTTACTTTAAACGAAAAATCAATCCTTTTTATTTGTTAAAATCCATTGAAAACGAAACGCCCATTTCCAAGAAATTTGTGCTTTTACTTTTAGTTTTTTTGAGATTATTTCCAAATCATTTCTCTTGAACCCTCTTAAAACAGAGGTCAACCCGTCTTCAATGATCATGTTGTTTTTTATAAAAACAGACAATAACATAAACAGGTAATACGCCAATTTATGTCTGTGTAAATCATTTACTACAACGGCAATTTTTGTTTGTTTTAAGGTGTTTTCTAAAAAGGAAACCAATTGCGCTTCTTTAAAATGATGCAGAAATAAAGTTGCTAAAACCACATCAAATTTGCTATTTTTAAATTCCTTAGAAAAAATATCTTCCGTTTTAAAACTGATTTCAGGAAATTCTGTTGATAATTCATTCGCATAGGCAATGGCAGTCGGATTTGCATCCATCCCAATCAGCTTCATTTTGTAGCCCTTTTTTCGTCCGAATTTGGCTACATCTCTCAAAATGTCTCCGTGCCCGCAACCAATATCTGCAATGATTAATTCTTGCTCTTTTGGATGGTTCTTTAAAACTTTTTTTAATGAATTTACCGTCATTAAATTTCCACCCAACCAACGATTGATGTTTTCTAATTTATCTAAAGTATCGCGCAACAAATCGCCACCAATAGAAAAATCGTCCATTAACTCTTCTTTGTCTGTTCTGTTTTTTGTGCTGATGAAAAAATCCATTATACTTTCATGGGTTTGCCGTGTGTTTGCTTGATAATTAGGGGTAATAAAAAGGGAAGTTTCTTTAAAATTTGCAATAAAAACGATGCAATCCTGTCTTTTCTAAACAACATGGCTATAAAATGACCCGCTTTTAAACGCAAACTAAATTTTCTTTTCCACTGACTAAGATATTGTTTTTCAAATTCTTTTCTTGTCTCAATTTCACCATTTAAGTAATTTAGAATCAATTTAGACGCTAATTGCGCAGATTGAATGGCCATACTCATGCCGTTTCCACAAAGTGGATGAATCATTCCTGCCGAATCGCCGCACATTAAAATATGATTTTCTACCGGCTTTTTGGTTTCAAATGAAATCTGACTAATGCTTAATGGTTTATCAAAAATAGCTTCAGAATTCTGAAATATTTCTTTTAAAAATCGATTTTTAAAAACAACTTGTTCTTGAAAATCTGCGATGTTTTTGTGTTTTTTAAAAGAGGCATAGTTGGTGATATAACACAAATTAATGGCGCCGTTTTCTACTTTAGAAACACCGCAATAGCCACCTTTAAAATTATGAAGTGCAACTAAGTCTTCCTTAAAATTCGCCTTTACATGTATTTTAACGCCCAAATAAGGGGCTTTGTTTTGAATAAAATTTCGCTCCATTTTTACATCTAACAAAGAGCGTTTCCCAAAAGCACCAATGGTTATTTTTGAAGTAAAAGTGTTGTGTTGTTTTGTTTCTACTTGAAAAATATCTTCTGAAAAAGTAACATTTAAAACGGAATCCTGTAAAATTACAACCTTGTTTTCTTTTGCTTTTTCTGCCAAAGCAAGATCCAGTGTATACCTAGAAATTCCGAAGCCGCCCAAAGGTAGCTTTGCAGAAATGATGTTGTTTTTTCTAGTAGATAATTCGAAGTTATTGATTTTTACAGCTCCAAAATCAAACGGATTTACCTCTAAAAAATCTAAATATGGTAAGACCTCATTTGAAATATACTCACCACAGACTTTGTGTTTCGGGTATTCATTTTTCTCAATTAACAAAACCTTTTTACCTCGTTTAGATAAGTGAATTGCGTTGCATAAGCCTGCCAAACCTCCACCAATTATAAGTACATCAAATATTGAATTTTCTTTATTCATGTAGTAATTCTGCTAATTCCTTGCCTACCAAACTCCCAATTGCAACGCCCATTCCCCCCAAACGAACTCCACAAAACACATGGTTAGAAACTTGTTTTACAATGGCTTTTTTCTGATTTCCAACACCCATAATCCCACTCCATCTGTACTCAACTTCAAAAGGGGTATTTGGTAAAATAGTTGTTTTTAAAATATTTTCTAATTCGTTTTGAACAATAGCTGTTTGTCCGAATTCTGAAGTTTCTTCCGTTTTAAAATCAAGGTTTCTTCCACCACCAAACAAAATACGATTGTCTATATTTCTAAAATAATAGTAGCCTTTGTCTACATGGAAAGTTCCTTTTATTTGTAAATTTTTAATTGGTTTTGTGATGAGAACTTGCGCTCTTGCGGGTTGCACTTCTTCCGCTAATAATTGATTTGCAAAACCATTCGTAGCAATAAATAACTTCTTTGTTTTAAAACTAATTTTATCTGTTTGCACTTCTACTTTGTCTCCGGTCGTCGCAAAACTTTCAACGGAAATAGTGTTTATAATCTTCACGCCTAGCTTCTGTACTTTCTGCAACAACTCAAAAGCCATTTTTCCGGTATCAATCTGACCTTCAAAATTATTGACAATATATTGCGAATGTACTTTTTGAAAATTGAATGTATTGCCGGAAACAGAAAAAACATCCGACTTAAAAATAGGTTTTAACAAGGTGTTAATAGCTTCTTTTTTAGAAATACATTCCTCAAAAAATGATGCAGAATCGCACAATTCAAAGCCTTTATTTTGCTGAAAATCGATGTTTTTATCCCCCAAATTACTTCGTAGTAACTGCAACCCTTTCCAACGATTTTCGACCAAATTATATACTTCTTGCTCCGTGTGCGAGCTTAAATCGTCTATCAATTCCGAAAGGCTTCCAAAACAAGCAAAACCAGCATTTTTTGTACTTGCTCCTTGTGGCAGCATCCCTTTTTCAAGAATTATAATGGTTGCTTTCGGGTACTTTTTCTTCAATTCTAAAGCACAATTTAACCCCACAATTCCGCTGCCAACAATGGTAAAATCGATGTTGGTAAACCACTCTTTTAACTCCCAATAACTATAATTCATTTATATCTTTTTTTCAAAACAAATACTATTTTCCATTCCTTGGTATTGACCGTAATTTGGAATGATTTTATAAGCACCCTTTTTATAAAATTTTACAGCCTCTATTTGTCTCACTCCTGTTTCTAATATGCATTTTTTATAGCCCAACTCTTTCGCACAAGTTTCTAATTCTTGCAATATTTTTTGAGCCACTCCAGTTCCTCTATTACCTGAAGCCACAAACATTCTTTTTACTTCCACAGTACTGTCATCAAACTTTTTAATCGCGCCACAACCCACGGCAATTTCAGCAACATAAATAACAACAACTTCTTTTAGAACGTCTGTATTATTAAACTGATTGTAAAAATCATGTTCATCTTCATCCGTAATTTTTAAATAGGCATCTAAGTCTTTTATCAACTTGATAAAATCTTTGTTTTCTGAATTAGTTCTTATTATTTTTATGTCCATTTTATTTTTTCCTCTCCTTTCAAAATAAGCTTTTTTTTAAGCTCCCAAACCTTCATTGGTGTAATTTATAAGGTTCCTCGTTGTTCATTTTTCTCTCTATCGGAATTACTAACTTATAGAAGTTCCTTTTTTGTTAAAACTCAAATTGCAACTGTACCCAAAACGGAACGACCTCTTCCGTGTTTAAATTCCCAAAAGACAGGCCTAATAAACGAACAGAATTCACTAATTTATCTTGATACAAAAGTTCTTTTACCACAGGGAAAAACTCCTTTTTTGTCTGCATAAAATTTACCTTTGTTTTACTTCTTGTTTGCTGTGTAAAATCTGAATATTTAATCTTCAAGGTAATTGTTTTTCCTCTGGTATCTGTCTTCTTCATGCGTTTTTCTAATTCATCTGCAATCTTATCTAAGCGTTCAATCATAAATATTTCAGAAGAAAGGTTTTCGTTGAATGTTCTTTCTGCTGCAATAGACTTCCGAATTCTGTTTGGTTTTACGGCGCTATTATGAATTCCACGAACAATATTATAGTAATGTGTTCCAGATTTTCCGAATGATTTTACCAATTCTTCAACTGATTTCTTTTTTAAATCATTGCCCTTAAAGATTCCTAAATTATACATTTTTGCCGCGGTAACTTTACCAACACCATAGAATTTATTCACTGGTAATGTTGCTAAAAACTGAAGCACCTCTTCTGGATGAATTGTTTTTTGTCCGTTTGGCTTATTGATATCTGAAGCTACTTTTGCAATAAATTTATTAATTGAAATTCCCGCGGATGCTCGCAAGCCTGTTTCCTCAAAAATGCGTGCTCTAATTTCTCTAGCAATGTCATTTGCAGACGGATTCCCTTTCTTGTTCTCCGTAACGTCTAAATAGGCTTCATCTAAGGAAAGTGGTTCTACCAAATCTGTATACTCGTAAAAAATTTCTCTAATTTTAGTAGACAATTCTTTGTAACGGTCAAAATCTGTCTTTACAAAAATAAGATGTGGGCATTTTTGCTTGGCTAGAAAGCTGCTCATGGCAGATTTAACGCCAAATTTTCTTGCTTCGTAACTTGCGGCAGAAACCACACCTCTTTCTTCACTACCACCAACAGCAATTGCTTTTCCTTTTAATTCTGGATTGTCTAATTCTGCTACAGATGCATAAAAAGCATCCATATCTACATGAATTATTTTTCTAAAAGGAGGTTGCAATTCCATCTATCAAAAATACGAAAAAAGAGTTTCCTTATTCCTTCAAAATATTTATTTTGAAATTAGAAAAATTAAAAAGAAGCCGCTCTTTGCGCTTGGTTTGAAATAACATTTATTTCTTTAAAAAGGCGACACAAATTTCTATCACCTCTTCTAACTCTTTAGACATTGTTTCTTTTTCCCAAGGATGAGAAACATTAAAAACATGGTCTGCGTTTTCTATAACTTCTAAAACACTATTTGCATTCCAAGAGTGAATTTTGTATGCTTCATCAATAGCAATAGAAGTATCTTTATCTCCGTGAATTACCAATTGTGGAATCTTAATTTTTTCTACTGCTTTTTGAATATTTAAGCGCTCTTTATTTTCTTTGAAATTTTCGTAGAACTGATAAAAATGAGGCATTTGCTGTTTTGTTCTGCCGTTTACCACATATTTAACGCCGTCTTTTTTCCAATTTTCTAAATCACCAATTACAGAACTTCTTGCACCAATATCAGAAACGGCAGCTAAAGAAATTACTTTTTTAATTCGAGCATCTTCCTTCGCTTTTAGCAATACAATTCCGCCACCTCTGCTGTGTCCAATAATTGAAATATCATTGATATTCGTCTCATTTTTAAAATCAGAATTTTTAGAAATCCAATCGATAGCACTTTCCAAATCATCTAATTCTTTTGTGTAATTATTGTTTCCAAAAGCTTCTAAGTCTGGAAAATCAATCGGCTCTTCAGCGGTACCTCCGTTGTGAGAAAAATTAAATTTCACAAAGAAAAAGCCTGCATTCGCAAATGCTGCTGCCATTAAATTCCAAGCACCCCAATCTTTAAAACCTTTATACCCGTGACAAAAAATAACTACTTTTTTAGGACGCCTTGTTTCTTTATAAAAAACGTCTGTGATAATAGGTTTGGTATTTTTTCCTTCAACAAGTATGTTCTTAAGTGTTTTCATTTCTTCTTTAGATAAATAATTTAATGCAGGTAAAAATCGCTACCAATCCTGTTAAAACGGCTAAAATAATGTTGATGTCTTTTGTTAGTTTTCCTGTTTTTTGCTGAATTTTTTTTGCGAATTTCCCATATAAAAAAAGAATACAAAAGGTACCAATTACAGCACCTAAAATAAAAAACAAAAGGGGTAACATATCAAAACTAAAAAGGTTGAAGAGGTCTAGGGTAACAATAATTCCACAGAAAAAAGGAATGGCAAACATATTTAAAAGCGACAAAGTAATTCCTGTTAAAAACGGATGCTCTTTTTTAGACTTCATTCCCACTACCTTCACTTTTCCTTTCTTAGATTCCTTGTAAAAATAATAAGACAATCCTATAAAAACAAAAATGCCTGCCTTTTCTAAAGTCTCTAATATTGTTGGGTTTTCAGCAATGTGCTTTATTAAAACAACAGCAATAAGAACTTGCGGAATTGCAGCAATAGAAACCCCAAAAGCATATTTTTTAACCGCTTCTCTGCCTTTTTCTAAGCTAATTTTTAAGGCAGTCATATTTAACATACTCGGTGTTATAGAACCTGCAAAGGAGAAGAAAAATCCGAAGAAAAAAAGGGAAATGAAAATCATTTATAAAAAAATAAGTTTGGTAAATATCCCTTTTAAAAATAAGTTGCACAAAAAAAACGCATCAAAAAATTTGATGCGTTTATATATTTTAGCCTCTATAATTTATGTTATTTATACAACACCTTGCGCTAACATTGCGTCTGCAACCTTTACAAAACCTGCAATATTTGCACCTTTAATGTAATCAATTGTTCCGTCTTCGTTTTCACCGTATTGTACACAAGAATCATGAATGTCTTCCATAATATCTTTTAATTTATCATCTACCTCTTTACGAGACCAGCTTAAACGCAATGAATTCTGACTCATTTCTAAACCAGATGTTGCAACACCACCTGC
>ENA-ORXF01000636-ORXF01000636.1-marine-metagenome-genome-assembly--contig:-NODE-636-length-24407-cov-4.633210_pt1 | contig 24407 bp, 28 predicted proteins | sample MGYA00237864_ERZ511476 | MGnify/ENA primary metagenome ERZ511476 (study PRJEB26306, sample SAMN06343908) | marine metagenome | isolation source: coastal waters | place: Atlantic Ocean: West Antarctic...
AAGAATTGATTCTTTTTTTGTAGACATGTCAGTACAAACAAAAGCTTTATTTACCATTTGTCCGTTTCTTATAATTGTTAGCATTGCTGCTATTGGATCACTCATACTCATAATTAATTCTCCCTTTACCAACTAGACTTAACTAGTCCAGGGATATCGCCTCGCATTGCTGCTTCCCTTACTTTTATTCTTCCAAGACCAAATTTTCTATAAAAACCTTTTGGCCTTCCTGTTATTGCACATCTATTTGTAATTCTACAAGCACTTGAATCACGAGGAAGTTTTTGTAGCTTATTAGAAGCTAAAAGCTTTTCTTCCATGGATGCCTCTGAACTCTTTAAAATATCTCTTAAAGCCTGTCTTTTATTTAGCAATTTCTTGCTAAGCTTAATTCTTTTCTTTTCTCTCATTATCATCGATGTTTTAGCCATAATTATTTCCTAAAAGGGAAGTTAAACTCTTCAAGCAACAATCTGCCTTCATCATCATTTTTAGCAGAAGTTGTAATTGCTATATCCAAACCTCTAATACTATCAATTTTTTCATAATCAATTTCTGGAAATATTATCTGCTCTTTAATACCTAAAGTGTAGTTACCTCTTCCATCAAATGATTTTCTTGAAAAACCCCTAAAATCTCTTATTCTTGGTATCGCTATAGTGATTAATCGATCAAAAAATTCATACATTTTATCTTTTCTTAAAGTTACTTTACATCCAATTGGCATTCCTTCTCTTAAGCCAAAATTAGCTATGGATTTTTTTGCTTTAGTTATAACAACCTTTTGGCCGGCAATTTTTTCAATGTCACCAACTGCACGCTCCACAACTTTTTTATCTTTAACAGCCTGCCCCAAACCAACATTAATTGTGATTTTAGTAATGCTTGGAACTTCCATAGAAGATTTATATTTCATCTTTTCTTGTAATGAATTTTTTATTTCTTCGTTATATATTGTTTTTAGTCTGCTGCTCATAAATCAATTTGTTCCCCGGTTGATTTGTACACCCTAACTTTTTTGTTATCTTTTAATTTTATAACACCAACTCTATCTGGCTTTTTTGTCTTAACGTTATATATCATTGCGTTTGAAATATGAATTGCCATTTCTTTTTCAATAATCCCGCCAGTCTCATTTTTATTAGGGTTTGGCTTAACATGCTTTTTAGCCAAATTTATCCCATCTACTAATATTTTTTCTTCGCTTACAATTTTTGAAATATTTCCCAGCTTACCTTTATCCTTTCCAGATATTATATAAACTTGGTCTCCTTTTTTTAATCTATTCATAATTCTGTTTCCTTATAGTACTTCAGGAGCTAATGAAATAATTTTCATAAACTTTTCTGTTCTTAATTCTCTTGTCACTGGACCGAATATCCTTGTTCCAATTGGCTGAAGCTTTGCGTCTAATAAGACTGCCGCGTTTCCATCAAACTTTATTAGCGACCCGTCATCTCTTCTTACGCCCTTTGCTGTTCTTACAACTACTGCGTTATGAACCTCGCCTTTTTTTACCTTCCCTCTTGGAATTGCTGTTTGGATACTGATTTTAATAATATCACCAATTCTCGCGTATCTTTTTTTAGAGCCACCAAGCACTTTAATACATTGGATCTTTTTAGCTCCACTGTTATCTGCTGCGTTCAATACTGTTTGTACTTGTATCACTCTATTTCTCCTTGCTTCTCAAAATATCTACTAATTTCCAAGATTTGTCTTTAGATATTGGTCTAACCTCAGTTATTGTAACAATATCACCAATCTTGCATTTGTTATCTTCATCATGAATTTTATATTTAGTTGATTTCTTGATAAATTTTCCATACTTAGGGTGCTTTACTTTTCTTTCAAAAAGCACGACAGCCGTCTTGTTCATTTTATCACTAACCACTGTCCCAGTTAATGTTCTAATATTTTTAGTTTGTTCCATCATCCAACCTTTTCTCATTTATAATTGTTTTAATTAATGCAATACTTTTTCTAGATTCTCTAATCTTTCTGTGCGTAGGCAGTTGCCCAGTTGTCAGCTGCATTTTTAATTTAAAATAATCAAAACTTGTTTCATCAAGTAATGCTTTTAATTCTTCTACTGTTTTTTCTCTAATTTCTTTTGCTAACATTTTCATATACCTACATTATTGTTCTTTCTACAAATTGTGTTTTAAAAGGTAGTTTTGCTGCGGCTAGCTTAAATGCTTCTCTAGCAGTTGCTTCATCAACCCCTTCCATTTCATAAAGTACTTTTCCTGGTTGTATCTTAGCTATCCAGTACTCTACATTACCCTTACCTTTACCTTGTCTAACCTCTAGAGGTTTTTTAGTTATCGGGACATCAGGAAATACTCTGATCCAGATCTTTCCACCTCTTTTAACATGTCTAGTCATCGCCCTTCTTGCGGCTTCTATTTGTCTAGCAGTCATTCTTCCACGCCCTAATGATTTCAGTCCGTATTCACCAAAACTTACTTTAGAGCCTCTTAATGCGAGACCTCTATTCTTTCCTTTGAACTGCTTGCGATACTTTGTTTTTTTTGGTTGTAACATTTTTTAATTAACCTTTCTTTTGTGTTGTTTCTTCTTCTTTTTCGCCACTAAATATCCATGTTTTTATACCAATAATTCCATAAGTAGTTAATGCTTCAGCAAAACCATAATCTATTTTCGCTTTCAAAGTGTGCAATGGAACCCTTCCTTCTCTGTACCATTCTGATCGCGCTATTTCTGCACCATTCAATCTTCCAGCTATATTAACTTTAATGCCTAAAACGCCTAATCTCATTGAATTTTGTACGGCTCTTTTCATTGCTCTTCTGTACATAATCCTTCTTTCTAGCTGAGATGCAATTCCTTCTGACACTAATTGAGCATCTACTTCTGGCTTTCTTATTTCTTCTATATTAATTTTTACATTATTCAGATTTATATCCATCATTGAGGCTACTTTTCTTCTTAGGATCTCTACATCTTCACCTTTTTTACCAATGACAATACCCGGTCTTGCCGTATGTATTGTAATTTCTGCAGCCTTTGATGGTCTTTCAATAGTAATTTTACTTACTGAAGCTTGTGACAGCTTTTTCTTCAGGTATTCTTTTACCATTAAATCTTTTAATAAAAATTCTGGGTATTGTTTTCCCTGCGCATACCACTTTGAAGTATGTTCGGTTGTTATACCTAATCTAAAACCTATTGGATGTACTTTTTGTCCCATAATATTTACTCGTCTGATAGACCTATAGTTATATGACTAGATCTTTTTAAAATTTGATTCGCACTACCTTTTGCTCTTGCTCGAAATCTTTTGAGTGTAGGCCCTACATCTACATACACTTCCTTTACTTTTAGATTGTCGATATCAGCACCATTATTATGCTCAGCATTTGCAATAGCTGATTCTAAAACTTTTTTAACAATCTCGGAGCTTTTTTGTTTACTATAATTCAAAATATCTAACGCATCAGATACTTTCTTGCCCCTAATTGTATCAACAGTTAATCTTGCTTTTTGAGGTGATACTCTTATATATTTTAAAATTGCTTTAACTTCCATTATTTTGCCTTCCTGTCGCCAGTATGACCTCTAAAAGTCCTGGTCATTGAGAATTCACCAAGCTTATGTCCGACCATATTCTCTGATATTAAAACAGGTATATGTTGTCTTCCGTTATGAACAGCTATCGTTAAACCAACCATATCTGGAATAACCATAGATCTTCTTGACCAAGTTTTAATTGGTTTTTTATTATTTACTTTATTAGCTTCCTCAACTTTTTTCATAAGATGATGGTCTATAAAAGGTCCTTTTTTTAATGATCTTGGCATATTATTTTCTACCTACTTTCTTTTTTTAATTATTAAATGGTCTGTTCTTTTGTTTGATCTTGTTTTGTAACCTTTAGTTGGTGTTCCCCATGGTGACACTGGATGCCTTCCTCCAGATGTTTTTCCTTCACCACCACCGTGTGGATGATCAACTGGGTTCATAGCAACACCCCTTACTGTTGGCCTAACTCCTCTCCATCTTTTTGCTCCAGCTTTTCCAAGTTTTGCTAAATTATGTTCTGTATTAGATACCTCACCAATTGTAGCTACACATTCTTGTGGTATTTTTCTCATCTGCCCTGAGCGCAATCTTATTAGTGCATAGGGACCGTCTTTTGCAATCAATTGTGCAGAAGACCCAGCGCTTCTTGCAATTTGCGCACCTTTTTTAGGCTTCATTTCTATACAATGGATGCTTGTTCCTAAAGGTATCTTGCTAAGGGGCATGCAGTTTCCAATCTTAATTGGAACATTGTTCCCAGATAGAATCTCATCACCAACCTTTAATTTATTCGGAGCTATTATATACCTTCTTTCTCCGTCACCATAAAGAACTAACATAATGTGTGCTGACCTGTTTGGATCATATTCTAAAGTTTCAATTTTTCCAGGCACATCATGCTTATTTCTTTTAAAATCTATAATTCTATATTTTTGTTTATGTCCACCACCAATATGTCTCGTAGTGATTTTTCCTGAGTTATTTCTTCCACCTGTTTTTGTTTTTTTCTCTGTAAGAGGGGCATAAGGTTTTCCTTTATGAAGACCTTCTGTCTTTACAGTAACTGTAAATCTTTTACCCGGGGATGTTGGTTTCGATAATATTGTAGTCATAATTAGCTAGCGCTCCCTAAGTCGATATCTTGTCCTTCTTTTAGAGTTACATAAGCTTTTTTATAATTTTTTCTACGACCCTTGGTTCTTCCAAAAACTTTTTGCTTACCTGTAACTGTCAAAATGTTTACTTTAATAACGTCAACATCAAATAATTTCTCTATAGCTTCTTTAACGTCTTTTTTTGTTGCGGTAGATGCAACTTTGAATGTTTGCTGTTTAACTTTATCGGCTATCATTACTGTTTTTTCAGAAACATGAGGCATTAAAATTATTTTTGATAGATTGGCAATATCCATATTTATACTCCGTACCTTTCTTCGAATGATATTAAGGCTTCTTTAACTATTAAAACCTTCTTGTAAGAAAGCATCATTGGGGGATCTAAATAATCTACTGTAGATATGCCAACATTTTTAATATTTCTTGCTGATTTCTCTAACTTCTCATCTCTATTTTTAGTCACTATTAGCACTGAATTTAAATCATGACTTTTCAGTATGTTATTTATTTCTTTTGTTTTTATTTCACTTAATTCAATTTTATCTATTGCTACTATCTTATCGGTCCTAAGTAACTCAGACATTATTGATCTCATTGCACCGTTGTACATTTTTTTATTTACTTTCTCGGCATAATTTCTTGTTCCTGATGCAAATGTAACACCACCACCTCTCCAAATTGGTCCTCTGGTAGTACCTGCTCTAGCTCTTCCTGTTCCTTTTTGTTTCCAAGGTTTTTTACCACCACCTCTAACATCTGATCTATTTTTTTGTGAGCTATAATTTTCTCTTCCATTTGAAAAATAAGAAGTTATAACCTGATGCACTAATGTTTTTTTGTAATCTACTCCAAAACAAGCATCTGACACATTTATTTTCTCGTTATTTGGTAAAATATTAATTTCCATTAGTTAGATCCTTTTTTTCTTTTTGCAGACTGCGTTACTTCTACCATTCTTCCATTGAATCCTGGTACCGCGCCTTTTACTAAAATTAGTTTGTTTTCAATATCTACTTTTACTACTTGCATATTTTTTCTTGTAACCATTTCATCACCCATTTGACCTGCCATTTTCTTTCCCTTAAATACTCTACCAGGAAATTGACATTGACCAGTTGAGCCTGGAGTCCTATGAGATATTGAATTACCGTGTGTTGCGTCTTTACCTTTGAAATTATGTCTTTTTATAGTACCTTGAAAGCCTTTTCCTTTTGATCTTGATCGAACATTTACAAATGTTCCTTCTTCAAAATGATTTGCTTCTAATTCTTGACCCACTGTTATATCAGCAGTGTTCTCCACCCTAAATTCTTTTATGTTTTTCTGGGGAACTATATTATTTTTTTTGAAAAGACCTAGATGTGGTTTCTTTGCTTTATTTTCTTTTTGCACCACTGAAGATAATTGAATAGCATTATATCCATCTGAGGCAATGTTTTTTACCATCGATACAATGTTTGTCTCTATTTTTAAAACTGTTACAGGTATTGACTGGCCGTTCTCTGTGAAGACCCTTGTCATACCAACTTTTTTCCCTATTAAACCGATTTCCATTTAATTCTCTTCTAAATGTAAAAATAATAAAAAAGCCTAGGTAATGAAATTCATAACCTAGACCAACTAAGTAAGAACGCTGATTATACACTAATTCTTAAGCTAAAGAAGCTTAATTTAGTTTGATTTGTACGTCAACACCAGCTGCCAAATCTAATTTCATTAGAGCATCAACAGTTTTATCAGTTGGCTCCAATATATCCATAATTCTCTTATGAGTTCTAATCTCATATTGGTCTCTTGCATCTTTATCTACATGCGGAGATGTTAATACTGTAAATCTTTCCATTTTTGTAGGCAGAGGAATTGGGCCCTTTACTCTAGCACCAGTTCTCTTTGCTGTCTCAACAATCTCAACTGCTGATTGGTCAATTAATTTATGATCAAAAGCTTTTAATTTGATCCTAATATTTTGATTTGTTGCGCTTTCAGTTTTTTTAACCAATTTCTTATCCTGAGTTTTTATTTATAATGTCATCTGCAATATTTCTTGGGCATTCCATATATTTCGAAAATTCCATTGAATACACAGCTCTTCCTTGTGTTGCGGATCTTAAGTCTGTAGCGTAACCAAACATTTCTTTTAATGGGACTTCACTTCTGATTATCTTTCCTGCAGGGCTATCTTCCATCGCGCCTATTATACCTCTTCTTCGATTTAAGTCACCAACTACATCTCCCATATAATCTTCTGGAGTTACTACCTCTACTTTCATAACTGGCTCCAGGAGAGCTGGGTCTGCCTTCTTAGCTCCTTCTTTAAATCCCATTGATCCAGCAATTTTAAAAGCCATCTCATTAGAATCTACATCATGGAATGACCCGTCGTACAAAGTAACTTTTACATCTTCTACTGGGTACCCTGCAATTACACCATTTAACATTTGTTCCTGAATTCCTTTGTCAACAGCTGGTATGTACTCTCTTGGTATAGCGCCGCCACTAATTTCGTTAACGAATTCATACCCTGTTCCAGCTACATGAGGCTCTATTCTTAAATAAACATGTCCATATTGACCTCTACCGCCACTTTGCCTTACAAATTTGCTTTCTTGCTCTACAGATTTTCTTATACATTCTCTGTAAGCTACTTGAGGAGCACCTACATTGGCCTCAACATTAAACTCTCTTTTCATTCTATCTACAATAATTTCTAGGTGGAGCTCTCCCATTCCAGATATAATTGTTTGCCCTGATTCTTCATCTGTTTTCACTCTAAACGATGGGTCTTCTTGAGCTAATTTCTGTAGTGCAATTCCCATTTTTTCTTGGTCAGCTTTTGTTTTTGGCTCTACAGCAACAGCTATTACTGGCTCTGGGAACTCCATTTTTTCTAAGGTTATTATTTTTGAAGGGTCGCAGAGAGTATCTCCTGTAGTTACATCTTTTAGCCCTACAGCCGCCGCAATATCACCCGCTCTAACTTCTTTAATTTCTTCTCTTGAATTTGAGTGCATTTGTAAAATTCTTCCAACTCTTTCTTTTTTACCTTTTGTTGAATTTATAATAGGAGAACCAGCTGCTAACACACCTGAATAAACCCTAAAGAAAGTTAAAGTACCAACAAATGGATCTGTTGCGATTTTAAATGCTAAAGCAGAAAAACCTTCTTCATCAGATGCTTCTCTCGTGTCATCTTCATCATCATCATTTGTGCCTTTAATAGCAGGAATGTCTAAAGGTGATGGAAGATATCTCACAACTCCATCTAGCATTGCCTGAACACCTTTATTCTTAAATGCTGATCCACACAGCGCACAAACAATTTCATTTGCTAACGTTCTGATTCTAAGTCCTTTGTATATTTCATCTTCAGAAAGGTCGCCATCGTTTAAATACTTATCCATTAATTCTTCTGTTGCTTCTGCTGCCGCTTCAACCATTTTCTCTCTATATTTATTGCATATCTCTACTAGGTCTTCTGGAATACCTTTCTCTTCAAAAGTTGTACCCATGTCCTCTTCGTTCCAATAAATAGCTTTCATTTTTACTAAATCCACAATACCTTTGAAATTATCTTCTGCTCCAATTGGAATTTGAATAGCTACGGCATCTGAACCAAGCCTATCTTTAATTTGATCTACAACTCTTAAGAAATTAGCTCCTGATCTATCCATTTTATTTACGAATACCATTCTTGGCACTTCGTATTTTGCTGCTTGTCTCCACACAGTTTCTGATTGCGGCTCTACACCACCTACGGCACAAAATACTGCGCATGCACCATCTAAAACTTTCAGCGATCTCTCAACCTCAATCGTAAAGTCTACGTGACCTGGAGTATCTATTATATTTATTCTATGTTCATCAAAAGTTTTATCCATACCCTTCCAAAAACATGTTGTAGCAGCCGACGTAATTGTTATACCCCTTTCTTGCTCCTGCTCCATCCAATCCATAGTGGCAGCACCATCATGAACTTCTCCGATTTTATGCGAAAGTCCAGTGTAAAATAAAACACGCTCTGATGTTGTAGTCTTGCCTGCATCAATATGGGCCATGATGCCAATATTACGGTATCGATCTAAGGGGGTTTCTCTTGGCATTATTTTTCCTTGGTTACCACCTGAAATGTGAAAAGGCTTTGTTTGCTTCAGCCATTTTCAATGTGTCTTCACGTTTTTTCATTGCTGCTCCTTTATTTTCAGAAGCGTCTTGAATTTCACCAGCGAGTTTACGCATCATAGACTTTTCATTTCTTTTTCTAGCTGAGTCTATCAACCACCTCATCGCTAATGTGTTTTGTCTTGAAGCTTTCACTTCAACGGGTACTTGATATGTTGCACCACCAACTCTTCTTGATTTAACTTCGACTTGTGGTCGAACATTTTCTAATGCTTTATTTAAAATAGCCAAGCCATCTTTTGAGCTGCTATTTTTTGCTAACTCATCTAATGCATTATAAATTATATTTTCAGCTACAGACTTTTTACCATGCATCATTAATGTATTTATAAATTTTGCAAGTTGTAAATCACCGTATTTTGGATCTGGCAATATTTCTCTTTTTGTTGCTTCTCTTCTTCTAGACATAATTAATTATTTTTTAGTTTTGGCTCTTTTAGTGCCGTATTTTGATCTTCCTTGTTTTCTACTTTCTACACCTTGTGTATCTAAGCTTCCTCGAACAATATGATATCTTACGCCAGGTAAATCTTTAACTCTTCCACCTCTTAAGAGCACTACAGAATGTTCTTGTAGATTATGCCCTTCTCCACCTATGTAACTTGTCACTTCAAATCCACTTGTTAGCTTTACTCTCGCAACTTTTCTTAATGCTGAGTTAGGTTTTTTAGGAGTGGTTGTATAAACTCTCGTACAAACACCTCTTCTTTGCGGGCATGCTTCTAAAGCAGGTACAGTACTTTTTACCTTCTTGGTTTTTCTAGGATTTCTTACTAACTGATTTATTGTTGTCATATTTTATATTCTTATTGTCATATTTCTTTAGTGGTCAGGATTGTAGGAATAGCAGAGCCTACTGTCAAGGATTATTCCGCATTTATTGTAGGTTCGTCTGGCACAACTTCAGATAATTCTTTTTGCATTATATCTTCACTTGATTCTACAACTACTTCTTTCTGTTTCTTGAAACTTTCAATACTTACATCTCTAGCTAATTTTCTTTCTTTGTGGAAATCAAGTCCGGTACCAGCCGGTATTAACCTACCTACTATTACATTTTCTTTTAATCCTTTCAGGCCATCACTAGCTCCTCTTACTGCCGCTTCTGTCAGCACTCTTGTTGTTTCCTGGAATGATGCTGCAGAAATAAATGATTCTGTTACAAGAGATGCCTTGGTAATTCCTAGTAAAACAGGATTAAACACTATTGGCTTTTTACTATCTTCTATTAACTGCTTATTCTCTTCTAAAACATTTTTTCTTTCCGCTTGCTCGCCAGATAAATAGTCTGAATCTCCTGGCTCTACAATCTCAACTTTTCTTAACATTTGTCTTACTATAACCTCTATATGTTTATCATTAATTTTCACGCCTTGTAGCCTATAAACATTTTGAACTTCAGTTACTAAATAATCTGCTAAGGCAGGAATGCCAAGTAATCTTAATATATCATGTGGCGTTAGCTCGCCATCCACAACAACCTCACCTTTTTCAATACTCTCGCCTTCATAAAGGTTAATGTTTCTGTATTTATGTATTAATGTCTCTGTGCTCTCACCTACATCATTTGTTATTACTAAGCGTAATTTACCTTTTGTTTCTTTACCAAAGCTGACTACTCCTGAAGACTCAGCTAAAATTGCTGGTTCTTTTGGTTTCCTAGCTTCAAATAAATCAGCTACTCGAGGTAGACCACCAGTAATATCTTTTGTTTTTGTTACAGCCTGAGGTATTCTTGCGATAATATCCCCTGCCTCAACTTTGTCTCCGTCAGATAAAGTAATTATTGCCCCACCTGGTAGATTGTAATCGGTGTTACCTTTGGTATTAGAGAGCTGAATTACAGGCTTAATATCTTTTGCGCCACTTCTATTATTTGAATCTATAATTATAGTAGAAGAAAGCCCTGTTATCTCATCAGTTTTCCTATTGACTGTTACACCGTCCTCAAAGTCTATTAGTTTAACTTTTCCTGCTGACTCAGTAATAATTGGTCTTGTATGTGGGTCCCATGTGGCTATAGTTTGACCCGCTTCAACTTTATCACCTTCGCTGATGCTTAATGATGAGCCATAAGGAACTTTATATAGTTCTTTCTGTCTTCCAGCTCCATCAACAACAGCTAATTCCGAAGATCTTGTAATTGTTACATTGGTGCCATCTTTTTTACTGATAGTTTTAATTTTCTTAAATAGTATAACGCCGTTAGTTTTCACCATAATGCTATTAGTGGCGACAGATCCACTTGCGGCGCCACCAATATGGAATGTTCTCATTGTTAATTGCGTACCTGGCTCTCCAATTGATTGTGCGGCCATAACTCCTACTGCCTCACCTTCATTTACTAGATGACCTCTAGCAAGATCACGCCCATAACACATAGAACAAACTCCATGTTTTAATTCACATGTGATTGCAGTTCTTACCTTAACCTCATCAATACCATTACCCTCTAACTCTTGTGATATTTTCTCATCAACAAGCGTTCCAGCTTTTAAAATGTAATCTTTATTTATTGTAGAAATCACATCTTCAGCTAAAACTCTTCCTAGAACTCTTTCTGCTAACTGAACCGTAACATCTCCACCTTCAATTATCGGTCTAATTAATACTCCTTCTGTAGTCCCGCAATCTACTTTAGACACTACTAGATCTTGAGCCACATCAACAAGTCTTCTAGTTAGATAGCCAGAGTTTGCCGTTTTAAGAGCTGTGTCTGCCAACCCTTTTCGAGCACCGTGAGTTGAAATGAAATACTGAAGTACGTTTAACCCTTCTCTAAAATTAGCGGTAATAGGTGTTTCAATAATAGATCCATCAGGTTTAGCCATTAATCCACGCATTCCAGCTAATTGCCTAATTTGCGCTGGCGACCCTCTTGCTCCAGAATCCGCCATCATAAATATTGAGTTAAATGATGCTTGCTCTACATCTTCACCTTTAGCATTTTTTTTGATATTTTTACCAAGCTTGTTCATCATAGCTTTAGCTACCTGGTCATTTGTTTTAGACCAAATATCAACTACTTTATTATATCTCTCACCTCTAGTAACTAGACCAGACTGATATTGCATTTCTATCTCTGTAACTTCTGCTTCAGCACCTTCTAAAATATCTTTTTTAGATTCTGGAATTATCATATCGTCCAAGCAGAATGATACCCCAGATTTTGTAGCGTACTCATAACCCATATACATTAATTGGTCAGCAAAAATTACTGTCGCTTTTAAACCTAAAACTCTATAGCAAGAATCAATTGCTCCAGATATAGATTTTTTATCCATGGTTTTATTCACTAATTCAAACGGAAGTCCTTTTGGAAGGATTTTTGAAAATAAAGCTCTTCCTACTGTTGTTTCTACTTTTTTAACTTTAAATTCTGTTTCACCATATTCTATTACTTCCATGCGCACTGTAACTTTTGCATGAATGTTTACCTGTTTAGCATAATATGCTCTAGCTACCTCATCAATTCCTGAGAAGAACATGCCTTCCCCTTGAACATTGATATCCTCTCTTGTTAGATAATATATTCCTAAAACTATATCTTGAGATGGAACTATTATAGGCTCTCCATTTGCAGGAGACAGAATATTATTTGTAGACATCATTAGTGATCTAGCTTCTAGTTGAGCTTCAACTGATAATGGAACGTGCACCGCCATCTGGTCACCATCAAAATCTGCATTAAATGCTGCGCAAACCAGCGGATGTAATTGTATAGCCTTACCTTCAATCAGCAGGGGCTCAAACGCTTGAATTCCTAATCTATGAAGAGTTGGAGCTCTATTTAACAATACAGGATGCTCTCTAATAACTTCGTCAAGTATATCCCATACTTCCGCACCTTCTTTTTCAACTAATTTTTTTGCTGCTTTAATAGTTGTCGCGAGTCCTCTCGAATGTAACTTACTAAATATAAATGGCTTGAATAACTCTAAGGCCATTTTTTTTGGTATGCCACACTGATGAAGTCTTAATGTTGGTCCCGTAACAATAACTGATCTTCCGGAGTAATCTACTCGTTTCCCCAATAAATTTTGCCTAAATCTACCTTGCTTTCCTTTTATTAATTCTGCCAATGATTTTAATGGCCTCTTATTGCTTCCAGTTATAGCTCTTCCTCTTCTACCATTATCTAATAAAGCATCAACCGCTTCTTGTAGCATTCTTTTTTCATTTCTTACAATAATATCTGGAGCGTTTAATTCTAATAAACGTCTAAGCCTATTATTTCTGTTTATTACTCTTCGATAAAGATCATTTAAATCTGATGTCGCAAATCTTCCACCATCAAGCGGTACAAGAGGTCTTAAATCTGGTGGTAAAACAGGTAGCGATCTTAAAATCATCCACTGTGGCTTGTTACCTGAAGTAATAAAGTTTTCTGCTAACTTCAATCTTTTTGTTAATCTTTTTATCTTAGCTTCAGATTTTGTGGCAGCCAACTCTTCTCTAAGAGTAATGGTCTCTTGCTTTAAATCTAATGCATCCAACATATCTAATATCGCTTCCGCGCCCATTTTTGCATCAAACTCATCGCCGTATTGCTCTATAGCATCGTAATAAGTTTCATCAGATAATAGCTGTCCTTTTTCGAGATCTGTAAAACCAGGGTCGATCACTACAAAAGCTTCGAAATATAAAATTCTCTCAATATCTCGCAAAGTCATATCTAATAATAAACCAATCCTAGATGGCAATGACTTTAAAAACCATATGTGTGCAACAGGGCATGCCAATTCAATATGACCCATTCTTTCTCTTCTAACCTTAGTTAGAGTAACCTCTACGCCACACTTCTCACAAACTACACCTCTATGCTTTAATCTCTTATATTTGCCACATAGACATTCGTAATCTTTTATTGGCCCAAATGTCTTAGCGCAAAATAACCCATCTCTTTCAGGTTTAAAAGTTCTATAATTTATTGTTTCTGGCTTCTTCACTTCTCCAAACGACCACGATCTAACCATTTCTGGTGACGCTAATCCTACTTTAATCGCGTCAAAATCGTCTGTATTTGTTTGTTGTTTAAAAAAACTAATTAGATCTTTCATTCAATTTTTTCCTTTGTGAGTTCAATATTTATACCCAATGATTTAATTTCTTTCATTAAAACATTAAATGATTCTGGCATTCCAGCATCTATATTCTGAGTATCATCAACAATATTTTTATACATTTTATTTCTTCCACTTACATCATCAGACTTTACTGTTAACATTTCCTGAAGCGTGAATCCTGCACCATAAGCTTCCAAAGCCCATACTTCCATTTCTCCAAATCTTTGCCCACCAAATTGCGCTTTACCACCTAGAGGTTGTTGAGTTACTAAGCTATATGGCCCTGTAGATCTAGCATGCATTTTATCATCTACTAAATGGTTTAGTTTTAGAACATTCATATAACCAACCGTTACTTCCCTGTCAAAAAATTCACCTGTTCTTCCATCTATTAATTTTGTTTGGCCTGATTCTGGTAAATCTGCAAGCCTTAACATCTCTTTAATCTCCAGCTCATTTGCACCATCGAAGACCGGAGTTGCCATTGGAACGCCTGCTCGAAGGTTGTTTGCAAGAGCTGTGATTTCATCGTCCGTAAAGTCTTTAAATGTTGTTTTTTCAGTTGACCCAACACCATACACTGTATCCAAAAACGACCTTATTGAATTTGTTGGTTTCTTCTCATCAAGCATTTTACCAATCTTGATTCCCAGCCCTTTTGCGGCCCAACCTAAATGCGTTTCTAAAACCTGCCCAACATTCATCCTTGATGGCACACCAAGAGGATTTAATACAACATCAACTGGAGTTCCATCTTCCATATGAGGCATATCTTCTACCGGAACAATCATTGAAATTACACCTTTATTTCCGTGTCTTCCGGCCATTTTATCACCCGGCTGAAGTCTTCTCTTGACCGCCAAGTACACTTTAATTATTTTTAATACACCAGGAAGTAAATCACCACCAGCTGTAATTTTAGCCTCTTGTTTTTCTAAAGTGTCTTTTAAAATATTTTTTTGCTTAGTCAATTGTCTAAATAATTTTTCTAATTGTACGTTTATCTGCTCATCTCTTATTCTAATTTCCATCCAACTATCTTTTTCGAGACTACCTAAATATTCTTCTGTCACCTTATCACCTTTTTTTAAATCATTAGGCCCGCCTTCGGACACCTGATTTAAGATTAAGTTTTTTACTCTGAATAATATATCATCTTCATAAATTCTTAATTGATCGGCGATATCTTTTTTTACTTGCTCTACTTGTTCTTTTTCTATATCCATTGACCTTTCGTCTTTATCTATCCCATCTCTTGTATAAACTCTTACGTCTATAACTGTTCCCTCTATTCCTGAAGGCACTCGAAGAGAAGTGTCTTTTACATCAGACGCTTTTTCACCAAATATAGCTCTTAATAATTTTTCTTCGGGTGATAACTGTGTCTCACCTTTTGGCGTAACTTTACCCACGAGAATATCATTAGGACTTATTTCTGCACCTACATAAACTATACCTGACTCATCAAGCTTGCCTAGCAAACCTTCGCTTACATTTGGTATATCAGCAGTAATTTCTTCAGCCCCTAACTTTGTATCTCTTGTTACGCAAGTTAACTCTTCAATATGAATAGTAGTAAATCTATCTTCTTCTACAACCCTATCAGATATTAAAATTGAATCTTCATAGTTATATCCGTTCCATGGCATAAAGGCTATTAACATGTTTTGTCCTAAAGCCAGCTCTCCCATATCTGTAGATGGCCCATCCGCCAAAACATCATTTTTCTCAATAACATCACCAACCTTCACTAAAGGCTTCTGGTTTATACATGTATTTTGATTTGATCTCGTATACTTTGTAAGATTATAAATATCAACGCCAGCTTCTCCTGATGTTGTTTCAGAATCATTAACACTAACAACTATTCTAGCTGCATCCACACTATCAACCGTACCGCCTCTTTTTGCTATTAATGCAGCATAAGAATCTCTAGCGACAGCTCTTTCCATTCCTGTTCCCACCAATGGTTTTTCAGCTATCAATGTTGGCACAGCTTGTCTTTGCATGTTTGAACCCATTAGTGCCCTGTTGGCGTCATCATGCTCTAGGAACGGGATCACAGAAGACGCTACTGATACAACCTGCATCGGCGAAACGTCCATGTAATTAATTTTCTCTGGGGTTGATAGCTCAAACTCATTTTGATGTCTGCAAGACACAAAATCATCTTTAAATTTGTTTTTATTGTCAAGCTCGGCATTTGCCTGAGCTATAACATATTTTGATTCGTCTATTGCCGACAGAAACTCAATTTCTGATGTGACTGACGAATTTACTACTTTTCTATAAGGTGTCTCAAGAAAACCGTACTTATTTGTTCTGGCATAGATAGCTAGTGAGTTTATCAACCCAATGTTTGGGCCTTCGGGTGTTTCTATAGGACACACTCTGCCATAATGTGTTGGGTGAACATCTCTAACTTCAAAACCAGCTCTCTCTCTTGTTAAGCCACCGGGGCCTAATGCTGATATTCTTCTTTTATGAGTAATTTCAGACAGAGGGTTATTTTGATCCATAAACTGCGATAATTGACTAGATCCAAAAAATTCTTTAATAGCTGCCATAACAGGCTTCGCATTAATTAATTCTTGCGGCATCAATCCTTCTGATTCAGCAATCGTCAATCTTTCTTTAACTGCTCTCTCTACTCTAACTAAACCAACTCTGTAAACATTCTCAATCATCTCTCCAACTGATCTCACTCTTCTGTTACCTAAATGATCTATATCATCAACTACTCCACTTCCATTCCTAATATTTACAAGCTCTTTTATAACATCAACAATATCTTCTTTTGTCAAAATACCTGCTGAATCATTTTCTTTACCTATTCGTGCGTTGAATTTCATTCTCCCTACTGCCGAAAGATCATATCTTTCTTCAACAAAAAATAAGTTTGTAAATAAATTCTGAGCTGACTCTTTTGTTGGGGGCTCGCCCGGTCTCATCATTTTATATATTTCTACCTGAGCCTCTAGCTGATTTGTTGATGGGTCATTCAACAATGTATTTGATATGTATGGGCCTTTATCGATTTCATTGGTGAACAATAATTCAAATCCATCTATATTTAATTTTTTGATTAATTCTATATTCTCAGAATCAATCGTTGTATTTAATGGGACTACAATCTCTCCTGTCTCACTATCTATAATATCTTGACCAATTATTTTCCCGTACAGATACTCTTCACTAATAGGCAGGTATTCTATTTTTGCCTCAGTAAGCATTTTTACATGTCTAGCATTAAATATTTTACCAGCTTCAATAATTACTTTATTTTTAATCTTCAATTCATCAGGTGCAATTGTTCCCTTTAATCTTTCTGGAATTAATTTTAATTTAAATAAATCTTTCTCAATCCTTACTTCATCTTTTTCAAAGAAAAGATCTATTATTTCTGAAGTCTCATACCCTAGAGCTCTGAGTAAAATCGTAGCGGGTAATTTTCTTTTTCTATCTATTCTCGCAAAAAGAGCATCTTTTGGATCAAATTCAAAATCTAACCAAGAACCACGATATGGTATTATTCTTGCAGAATACAATAATTTACCTGAAGAATGTGTTTTACCTTTATCATGATCAAAGAAAACTCCTGGTGATCTATGGAGTTGCGATACCACAACTCTTTCTGTTCCATTTATAACAAAAGATCCTTTTACAGTCATTAAAGGTATGTCACCCATATAGACCTCTTGCTCTTTAATATCTTTTACTTTCTCAAAGTTCTCTCTTTCGCATATCACCAACCTCATTAAAACTCTTAGTGGCGCTGCATAAGTTAACCCTCTTAACTGACATTCTTTTACGTTAAATACTGGGGTCCCAACTGTGTAATCAATATACTCTAATCGTACGTGACCAGAATGACTTACTATCGGAAATACTGAATCAAATGCTTTGTGAAGTCCAGAAGTCGCTCTTTTTTCACTGTCAGATGAACTACTTAAAAAACCGTCATAAGAATCTGTTTGAATTTCAAGCATTGGAGGAATATCAATAACCTGCTTTCTTTTCCCAAAGTTTTTTCTAATTCTCTTTTTTTCTGTATATGTATATTCCATTTTCACCCTTAGATATTAATATTTAAAAAAACAAAAAACTGCCAGCAACTTTACGTTACTAGCATTGACTTGATCGAATTTTATAAAAAGCTTTTAACTAAGCTCAACTGTTGCTCCAGCTTCCTCTAATTGTTTCTTAATATCATCTGCTTCTGTTTTTGAAGCACCTTCTTTAACTGTTACCGGCGCACTTTCTACCATATCTTTAGCGTCTTTTAATCCTAAACCTGTTGCACTTCTTACAACTTTAATAACGGCTACTTTATTTGCACCGAAGCTACTCATTTTAACAGTAAACTCTGTTTGCTCTTCAGCTGCTTCTGCTGGAGCTCCTGCTGCTGCAGGTGCTGCCGCTGCTACTGATGCTGCAGATACGCCAAACTTTTCTTCCATTGCAGAAACAAGCTCTACAACGTCCATAACACTCATACTAGATATTGATTCTAATATGTCTTCTTTTGATACTGCCATTTTAATCTCCTGATTTTATATACTAAATAAATGTTGTTAATTTTGCTCTAGCTTCATCTTATAAGCTGAAAGGGTTTGAACTAATTTTACGTTTGGAGCTGACAATGTCCTTACGAATTTCTCAATTGGTAACTTCATTACAGCCATCAACATACTTATAGCCTGATCTCTATTAGGTAGGGCAGCAATTTGACTTAATTTCTCTACGTCTATCAACTCTCCGTTAACAGCCATTACTACCGGCTTCAAAAGGTCGTTGTCCTTTTTAAAATCATTAACTAATTTTGCAGCAGCGCCCAACTCATCTTTAGAAAAAGCAAATATCAATGGCCCTTTCAAGGATGAATCCATACACTCTAAACTTGTATCTTTAATAGCAATTTTTACAAGATTATTTTTTACAACTCTAACATAAACACCTAGTTCTCTCGCATTGCTTCGCAATGAAGACAACTGTTGCACTGTTAGACCTCTGTATTCAGCTGCTACTGCAGATTGTGCTGTTGATGCAATTTCAGCTATTTCTTGAACTACAACTTTTTTCTCACCAATTTTTAACGCCACTATATCACTCCAACTTGTGTATGCCTCTCAGCATAGTTATCTACGTAGGCAATTAAGTATTTTCATACACCTACGGTCTTTGAATGTTGTTTAAAAAGTAAAACAACTTCACAAAGTCTATAAAAATGAAGCCCCGTCCACCATTAGACTTGGCCCCATGGAAGAAGATAAAGATATCTTCTTTAAATATTTTCCTTTTGAAGAAGAAGGTTTCGCCTTAACCACTTCTGCTAATAAAGCTCTTAGGTTCTCTGCTAGCTTCTCTTCAGTGAATTCTACCTTGCCTATCGCACAATGTACAATCCCAGCTTTGTCTGTCCTGTATTGAACTTGTCCAGATTTTGCATTTTTGACTGCTTTTTCAACATCCTTCGATACTGTTCCAACTTTTGGATTCGGCATTAGTCCTTTTGGACCAAGTATTTGACCTAACGGACTTACTATTTTCATAGTGTCAGGTGTTGCTATAATAATGTCGTAGTCAAAATCACCTTTTTTCACCATTTCCGCTAAATCTTCCATACCAACAATATCTGCACCTGCGGCAGTAGCTTTTTGCGCATCTTCACCTTCACAAAATACTGCTACTTTAACAGTTTTACCAGTTCCATTAGGAAGAACTAGTGACCCTCTAATATTCTGGTCAGATTTTTTAGCATCTATTCCTAAATTTATACTTACGTCCAAAGACTCCACGAATTTTACCGAAGACTTTTCTTTTAAAATTTTAATTGCCTCTAGATCTTGATAAACCTTACTGGTATCCAAATCTTTATAGCATTCTTTCATTCTTTTTGTATTTAATTGACTCATCTAGTAAACCTAATGTTTAATTGTCTATCGTAATTCCCATACTTCTAGCGCTGCCTGCAATAATTTTTACAGCTGCATCTAGTGTATTGGCATTTAAATCTTCCATTTTAATTTTTGCAATTTCTTCAAGCTGTTTCGTTGTTACAGAACCAACCTTTACTGAATTTGGTGTTGCGCTACCTTTTTCTACGCCTGCTGCCTTCCTAATTAAAATTGCCGCAGGGGTTGTTTTTATAATAAAACTAAAAGTCTTGTCTTTAAATACAGATATTATTACAGGCACTTTAATGCCCTTTTCAAGCTTCTCTGTTTTACCATTAAAAGATTTACAAAATTCTTGTATGTTTACACCATGCTGACCTAAAGCAGGACCAACAGGAGGACTCGGATTAGCAGCTCCAGCAGGAATCTGTAATTTTATGTATGCTTCTATTTCTTTTTTGCCTTTTTTAGCCATCTTATTATCCTTTTTCGACCTGGCCAAATTCTAACTCAACTGGAGTAGATCTGCCAAATATTTGAACAGCAACTAACATTCTGTTTTTTTCATAATTAACTTCTTCAACAACACCATTAAAATCATTAAATGGCCCATCTGTTACTCTAACAACTTCACCTGGCTCAAATAATATTTTGTGCTTAGGTTTCTCAACGCCTTCTTGTATACGACTCATTATGTTATCAGCCTCAGAATCACTTATTGGAGCCGGTTTATCTGAAGATCCACCTATAAAACCTAAAACTTTTGGAGATGCTTTTACCAAATGCCAGGTTGAGTCGTTCATTTCCATTTGCACCAACACATACCCAGGAAAGAATTTCCTCTCACTTTTTTTCTTTTGGCCATCTTTCATTTCCACAACTTCTTCTGTAGGCACTAATATCTTTCCAAATTTATCACCCATACCTTCCATCTCTATTCTTTCTAATAAAGATTTCTTTACCTGGTTCTCGTATCCAGAATATGCGTGTACCACAAACCATTTCAATGACATATCAATCTACCCACTGTAATTAGCATTAATTTATGCTAATAAAAATTTAATTCCAGCACCAAGAAGTTTATCTAATAACCATAATAATATTGACATTATTATAACAACTACAAAAACTATAACTGTTGTCTGGATAACCTCTGCTTTAGTCGACCAAATAACTTTTTTTAATTCTACTCTAGCATCATGTGTAAAAATCCTCAGCCTTCTAATTCTTTCGGTATTAAAGACTATTAGAAAACCTAGAATTACAATTCCAATCAACCCTAAAATCCTATATATCAATGGGTATTGATCAAAATAATAAAATGCTACCAACGCCCCCAAAAACATTATCGTTGATAAGATCCATTTTACAACATCTTGTTTATTTGTCTCTATTTCTATTTTATTTGCGACCATAATCTTAACTTCTGGCAGGCCAGGAGGGAATTGAACCCCCAACCTCCGGTTTTGGAGACCGATGCTCTACCAAATTGAGCTACTGGCCTATATTTACAATCAAAAAAGCGGGAGAATAACGTCCCGCTTATATATTTTTCAAAAAATATTATGCAATAATTTTTGTTACAACTCCAGCGCCTACTGTCCTTCCGCCTTCACGAATCGCAAATTTCAAACCTTGTTCCATAGCTACCGGCGCTATTAACTCAACTTCCATCTTAACATTATCGCCTGGCATAACCATTTCTGTTCCAGCAGGAAGTGTTGCAGCACCTGTTACATCTGTTGTTCTGAAGTAAAATTGAGGTCTATAACCATTAAAGAAAGGAGTATGTCTACCACCCTCATCTTTAGACAAAATATATACTTCGCATTCGTATTTTGTATGAGGTTTTATTGAACCTGGTTTACACAATACTTGTCCACGCTCAACTTCTTCTCTTTTTGTTCCTCTTAATAGAACACCAACGTTGTCACCAGCTTCACCTCGATCAAGAAGTTTTCTAAACATCTCGACACCTGTACAAACTGATTTTTGCGTATCTTTAATACCTGTTATTTCGATCTCATCATTCACGTTGATGATACCTCTTTCAATTCTACCTGTTACTACTGTTCCTCTTCCAGATATTGAGAATACATCTTCTACTGGCATCAAGAAGTCACCTTCTGTTGCTCTCTCTGGTTGTGGGAAGAAATCATCCATTGCAGCGACTATTGCTTCAATTGATGGAGATCCTATTTCAGATGTATCACCCTCTAATGCTTTCAATGCTGATCCACTTACGAACGGAATATTGTCCCCATCGAACTCGTATTGAGTTAATAGCTCTCTTATTTCCATTTCTACTAATTCTGTTAATTCAGCATCATCAACCTGATCAGCTTTATTTAAATATACTACTATATTTGGAACGCCAACTTGACGAGCTAAAAGAATATGTTCTTTTGTTTGCGGCATAGCTCCGTCAGCAGCACTAACTACCAATATAGCTCCATCCATTTGAGCTGCACCAGTTATCATATTTTTTACATAATCAGCATGTCCTGGGCAATCAACGTGAGCGTAATGACGATTGCTTGACTCATACTCAACGTGTGCTGTTGCAATTGTAATACCTCTTTCTCTTTCTTCAGGGGCATTATCAATATCAGCGTAATCCTTAAATTCGCCACCCATTTTTTCTGCCATAACTTTAGTAATAGCAGCAGTTAATGTAGTTTTACCATGATCTACGTGACCAATTGTACCTACGTTCATATGCGGTTTATTTCTTTCAAATTTTTGCTTTGCCATTTCTATCGCCCTCCGCGACCTATAGTATTATGTATTCTTGGAGCCCATAACCGGAATTGAACCGGTGACCTCTTCCTTACCAAGGAAGTGCTCTACCTACTGAGCTATATGGGCGTGATTGTATACTGTTTTCAATAGGATTGCTCTAATTTTTTGCTAATTTTATTGGAGCGGGTGACCGGGATCGAACCGGCATCAACAGCTTGGAAGGCTGTAGTTCTACCATTGAACTACACCCGCAAAATAAAATCATACTAAAAACAGCTCAGAATCCTTTTTTTAAAGCAAACTCACCCAAATATCTCTTCTATAATATTCTATCAGACATTATAAAATATAGTAATTAATGGTGGAGGGGGGAGGATTCGAACCTCCGAAGGCTTAGCCAGCAGATTTACAGTCTGCCCTCGTTGACCGCTTGAGTACCCCTCCAATCAAGGGAAGGATTTTGCGGTACAGGATGATCGTAGTCAACAAAAATATTACTTAAACCTTTAAAAAAAATTAATATTAAGCTAATAACTTATTATAGATATTAATTTTAGAATCATGTATCAATAAGTGATCTGCATACTGATTATCATCATATGTTCCAAGAGAATTTTCTTTTTTTAAATTAACTAACTTATTATTTGAATCTTTATATATTCTATAAATATTATAATTCAGACTATGAATAAAAAGAGATAAGTCTTGATCCCTTTTTATTTTTTTTACATTGTCTTTTTGAAGTTTTAATATCTCTATTAACACTAAAGGTGAATCTTTGATTAAGAGGCTTTTGTAGCTTTGAATTACTTCCAATTCAGAACCCTCAGTATCTATTTTAATAATATCAACATTTTCATCACCAATTAATTTTTTAATACTTTCGTATGTATAAAATGAAGTAATTTTTCTAACGATTTTTTTAGTCTCGGCGCAATCAGGCATAATTGATGAGCTTTTATCGTAATCAGATTTTCCCTCAAGATACTTTAGCGAGTCTTCATTAAAAATACCTATCGGATAAATGTGAGTATTTATCCAGTTATTAATTTTAATAAGCTTACTTAAATAATTTGAGCATAAATAGTTTGGTTCAAACGCATGATAATTAATACTGCTATCAATAGTTTTAATCTTGATTAAAGTTTGTCCTAAATTGGCACCGACATCATGAAAATTTTTAATTTTTTTGATATTGTGTATTTTATTTAAAAGATTAGTCATCCAAAGCTCAGTACTAATACCAACTTTAATACCGTCTTGAATTGGCACTTTAATTATTTTTCCATTATAAAATCTTGGTATAAATAATGCAAATGAAGTGAGTGAGCTAAAAATGTTAATTCTCAATTTGCTTTTCCTAGTACTAATTTGTAATTTATTAAATAGCATAACAAAAAAAACCTTGGGATTATATAGATTATACCTAGCATTGTAGGGAAATATTGATTGTGCTAGGATAATTGAATATGAGTGAAAATATGTTTAATAGTGCTTCAAAATATTTTGATGTAGTTGAAAAAATAATACTAATTATATTGGGATTAACGAATTAATAACTGATAAAAGCGGTGAAGATTATAAATTTTATATATTTATTAGTAACTTAGCATGTATTTGTTGTTTTTATGCAACAAATATTAAATCCACAGAACCCTAATAAATATAACGTATTCATGGTCTACTCTGAAAGCCTGTTGTACCCTAGTTGTGACAGTACAACAGATTATTTCAGTGATTTTTTTCACCTCTTTTCCAAATCCTGATAGATACGAAAAGAAGGGGTTTATTTATTATTAACAAATCTTAACATCGGTTATAATTTTGCTAAATTCTAGACCAATTATCCGCAAATAAATCGT
>ENA-ORXF01000638-ORXF01000638.1-marine-metagenome-genome-assembly--contig:-NODE-638-length-24328-cov-9.271411_pt1 | contig 24328 bp, 30 predicted proteins | sample MGYA00237864_ERZ511476 | MGnify/ENA primary metagenome ERZ511476 (study PRJEB26306, sample SAMN06343908) | marine metagenome | isolation source: coastal waters | place: Atlantic Ocean: West Antarctic...
AGCGTTGCGTTTTCGTGTTTTTATCTCGACTAGAATGGTGTTCCGCTGCGAAGCGTTGCGTTTTCGTGTTTTTATCTCGACTAGAATGGTGTTCCGCTGCGAAGCGTTGCGTTTTCGTGTTTTTATCTAGTTATAACAGTGTTCCGTCGCGAAGCGTCTGTAATGTGCGCGTAGATCGCTGCGAGTGTTGTGATGGTATATATATAAGAATTCGTATACAAAACGAGTAATGAATTTATACCTACCGACAGCTCATAATTCGAACAATGACCCTCAGGACTTATTGGACTTGTATGACCGCTTTGGATTTGAGGATTATATTTTATTGCAATTGTATGAACGCTTTGACCTGTCAAATCAAAGTGCCGAACTGAGAATGGGTGTGGGCGTGTTAACATTCAGCGAGTTTCGGGAACGTGCAACACGCAACATCCCCGACTTCCAAAAATGGTGCGACGATAACACGTTTCAAGAACACGCCGATGACGTCAAAATGAGATTTACATACCAATATACATGTCACTACCTCAAAATGCTGTGTGAAGCCGTGAATCCCGAATTCCATGAAAATATGGATCGTTGGCGCGCACATCGAGACACGTGGTGAAGCCGTGAATCCCGAATTCCATGAAAATATGGATCGTTGGCGCGCACATCGAGACACGTGATCGAGTCTCGGGCTCTGGATTTACAAACATGTTTATTTGAATAAATAAACGACACTACACACAGCGCACCATGGCCCGCGCGCCGACTCGCGCTAAACATCAAGCATGTATGTGCTATGCGAAACGCCCCAACTGTCTATTTCTGATCACAGTCACTTCTCTCACTCGTTCACGAATGCGTATGAATCGCCTATCAACCTCTGCCAATCGTGTCTCGATAGTTTTCTTCGCTTGGTTCAGATCCCACATCTCCTTTTTTAATGTTGACAATACAATATTCATGGACTCGATTTGTTCTTGTGCGTCATCGAGATATTCTGACGTATTGTGTGAGTCATGGAGCCATTCCGGCGACATGATATCCTCGTTGCCGTTGATACCTAAGTATGATCATCTGCTGAACTGGGACGAAGCAAGTGAGGATGGGTTCGCCGCGGACGGCCAGTTCGCCTGGCCGTTCGCGGGCGGCGGTCAAACAGTGTTCCGTTGCGAAGCGTTGCGGTGTCGTGTTCTGCCACAGACGGACAAAAAGCTGGTCCGGATATTACGCCGTTGACGCGCGCTATTCCGACCGCGAGCGACCGGGATGAACGAGCACGTGTGCATGCGGGAGGCTGCGCATCTGCACGCGCTGTGTGGCGCTCGGATCACGATCAACGTGCCCATGAAGTGGGCCGAGGTGCGGTACCCGCGGGTCTCCGCAACCGCGGTCGTGCGGGACCCGTACTGCAGCGAGCGACCAGTCCCCGAAGACTTTGCGGCGTCGTCGGTGATGCCCGAGCACGCGCTGCTCGTGAGCCTGCTGGTCCTCGAGGGCGGCGTCACGTTCGTGGACACGCACCAGCGCGACGGAGAGCTCTTCATGGCCAGGCCCGACTTCAGCCTGCGGGGCATCGTGCCCGACGACAGCGTCGTGCACGCCTTCATATACAGCGACCGCGACGGGCACACGCTGCTCGGCGTGTTCGACGCAAACAAGATCGCGGGCGAGGACGTGACGGCGCTCGCCCCGCTGCAGCGCCACTGCCGCGTCTTCGACCTGTTCCATGTCGTGGCCGGGTTGGCGCCCGCGCACATCGCCTACCACGGCGTCTTCTACGAGCATGCCTGTCTCGAGCTCGACTGCACAAACCTGCCCTTCCGGCCCGAGAGCGTGCTGCGGCTGCCGCACTGCAGCAGCGACCTCGCGTGCGAGCGGCTGGCACTCGCGACGCTGCCGCTGTTCTGACCGTGGCGGCGGCCGTTACACGTTGTCCGGCCGACGCCCGTGAGTGTGTGTCGTCAGCCGATACCACTCGCCTTGGACGCAGGGGCCCGAATCGTGGACCGCATGCCCGGGGGACGAGACGTGCCGGTGCACGGTGTGCACTGGAGCGTGCGGGTTCGTGTCGTGGGCCGCATGCGCGGGCGACGAGACGTGCCGGTTCACGGTGTGCACTGAAGCGTACGGGTTCCGAAAGTGGGCAGTCTGTGCGTCGGGCTCACTGTTCCTGACGTACGGGTTGTCGCCATGATGCGTCGGCCATGCGTATGGGTTCTCGGACTCGGGCATTGGAGACTGTGTGCGGCGGCACGCGCGCACCGCGAGCAGGCGCCCTGTCTTTCTCTTGGGTCGCCGGTTGGATAAGGTACGGGTTTGCTCGCGTGCGCTGTATTCACGACACCCAAGAGCCGCGCTATAAAGGACGGCGGCGCCCACCGGCGAATGCCGCGCTGGACGACGGTGTACACCGCGCCGTTCAAGGGCATGCGGGTGTTCCCGGCGAGCAGCACGGGGCGACTATACAGGGTGCAGATGCACCCCGGCGACGACTCGCGGATGCTCATACGCCTCGCGCATGCGCGCGCCGCGGAGAGGGACCGCATCCGTTTCTCTATAAAAATTGGCGACACGATCGCCGTCGTCTTCGGGCGGACCTGCACGAGCCAACTGCTGGTGACGCACGTGCAGGACGTGCCGTCGTGGAAAGGAAGCATACAGAGTGCTGTGATCTCGTTCTAAACGTCTTTATTAAAAACGTTTTCTAAATTCCTGTGGTTGCTTGTGCTTGCGCTGCCACGGGAGCTTCATGTTTTGGCTTTGACGCGTGGGGCACCTCCAAGTAGTGGCCGTACGGGACTTCTGCGATAACGGGCTGTTTTCCCTTTTCCGCGATCGCGGCGATGTGCATGGCGGCCGTCAAGTGCGAGTCCACGCAGGCATTCTTGAGTCCTGTCAACATCTGCATCCATATCAACAGTGTCGGGATGCCAGGTTGGTAGTTGTCCGCACGACGTTTGCGGTCTTTTTTTATCTGATCTTCGCTGAGCTCAACCATTCCCTCGATTTCTTCCTTTTTGTCATCTGATTCCAGAGTCTTGACCCTAATGTCACAGAATTCACCGTTGGTACAGTGTTCGATGTCATACTTTAACAACGCCTTCCACAGCTGATTCGCTTTTACATGCTCTTCACTGTGAAACTCTTTGATCAAATCGGCCAGAGTCTTCTTGGCATCGGCATCCATGCCGACCTTGTATGGAAAACTGTTGATGGCCTTGGCCTGATCGACGGTGGTTTTGTACTCGGCGTGCCACACTTTGCATGCCTGCGTGTACCCACTCTTCATGGCCTGGTCGTAGCTCGTGCATTTTGGGTGGCCGCCGCTCGCGACACCCGTTGGAGCAGCGGGGGAACCTTTCAATAATTTCGCCACTCGTTTCCTCTCCTTTTTCGCGGCCTTCCTTTGTAAGTTGGCAAGAGTCGTGCTGGACGCTGGATTCACCACTCCGTGCCTATAGTGGTTGGTGGGGTTGTGAAGATCCCAGTTCCCTCGCACGTTGTGGAAGTGATTCCTGTGATTATGCATGTTATGGTAGAGTTTATCGGGGTGATTCTTGGCCTTCCTGTCCGCTGTGGCACTATTGTATGCATTTTCTGCAGCTCTGTGTTTGAACAATGCTTCGTTCACCATTTGGATCGTGGGGGGTGCCCCGGGGATCAGGGAGTGCTGCTCGAACTCGGAGGTGAAGGTGTTGAACGCAGGGTTGCACATGTAGGGATTGGCAGTCGTCATCGTGCGAGAAAGACCGCGCTCATATATACTGAGGGTCCAGGTTTTGCAAAAAAAACACACGGCGTCTGTCGGGAGCATGCGCGCCCGTGACCCGAAATGAAGACCCTGGTCTGCGAGGAGTTCGACGTCGTGAAGGCCGGCCGCGAGTTCACGGCGGCGGAGCCCCTCGACGTCCCGGCGATGGTGCGGCGGATGGAGAAGAACGAGTCGTACATCTTCTGGCTGCAGCGGCCGCTCACCGACGTGCAGACGCAGGTGGCTGCGGTCAAGATCAACGGGCAGATGTACGGCCTGAACATGCGGATGGAAAAGGCCATATTCCGCCACATCCGACTCACGAAGAACTTCAGCAACGTCGAGGTGCTGCCCGACGGCACGCGCAAGCTGCGGATCCCGCAGCGCCTCTTTCACGAGAAGATACGGACGAGCAACCGCTTCGAGGTGCGTGCGCGCGCCTTGCGTGCGTGCGATGTGTAGCTGCGGCGCGTCTGACTATTTAATGCACTGGGGGCCCAGGCAATGCAACTCGCCACGAAGAAGGGCCGGAGCGAGGACCGCGCTCGGCGCAAGGACGACAGCAGGATGCTCAAGCGCAAGAAACGCACGCATGTTCCGTACCTGTCGCAGGACGACCTCGCGGGCGTCTTCCGGCCGTTCTCGGGCGCGCACGCGCCGACCAAACTGCTCTCCTCGCCCTCGGCGTTTCTGCGCCAGATGCAGCGCACGTTCGACGCGGAGTTTCCGGGGTTCATGTCCGGGCCGGAGCTGCTCGCCGCCGTGACCGCCAACGCGACTCCGGCGTGTCAGTCGTAGTCCACGCCGCAGTCGGCCCAGAGCTTCGCGACGTACGCGCTGCGCCGGTCCTCGAGCGCGCGCCGGTCGTCGTTCGTGTCCACGCTCTGGTACCCCCTCTGCGACTTCGGGCGGCGGGCTCCGAGCATCACGTCGAGCGTGCGCGCATACACCTCCGCGGCGCAGCGCCACAGCGCGCCGTACGTCGCCGACATCGGCGCGGGCGCGCGAATTGATAAATACGCGCCCGGCCGCTAACGGTGTGCGGACCAGGGTTTCGGTGGCGCGGCCGACGCGACTGCACCACGCGCGGATGCCGGCGTGCGCACGGTGCCGCTTTGGCACGGCCGAGTGGGCCGCGCCGCCGACGTTTGCCTTCGTGCTCGGGCTCGGGCCCGACGTCGCGGTCGCGAGCGCGGCCGCCGACGCGTGGGCGGCCGAGCACGTCGAGACGGGCTGCACGGCATTTTGCACGACCTGCCGCAGGGTCTGCTGGCTGGCGCGGCGCGACAGCGCGCAGGCCGCGCTGCTCGAGCACACCGTTCTGCTGCGGCGCGTTGCCGCGATGCACAGCCACCAGAGGGTGCCTGTTGTCGAGTGAATAAACTGTGTTATGTACGGGTGTCCTGCATACGGTATTTACGGGGCCGCCGTGTCGACCACGATGCGTCTCTCGGTGCACCTCCCGTCGCACAACTACGTGCGCGTGTCGCCCGAGCCGAGCGATTTTGTTGCAGTGACCGTGGAAGGGCCGGCGCACGGCGACGCGCCGCTCGTCGCCGCGATGCCGCCCGTGCTGCGCGTGAGCCGAGTGCTCGGCTTTGCGTTGTTCGGGCTCGGGCGCTGACCGCGCCGCGGCCGCGGAAGCACGCGCGTCGCTTGCGCCGTATATACGCGCGGCGTGCACGCCGGCATATGCGCGACATGACGTACGTCGCGACGCAGTACCTTGTTCTGGCCGGGTTCGTCGCCGGCTGGACGCTGAGCATGGAGTTTCTCATCGCCAGGGCGGAGTGAGGCTGCGGCGCAAACGCTCACGAACCAACGGTAAGTGATATTTAACACCCGCGCGAGATGCGCAATGTCTTTCGCGACTCCGAACATGACACGAGGGGCACAGGCCGCCGCCACGCCGTACGCGCTCTCCGCCGCCCGCCCCGGCACCGGCAGCATCATCGACTACCGCAACGGTTTCACCGTGCCACTGCACGGGGACGACGCGTTCGCGGCGCCGAACCTCCGGCCCACTGTCACCGACATCCATCTCGACGGCGAGCACGCCAACCCTGCCCGCACCGTGTCCGTCTCGTACGCGCCCGTCGTGCCGCCCGTGGACCTGCACACCATGGCCGGCAACGTCGCGCGGCAGATGGTCGAGGAGCGCCAGGCCGCGTCGGCGGCGCCGAAAGCGCCCGACGTGCGCGCGGGAGCGGGCCGGTACGGCAGCTACAACGTGGCGCCGGCATACGGCGCGGCGCAAACCCGCGCCGCGCCCAGCAGCTACGGCGCCGCGTACAGCGCCGCGCCGCAGACCCGCGCCGCGCCCAGCAGCTACGGCGCCGCGTACGGCGCCGCGCCCCGGACGTACAGCCCCGGGCTCGCCGCGCCCGCCGAGCTGCGCGTGGAGGACATGCGCACCGAGCTCGACGCGCAGATCCGGCGCGTCGAGAAGATGCAGAACAACCTCGGCTCCGCCGGCATGGAGAGCATCAAGACGGACGTGGCGCGCCAGGAGGCGCGCATCGACTCGCTCGAGCACGAGGTCAGCAGCGGCCAGCGCGGCATGCAGGGGCTCGGGGCAGGGCTCCAGGAGCACCAGTCCACGCTCGACGTGGTGACGCAGAGCGTCAACCGCCACGCCGCAGACCTGCTCAGCATGCGCGAGGGCCTGCAGAACCACACCACGCACCTCGGGCAGATGCGCGAGGGCCTGCAGAACCACACCACGCACATCGGGCAGATGCGCGAGGGCCTGCAGGACCACACCACGCACCTCGGCCAGATGCGCTCCGGGCTCGAGAACCACACCACACACCTCGGGCAGATGCGCTCCGGGCTCGAGAACCACACCACACACCTGGGCCAGATGCGCGAGGGCCTGCAGGACCACGCCACGCACCTCGGGCACATGCACGACGGGCTCGAGAACCACACCACGCACCTCGGGCAGATGCGCGAGGGCCTGCAGAACCACACCACGCACCTGGGCCAGATGCGCGAGGGCATGCAGAACCACACCACACACCTCGGCCAGATGCACGAGGGCCTGCAGGACCACGCCACGCACCTCGCCAACGGCCCGCAGGACCTCTCGCAGATGATGCGCGAGATCAGCGACATGAAGCAGCGTATGCACTCGATGGAGACCGTGCGGTAGAGCCGCTACAGAGAGTATCCCCGTTTTGCCTGTAATACACAATACGTCTGCTCACTGTGCGTCTGTGCGTCGCCCCTGCGACCGCGCGTTTCCCGGGCTGGGTTGCCGCAGTCCACGACTCGGAATCGTGTGGTATATATGGAATATGCCGAGCGATGTATATGCCCAAGCTCTGCATGTGGTTTTACAACCCACAGTCCGACGCGTCTGGTATCGTGAACAAGCTCGTGTCGCGGCTAGACCCGCCGTACTGCCACTGCGAGCTGCAGTTCCAGGACGGCGCCGCGTGCAGCATCTACATGGGCAGCAAGGTGGCCCTCAAGACCCGCACGTTCAGCTCGAACCACTACGACGCGGTCGTGCTGGAGTGCGAGAAGCCGGCGTACGACCGCATGCGCCAGACGGCGCAGGCGCTCGCGGACAGAGAAGTCGGGTTCAGCACCCTGCGCATGACGGCGAGCCTCGTGTGGCTGCCCACGGCCCTGCCCGAGGACACGACCTTCTGCAGCGAACTCTGCGCCGACGTGCTGCAGAGCGGCGGCCTGCTCGTGCCCAGCCTCGACACGGCCAAGGTCACGCCCTCCGGCCTGCACCGTCTGGTGTCCGAGCGGCAGGCGCTGGTGCCGGCGGCGCCTCCGCAGCCGACGCGCTCGGTGGCCATCGGGTTCAGGGTCTGAGGCAGCACTGGTCGATGTTGCTTTTATTACCTCGAAATGCTCTCGTAGCCATGCTGGAACTCTTTATACCAACGTACTCTGTGCATAAACACGCACTTGTCTCGATCTCGATGTGTCCGTGGCGTCGCAGGCCGCCGGTTGCATGCCAGCACGCGGTCCGTGCGGTGGCTGCGAATTATTTAAGAGCGCTCGGCGCACGGACACATGCGAGCCGCGCGACCGTGGCCCGTGTTTCTGGTCGGCGCGCTGTGCGTGCACCTCGCGGCTTCTGGCGTGGTGGTGTCGGTGGAGTCGCAGTCGCAGGAGAGCATGGCCGCCATCACCGCGCGCGTCGACGCGGAGTCGGAACTCCCGTTGCACGGCAGCAATCGTGTCGCGCTCGGGGCCATCGAGGCAACGATGAGTCGCGTCGTGGACAGCGAGAGTCTGTATGCCGAGGAGGCGATCCGCCACATGCCGCTGATGGCCAGAATGAGCGACATGACGTTCGAGGACGGCTCGTGGACCATCACGTACCAGTCCATGGCCCGAAGCGGCGTGTCTGCCACCAACGCCTTCAACCGCATCCTGTACTTCACGCGCAAGGAGCAGCCCACTGTCACCGGCGACGTCCAGAATCCAATGCTGCAGCCCGCGCTCAGCAGACCCGATGCACTCGACCGGCTCAAGGCGGGCTACCTCGTGGCCTCGAATGCCAGCTACGACGAGGACTTCGTCACGTTCGACTCGGCAGACGGCATCACGGCCAGCATCTCGGCGGCGCCGGAGTACTCTCTGCGCGAGAGCATCCGCATCTCGATCCCGCACGACTACCTCATCAAGCACGTGGCCGTGAAGGGTCTCGACTACGACGGCCCCGAGCACGGCAACACCACGACGTGGACGTTCGGGATCGGCATGGTCTTCACCACCGACCACGGGCAGAACGTGGTGATGTTCGACCGGCTGCACCTGTACGAGCGCAACACCGAGCTCTTCGAGGTGCGCGCCGAGACGAGGTACTCTCTCGCGCAGCACGTCGAGTTCTACGCGCTGCAGGTGCCGGACACCGAAATCCAGATCGCCGTCTTCCACTTTGCGCTGGCCGCGGGCATGCAGGTCGAGGACACGGTGTACACGTCCGTCGCTGGCAAAGCGCTCGCCGCGGACGCCTGCGCCGGTATGCAGACGCTGGTAGACGATCTGACCGACAAGAGGTGTCTCGTCTCGTTCGAGTTGTGTAAACTGCGAGTCAGGGACGTCGGCGGGGCTCAGGCCGTCTCGTACGCGGTGCCCGTGCACGAGCTCGGAAAGGTGAACATCATGCTCAACGTCACCGACGTCTCCGACGCCGGCAGCCCGCTCACCCTCATCACCTCGCTGAACTTCAAGCTCTCCTCGGCGTCGGCGGTGTGCCAGCCTGAGGTGGTGAAGACGCACGACCCGCTGAAGTGGGTGGGCGTGGACGTGTACTCGCCGACGGCCACCGGCCTCGGCGTCGGCCAGCGTCTCTCGGGCGCGGCCGGCTCTGGCACCCTGTCGTCGGAAGTGTACAACTCGGCCGGCGAGTTCAGGGCCAAGATCATGAGCCAGGCCCTGCTGACGGTGGTCATTGCCTCGACAGGCACGCCCGCGGCCCAGGCGTACTTCAACAGCGCGAACACGCAGGAGCTGCGCCTCGACCACGTCCTCATGTCGCACGCCCGCGGCGGGTCCGCGCTCCCGGCACCGCCGAGCCGCGTGGAGGCCGTGTCCGGTGAGAACTTCCGCGCGCAGATGGCATACACCGAGAGCGAAGACTGCCGGCGAGAGAGAGATTCGACCCCATCCACGGCCACGTGCGTCACGACGGAGGACTGGACCCTCGACGGCCAGCAGCTGCGGCCGAAGCGGAAAGGAACCACGGAGTACTTCGTGCACGAGGTCGGCGCGTCCGTGCCCGACAACACCGACTTCCTGCGGCGCGTGTTCGGTGGCAGCATCAACGACCCCCTGGACGCCGTCATCAATGCTCGCGTGAGAGTGCACCTCGACGCCACCATGGCCCTGCGGAGCCCGGACGACACGTACACCAAAATCTACTGGGTGTGGCCGGTATACAACTGGGACCAATCGCCAATTGGCCTGGCCGACAAGACCCTGATTTCGCTCGCGTGGTCTGTGTCCTCGCGCACCGGCGGCCGGCGCCTCCTCGGGACCGGGCTCGCCCGCTGGGAGCGTCGCACGGCTCAGTCCGGGTCCGCCGCGCCCGTCATTCTTCTCAACAGCGTGCAGGCCCGCTGCGCCTACTGCGGCAACATCACGACCGCGATTCTGCCCGACGTCCGTCGCGGGGTGCGGCCGCCGCGCATCGAGATGCACTCGCAAGCGCTGGCGCACAAGGCAGCCCAGCACGTCGCCGCCCGGCGCGCACGGCCGCCGGCCGCCGCCCGCGACATGCTAGCGGCGCTCAGGCGCCGACGCACACGTAGGGAGAAGACGGCAATTGCTTGAACGTTTGTGTATTAAAACATCTAAACCCACTGCCGAGGCGCCTAGTAGCTCCCGCTTATGTAAGACATGGCCGACAGCGCCGCGAAGGCGAGAACAGAGTGTCCGGCGACTATGCGAGAGCTCGGGCCAATTTGGAGGTTGATCCGGTCCCAGAGATCTTGGCATGGGCCCTTGGATCGCTCCTTGAACTCCTTGTCGTTTTTGCGTTTGAGGATCGCGAGCTCCACGCGGTGGTGGTCCATGAACGTCTGTAGTCCGTCCAGTTCCACCTTCGTGTACTTGGTTTTCTCGGGTTTGTAGGCCAGCGCGAGGAACTCTTTCATCGCTTCTGGCGACCATCCTTCTGTGCATGTTATGTTCGTTGTCGAGTTGCTGTTCGATGCTTGCGACTGCATGAACAGAAGACTGACCGTCAACACGAACATGCATGTGCGGACATTAGACATTACCGCGTGCAGTGATCGTCCTTTATACGAAACTAGCGGTGTCTGGTAGTGGCTCTGGTCTCTTCACCGATCTCATTCTGCGCGCGCCCGAGATCCTCGTTCATTTCGCCCTCTGAGCTCGGCTCGTCGTCCGCCGTGCTGTACTCGTCCTCGGTGCCGTCCTCGACGGGAGCGACGTAGGGCGTGTACGTTGGGTCCTGCACAGTCAGGTGTCAAGCACAATAGCGTTGAGCTCGTCCTCAAACGAGGAAAGCTCGAGGTCGGTCGCGCGCGCAATTTGTGCTGCCGCGAGCGTGTCGGCCTCGGATACCGTTGCCTGCGACACTCCCGAGGCCAGTGTCTGTATCTCGCTGTGCAGGACGTCCATTTCGAGTATCAGAGACTCCGTGCATGTGATAGAATCCATCGCCTCGGGCGCGGGCGCCGACACCTCTGGCGTGGGCTCCGACACCTCGATCGCAGGCTCCGACACCTCGATCGCGGGCGCCGACACCTCTGGCGTGGGCGCCGACACCTCGATCGCGGGCGCCGACACCTCGGGCGCGGGCGCCGACACCTCGGGCGCGGGCGCCGACACCTCGAGCGCGCCCGCCTCTATGTGGAAGGCACAGTCCATGCCCCCAGTGCACATGACGAGTCCCCCGTTCAGCACGTATGCCGCGAGCAGGGCCTCGCTCAGACACATTGTGGGCTGCGCCTGCATGTATGCGCGCAGATGCTGCTTGTGTGGGGGGAGCGCGGCGGACAGCGCGTCGTCGGCGATGTGCTGGTTGATCTCGGGTATGGTGCGTGTCCCCAGCGCGGCGAGCATCTCAATCGTGGCAGCCGACATTGTACACTACACGCACAGACCTTAAATGCATAATACCTGAATGTTGGCCATTACCACGCTATTATGATACGCCGTCAGCAGCGACGCCACGAGCGGGACCTCCTCTGAGAGACTGACCGGCACAAACTGCCCACTGAAGTCGAGCGAGACCTCGCTCCGGCCAGCCATGCGCTCGGCGAGAAGCATCTCCACCTCCTGTTTCGAGTACACCCGAGTCGCGCTCATGGGCACAAGCGCCCAGCGCCCTGCGCTGTACGCCACAAGCCGCATTGCGAATTGTGCGCGGACGTGGGCGCGCCCAGCACGAGCACTCCCGCTGTCTACAAAGAAGAGGCGGCCTGGCGGGCGTGCTCGTGTCTCAGAACCAGCGTCTCTCGGCTGTGCGCCGCGGAATATACCGGCCGCTGGCATATATACGAGGTTTCTGCGCGCCAGGAAATGAGCGCGCTTGAAGAGCACGAGACTGTGCAGTTTCCCCGCGCATCCCACCGCTACTATTGCCAGCCGTGGGAGGTCCCGTACGACTTTCGACACCCACTGAACCTCCGCGCGGCGAAGTGGGCCGCATCAGAGGAGCGGCTGCGTCAGAGGGCCGGCACCGATGCGGCACCCTGGGCCGCATCGCGGGACCGACAGCGCAGCGGGCACGCGGCCGACAGCCGCGACAAGAGCGCATTCGGCGAGAGCGCACTGTCGGTGTGCCTGGAACACAGCATGTCGTCCGAGCAGATATACCTCGACATCCGCAGGCTGCGGGCTTATGTTCCGGGCGCACTGAAGACGGAGGACGATTTCATAGCGCAGCAGGCCGCCATCAGGGAACTCGAACGAGAACTCGGCAACGCGGGTCTCCGACGTCGCATGTGTGCATCGGTCAGTAGGGACATCCGACGCACATTGCTACCGTGCGCACCGAAATCGACCGCGTTTGGCCCACAACAGCCGAATATGGTCAAAGTCTACCGATGCCAAGTAGCAATTGTGACGCACTTGCAACGCTTGATGTATGCCATTGTAAAGTATGGATGTGGCGACGGCACGATCGATGTGGAGCGCAACACGAGACTCTACCACGAAATGAAGAATCGTGAGCGGAATTTCGGTGGCAACGATTCACAAATAGTGTTTCCTCAGAAAACGTGCCACGAGTGGAGATCGTACTGGGCCACGGACAATCCACTGCAACGAGCGCTCGACATCATAACGTCGTTGTGGCAGGGACTGCGAATATACAGAGGAGGACTTACATACGACGGCGATTCTCGGTATCCGAAGGTGCGTTATTCTGTGCGGGACCTGCTGAGCATTGTCAATGTCGTGCCACACCTCGCATCGTCGGCGGACCACAGACAGCAGCTCAAGCTACAGTGTGACGTCATCGCGGAGTCGACACGCGATTACTACGACACGGTCCTGCTCAACCCTGTGCTGGATCTATATGGAAAGATGTACAATCCCTTCTCCTTCATTGATGATTTCATGCATCCCCGCAACGGCATTGTGATCGACCAAGCCATCTTTGCTATGGCTTGACGCATGTGCAACGGACACAGCACGAACAAACAACTCGTTGTGTTGTTACGTATTTAATACAACCACGTGTAGATTTACCACGGCACGGGGCCCGCACTCAAGCACGTGCATCTGGTTTTCTTCTTGCGGCAGGCATCACAGGCGACCTTCCTTGGTTTTTTCTGCACCACCGGAGGAGCGGGCAAAAGATGCATCGACTTTCCTCCAGTTGTCGGGCGGGCGACGGCGGCTGCAGCCACCACGGGGGCATCGGCGAGTTCTTCGTCGCTCGCGCACTCGCTCACGCTATCGCTCCCGCTCCCGCTCTCGCTCCTGCTCGGCGCGGGCCTGCAGAGGCTGCCTGGCTTCTTCCCAGCGTGCGTGTGTCGAGTCGCGCCAGCGCCATCGACAGCGAGAGCGAGCGGGGGGAGGGGGGGTTGGACCCAGAACGTGGCGACATGCGCTGGGGCGCTGAGGGGAGGTCCGTGTCCATTCTTGCATCGTCCCATTGCTGTTCTGTGCTGTGCCGGGCTTCTGTGTGTGCTAAATACAGCTTTCGGTGCTCGAGGGACACGGGAGTCTACTTGACTTCATTCGGTTTTAAGTGTGTTTTTCGTTTATTGTCGCTTGTTTAACGTGTGGCATGCTCAGCGGCGGCGGACAACTTCCCTGTCAATCGTCGCTCTGATGAGCTCCTTGTGTTTTTCGCATACAGCATCGCCATCCTCGAAGGACTTTTTGAGATGCTCTTTGCACAAGCGTGGTGTTACCGTGAGGAGGTCAGCCGTTTTGATCATATTGCGCAGCAAGGATTTGATCTTCGCGGACACCGAAGTTTTTGGCTTCTTGTGCTCGGGCGACCCCCGCTGCTTTTTTGGTTTTTTGTCAGCCTTCCTTTCCTTGGCGGGGGGCGTGTGCGTGCTCGAACTGCCCCCGGCTGCGGGCTCGGAGTCCGACGACTTTAGATCGTAACCGCCGCCCTCGATCTTATAGCGATTCGCGGGGGCCGTGCGCTTGCTCGAACTGTCCCCGGCTGCGGGCTCGGAATCCGACGACTGCAGATTGTAACGGCCACTCTTCTTCACATGGGGATTCGTTTGAGCACACACACGGCCGCCAGCACGATCCTTGTCTACGTAGATTCGCGACGTCGAATCGGCTTCCACGGACGGCGCGTTTTGAGAAGACGCGCCCTCGCCCGTCTTCTGACCGGGCTCGACGAGTTCGACGCTGTCGTCGGAGCACGTCTCACCGAGCCCAAGGGACGACCCCTCGTCCGAACTTGGTTCAGAACTGATCTCAATCACAGTAGGCATCTCGGCAGTTTCTGGACAGGCTCGAGACTTGTTAAATATAGAATAGACACGACATGTGCACAGGTGCCCCTGGCGGGGTTCGAACCCGCGATCTCCACCTCATAAGAGTGGCGCTTTGACCGTTAAGCTACAGGGGCGGACGCACAAAAGTACAGACAGGCTGCGTGTCCAGATCGTGCCACCCAGAGTATAAATGAAGGTGCGCTACCTCGGGGACGGCGTGAGCACCGTGTGGACGGGCCAGGTCGTGAGCACGAACGCGATACTGCGGTTCGCGGTCCGCACGGTGGGACCAGCAAAACTTCGGGACGTCCTCGATGTAGAGGAGTGCGTGTGGGACGTCGACCGAAAGCTCGTCGTGTGCGCCCGTATCACGCAATGGCCGGACGCAACGGTGACGCGCAAGCGCAAGGCCCTGGTCTAGACCGGTACGCCAACCTCATCGTCACCACGCGCAGCGGACGCCGGGTCTGTCGCCGCATCCGCGTGGTCTCAGACGCGCATACGCTGGCAGTGGTGCAGGCCCTGCACGCAGACGTCGGCGCGCGGCTGGGCTCGGACGTGGTGTCGGTGGACATACTAGATTGTTCGCGCAAGGACTTCGAGGACATCGCGGCGCGCTCGGTGTACTTTGCGAACATCTGCGGCAAGGTCACGCACTGCCAGGCCGACTACATGCTGCGCCCCGAGGTGCTGCCGCTCGTCGTGGAGGTGCACAACAACTTCGGCCGGGCGTTTTCGCTGTACGGGCCCGAGTGCAACCTGCAGACGAGCAGCACAAACACCGTCACGCTGTTCCGCGCCGCACGCAGCAGCCGCGGGGTGGCCGCGGCCCTGGACCTTGCCCTGAACCCCGAGAGCATCGCCAAGTGCGAGGTGTACATGATCGTGGCGAGCGCACGCCTCGCGCACCCTGTGCACATGCAGAGCGGCAGCATCGAGCACGCGCTCGTGCAGGACAAGCGGTGGCGCGCGGCGTGCGTCGTGAAGACCGAGGACGGCGCGCACATCAAGAGCGTGCAGCTCACGGGCCTCGACCCGGGGTGGGTGTCCTCGCTCGGGGCGGGGCTGCAGGTCCCGAGCAACATCCTCGTCAACATCACCAAGAACGGGGGGGTCAACATGTTCATGTCGGTGCACGAGCAGTTTAGAATCGACCTCGAGAACGAGTACCTGCCGTTGTACCAGGCCGTCGTGGACGTGGTGGCGGGGGCGTCGTGAGACTGCCGTGGCGTATGCACGCAACAGTCCAGTATAAAACACTGCCCTCGCGCCTGCAATGCCATGCCGTGCCGTCTACGCGGCCCTGGCGTTGGCACTGCTGTGCTACAGCCCCGCCTCCGCCGGGCCGGTGGCAGTCAGACGCGCGCAAGACTCGCTGGTCGTGCCATATTCGGCAGAAGGACGGACGGTGACTGCAACCGAGGAACGCACGGAGGACGGTGTGGTGTACATATACACGGAATACAGCGACGGCTCGAATTCGAAGGAAGCGAAAGACCCCGGAGCATTGATTGGCAGTTTAATTGGCATCACCTCGCACGCGCCGCAGCGCTCGGCTCCAGCGGCGGCAGTCGTGGGCGCCGTGTGGCTGACGTGTGCCCTGCTGTTGGCGTGACAAGCCTGCTCGGAAGGCTCTGCGTTGTTATAGAGTTTAATGTCTCAAAATAAAAGGGTTTATCAGTGGATCACAAAAACTGTCTACCACCTCGTGGATGTCCGGCAAGAGGTTCATGCGAGCAAACATTTTTTGTTTTCTTGCTTGCAGATACGGCACCATGATTTTGAGCAGCGCAGCAAACTGGGATTTGTAGCTCCTGAGATTCGCGTCTGTGTCCCATGCCGTCCAATCTGCCGGGTTGTTTTCGATTTCCACAGTTCTGGATGCATAATCCTCGACGATTTCATGCGCGTATCTCCTATATCCTTCCATAGTGCTGCTGTATGCTCGGCTACGTCTCGCGGACTCATCTTCGTCGTCGTATGTGCGCCAGAAATCTTTCATGCTGGCCTCCAGGGTCTCACGCGACAAATCGTATTTGCCGCCAACATCAGAGTCGTCGCGTGTGATGCGGCAGAGCAGTTTCCGTAGCTTTATAGTCTCGTCTTCGGGGTCCTTGGCCCTCATGGCCGAGATCACAGACGATTCGTGTAAGTCTTTTCGTGCATTCGAAAGACCTCTGTTGCAATCGACAATCAATTTGATGAGACGAGCAAACAGTCGTTTGTATTCTCGGGCGACCGTATCCTCGTTATCGCCTGCAAGTATTTGAGAACTGTAGGTCTCAAAACACCGCTGCTCTTTTCCCCTGTACAGCGTCATGTCGTTGTCGTGTTCTATGCACTTCTGCTCTAACTGTAGCAGCGTCATGTCGTTGTCGTGTTCTATGCACTTCTGCTCTAACTGTAGCAGCGTCCTCCACAGCGGCCCTTGTTCTACGAATTCTGCGATCTCCGCGGTTTCAAAAAACGCCCGACGTGTGTCGTAAGATCGCCAGAAATTGTTTAGCTCGTTGTTGAGGTATTTCGGCGTCATGTCGTATCCGCCGCTCACGTCGGAGTCGTCGCCTACGATCATGTCATAAATCGCAACGAGCGAGAGCTCTGTCATGATGGGCTCGGCTGTGTATTCTTTTATAGTGTGGGCGCACGACCTCCGATCCGGTAATATCGCCGAGGCGTCGTGAGCAGGCGGCATGCCTCCGTTGTTTTACGGCTAACAAGTGCCAGCTTGCAATTCGCAACCGGTATGCGTTTGTTGGTGTGTTGACGCGTAGTATATATGACGCTCTGCGGGACACACAATGCTGGTGCTGGTCGAGCCGGGAGTCCGGGTTGGGTATGCTGCAGTGGGGACCAGCGAGGCAATCGGGTTCCATGCGCCCGAAGCCCCTCCCAGCACCAAGACGGCATGGGGGTTGTGGAAGCAGTTTATAGTCACGTTGGCGGTGTATCTTTTTGTGACTCAAGTGTTGCTCGTCATGAGCCTGTACGAGGTGAAAGCGACGCCCGCGGACGAGCTGCAGGACGCAGCCACCGTGTTGTTCCCACATCTCTCGAGCTCTCCGGCCAGGACATTCCAATCCCCGTACTCGGTCAAAGAGCGTCCTGACATCAAGAGTTTCATGTTTGATCTGGGTGGGTCGACGTGTGCATGTACGCTGCAGTGGGACACCAACCAGTACTGGCAGCGGGTTTGGTACGGACAAAAATTCGTAGCGGCGCACGTTCAGACAGCGTTTGCAGGGCCACTGTTTGTGCCTCGCTGGCAATGGATCGTGCTGCATAAGGTGTTGAACGAAGTGCTTGAAGAACTGGCCACGCCAATATTTGCCGAATTTGCGGCATGTGAGGAACCTATGGCCATGGAGACACGCTACGACACACTTGTGAACGATTTGGTGTTTGACGGCATCGTGTTCATATTTTTGTGTTGTCATTTGAGGTATGTCATAGACTTGCCAGATATATTTGAAGGTACTCTGCAATATGATGTCGGGTCGTTGTATGTGGTACTCGTCGCATTCTTCCAGTTTTACACCCTGATGCAAGTTATTGTGTTGTGGAAACCCTTCAATTTCCACAATGTCAAGGTGCATGTCTTCGGGTTGTCTATGTTCGTAGGCTCCGTTATTGGACTTGCAGCGCAGATTGCATACCTACGTTTGTTGTGGTTGATGCGAGCGTGGCCAACAGACAAATGGTGGAAAGTGTCGTTCTGTCTCTTGTTGCTGTGGAGTCCATTTACGTTTTTTAAAAGTCGTGTAGACTACCACGAGCAGATTGCAGCCGTGTTGGCGTTTTCTCTGACAGGATTTGCAATCAGTGGATACCAATATGTCTACACGTCCAAAAATAGAAGTATCATGTTGTTCGCCAGCGTGTGGTACGTGGGGGCGTTCGTGTTCTATGTATCCATGACAGGCGGCAATCCTGTCATCACGCCGCCCGTGGACAAATTCTACAGTGTGCGGAAGAATTGTGGTATCAGCGAGAGTCCGCTGTCAGACTCGTGTCTTTCGATCGTCAGGCCAGAGTAGAACCCAGAAGTCTACGATTAAAACCACTTCCACCCTACGACCACCTACATACAGTCATAAATTCGATTCGGCGAGCAGATCGTATTTATATATGCACGCGAAGACATGAATGCGCACCGATTGTACTCGCTTGGCAGTCACCCTGGCAGCAGCTGCTCTCCTAAACAGCTGTCTACCAATGATAGTGTCTGCAGGGAGGCGTTCGTATTGCGAGCAAGACCTCACTTCGAGTTACGCCATTGTTACAGTGCTTAGCACCATTTCCGTCGAATATATAGAGCTTGCCGTTGTGCTGGGATACTCGATCACAATGAATTCAGACGTTGACTGTCGGGTCGACCGAATCCTCGTTACACGCATCGGAGATGATCTGAGGAACGCGGCGAGGCAACAGTTGGAATTTGCGGGGTGGACTGTTGTGCAGATGCCTGCGATCCCCAACCCAGCAAGCGTGAATGTTAATACGGTTAAATACGCGAGATATCTTGGGTGTTTTTCCAAGCTACACGTCTTCAACATGACACAATACGACACGGTGCTGTTTCTGGACGCCGACACGATGTTGTGTGGCGGAATCATGTCACTATTCACAGCGTATGCGCCCCGTATGCACGAGCACGGCGCACATTTGGCCTGGGTGCGAGATTCTCTTGACATGAACAATCCTACAAGCCCCTTCAATACAGGGGTCATGCTGATACGTCCTTCTGCGACACTCGCCGAACTGCTCGTTGCGAACACAGAGCACGTGGTATTCGACCCCAGTCTGGGAGACCAGGGATACCTGACGGCGGTCTTCAACACAACACACGATGCGGACAGCGTTCACCAAAAATACGATATATTGCCTCAGAAGTACAACCTCCTGGCCCACATAGCGACCACAGACCCGGTCCTGTGGCGAGCGATCCGCGCAGACGCTCGCATTTTCCACTTCACGTGGCTCAAGCCGACCGCGTCGTTCATGGCGCTGCGATGCGCCTACATGGGCACGCTGCACTTCTGCAACGAATGGGCGCATATTCGGTTCATCACGCGCGCCTAGACCCGCGCAGGCGCTCGCATTTTCCGCGGCAGTCAATAGACCAGTCTGTTGTTGTGATGCGCAACACCAGCTTGATTTTCAGACCACGTTGCCTTGTTTTACGGCTAACAAGTGGCAGCTTGCAATTCGCAACCCGCAAATACCGCGTATATAAACCATTGCGCGCGCTGTGCAATGGGCAGCCTCGCGTCGACCGTGCGTGATGTGGGACTCCAGCAGCTCGCCTTCGCGCCGCCCCCGTGTGCGTACACCCTCGGGCAGTGCGACACGGTGATGACGGCCGACGGCGACCGGGTCGCGCTGCGGCTGTTCGTGCAGGAGCAGAACACGCTGCAGAACTGGCGGGCGCGCCGAGACTACGTCGACACGCGTCTGCTGATCATCTTCAGCCATGGGAACTCCGACGACATCCAGACGAGCGCGCCGTACTGCGAGTGGCTGTCGCGCACCTTCGATGCCAACGTCGTGTCGTACGACTACATCGGCTTCGGCCAGTCGACCAAGGGGCGCACCACCGAAGTCAACATGTGTCAGGCCATCGAGGCGGTGTACGACCTCGCGGTGAACCGCATGGGCGTGCCGCCGCAGCAGGTCGTTCTGTTCGGCAAGTCCATCGGCACCGGGCCGACGGTGTCTCTCGCGAGCGGGAAGCGCCCCACGAGCGGCGTGATCCTGGTGTCGCCGCTCGCGTCCGGGGTGCGGTGCGTGTGCGACTCCGAGTCGGTGCCGCGGGCGATACTCGAGTGCATCGACGGCGTGTTCATGCCGTCGGTGCAGCGCATGGCGCAGGTGAAGGTGCCGACGTGCGTGGTGCACGGCACGGACGACGAGGTCATCGGCATCGACAACGCGCAAGCGCTGGTGGCGCGGTGCGGCGCGCTGGCCGTGTACCCGCCGTTGTACGTGCCGGCGGGACACAACGACATCGAGGCGCGGCACGGGCCGCTCTTCGTCGCGCACATCCGCCGCTTCCTCGGATACACGGCGAACATCGCCGCACTGCCGTACACGCGCGACGTCGACGACTAGGCGCGCCGAGCGCACCAGCGAGAGTCGCCGGGACGCGCCGAGGCGTCTATTAAGGACGCGCAGGCGCTGCGCAATGCGCGGGTTTCTCGCGCTCCTGCTTGCATGCGTGCTCCCTTCCGCGAGCATTGCGCTCGCATTCGCTGTCCCGCACGCCACGCCCCTCGGCGCAGCCCGCGTGGCTCCGCTGGCAGCGGCCCGCGTGCCAGAGCTCCGCCGGCCGTCTTACGACTTCGCGCGCAGCGACATCGACTATCTGCGGGCGGACGTCGCGCGCCTGGAACGCCTCGTGGTCGAGCTCTGCGGGGCGCTCGTGTTCAGCGACGATCTCGCCGTCCTCGAGCGCACGAGCGCGGCCCTCGGGCCCATCTACCGCGACGGCAATTTTTCGGAGGTGCGGCGCCCGGTCTTCACCCGCCGGGCCATCGAGACCGTGCTCGCGGCGCGCGGCCTCACCGCCGCGCCGCCGGTGCGCTCGTGGCGGACCCTGCGCAAGACGGAAGACGACGAAGGGCGCTGAAGCTGCGCTGGTGGCGCTGTTTCGTTTACTGAATAAAGCCTACTTTGCTACTCGCGCTTGCGCTTCCGCTCAAGCACCGGCGCGGCGGCGGTGTACTAGACGCCATCGTCGCTGGCGCGGGCGTTTGACAGACTCGCTGTCACAGAGAGTAAGGGCTCGGGCGCATACACAGCGGGACCAGGTACGGAGTGGCGGGCGCCGCGGGGGGCGTGACCAGCGGTCGGTGGCTCTGCGTGGCGGCGTGTCGTCTGCGCGAGTCTGCAATGAGCGCGGTGACCGCATCATAAAAGCTGAGCGGGTGGTGCCCGGCGGCGTCGGCAGCTGCCACGGACGGCTCTTGGCGGCTATGCTGTCCGGCGGTGTCGGGGGCTGTCTCGGGCTGCTCTTGCGCCGGCGCCGTCTTGGGTGCGGCGGCGTCGGCAGCTGCCACGGACGGCTCTTGGCGGCTATGGTGTCCGGCGGTGTCGGCGGCTGTCTCGGGCTGCTCTTGCGCCGGCGCCGTCTTGGATTTCTTGGGTGCGGCGGCGAACGGATTCCAGACCTTCTTCTTCGGCGCCGTCCTCGGTTTCTTGGGTGCGGCGGCGAACGGATTCCAGCCCCTCTTCTTCGGCGCCGTGGGCGGTTTCTTCTTCGGCGCCGTGGGCGGTTTCTTCTTCGGCGCCTTGGGCGGTTTCTTCTTCGGCGCCGTGGGCGGTTTCTTCTTCGGCGCCTTGGGCGGTTTCTTCTTCGGCGCCTTGGGCGGTTTCTTCTTCGGCGCCTTGGGCGGTTTCTTCTTCGGCGCCGCTTTCGATGTCTTGCGTGGCATCGTGGCGCGAACGCGTACACTTAAATAACTTTCACATAGAGTAAGCGCTCTGGCGCAGGCACAGCGGAACAAGGTATGGAGTGGCTGGGGCCGCGGGCGCCGCTGCCGCCGCCATGGGCGCCATCTTCAACAAAACGCGTGTCTCTGTTTCCGCGTGCTTCTTGGACGTAGTGTCCCACGGCTTGAGCATCGACTCAAACTGCATCAACTGTATTCCGGTTCCCTGGTACGCGAGATGTCGTATGCGACGTGTTGCGTTCTTGAATGTCGATGTGGCCTGTTTCTTCATTGCTTCTGTTTCTGGTGCGTACAAATCGGTCTTGAACATGTCGTATCCGAAATCAACGAGGTCCTTGTACCGAGAGAGTTGTATGCACACCTGCGCAGTTCGCACCGTCCTTTTTTCATGCACGGCCCATTCGAGTTGTGTTTCCTTGGTGGGGCGGGCCATGAAACTGCTCGCTGCTTTCAAGTTCTTGTCGTACTTGGTTAGGTCTGAGGCGAGATCCCTCTGCTCCTCGTCGAATCTGAGAACGCGCAAGTATTTACAGTAGTATACTTCTTTATCGGCCCTTTTTTCATAGTAAGCACGTAAAGCGAGGCACTCGGCATCGGTAAATTCCACCACTTTCTTGTCCTCCCATTGATGTTTTCCTTTCCGATCGTTGCCATTTTCATCCACTGTACACACGACATTTCTCATCCGTTGTAGAGCATCCGGCTCGTAGTTTTGACACACGTTCTTCTCTTGTTTGACGGAGGGCACGATCGACAAACAACGGAGAGAAGGTTTTAACGTCAACCCTTTACTGTCGTGGCTGATCATCTGCAAAAGTATTCTGACTGTCCGCTTCGCAATTCTAAACTCGGCAAGGTACTTTGGAAAGTATACCCGCATTGCGGCGATCGTTGTTGCGTCCTTGCCGCGCGGCGGCAGTCCCATTTCTTTGAGTGTTTTGATGGAAGCGACCAGGCTTTCCTGGTTGGCATCGAACCTTGCGATATCAGCGGCTGGCACGGGGGTGGGTGTAACGGACACCGTCTCCTTGACTTTGCGCGGCATTGCAGAGCACAAGTTCGCGCTTTATACGTACTCCGCATGCAACGTGACGCGTCGCAGAGAGTACGCGGCACCACAAACCATGCAGTCAACCGAGACAGCACCAACGAACAAACTTGGTGTATTGTTTTTATCACGTTCGCAAACGCGGCGATGCTGCAGCGTGGTGTTATTTCGTTTACTGAATAAAGCCTACTTTCCTACTCGCGCTTGATGGCGATGCTCGCCGGGTTCTCGGGGATAACCACCGCTATCATGGGCTTTCTGCTGCACATCGGCACTGCCGCAGCTGGCTTCGCGGCCACGGCCTTGGCCGCCCGCGGCGCGTTGGCCGTGGGGGGCCTGGTCGCAAAGAGCCTCTCAACGAAGGCGGCCAGCACTCGCCAGTCGCCCGCGGGGTTGGTCGCCTCCTTCCTCCCGAGCAGCCACAGCACGAGCCGCTTGTCGGTGGCGTCCAGACGCATGAGCTCGAGCACAAGCCGGCCCATGCCGTCCCGCACAAACGCAAAGCTCGCGGCGTCTGCGCAGCGCTGGCACAGACCGGACTCCAACACGCACTTGAAGAGCATCGCGAGGTTCTGCGGCGCCTTCGAGCATCCGGACTCGCTCTGGCTCTCGAAGCGTCTGCACTTGTCGGTCGCCGTCACACGCGAGGTGTACGGAGACTCGCAGCACACGCAGTCCCCCGTCGCCGGGCTGCCGGCCGGCCTGCTCGCGCGGTCGCCGGCCAGGAGCTCGCGGAGGAGCCCCGCGCGCCCCGGGTTCCTCAGCAGCAGCCCTTCGAGTACGCGCTTGAGGTCGAGCATGCGCTCGGGGTCGTCGGGGCAGCCAGCGTCGACCGCCAGGCCGCGCACGAACAGGTAGAGCAGGTCCCCGGAGACCGCGCCCTTGGCCGTGACGACGGACATCTCGTCCCCGCGTCGATGCAGGCTGTGCGTGTCCGGTGTGACGTAGAACGCCACGACCATGGCCTGCGCCGCACAAAAGACCTTCTTCTCGTTGCACGCCTGCCAGCACATGGAGTTCGCCGTCGTCCAGAACTTGGCCTCGGCTTCCGCGGCGAGTTTGGCGGCGTCGTCGGCCGAGAGCCTCTCGCTCGTGGGGCGGTGGCTCGCGACCGTCGCTTGCTGCTTCCCTGCGCGCGCCCGCTTCCCGGTGCGCGGCCCCGCGGACGACTCGCCCTCGCCCTCGCCGCGCGCCCGCTTCCCGGCGCGCCCCGCGGACGACTCGGCCTCGCTCTCGCTCTCGCTCTCGCTCTCGTCCTCCATCTCGGCGGCGGCGGCCTCGGCGGCCAGTATTCTGCTGCGCACGATGCTCCAGGTGCGGGACTGCGACGCGAGGTAGCTCAGCGAGTACGCCGGCTCGTGGTCTTCCGTCTCGGCGGCCGCGGCCTGCGTGGCCCTTAAACGCAGCGACGGCGCCCGCCGCGTCATATCCGGCGACGGCGCCCGCGCCCGCTTCGCGGCGCGCGCGTGCTGTGCGTCGCAGCACTTCTTTTTGGCCTGGCGGCAGGACGCGCACGGCTTCTGGGGGTGCGCGGGCGCGGCGGGCGCGGCGCGCGCGTGCTGTGCGTCGCAGCACTTCTTTTTGGCCTGGCGGCAGGACGCGCACGGCTTCTGGGGGTGCGCGGGCGCGGCGGGCGCGGCGCGCGCGTGCTGTGCGTCGCAGCACTTCTTTTTGGCCT
>ENA-ORXF01000639-ORXF01000639.1-marine-metagenome-genome-assembly--contig:-NODE-639-length-24315-cov-9.811989_pt1 | contig 24315 bp, 23 predicted proteins | sample MGYA00237864_ERZ511476 | MGnify/ENA primary metagenome ERZ511476 (study PRJEB26306, sample SAMN06343908) | marine metagenome | isolation source: coastal waters | place: Atlantic Ocean: West Antarctic...
CAAAAATATTCATTTAAATAATTTCTTCAAACCTACATCTTTTTTTTTAATATTTAAAAATGCACATTGTATCTTTGTACTCTTAAAATCACAAGCGATGCAAAAAGTTATTAATCTCAAAGAAAAATGGGATTTGTTGGTTACAAAACTAACAGATCAATTTGCAGATGGAGAAGAGTTAAATATGGATGGCATTATCTATTTAATAGGTGTCCAGGAATTAGGAAAGGGAAGTATCGCTTTTAAAAAAGACGAAAAAGTTAATTTAATGCACATTGCTATTTGCAAATTACTAGAACCTTATGGCTATTATGAGTTCGATTCTTATGATGATGATAGTTGGCCACATTACAATATTATTACAGAATTACCAAGTTTAAAACCAGGTGAGCAAACCGTCTTAATGAAAGAAGCAATTGTTAATTACTTTGATGCTTTAAAGTATTTCGAAGATTAAGTAACACTCATTTTCCTAACTGACACTGAAAATAACTTCGAAAAAAAATCGTTTTACCTACGCGCCCATTTTTTCTTTTGCCCCAGCAATATAAACCTCTTCTTCTCTATTTTTAGTCGCTTTCAACATTCGCTTTGCACAACGCTCTGGAGACATTCCATAGCCCTTTGCTAAATCCATCTTTCTTTGTGGGTTTCCATTGCCCATTAATACGTTTTAGAAACATTCATGTTTATAAAACCGGGTCAAGATAAAAAAGATCTTAAAATGATTGCTTTGCTACATAAAAAATGATTTAAGTTGAAAAAGCGTGAAGGTTACGCTGCCCAATTTGCAGCATGTTTTAGGATTAAACAAATTAAAAGATTTAGAAACTTTTATTTAACAATTATAATACCTGATTGCTAGTTTTTAAAGCATTTTTGAATACGATATCAGGCACTAAAAATGTAAAAAAGCATCTTCTAAATGCTCGATTTTTGTTTTATTATTTTGATGAATAATAGCAATAATATCAAACCGAACTTCAACCTCTAAGTCTTTATCTATTACATAATAATCTATCGCAGAAACTAAAAGTTTTATTTTTTGCGGTTTTACGGCATCCTGCGGATCTCCAAAATAATCGGTACTTCTAGTTTTTACCTCAACCACTGCTAGAATATTTTTTTTTTGAGCAATAACATCTACCTCTGCCTTTAAATAACGGTAGTTTTTTTCTAAGATTTTATACCCGTTTTTAATTAAAAAATCAACGGCTAATTGTTCTCCTTTTTTACCAAGTTCATTGTGTTCTGCCATTGTTTATTTTTCAGTATTCAGTTGCAATTTTCAGTCAGATAACTGCTATAAAAATCTTTATTGATTAAAACTTACAGCATGTTAAATTACAAATTATTGAGTACTCTTATAATAATAAAAAAGGAAACACTTATTAAATATCTAGAATTTCTAAAAATTGAAACTAAAAGACATCAAAATGATGCAGTTATCACAGATAATCAATTAGACAAATTAGCAATTATAATACCAATGGCTCAATTTAATTGGTGGTTTAAATGCTAACAAAATAAGCAATAAGCTTTGGGAAAAGTGAGGGAAATCTCTAACCTATATAAGTAAAAAAAAGAGATTTACTCTTTTAAAAATCGTTAGGAACCTGAATAGGATCCAGTTGTTTTATTCTAAAGGAATTGGAGAGTTTCCTCTTTTAATGCAAGCCACTTTTTCCATTTGGTCTTCTACGGCTGCAATGATGCATTTTGCGTATTACAATCCAAAATATGCAGAAATAATCAAAAAAATAAGAGTACTAAATTGTTATTCCGAAAAGTTATTTCTATGTTTTGAGCCTTATCAAATGAAATGGAGTTTAATATCTAAGTTTATTTAAACAGCATTAAAAACTTTTCGTCAGCTTGTATTAACTGAACGTTTCTTCCAAAAACAATCGTTCTATTATCTGCTTCATGCCCTGCAGGAAAATCAAACAAAACAGGAATATCTTTTGGCACCACAGCTAAAATTAATTGTTCAATCGAACTTCCCCACTTGGTAGAATTCTTCTTGATAGAAGACATATTTCCTATAATAACTGCTTTTACTTTCGTAAAATAACCTGCACGTTTTAAACTCTGCAACATTCTATCTATGGAATACTTGTACTCACCAATTTCTTCAATAAATAGTATTTTACCGTCCGTAGAAAGTTGGCTATTTGAGCCTAACATAGATGTTAAGATAGAAAGATTTCCTCCTACTATTTGTCCTTCTATTCCCTTTGTTAAACTTGACAAAGGATTTCTATTATGTATTGATGAAGGAATTAAATAACGCAACTCTTTACCAAAAAGTGCCCTTTTAAAAGATGAAATTGTTTGTATTATTTCTTCTGATTTCTCCTCTAAACTAGTTGCCATCATGCCGTGCATAGTTTCTATTCCTAAATTATGAATATGATTGTGCAACGCGGTAATATCAGAATAGCCAATAATCCATTTCGGATGTTCTTTAAACTCCTTAAAATCTAACAAATCTAAAATTCTAACAGAACCATAGCCACCTCTGGCTGTCCAAATTGCCCTGATACTTTTGTTATCTAAAGCCTCTTGCAAATCAGCAGCTCTTTCTGCATCTGTTCCTGCAAAATGATTGTTTTGATTAAATACGTTATTTCCTAAAATAACATATAGACCCCAACTTTCTGCTAATTCTATCGCTTTTTGAATGGTGCCTTCCCTATTTTTTAAAATTCCTGCGGGGGCAACAATTGCAATGGTATCTCCCTCTTGCAAATAAGGTGGAGAGCTTAGTTTATTTGTTTTTTCTTGCGCAACTATTGATGACAAAGTCAACAATAAAAGACTTGTAAATAGACTAATTTTCTTCAAAATATATGTGGTTTCTTATTTCTAAAATACTAAAAATACTATTCTTGTAAATGTATCTATTTTCAATGACTTTAGAAACTCCGTTTTTTGTACTTTTGTGCTTTAAAAATCAGTCCAAAATTAATACAAAGAACACATGAGTGCTCCAAAAAGATATACAATTACCGCAGCTTTACCTTACACAAATGGTCCAATTCATATTGGTCATTTAGCAGGTGTATACGTTCCTGCAGATATTTATGCGCGTTATTTACGTTTAATTGGTAAAGACGTTGCCTATATCTGTGGTTCTGATGAACATGGTGTTGCCATTCCGATGAGAGCTAAAAAAGAAGGCGTTTCTCCGCAAGATATTATTGATAAATATCACGGTATCATCAAGCAATCTTTCGCTGATTTTGGAATTTCTTTTGATAATTACTCAAGAACTTCTTCTGAAATTCATCGTGAAACCGCATCAGAATTTTTTACAAAGCTGCACGATAATGGAGATTTTATTGAAGAAACTTCCGCACAATTGTATGATGCAGAAGCAAATCAATTTTTAGCAGATAGATTTGTGGTGGGAACTTGTCCGAAATGTGGATTCGAAGAAAGCTATGGAGATCAATGTGAAAACTGTGGAACAAGTCATAATGCAAATGATTTAATAAATCCTAAATCTGCAATTACAGGAAATATACCTACAGTAAAAGAAACAAAACACTGGTTTTTACCTTTAAATAAACACGAAGATTTTTTACGTAAATGGATTTTAGAAGATCATAGGAAAGACTGGAAACCGAATGTTTATGGACAAGTAAAAAGTTGGATAGCCGATGGTTTAAGACCAAGAGCTGTAACTAGAGATTTAGATTGGGGAATTCCGGTTCCTTTAAAGGATGCAAAAGAAAAAGTACTCTATGTTTGGTTTGATGCGCCTATTGGTTATATTTCATCTACCAAAGAATGGGCAGCAAGAGAAGGAAAGAACTGGGAAGATTATTGGAAAAAGGACGATACAAAATTGGTGCACTTTATAGGGAAAGATAACATTGTTTTTCACTGTATCATATTTCCAGCGATGTTAAAAGCACACGGAGATTATATTTTACCAGACAATGTGCCTGCAAATGAATTCTTAAATTTAGAAGGAAATAAGTTGTCAACTTCTAAAAATTGGGCCGTTTGGTTGCATGAGTATTTAGAAGAGTTTCCAAACCAGCAAGATGTTTTACGATACACATTAACGGCAAATGCTCCAGAAAGCAAAGACAATGATTTTACTTGGAAAGATTTTCAAGCCAAGAACAATAATGAATTGGTTGCTATTTTTGGTAATTTTATTAACAGAGTTGTTGTTTTAACCAATAAATATTATGACGGAATTGTACCAGCGCCAAATGATTTTTCGGAAATTGACGAAGATGTCTTAGCTGCGGTAAAAGAATTTCCGAATACCATTGGAAAATCAATTGAAAGGTATCGTTTTAGAGAAGCTTCTCAAGAGTTAATGAACTTAGCAAGACTTGGGAACAAGTATTTAGCAGATGAAGAGCCTTGGAAAGTTATAAAACTAGATGAAAAGCGCGTGCAAACAATTATGCATGTTGCACTGCAAATTTCTGCCGCTTTAGCAGTAGTTTCAAAACCATTTTTACCTTTTACTTCTAATAAATTAAAGAGTATTTTAAATATTAGTGCAGACTTATCTTGGAAAGACGTGACAGACAGTGCTGTTTTATTACCAGCAACACACCAAATAAACAAAGCAGAATTATTGTTTTCTAAAATTGAAGACAAAGCAATTGAAACTCAGATTGAAAAGTTACAAGCAACTAAAATAGCGAATGAGCAAGAAAACAAAATAATAGAGCCTCAAAAAGAAATCATTGAATTTGAGGATTTCACGAAGCTAGATATTAGAGTTGGAACTATTTTAGAAGCTGAAAAAGTAGCAAAAACAAAAAAGCTCTTAAAATTAAAGGTGGATGTTGGTATTGATACAAGAACCATTGTTTCTGGAATTGCAGAAAGCTTTTCTCCAGAAGAAATTATTGGACAACAAGTTGCTGTTTTAGTAAATCTAGCAACAAGAAAAATTAGAGGAGTAGAAAGCCAAGGAATGATTTTAATGACAGATACTCCTGACGGAAAATTGGCTTTTGTACAACCTGAAAAAACAGTGAAAAACGGACAAGCAGTAAGTTAATGCTAAAAGTTGCAAATCATCCTATTTACAGACACGAGTTGCCAAAGGGCCATCGGTTTCCTATGGAAAAATATGACCTTTTACCACAACAATTAATCTACGAAGGAACCTGTGTAGAAGAGAACTTCTTTGAACCAGAAATACCCAATAGCAAGCATTTTTTCACAGTTCACGACCCCGAATATTTTTTTGACTTATTAAATATTACACTTTCTCAAAAAGCGGTAAGAAAAATCGGTTTTCCACTTTCAGAAGTTCTTGTAGAAAGAGAAATGATCATTGCAGACGGTACAATGAAAGCTTCTAAATTTGCATTACAATATGGCATAGCGATGAATATTGCCGGAGGCACGCATCATGCTTTTTCAAACCGAGGTGAAGCTTTTTGTATGTTAAATGACCAAGCAATTGGTGCAAAATATTTACAGCAAAAAAGCTTAGCTAACAAAATATTGATTGTAGATTTAGATGTACACCAAGGAAACGGAACTGCAGAAATCTTTCAAAATGATGCATCTGTTTTTACGTTTTCTATGCACGGAAAAAGTAATTATCCTTTTGTTAAAGAAAAAAGTGATGTAGACATTGCTTTAGAGAATAATACAAAAGATACTGCATATTTAAAGATTTTAAAAGAAATACTACCCAAAATCATCCAGCAAGAAAAACCAGATTTCATCTATTATTTATGTGGCGTAGATGTTATAGAAACTGATAAATTAGGGAAATTAGGGCTAACTGTGAAAGGCTGTAAAGAAAGAGATCGGTTTGTTTTAGAAACATGTTTTGACTTAAAAATTCCTGTGATGTGCTCTATGGGTGGCGGTTATTCTCCAAACATTAACACAATCATAAATGCGCATGCCAATACATTTAGACTCGCGCAAGAAATTTATTTCTAATAGACTAAATGCATTCAAATATTTTTCATTTCAGTTCACTTCTTTTTAGATTTAATTGTTTTTTTATATCTGAATAAAAAAAATATGAAAAAATTAATTGCTTTAATATTTGTTGCTACCTTATTTTCTTGTGGAATTTCAGGAAGTATAAAATCTAAAGAAAAAACGATCAAAGGAAATTGGGTTTTAAACAAAATTTGGTTTAATAAAACTGGAGATTATAGCGTAACGCTATTTAATGACACCACAAAAGGATGTTTAGAAGGAAGTATTTGGAAATTTACACCAAACAATAACTCTGGTACATACGCTTTGGGCAGAGTAAACTGTGAAACTGGTGATCGAGATTTTATTTTTGTTGTACAAGAAACTAATCAAGCCTCTGGATATTATGACTTTTTATTGAAACCAAAAAACAACGAAAGTAATATTGGTTTTAGAATAGAATTGTCTCAGCTATCTGAGTCGAAAATGAAATGGCAACAAAATTTAATGGTAGATGGAACTCCCTATATTATTAACATGTCTTTTAAAAAACAATAATTTTGCAAAAATCTATTCATTAAAAATATGTACTCAGTTTTAAACTTAAAAACTAGCGTTCGAAAACACATAAACACTTGATTTATAAATGTTTTAAATAATAAAAATCCAAAGAAGATAAACTCTCTGGATTTATTTAAGGTATAATCTGCATCTAGTTCAATCGCTCTGAAATATCTTTTTAGCTAGAGACACTTTTTTTCTTTAATTCATTTACAAAAGGCTGACGGTACATTCTTTTCCCCAAGGCTGCATTAATTGCATTAGCCACCGCACCACCTGCAGGTGGTAACCCTGGTTCTCCTAATCCTGTTGGTGAGTTATTATTTTCTACAAAATGAACTATTACTTTTGGAGTTTCATTCATCCTTATTAATCGATACTTATCAAAATTTTGATATTGTGGCTCGCCATCTTTAAAAGAAAAATCACTATACATCGCATGTCCTATTCCATCTAAAACACCGCCTTCAACCTGATTTCTTGCACCAGTTGGATTTACAACAATACCACAATCAACAGCAACAGTTACTTTTTTAAGCACTGGGTACCCGTCTTTTAAAATAATTTCTGCAATTTCTGCAACATGTGTATTATGACTGTAATATGCTGAAAAACCTTGAAAAACTCCTTCTTTGGTTTTACCCCAATTTGCTTTTTCTCTTACTAATTTAATAGTATCTTCCATTCTTTGCCCAGAATATTCTATTCTTTTATCATCTGTATTCTTTACATTTTGCAATAAATCTAAACGCAGCTGAATTGCATCTACATTTAATTCTTTAGCCAACTCATCAAAAAAACTTTGTTCTGCAAATGCTAAAAAATTAGTATAGGGAGCTCTCCAAGCACCTGTTGTTATATTACTCTTGTAATTACCAGTTTCTACTTTATAATTAGGAATGCACCCTGCAGGGAAAAAATTAGGAATTGAGCCATACATATTACTACCAACAGCAGCCTCTTTTAAATGATATCCAGTTATTTTTCCGTCTTTTAAAGCTGCTTTTATTCTATATTTTACAGAAGGTTTATAAATACCTGTAGTCATATCGTCTTCTCTTGTAGAGATAACTTTTACTGGTTTTTTAATTGCAGCAGATATTTCTGCAGCTTCATATACAAAATCTCCGTATAACCTTCTTCCAAAGCCACCGCCCATTCTAGTCATTTCTAAATGAACTTTCTCTTTATCGAAATCCAACATATCTGCAACAACATTTGCTGCATATTCTGGCGTTTGAACAGGACCCACTAAATGGATTTTTTCTGCAGTTACATTAGCATAAAAATTCATTGGTTCCATACAATTATGGGGTAAAAATGGCGAATGATATGTTTTTTCAATAACTTTATCTGCAGTTGCAAAAGCGTCTTCTATATTTCCATCTTCCCTTTTTGTATTTAAATTTTTACCCTCTAAAATAGCTATTAACGCAGTATCATGTGTTGCTGTACTTTCTGCGTTAGAAGCTGTTTCCCAAACTGCAGAAAGTGCATTTTTACCTTTTATTGCGGCCCATGTATTCTCTGCAATTACAACTACTTTATCTGTTTCAGATAATTTAACGGTCCAATTGCTTTTTCCAGACTTCAAGTATTTTCTTACTTTAGCTCCAATAGTTATTACCTCTAAAACACCTTTCACTTTTAATGCCTCTGAAGCTGTAAAAGTTTTTAGTTTCTGACCGAAAGCTGGAGGTCTTAAAACAGAAGCATACATCATTCCTTCTGCCTTATAATCTAAACCAAACAGTGGTTTTCCTGTAATAATTTCATCAATATCTACATTTACTATTTCTTGTCCAATAATTGTAAAATCTTTTGCTTCCTTGAGCTTTACATCTTCAGGAACCTCTAAAACAGCAGCTTCTTTTACAACGTCTCCGTATCCTAATGATTCTCCGTTTAAGTTTGTAATAATTCCTTTAGAAGCTTTTAAAGTTGCAGCGTTTACATTCCATTTTACAGCTGCCGCATTGACCAACATTTGTTTAGCAGTTGCTCCTGTTTGTCTCAAGGCATCCCAACCAAAACGTATCGATTGACTTCCGCCAGCAACTTGTCTTGTATACTTATTTGTATCTAAAATTCCTTGTGCCACAGTTACGTTATTCCAATCTACATCTAATTCTTCTGCAATAATCATTGGCATAGATGTTTTTACGCCTTGCCCAATTTCTGGATTTGGAGAAAAAATAGTGACATACCCTTCATCTGAAATTTGAATAAATGCATTAAAATCATTAAAGTTTAAGCTCGCAATATCAACAGGCATTTTTACTCCTGGTTTGCAGGCCGTTAGCAAGTTAAAACCAATTAACAAACCTCCACTTGCTAAAACAGTTGTTTTTAAAAAATTTCTTCGACTAAAATTATCTTTTTTGTGTAATTTCATTTTTCTTAATTTTAGCGATTATGACATTTTTTCTGAAGCAACTTTAACTGCCTTTTCTATTCTATTATAAGAAGCGCATCTACAAATATTACCATGCATTGCGTCTCGAATTTGATTCTCTGACGGGCGCTTATTCTCTGCTAAAAATGCAGCGGCTGTCATAATCTGTCCGGATTGACAATACCCACATTGCGGCACATCAATTTCTTTCCAAGCTTCTTGTACTGGGTGCTTTCCATCTTTAGACAACCCTTCTATAGTTGTGATTTTTACATCCTCTAAAATAGAAATTTGCATTTGACAACTTCTTGCAGCAACACCATTAATATGAACTGTACACGCACCACATTGTGCAATACCACATCCAAATTTTGTGCCGACTAAATTTAGTTCATCTCTTAAAACCCAAAGTAAAGGGGTATCTTCGTCTGCAAAAACAGCAACCTGTTTACCATTAACATTTAAATTATAGTTTGCCATAAAAGTTGGTTTTAAATTATTGAGGTAAGTTACAAAAAAAAGTAAATGTAATAGCGTTCTAATTGTAGCTAAAAACATGCACTAAATATTGAAGATTACAGGATAAAATAATCAAGAATACTCGCATGAGTGTCTCAAAATAAATGCCTAAATTTGTTTGATATTTGTTTAAATGCATTAAACCATTACGCAATTAATAATTTTAACCGTTCTGCATACGCCATGCGAAGCAATTAAGAGATTTGCATTCTTTTTGCCAATCTACCTGGTATCAAAACTTGTATTATTTGAATCTTTGTAATAATACAACTAATGCCAACAATAGGTTTAATTTTTTAGAGACGTCAATTCTCTTAATACAAAAAGTTGCGTTTTAAAAATTATATAAATTAAAATGAAACAAATCATATCAATAGATTTTTACTTTCAAAACTTAGCGCACATTCCAGTCATCGATGTTAGGTCTCCAGGAGAGTTTTCAAAAGGAAATATTCCCAATGCTCATAATGTCGAATTATTTACAAACGAAGAACGCGCAATAGTCGGCACTGCTTATAAAAAAGAATCAAAAGAAAAAGCCATTGAGATTGGATACGAATTTGTAAAACCAAAACTAGATAATTTTATAACAAGTGCTGCTGAAATTGCACCTAAAAAAGAAGTGGTTATACATTGTTGGCGCGGAGGAATGAGAAGTAATGCCTTTGCCAACCATCTTACTGATAACGGTTTTAAAAAGGTATATGTTATTGAAAAAGGCTACAAAGCTTTTAGAAATTATGTGTTACAATTTTTTGAACAAAAGTTCAATCTTAAAATTTTAGGTGGATACACCGGCTCTGCTAAAACAGAAATACTACATTCTTTGGAAACAAAGGGACAGCAAGTTATAGACTTAGAAGGATTGGCGAACCATAGAGGATCTGCTTTTGGAGGCATAGATCTTCCGCCACAGCCAACGACTGAACAATTTGAAAATAATCTATTTTCAAGCTTACGAAGTTTAGATCCTAGTGCACCAATATGGGTTGAAGATGAAAGTAGGTCTATTGGAAAAGTGTCAATTCCAAATGCTTTTTATTTGGCTATGGGCACAATGCCTGTATATTTTTTAGATGTTCCATTTCAAGAAAGAACAAAACACCTCGTAGATACCTACGCTGGTCTAAATGAGGATAAATTAGCGGAATCAATTAGTCGAATAGCAAAAAGACTCGGAAATGATAGAGCTAAACTAGCTTTAGAAGCACTAGAAAGAAAAAATTATTATACAGTTGTAGAAATTACACTTTACTATTACGACAAATACTATTTAAAAGGATTGCAAAAGCGAAAGGAATCTACCGTTCAAAAAATTAAAGTTCCTCAAATAAAACCTAAAAAAACAGCAGATTTTTTAATAAGCTTGCTACATGATGAAAATGGATAAAAAAATAAAATTAACAAGCTTTAGTCACGGTGCCGGTTGTGGATGCAAAATATCACCAAAGGTATTAACGACAATATTAGCTTCTGACACACCAAAAATTGAAGATGTACATCTTTTAGTAGGAAACGATACAAGAGATGATGCTGCCGTTTATGATATGGGAAATGGAATCGGGATTATTAGTACCACAGATTTCTTCTTGCCAATAGTAGATGACCCTTTCACTTTTGGAAGAATTGCAGCTACAAATGCCATTAGCGATGTATATGCTATGGGAGGAAAGCCTTTAATGGCTATTGCAATCTTAGGATGGCCTATTGATAAATTAGCTCCTGAAGTTGCTGCTCAAGTAATGGAAGGAGGCAGAAAAGCGTGTTCTGATGCCGGAATTACACTTGCAGGTGGTCACAGTATTGATAACCCAGAACCCATTTTTGGTCTGGCAGTTACAGGTTCGGTTGCAATTTCTAATCTAAAACGCAATGATAAAGCACAATCTGGAAGCATCCTTTATTTAACCAAACCTCTGGGCATCGGCATTCTAGCTACCGCACAAAAAAAGGGGCTTTTAATGGACGAACATAAAGATATTGCTGCCAATTCAATGATTACTTTAAATGATGTTGGATTGGAACTCTCCGAAATTGAAGAAGTAACAGCTTTAACCGATGTAACTGGATTTGGATTAATGGGGCATTTAATAGAAATGTGCGAGGGAAGTGAAGTATCTGCCATTATTAATTATAATAAAATACCAATTTTCGAGGAAATTCATGCTTATCTCGATAAAAAATGTGTGCCAGGTGGAACTATAAGAAACTGGGAAAGTTACGGACATAAACTTACGCTTGAAGATGAAAGAAAACAACATATTTTATGTGATCCGCAAACTAGTGGAGGGTTACTAATTGCTGTTAAAAAAGAGGCTTCCCAAAAAGTTGAGGCTATTCTTAGAAACAAAGGTCTTTTTGCAGAGCCAATAGGAACCCTTATCGAAAAGTCAGATTCACCAGTATATATGAATGAAAACTAACAGGAATAAAACACTTTATAAATTAGAATAGCTAAATAGCTATGTAAGCCTTTGGCAAAGAAATTGATGAAAACAGCTTACAATGGTGCAAATTTTATAATTTTAGATTTGAAATAAAATTAAATCTAAAATTATAAGATTCGGTTATTTTTTTTAGAGATCTAAATATTTACTTTCTGCAAGCATAAGTGCTTGCGGCTAAAGACTTATTTCTAAGCATACTTCACTTTTCTAATAACACGCAAGGTCTCTTTGTATTTTAAATACGTAGCTTCCTCTTCTAACTCTTTTATATAGTCTTTTTGCCTCTTAAGTAATTCTTCAACCTCTAAAAGGCCATGTAAATAACAAATTAAACAATGGGTTGGCAAACGCAAAACTGCTTCCTGCTCAATTAAAGACAGCCGTTTTTTTTGTTCAATTTTTTTAATAATTAATTTACAGTTAGTATAAAGATTGATTATTACTGTAGCATCAAAAATTGGTGGTTGAAAAAGAAATTCTTTTACAATATCGTGTTTCCCATTTTCTTTAAAATGGATAATGGTTTTCTCTAAAGGATAGTATTTCTCTTGCTTCTCTAAACCCAAATAAACGTATTCTGTAATTATAAAAGAATTCTTATTGTAGGTGATTTGAACATCATCTAAAGCAGAAAAAAATAACTGAACCTGCTCATTTATCAACTCTATATCTACTCTAGAATAATATACTTCATCTTGAACACGCTTTTGTTTTCCTGCCCAACACAAAACAAATTGCTCGTTAAAAACTTTGTATTGTGGGTTGAACTCTGGTTTATGATTCTTGATAAAATCAAAAACACTATCTAAAGTTAATTTTATATTACTACTTGCGTTTTTTTCTATTGCAGCTACCGTTTTTTTATTCGTGTTTTTGAGCTCAAAGTTAACTCCTAAAAAAGGCATAGAATTACTTCCTTTTCTATGAAAAATAGTGTCTTTTTTGTATTTCCAAGCATTTTTTAGTAGCGAAGTAATTTTATTATTCGGATAAATAGTAACCAAACCAATTACTTTATAGCGCGGTAAACTGGGAAAAGAAACATTTTCATATTCAATTTTTGGAGGGTTCTTTAAATACGCATTTACTAAATTTTGAATTTTACTGTCGTCATAAAAATCGACCCCAAATATCTTATTTTCTTCGTCTTCAATACCAATTACGATATATGAATTATTGAGTGGGTTAGAATTTGATAGTGCGCTAATGTGTTTTAAAAACTTGGCTTTTCCGTCTTTGGAATCAAAAGATAATTGTTGCTTTTTATCATAAAAACTATTCTCATCATTATGAGAAAGTAAATTTTTGATAAGTAAGCGTTTATTTATCATGTTAGCTTTTATTCATAATTGTTGCACTTGCTTGGGCAGTAGGATACACCACCAAATCTTCGATATTTACGTGATAGGGTCTTGTCACTACAAAATGAATAATATCTGCAATGTCTTCTGGTTGCAATGCCTTATATCCTGTATACACCGCTTTTGCTTTTTCTAAATCACCTTTAAAACGAACTTCTGAAAATTCTGTTTCTACAGCACCAGGATGAATTGCAGCAACGCGAATGTTGTGTTTGTTTAAATCGATTCTCATAGACTTATTTAAGGCATTTACAGCATATTTAGAAGCACAATATACGTTTCCGTTAGGATACACCTCTTTCCCTGCAATAGAACCAATATTTACAATAAACCCATTATTTCTTGCGATCATTTGAGGAAATATTGCTTTAGAAACATATAATAACCCTTTTACATTAATATCTAGCATTGCATCCCAATCAGCAACATCACCATCTTGTATGCTTGACAATCCATGAGCATTTCCTGCATTATTGATTAAAATATCTACTTTTTTGAATTTTTCCGGAAGCGACGCAATTGCCTTTTCAACATCACTCCTTTTAGAAACATCAAATTGCAATGTGGTAACCTCTGTAAGTTTACTTAATTCTTGCTGTATCTTTTCTAAACGAGCTGTTCTTCTTCCACAAAGAATTAAACGAATGTTGTTTTTTGCAAAAATTTCTGCGGTGGCTTTTCCAATTCCAGAAGTTGCGCCAGTTATAAATGCTGTTGGTTTCATTTTAAATTATTGTTGCCGCTTAGAGCGCCATTGAAAAGTAATAAATTAGGTCTCGACTGCGCTCGACCGGAGATTAAGTTTGAAATACTTAAAATTATGAAAACTAGCTGTTATTTTTAGTTTTAAAAAAGATATTTTTTCAGCAATTATTAACAAAAATAAACCGCCCTTATCAGGGCGGTTTACCTTTCAATTGGTTCTTAAAAAAACCAATCAAATCAACTAACCAAACTTTATTTTAAATTTCTTCTTCTTTTTATTTTTCTCTTTACTTTGGTACGTTTTCTGTTGGAGTTGTTTACACTAGACTTTGCTGTTTTATTTATTTTCTCTCCTTTTAAATATTGTATAAATCCTCTTCCTTCAAAATCATAGGTTGTTTCTGAGTTTAAATTAAATAACCGAATCTTGCCGTCATTTACAACACTTAGTTCAAATTCTTCAATGTCTCCACCATCATAATTCAATATTATTATTTTTAGATCTTCGAAACCCACTACATCAAACACCTCATAACCACCAGCGTAACTCCAATCTATATCAGCAAATTGTGTGCCAAAGACATCTTTAGAACTATAAAATGTTGTTATATCTTCTGGTGTAAACTGTAAATAATTCTCTTCATCAAAAGGATTTACTACACCTCCTGAGGTAACTATTTTTTCCCAAGCATCATATTCTTGTAAAAAGTATTCTATATTTTCATAAAATAACCTGTCATAATCGAAGGTGTTTGTTTGATATCCTATTAAAAAATAGGTAACATTTTGTCTGTAATTATAGAGTCTTAATTCGTTTGAAGAAATAACAGTGACCTCAAAATCGTTTCTGCCATCTACATCGTGTCTTGTTTCTAAAACTCCAGAAAACGCATCATAAGTTCCAACATCTATTCCTAATCCGTTTCCTGTAAAACCGATATCTACAATGTTATTATTTGCATATAATATTCCGTTTAAAAATGAAAGTGTAAATGCTTTAGATACAAAAGGAATATCTCTATTACCAATTGTTCTGTGATAATCTACGTACCATAAATCATAACCCGCGACAACTTCTTCTAAAGAGACTTCATTTCCTCTAAAATCATTTTCATGATTTGTGTTACAAGCACTAAATAGTATTCCTATGATACTAAATATGAAAAGTAATTTTACTAATTTCATAAGCTGTAGTTTTATATTTACACCTTTATAATAACCAAATTACGTGCCAAAAATGAAACCGCTAATAAATTAGCGGTTTAGATATTAATATTTAAATGATTATCTATTCTTTATTTACTGAAGGGAAAAGTGTAGGTTGTGTTTTTTTTATGTTTTTTATCTTTAAAAAAAGTGTTTTTTTTCCTTTCTTATAACTAACAACTGCTTCATTCGCATTTAGCTCAAAAGGAAATTTCTTAATGATTGGAAGTGTATTTTGTAGTTCTTTTTTGGGTTCTAAATCTATTATTAAATCGCTATTTATTCTTTTTGAGGTTGAATAATGACCGATTATTTGTGTTATTTCTTCTTTTTGAAGCACCTCTACCTTGGTTCTTTTATTATTGAAATACAAAGAATCGAAAATAATTTCCGGTGCATTTTTTAAATGAATCTCTAACTTTGTCCCGCTAACTCCTGGTTGTCCTCCAACCCAATTATTATAAAATGCTTTTTCTACTTCAAATGAAGGATTTTGAACGAACGTACCGCTTCCACATTGAGCAAAACCCAATAGAATTGTTAAGATTGATAAAATTTTCATGCTTTTCATTTTCTAATTTTGGTGTAATTAATCTATACCTAATGCTAAGATAAAATAAAATCCACTCAACTGAGTGGATTTTATTCTTTTTCAAAGCAAAATTCTTCTTTTTATTTAGTTCCCAAAAGCAACAGTTCACTCACCAATATCTCTGTAATATATCTTTTTTCGCCTTCTTTGGTGTCATAAGATCTGTTGGTTAACTTTCCTTCTACAGCAATTTCCTGCCCTTTATTTACGTAGTTTTCTACTACTTTAACTAAACCTCCAGTAATCACGATATTGTGCCAATAAGCGCGCTCTACCTTACTACCTTCTTTGTCTTTATAACTATCATCTGTTGCCATCGAAAATTTTGCCATTTTGTTACCATCTTTAAAGGTTACTATTTCTGGTTCTTGACCTAATCTACCAATTAACTGTACTTTGTTTCTTAACGTATTCATAAGATAAGTTTTTTAACACTTTTATTTTAAGTGTAAGTTTATAATTTATTTTTGTCAATTCGTTTGACACTGCAAAGTTGCGACACCTTACAAGTTTTATTCGGTTGCAAAACAATTACTTTCGGTTGTAATTACTTGTAGTCGTTTGTAAACGGATAATTTAATGTATATTTATGATATGGAAACTAAAGAATGTTTAGAATGTAAAGAACCGGTAAAAGGAAGAGTAGACAAGAAATTCTGTTCAGATTATTGCAGAAATGCTTATAATAATCAAGTAAATAAAGACAGTAAAAACCTAATTAGAAATATTAATAATCGACTTCGGAAAAATTATAAAATTTTATCTGAATTAAACGTTTCTGGTAAAACAAAAGTAACAAGAACTAAATTATATGACAAAGGTTTCGACTTTCAGTTCTTCACCTCTATCTATAAAACCAAAACAGGAAACACTTATTTTTATATCTATAATGAAGGTTATTTGGCACTAGAGAATGATACTTTTTTATTGATTCGGAAAGAACGCTAATATTTTAAGAAGAAATTATCTTTAGTTGTGCAAGAACATCGCTTCAAGTATTTCTTTCTAAACTCTATTTCTTTTCAACTATAGAGTTTTATAAAGCAGCCATTAAAAATAATGACTATTTATTTTAAGTATTTATATGCGATGTAAGAAATAAAATGGATGAATCTCATGTGCGATAGCGTACACTACCAAACCCACCGTATTTTTTGCGCCAACTTTTTCTAGAAGTCTTTGGCGGTGACCCTCAACCGTTCGTTTACTTATGAATAGTTTGTCTCCAATTACCTGATTGGTGTGCTCTTCGCATATTAACTTTAAGACATCAATTTCTCTCTCAGACAATTCTTGAATAATCGTTTTATTTTTATTAGAGGATTGCTTTAATCGATTTTTTTCCCTCTCTTTAAAGGAATTAATAATTCTCTCTAAATGAGCTACTTTTCGCTCTAAATTATTTTTCTTAGCCATTTTTCTTGTTTTATTAGGTTTAATTCATAGGTACAGAACAGTTTTAATAATTAGTAACTCTTACATTAAAAAGCAGCATACTCTCCAGTTTGCAATGCACTAAATCAATATATTTTTTTTAAAAAAATTATTTCTTATTTAAAACCAAATTAAAAGGTTAGACCAACCTCGAACACACTATTTTAAACATCCATCAAACGTTCTATTTACCATACAGAAGATTCTACGCTTTCGCATATAAAACAATGTTTCTATTTATGAAGCCCTCATATAATCTATTTAACAATTTTACCTTTAGTACTTCTATTAAAAGAAGTTTTGACCTTATTCTTAATTTTTCTATTAAATCTATCACATTTTTTAACACCAAAATGCTCGCAGACAAAACAAACTTCTTATAGCGTAAAAAGAGTAAGGGTTTACCTTACTCTGCCGTTTATTTAATATTTAATTATTTTAAAACTATGCAACCCAATTATTTTAAAAGAATAATTTCTGAACCACAAATATTTATTGATATCCCTTACTATTAGTAACCTTTTCCCTTACCTGAGTACTATAAATATCAGCTAACTTTCCACAAAAATTAAAATGGAAAATTGTTTAATAATTGAAAACAATAATAGGGTAATTGAAAAAATAAAATCTTTTAAAGAAGAATTTACTGATATAAGTTTTACATGTATCTCAGAAAATCAAGAAATAGCATTAAACTTGATCTTAAAAAGTAATTTTACCGTTATTTTTTTTAATATTGATTCTAATAAAATTAATCTTTCTCAGTTTTTATTTGAAATTCAAACCTCTTATAAACCAGAGCTAAAGTTTATTGCTTTATCCACTAAAAAAGAAAATGCTTACGAGGCTTACAGATACAACTTTTATGACTTTCTCCTTAAACCATTGTCTGAATTAACTATTAGAAAATCACTTTTAAAGTTTCAAAAACAAAAACCTAGAGAAGTTCTTAAAACAATTTGCTTAAAATCTAATAAAGATTATAGATACCTGTGCGTTGATAATATCCTTTTTCTAAAAGCAGATAACAATACAACAGATTTTTATATGTCAGACGGAACTATTATTGGTGCTTATAAAACGCTAAAGACGTTTGAAAACTCTTTGCCCAGTAACTTTTTAAGAATTCATAAAAGCTATATTATCAATAGTAATTGCATTACCCGCATTCATTACGGAAAATCTATATGTACATTAAGTAATAGCTCCTATAAGCTACCGTTTACAAAAACATTTCTTGATAATATCAACTTTATAAACAATTTATATTACAAGAATGTGGTTGCCTTAAATTAGCTTTCACCACACAAAACAAGCTTTTCACTCGCAGGTATATACCTTTCACTAAAAGAGGGCTTATCTCTGCTTTCTTTCTCTGTGTTAGCATTAATTTTATACTTGAATATTCAGGGCGTTAAACAAAATACGCTTTTCATTGTGCACACTACTAACTAGTTGTATCCACAGCTTTAAAAAACTACTGCCTAATCTTAAAAATTTAACTTATGAAACTTTTAAAAACATTATTATTTTTAGCTCTTTTTTCAATTTCTTTTACTTCTTGCAACGACTTAGAAGATGATGACACGCAAAATTCATTAATTACAGCTACCACAGATTCTACTGGAGGTGAAGTAGATATACCAACCGGAACTAAAGATTAATTAAAAAAAGCCTTTGACTTAAAGTCAAAGGCTTTTTTTTATATTTGATTAAAACTCTTTTGAAAAAGATACAACTCATAAAATATTTTTTTTACACTTTTCTTCTACTTTTAATACTTTCTTGTAATTCTCCTAAAAAAGAAAAAGAAAGTTTAGAACCTAAAAGAGATAGCATTTCCATTTGGATAAAAAAATCTAAAGACTCTAGAAACCTTCTGTCTGCAAGAAAACAATATTTAGATAAAAGTTATAATTATATTTTGTCTAATAATATTGATTTCACAAGTCTTAAAAAACTTAGTGACATAGCATATCAAACGTTTAAGCTTAGAGATACTTTTTTATTTAAAAAAAGAAATGATAGAGTAATTTATTTAGCATTAAAGTTAAAAGATTCTTTTTCCTTAGGAGACGCTCATTGGAATTATGCAACCTTTTACCACAAAATAAGAAACTATGAAAAATCATATTTTTATTTTAATGAAGCAGAAAAACACTTTGAAAAATACAAGTATTATGTTGGGAAAATGCTGGTAGGAAAATCTTTTATAAAAAGTCGTTTTTCTGACTATACAGGAAGTGAACAAGAGATTATTAAGGCTATTAAAATCTTTAAGGAACTCGAGAAATACAATGATCTTGTTGGGTGTTATTCAGCTTTAGGTGCAATTCAATATGAATTAAAACTCTATGAAAAAGCTCTTTTCTATTATGAAAAAGGTTTAGAATACTCCTCTAAATCCAATAGCGAAAATAAAATAAGCCTTAATAATAATATTGGATTAGTATATTTAGAAAAAGGAGATTATAAAACCGCAATATTATTTTTAAAAAAAGATTTAACACTCAATTTAAAAAAAGAAAATCCTGATAAATATGCGAGAGTAATTGATAATATTGCGTATTCAAAATTACTTGATAAAGATACTTTAGGTGTAAAAGAAGCTTTTTTTACATCTTTACAGATAAGAGATAGCTTAAAAAACAAAGAAGATCTCTTAACAAGTAAAATTCATTTATCAAAATATTATGCATACATAAATGACACTATTAGAGCTATTAGTTATGCTATGGACGTAAATACATTGGCAAAAGAAATAAAAAATAGTGAGAATTACTTGACTACACTAAAAATGCTATCTTCCTTAGATAAAAAGAAGTCAAAACACTATCTAGAAACCTACATCTCCTATTCAGACAGCTTACAGACTTTGCAACGCAATTACCAAAATAAGTTTGCTCGAATATCCTACGACACAGATGAATACATAGAGGAAACAAAACGCTTGTCACAACAAAAATTGTGGATAACATCTGTTGCTATAAGTATTATCTTAATTCTTATACTCTTCTATTTTTTAAGACTTCAAAAAATTAAAACTAAAAACCTTTTATTAGAAACAGCACAACAACAATCTAATGAGCAAGTATATTTATTAACATTAAATCAGCAATCTAAACTAGAAGAAGAAAAAGTTAAAGAACGAAATCGGATTTCAGAAGAATTGCATGACGGCATATTAGGCCGTTTATTTGGTACAAGAATTGGGTTGGGATTTGTAAAGGTGAATGTTGAAGAAAAAAACAATGAAAAATACCAACTTTTTTTAGACGAATTACAAAATATAGAAAAAGAAATTAGAGCAGTATCTCACAGGCTTAGCGATAATTTTGATGATTCTGAAGTGAATTTTAAATCGATTATCAAAGAATTAATTCTAAATAAAAGTGCCATTGGAAACCTTAAGTATAGAAGTCATTTTAATGAAAACATAAGCTGGTATCGTTTAGACGGTATGGTTAAAATTAATTTATATAGAATCATACAAGAGGCAATTCAAAATATAATTAAACATGCAAACGCAAAAAATGTAGATATAAAGTGCTATTCAAATAATAATACCTTAATTTTATGCATATATGATGACGGGATTGGTTTTGATCCCGATAAAAAAAGAAATGGAATTGGTCTTAAAAACATCAAGTCTCGAGTAAATAAATTAAATGGTATCTGTGAGTTTTCATCAACTTTATATAGAGGAACAGCCATTAAAATACAAATACCAATTCCCCAATAAAAAATGGTAAGAAAAAAAATTTTAGTATTAATTGTAGATGATCATCCTCTTATTTGTGATGCGTATTTAAACGCGTTAAATTTAGTTGAAAAAGAAAATTTAGAGATTTTCTTTAAAGTAACTACAACACACAACTGTGACGATGCATTTGCCAAAATTAAGAAATCTTCGAAGCGCGTATTAAAATACGATTTAATTTTTCTGGACATAAAATTACCTCCTTCAAAAGATAAAAAAATACTTTCTGGTGAAGATTTAGGTCTTAGCATTAATGAGCTTCTCCCAGATTCAAAAATAATTGTTTCTACTACTTACAATGATAATTATAGAATTTATAGTTTAATGAAAAACTTAAATCCTGACGGATTATTAATTAAGAACGATATCACAGCAGATGAGCTTGTAAATGCTATAAAATTGGTCCTTAAATCTCCTCCATATTACAGTAGTTCTGTCTCCCAAACGGTCAGAAATGAAATGTTAAACGACTTACTCTTAGATAAAATTGATAGAAGACTTCTATATGAACTGTCTATAGGCACAAAAATGAAAGATCTTCCAACGGCAATTCCACTTTCGATTGCTGGATTAGAAAAAAGAAAAAGAAATCTAAAAGCTATTTTCTCTGTTTCTGGTCTTGAAGACAAAGATTTAATCAATAAAGCGAGAGAGAAAGGGTTTATTTAAGCATGCTAATTTAACTTCTAAATATTCAAAATTAATAATAGCTCCCTCACTATTTCCAGCTATTACCCTTCATTTTTAAAGCTGCTTTTAAAATATCTTTTTGACTAATTTGTCCAATAAGTTTCCCGTTTTCTACAATTGGAAACCGCCTTCTTTTCGAGCTGATAAATTTAGTTGCTGCATCAAAAATATTCATATTTTTGTCAATAGTCTCTACTTCTGAAACCATGTTCTTTTCAACTGTATTCGTACTATCCATAGGCATGTTATAATACATGCTATCTGAAATATGCTTGATACAATCTCCTTCAGAGATAATACCAATTAGTTCATTTTTATCATTTACAACAGGTCCGCCAGAAATTTTATAAGCAATTAACTGTTCAATTACATGGTCTAAAGAATCTTCCGCTTTAAAGGTAATTAAGTTCGTAGTCATATAATCCGATACTAAAATTTGAGACCCTTCCTTTGCCTGATTCGTTTCTCTTTTTCCTTGAAAGCTTTTAATTCCCATGATAATAGTATTTAATTTTGTAATAAAGTTAACAAATATTCTGAAGTTTTCTAATTTTTGATTGAAGTTTTTTTATTTCCTATATTTATAGAAAAAAAAATCCTTATGAAAAGATTCTCTACCATTGTCTCTGTGCTTATAATACTGGGGGTAATTTATTGGAGTTTTGCAGATTTAAAGCCCTCTTTAAAGAACTCTGAAAGCATTTCTGAAACAGAATTTTCAATAGACAATGCACTTAACCATCTAAAAAATATTAGTAAAGATGCGCATTATGTTGGATCTAAAGAACATAAAAAAGTTCAAGATTACATTGTTTTAGAATTACAGAAAATGGGGTTTGAAACTACAATTCAAACGCAAACAGCCATCAATAAAAAATGGTTTGCAGCAACAACTGCAGAAAATATAATTGCGAAATTAAAAGGTACTGATTCCGGAAAAGCACTAATGTTACTTACGCATTACGATTCTAATCCTCATTCTTCCTTGGGTGCAAGTGATGCGGGTTCTGGTGTTGTTACTATTTTAGAAGGCTTAAGAGCTTTCATAGCAAAAGATGAACCACATAAAAATGATATTGTTGTTTTAATTTCTGATGCTGAAGAATTAGGTTTGTTAGGCGCACAAGCATTTGTAGACACCCATTCCTGGACAAAAGATATTGGTTTAATTTTAAATTTTGAAGCGAGAGGAAGTGGCGGCCCAAGTTATATGCTAATGGAAACCAATGGCAAAAACAGCAAATTACTATCTGAATTTTTAGCTACAAAACCAAATTTTCCTGCAGCAAATTCCTTGATGTATTCCATCTATAAAAAATTACCAAATGATACAGATTTAACTGTTTTTAGAGAAGATGCAAATATTAATGGCTTCAACTTTGCATTTATTGGAGATCATTTCGATTATCATACTGCTCAAGATTCTTATGAACGTTTAGATAGAGAAACACTTTTACACCAAGCAGATTACTTTACAACTTCTTTGAATTATTTTTCCAATTCAGATGTAACAGACTTGAATTCAACTGAAGATTTTGTGTATGTAAACTTCCCTTTTATAAAATTAATTACCTATCCTTTTTCATGGGTTTCCCCGATGGTAGTTTTATGTGGAATCTTTTTTTTATTCTTATTATTTTTTGGAATTTCTTTGAATAAAATTGATGTAAAAGGTATTTTGAAAGGTTTTATTCCCTTTTTAGTTTCCTTAATTTTATGTGGTGGTATTTCTTTTGGCTTATGGAAGTTCTTGTTGATACTTCATCCGCAATACAATGACATTTTACACGGTTTTACTTACAATGGCTATCAATATATAATCGCTTTTGTGTTCCTGAATTTGTGGATGCTCTTTACCGTTTACAAAAAAACTGCAACAGAAGAAAAAACAACCAATTTGTTAATTGCACCCATTTTTTTCTGGCTAGTTCTTAACTTTATAATTAGTGCTTATTTAAAAGGTTCAGGGTTTTTTATAATTCCTGTTATTTGCGCACTCTTAATTTTAGCAATTGCAATATTCTTAAATTTAGAAGACAAATCAAAACGTATTTTATGCACTCTTTTATCCATACCAACCCTATATATTTTTGCACCACTAGTAAAAATGTTTCCCGTTGGTTTAGGTTTAAAAGTACTCTTTATTAGTGCTGTTTTTATTGTGTTCGTTTTCGGATTGATGCTCCTCTCGTTTCATCAAAAAAAATCTTTTTGGACACAAAAATGGACGGGCTTTTTAACGATTGTATTTTTTGGAATTGCCACTTATAACAGCGGATTTTCTATTGATAATAAAAAACCAAACAGTCTTGTTTATGTTCAGGATTCTGACAACGAAACTGCTTATTTTGGAACCTATAATACTACTTTCGATAGTTATACTGAACAAATTTTTAAAGAAGACTTTATCAAAAGTAAAATCGAAAATGCAGAAACCAAAAGCAAATACAACACGCGTTTTAAATATGCTAAAAAAACCAATTATAAGGCTATTTCATCTTCAAAAATTACAACAGAACTAGACACAGTAATTGGTGAAAAGCGTTTTTTAGAGCTAACAATTACACCCCAAAGAAAAATAAATAAATTAGAATTTTTAACTAAAAATCCGCTGTTATTATATCAATTTAAAGTAAACGATGCTTTAGTAAATAATGGTAAAAAGTACAGTTTAAAAAACGGCACTTTTTTAGTGTATCATTTAGGAAATAATGATACCG
>ENA-ORXF01000640-ORXF01000640.1-marine-metagenome-genome-assembly--contig:-NODE-640-length-24312-cov-17.623396_pt1 | contig 24312 bp, 26 predicted proteins | sample MGYA00237864_ERZ511476 | MGnify/ENA primary metagenome ERZ511476 (study PRJEB26306, sample SAMN06343908) | marine metagenome | isolation source: coastal waters | place: Atlantic Ocean: West Antarctic...
ATTCAAACAGATATGACCGACAAGCTTCCCGAAGACCAAAAAGTAGCGCTAGCCTCTCAGATCCCCATGGCCAGATTAGGGACAGTTGACGAAATCGCACAATCTGTATTGTTCCTTGCAGGCGAGAGTGGCTCTTATATTACTGCACAAATATTGCATGTAAATGGAGGTATGTATACAGTTTAAAAGCTATTGAAAAAAGCTCTCTTCTAACGATCTTCTAATAAAAGAGATTGTCTAAAAATGGCAATAAAAATTGAAAAAATAAAACCACAAAAAGCGCCAAGTAAGGTCAGTATGATTGTATTTGAAGGAACTTTCACAGTTAAGATATCATTAATTAATTTAGTTTTATTTTTTGAAACATTTGACATTAATTTGATCTGTGACGCTAGGCTAAGTATTTCTTGATTGAGTTCCAATATCCTTTCATAAGCGAAACTATCAGCTGGAAGTCTGAGTTGTAAGTCTAGAGAGCTTTTGTCTTGGGTAATCTTGAAAACTGTTTCAGAATTACCACTTTCTGAAACAAGCAAAAGGTTATCTAAGGTTTCATTTTGTAATGTTAGAATATTTATATCTGCTTTAATTTGATTCTTCAAATTCTTTAATTGCTCTATATTTTCTCTATGATCTAAAGTTCTAATTTTGTAGCCATGAATAACTTGATTCAAAGTAGTTCTAATTCTGGCACTTTCAGGTTGAGTTCCGATGACTAAAGACGCTAAATTTTCTTCATTTACAGCAATTTCATTTAACAATATATTAATTTTATTCTCCAGAGTTAATATTTGAGTATCAATACCTGGGATTTTACTAATATTTATTTTCTTTTCATTGGCAACTTTTAATTTAGCAGCTTCATTTTGTCTCAATAAGGTAGCTTCCAAAGAAGAAATCTGCGAATTTACACTTTCAATTTCGTTTTTTAGGGGATCTAATAATGAGATCATTATGTCTGAGTGCCTGTTTTGAATATAGATTAATGCACTACTTATAAAGTCTGAATTGCTTGCTGGCGATGTATAACTAATTTCTAGCACTCTGTCTTGAATAGATTTAAATGTTAATTTGTCCATCACCTGTTGTTTATAGATTAGCTCAATTGTTAAGTTTTTAATTAATTCTGGGATAGTTTCGACTAGCTTTGCCTCGAAAGCAGAGTTGAGATCTATGTATTCAATTGAATCGTAGGAGCCAATTTCTATAAGAGCAGTTGAAGTATATAATGTCTCTTTTTGAGAAGAGTAAGTGAATGTCAACAATGCAGAAACTAACGTAAATATAATTATAATTTTTTTAGAATTAATCAAATTTTGAAGTAACTCTTTTAAGTCAATTTCATCTTCTGAATAGTTATTACTGAGTTTGCTATTTGCCATAAAATTTGTTTTTAATTTGATATTATTTTTTGTGCTATTTTATATTGGTTAGGTGGCTTCATTTTATAAAAGTTAAAAATTGAATTATATAAGGTAAAAAAATTACCTGCGAAGTTTAAAAAATGTATGTAATATCTGGCTACACTCTTTTTTTAAAACACCTCCAGTAATATTAATTTGATGCTTATAACAATTTAAACTTCTTAAATCATTACTAGATCCACATACTCCAGTTTTGAGGTCATAAGCCCCATAGACAATTCGACCAACTCTTGCATTTATTATTGCCCCAAAACACATTGCACAAGGTTCAAGTGTTACATAAAGTGTGGTGTTAATTAGTCGATAGTTTTTTAGTTTCTTACCTCCAGCCCTTAGTAACTGAATTTCTGCATGGGCAGTGGCATCATTTTTTGATATCGGTTGATTGTGAGCTTTTGAAATAAGAAGGCCATCTTTAACTAAAATAGCTCCAACTGGAACCTCTCCTTCCTCTTCGGCCTTTATAGCTTGTTTGAGTGCAAGAAACATCCATTTTTCATCTTCATTCATAGGTTTATTTTAACAAAGAGTTATTGTCTTAAAACCAATTTCCTGCAGATGCTAATTTAAATGCAATAGTAAACATAACTAATGCTATTAAGCTGTCAAGGATTCTCCAGGAGTATGATTGTTTCATTAGCGGCGCTAATAATTTAGCACCATAACAGAGGCTAAAGAAAAAAACAAAACTTGCTAAACAGGCGCCTGATGCAAATAGAATTTTGTTGTAACCAGAAAACTGTTGAGATATAGACCCGATTAGAACCATGGTATCTAGGTAAACATGTGGATTTGCAAAAGTTAAAACTGCAGCAATTGATAGGGTTGGCAAAAGATCTGTGGATGTTAAAGCTTCAATTTTTATCAATTTATCAGCTTTTAATGCAGCCTTCAATCTAAGGATTCCATATCCTGCTAGCCAAATTGCGGAAAAACCAAAAAGTAAATCTGCAAATTGAGTAATAAAATTATTTAAAAAAAATGAAATACCTGCTATACCAATGCAAATTAGAAGCGCATCAGCTAGTGCGCAAAATAAAGCAACATGTAAAATATGTTGACCAAGAATGCCTTGTCTTAAAACAAAAGCATTTTGAGAGCCTATTGCGACAATTAAAGACATTCCAAGAAAAAAACCTGTTAAAAAAGCAGAGATCATAGTAATTTCATTTTAAAGGGAATATTAGGATATGTTCTATTACAGCAAGACAATCTATGATTTAAAGTGATAGGAGGAACATTAACGGTTCTTATGGTTTTAGGGGTATTAAACCTCATATTTTTTAATTATATTATTAGCAAAATTTCTTTTCGATTTTATTACTAAAAATTATTCCCACTTAATGGTAAAACTCTCTTAACTCATTGATTTAAATGTACTTATAAAATACTTAGTATCGAGTTCGTGCCTAATAGAGGTATCAAACTTAATCAAATAATCAGCTATATTCATAATCCATCTATCCTCGTACAGACTTTGTACCAATTTTTATTGAATTTTATTTTACATTGTATTTGTAATGTGTAGAATCAACTCATAGACCAAAAAGACTCTAACATGAAAAAAGGATTCACACTAATCGAGTTACTCATTGTAGTTGCCATAATAGGAATTCTTGCCGGTGTTGGTATTCCCATGTACAACGGATATATGGCAACTGCAAAAATAGCTACTACTAAGGCTAATCATAAGACGATCTTCCAATATATGTTAAATGAGTCTACAAAATGTGAAATAAATTCTTCAGGAGGTTTACTGCCTCATGATGGAGAAAATCTATTGAAATGTTCTGATTTATTTGGCTCTAATGTAAACACTGGTAAAGTAAATATGGCGATGTATACTTACTTTAATGCTAATATGACAAATGCTTATGATTCTGAAATTCCTGCTATTCATCCTGGGCGATATCAAGGCACGTGTGTTCCAAGTGGAACTAATCCAAGAAATTGGGGAGGGTTAAATGAACAAGGAACTCAACACCTAGCAATTGGTTGGTGGCCTAATATACCAAGACTAACTCTTTATCTTGATACTTGTATTGAATCCAGTGGTAAAGCAACGAGTAAAAAATATAATATCAGATAGTATAAAAAAAGGATTCACACTCATCGAATTACTCATCGTAGTAGCAATCATCGGGATTCTCGCTGGTGTGGGTATCCCTATGTATAACGGTTATATGACACAAGCAAAAATAGAAACTGTGAAATCAAACTATTCGACTGCTAAGAGATTTATTTCAAACTCATTTGTTAGTTGTAATACAGGCACTCCATATATTGAGTTAAATTATTCTGGAATAAATCATAAAATCAGTTGTAATAAAACTGCAGAACAAATGAAAGACAATTTTGGACATTACCTTGAATCAACTGGCATGGAAAATCCATATTACAAAGATGTGGGAGTATATGGAATTAGTTTAAGTGGCAAATATAAACAATATGGAATTTGCTCATTAGGAACAATTTGCATGTATGGTTCTGGAAATAAAATATATATAGCGGCTAATATAGGGGATAAAAATGGTGGTGATGTCGTTTTAAAAGACATCATAGTCAAGGAATAATATGAAAAAAGCATTCACCCTAATCGAGTTACTTATCGTAGTTGCCATCATAGGCATTCTCGCTGGCGTTGGTATTCCAATGTATAACGGCTATATGGCTGATGCTAAGATCAACGCAGTTAAAGCTAATCACTTATCAATTGCAAGATATTTATCTGCTGAGGTAACTAAATGCAATCTTGGATCTAAAAAAATTATTGAAGGTACTGTTAAATGTGCAGATAGGTATACAAATTATAAGATTTCTATTCCTGCTGAAGTACCTTTAGATTTGCTTTATAGTAATCCATATGGAACATCTAGATCGATTGCTGTAAGTCATGGAACACTTGGCTATAATTGTTCTGAAAGTACTGCAGGCGAGACTAAAATTGAGAATAAGAATCGTCAATTTACCATCCAAAGCTGCTTTGATTCAACCAGTTCAGTTTTGGAAACAAAATTTCGTATAGAATAAATAATTACTTTAATCTTGTATTCCTAAAAAAACTCTTTTTTTTAATAGATTAATGAGAATAGATTAAATTTAATTATTAGTGTAATAAATAACCCTAGTGATAAAAATGGAATAAAGGCAGTTTCAATTTCTTTTTTTGAAAATAAATTATATATTGCTGGAATGAGTGCAAGTATGGCAGCTAAAAAGATTGCTGATACTCCAAGTTGTAGTCCTAGTAAACCACCAATAACTCCAGCAATAGGCATGTCGCCTTCACCAAGAGCCCTTTGTGTTTCCAGTTCTTTATTTTTAGTTAATCTTGACTTAATATTTTGAATATAGAAGGTTAAAGTAAGTTCAAGTATAAAAAAACCACCTGTAAATATTAGAACATCAATTAAATCCCCTACAAGTATCGCAAGAGCAACCGCTATTATTAGAAGATAGTCTGGAACTTCTTTATATTTCAGATCAATAAATGATAAAACGATAAGCGTATAAAAAAGTGCAATTGTTAGAACTAGTTCCAAGCTAAACCATGTATTCATGAAGAGCATTAATGTCACTACAGCAGTTGTGATTTCAACTATTGGATAAACTATTGATATTGGTTTAGAGCAGTCAGAGCACTTCCCTTTAAGTGCTAAATACGAAAAGATAGGAATGTTTTCATACCACTTGATACCATGGTTGCAATGAGGGCATGTTGAGCCTACTGGTTTAACTAGAGATATCGCTAAGGGTAGTCGGTGAATCAAGACATTTAAAAACGATCCAAATACAAGCCCAACTAAGAAAACTATTAAATATATTGTCATTTGAATCATTTTATCTTAGAAAGGTTTTTTCCAGTTCTATATAATAACTTTTTAAACATATTAATTTAGGGTAGGTTTTCGTGATAGAAATCATAGGAAGATACATTGAAGAATATAAGTTTTCTGATATTCATCTGAAGGAAAACCAACCTGTAATGTTGCGCGTTAATGGAGACATGATAACTCCTGAGGAGGATATTATTTCTTCTTCAGTTCTTAGGCAATTTGCTAATGATTCGCTTACCGAGAAACAACTAGATCATTTAACCGAAGTTCGTGATGTTGACCTTGCTATTGAGGTTGGGGAATATCGTTTTCGTATCAATTTTTTCTATACTTCGGATGGGCTTTCAGCGGTTTTAAGAAAAATTGAAACCGATATACCTGAGATGTCCGCACTTAATCTTCCCTATGTGATTCAGGAGATTGTGGATAAGCCTAATGGTCTGGTTCTTATTACGGGGCCGACAGGTTCCGGTAAGTCCACCACGCTGGCCTCAATTATTGACGCAATCAATGCTACTAAGTCTGGCCATATTTTGACTATTGAAGATCCGATTGAATATATTCACCATCCTAAGGAGTGTGCTATTTCTCAGCGTGAAGTTGGAAGGGACGCGAAGTCTTTTGCGAGCGCCCTTAAAGCGTCTCTTCGTGAGGATCCAGATGTTATTTTAGTTGGAGAGTTGCGAGATCTAGAGACTGTTCAGTTAGCCATCACCGCTGCAGAAACAGGCCACCTTGTATTTGGAACACTGCACACTTCTGGAGCCCCAAATACAATCAACCGTCTTATCGATGTATTCCCAGCCGCCCAGCAGGGTCAGGTTCGCTCTCAGCTTGCCGAATCATTGCGACTGGTCGTAACTCAGCAGTTGGTTAAAACGGCAGACGGTCAAGGGCGAGTTGCAGCCTTTGAAATTATGGTCTGTAATCACGCAGTAAGAAACCTTGTTCGCGAGGGTAAGATATTCCAGATTGCTGGCGTCATGCAAACGGCAAGGGGCGAAGGCATGGTTACTATGAACCATTCTGTAGATGAATTAGTGTCTTCTGGAAAAATTAACTACGAAGACGTAGAGCTTAGAGATTAAATTGTGAAGCCTGCAATTACACTGATTGAGCTATTGGTTGTTATTGCTTTAGTAGGAATCATTGCAGGCGTTGGTTGGCCAAGTCTTGAAGGTTGGAACTGTCGTCAGAATTTGCGTAATGACTTTGAAAAGTTTAACCTTTTCATGGGTAGAGTTCAATCGGAAGGGGCCAGTAGAAATGTAACCACCCTTGTCAACGTGAACATCTCAAATAGTGAGGCATACCTTCGTGCATATACTCTGCAAAATAATACCTGCTCACTCTCCAACTCTCAATCACTCGAGCCGCAAATTCCAAGATTGACCCTGCCGAAAGACACGAAGGTTAGTGGACCCGGTATGCAGTTTCAGTGTTTCTATTCTGATGGCAGTGCAGATGCCAATACTTATCAATTTAATAGGACTTGTTCGGATAAAAAATATCTCTATAAGAATCAATTTTTTGGGGCTACTGGCTTGATAGAGAAACTTAAATATAACTATACTAGTAAAAGCTGGAACGATATATAAAAAACTAAATGATGCGAAAAAATTCTAAAAATGCATTTACTTTAATTGAAGCACTCGTTTCGGTAGCGATTACTGCGATTGGTTTTGCTGGCGTTATTGCACTGGTATCAACTTCTAACGAGGTTATGAACAAATCTATAGACAAAGAGAAACTAAAATTTCAAAATACAGAGATCATGGAGGTTTTGAATGGAGACCAAGCCAACATCATGGAGTATAACGGCAAGGACTTAAGCCAATGCAGCTCCTTAACAGTTAATACAGGTAAGGAAGATCAGCTTGCAAGATTAAAGAATTGGTGTAATAAGTTAGAGGGTGAGGTTGGCGCAAAAAGGACAACAGATAAACGTACTATTCAAGTAGAAAAGAAGTTAGTTCAGGGTAACTATGTCTACATAGTTTCCTTGGAGTTGAGTGGTAAGGATGATAAGTCAGTTTTTATGAAGCGAGTTATCTATGCGCAATAAAAAAAAAGCCTTTACGCTGGTTGAGATGCTTGTTGCATTGGCCGTTAGTTCAATTATTATTGCAGCAACCTATGCTTCTTATGAGCTGATTCAAAAGCAATACAAAAGGAACATTGATATTGCGGAGATGCATACTTCAGGTAGATCTATTATGCAGGTGCTTGAGCGTGAAATTCGTATGGCTGGTTATGAATTCCGTGATGCAAATGGAACAATGACTTATGGAAGTATTGTTGGCGGTCTTGCAATTACCGATAGTGGTAACGCCTGCTGTGATGAAGTGACGCTTATCTATGATGATGTTGAGGATGTTGTTAATGCTAAGGGTGAGGTAACCTCTAGCTCTGTTGAGCGAATTAAGATTCGCTTTTGGACAGAAGCTTATACAAGTAATAAGGGGGATCGTTTTCGCTTATACAAACGTAAGACCATCCTTGGAAGAAATAACGCAATACTTGGATCCCCAATTGTTGGCCCTAAAGAAGTAATGGCAGATTATATAGAAGATTTGCAGCTAATTAATACCTCCGGTAAGGAGTTTATTTATGCGGTATCTGGATCACCTTCAATGGTTCATAAATATGATACGACAACTTATGCTTGGGATTCTAGCTTCGGTGTTGGTTATTATTCCCACATAGGAGCTATTGATATTGGCTCTGATGGCAAACTTTATTCAGTGGTTCAGAAACGGGGAAAAGCCAGTATTCAAATTGTCAATCTTAAAACGCAAAATTACACCTATATTGATTCACCAGGACGAAACAGCAGATTCTGCCCTGGGTTGGGATTTGGAGCAGATGGAAATCTTTATGTTAATGCTGGTTGCGGTGAAGTTGATGTATATGATATCTCAACTAAGCAGCTTTTAAGAACTGAAACTAATCCTGATTCTTCGATAACTAATTTGACTAATGGCAGGATTGATGTCAGTGTGAGTGGACAGATTTGCCAAGTGCCATGGGGCCAGTCAGGGATTTATTGTACAAATCCTACAATGAATATGGGCAGAGCTGGGCCCTATAAGATAGTTAGATCAGATTCTCAGGGAAGAATCTATGCTACTAAAGATTCCACCCGATCAGATATAGATGTTTTTAATGTAAGTACTGGTGCTTATATAGACAGCATTAAGCTAGGGATTAATGGCCAACCACGAACTAGCCATACACATGGTTTGGCAAATCTTTCTAATATTAAAACTCTCTCAACAGTCGAAATCAATCTTACTCTTAGAGCAAAAAATGAATATGGCAGAATTAGTAAAGATTTTCTAAAAAAAGATTACTTTTCTGGTAACTTTAACATTAAAAAGAATGACCTCTTCAAGAGAGATACTTTTTCTACAACTGTCTCCGTGAGGAATATGTAGTATGAGCAGAAGATTAAATAAAAACTCTAGAGAAGGCTTCATTATTGTTATTTCATTAACCTTGATGTTAGTGATGACAACAATGGGCGTTGGTTTGTATTATTCCTCTAAACAGTCTGCAGTAGAGGTTGCAGATAATATTAGTAGGTCAGATGCGCTCTACTCCGCAGAGGCCTGTATTGCTGAGGCAAGGCTGTGGCTTAAAGTTAACTCGGCTTCAGATGCACCTTGTAAAAATGTAGCGGCTGGCAAGATATGCCACACCGTTTCTCAAGCAAAAATGAGCAAATGGAAGTTACCTAATGACTCTCAAACTTTGCAAAATAGGAACGACGTTCAGAAGTATGGTTGTACAATAGCTTTGTTAGGGAGTGTTGCTTATGAGGGCGGTGAAGGTATTGGATTTGATATTGGTGAGTCAGACTCTTATGGACAAAATATAGTAAACACTAAGTATATGTATAGGATAAGGTCTAACGGAACTCTGAATTCGAATTCAGGCACGAAGAACTTTTCCAGTACGGTTGAAGTGATTGATTCAATGATTTTTTAAATTTACGGCTTAATATGAAAAAAATTACATTAATTTTATTCTTTTTCATGCAGTTTTTTGTAGTTGCAGAGGTATACGCAGCATGCAACCTCTCAAAGTTTACCTTTGGGTCATCGGTTAGCGATATTCAAAGGAAGCTTGATGACTCAGCAATTAAAAGTCTGCCTGCAACGAGTGCATTTATTGAGACCGAAGAGCGGCATGTCATAGTTTTGGCTGGAGAGGAGTTATGCAAGCAAGATAAGTCATTTATTGGCGCCCCTATTGATATGGTATTTCTAGAAAATAAACTAGTAGAGTTGCGCTTATTTAAGTTTTTAGAGTACGGGGACAGGCCAGAACTTATTAACTGGGCTGAGAGTGTGTATGGTGAAAAAACAAACAAACCGATCACTTTTTATGATGCCGAGCCGAACGCATTCTGGCTGTGGGATGATGACAAAGCAACTGTCTCTTATTCTTTAATTAATATTGGTTATGGGATTGATGAATTAATTACTATACAGTCAGAAAAGCATCAAGATCTATTTAAAAAATACAGTGAAATTGAGGATGATTTTTAGCATGATAGCGCTACTGAAAATAGCTAGTATGGTCCTATTATGAAAATAATAAATGTCATAAATGTCATTCTAGTTTCGATACTTCTGACATCTTCTATAAGTGTTAGCGCGAAAGCTCCGCCTCCAGGTTCGGGGAAGGCCGACGTTCCAGCTAACATTCTGCTAATGCTCGATACCTCTGGAAGTATGAATAGTCGAGCTAACAACGCAAGATTATTTGAAAAGCCGACAGGTATTTGTATTGACTCGCAAGGAAATCAATTTATCGTTGAAGAAGCGCGTCACAAGGTTTTAAAGTTCGATATATTTGGTTCTCTAGTGAAAGTAATTGGAGGAAGACGATCAAGCGCAAATGGATCTTTCCAATATCCTTTTCACTGCGCAATTGATTCAAATGATAATCTTTATGTCACAGACTGGGCAAATAATCGTGCGCAAAAATTTGATAATGATGGCAACTTTATTAGTAAATCATCTCTTTATATGAGTGGCCCAGCAGGAATTGAAGTCGACACTAATGGAGATATATATGTTGGTGAATCATATGACAGGCGCATTATTAAATATGATTCTAATTGGAATGTTATCTATTTCAAAGCTACAGATTTATATCCTTATTCAATATCAATTCATAATGGTATCGTATATTCCGTTAATATGTGGCAAAGTCGTAACTCAACAATAAAAAGGTTCTATGCCAACTCAGGTAACTCATTGTCAAGTATCCGTCCAGCTGATGGAAGCAGTTACCTTGCAGGTATAACAGTAAATGATAATGGCATATATCTAGCCCATACCTACGATCACATGATTACTAAGCAGGATCATGATGGTAATTTTATTAGAAAAGTTGGAAGGTGGGGAACTGGACCTGGTAGGTTTCGATATGTATGGGCAGTAGGCTCTGATGCTGCTGGAAATATCTACGCAACAGACTGGTATAACCATAGGGTAAACAAGTTTACCAAAGATTTAGTTTATCTCTCTGATCTCAATGGTTCTGCCAAGTCAAGGCTTCAAGACGCTATTAAGGTAATTAAACAAATTGTTTCCAGTGCTGAGCTCAATAAGAGTGCAAATTTTGGCTTAATGACTTGGGATTCTAAAGCCACGATGAGAGTGCCTGTTAGTTCATCAGGTGCCTCTGAAATTTTCAAAATGATTGATGGGGTTACAGCCCCAGGTATGACCTATATTCAGTATGCTATGGAGCTTGCAAAGAGCTATCTTAGAGGCGCCAATACCCCAATGAAGTACTCCTGTCAAAGGACCATGCTAATAGTAATAACGGATGGCGGCTTTAATGGAAGTGTACAAAAAGGTTATGATGCTGCTAAAGATCTCTATGATAATAGCGAGGTACCTACAGTCGTTATTTCTTTTCATGGGGGCTCACAGGCCACTCATAAGGCACTGGCAAAAGCGGGTGGAACCTATACCGATGACGGTATTGATAATGATATTTCTCCAATAGTATCTTCTAGTTGGCAGACCCTCTACAATGCTGTTGCTGATATGGTGCGACAAACAGTTCAGTCAAAGCAAACCTTTACTAAACCTGTTATTCTTCCTGGCGTTAGTGGTGGCAGTGATTACATTTTTCAATCTACTTTTCTGTATAAAAACTTTAATAGTTCGCTTGGAACGTGTACCTCTGATGGAAAGAGTAGTGAGTCATGCCAATGGGAGGGCCACCTTAATAAATATAAACTCAAAGATGATGGAAAGATATCTACAACCTCTGAATGGGATGCTGGCGCTCTTCTAAATAGTAAAAACTCTTCAAATCGAAAAATATGGTCAATGATGAAGTTTATGGGTGCTGATACTTCAATAAATAACTTTAATACAAGCAATTTAATAGAAATAAAAATGATCATCGATGAGGCCAGTGGCAAGTTGTCAACGGACGCCGAGGTAACTGACCTCATTAATTTTGTTCGAGGAGTTGACGCTTATGATGAAGATAAGGATGGTAATAAAACAGAGCAGAGATGGAAGCTTGGAGATATCTACCATTCAGAGCTAAAAGTTGTGGGAAAGCCTAATTATTCAACCACAAGTGACTCTAATAGAAGCAATACTGAGGCCTATTACCGTTATCAGAATAAATATGATACTTTCAAAACTGGTAATACCTGTGGTGGTGACTGCGCGACCCGTAAAGAAATGATTTATGTTGGTGCAAACGATGGAATGCTTCACGCCTTTGATGCGGCTACGGGAGAAGAAGAGTGGGCATTTATACCCCCAGCAATGATTAAAAATTTACCAAAAATGTCTTCATCCAAGCCAAATACCTCAAACAGCATCTATGGGGTTGATGGCTCAATTGTTGTTAAAGATATCTACTATGATAAAGATGGAAGCGGAAAAAAATGGTATACGGTATTAATCGCAGGTCAAGGACGAGGGGGCCATAGTTATTTTGCTTTAGATATTACTAAGCCATTAGCGCCAGAGTTTTTATTTGCTTTTGAAAATGATGTTATGGACAGTAGGATTTACCATTGGGATGGCGCGGGAAATAGACAGTCACTTAGCTACGTTTCAAGTATTACTGACGAATATAACTACTCGAAGCTGGGTGAGTCATGGTCAGTTCCGTCAATAGTTCCAATGGTAGAAAATAAGACTGTTAAATGGGTTGCTACATTCGCAGCTGGCTATAACGGCGGGGTTAATACGGCCTATGGTTCATCAATTTATGTGATTGATTTGGAGAATAAAGGTAAGGTATTGAAACGCGTTGATTTAGCAGATTATGGTAACAATATTGCAAACTCGGCTCCAGCAAGCTTAGTCTCAGTCACTGCAGATGGTACCTCTAAGGCCAATTACAAGGGTTCAATGCTTTATGTTGCAGATCTTGAAGGTAAAAAATGGAAACTCAACCTAACTGATAAAGGCACTCTTTACGCTCTTACACCAATATTTAATGCTGAAGCAACGGTTGAGAATGATCGTATGGAGTTCTATCAAATGACTCCTACGATTGGAACCGATAACAATTTATGGAATTACTACGGTACTGGAAACCAGCAAAAAGTACAAACAATTTCTTCAAATATTCAAAATAGAATTTTTGGAATAAAGGATCAAAATTTTCCTGATTTTAAAGCTGTAAATGGTTTAAGTAATACGGCTTCCTCCTCTCTTAAGAATACTACAACTGCTGGAAGCGCTTGTCCTGGTGAGGCTGATTTAGGTTGGTATATAAATTTAGGCGCTAATGAGAGAATAACTGGGAAATTAGCACTCTACAATGAAATTCTTTATGCAACGCGCTATAAGCCAGACACAAATCAGATATGTGAACCTGGAAAAGCTACCCTTACTGAACATAAAAATCAATGTGGATCAACGGAACGGATAATTGAGCTTGGGTCTGGAATTGCAACTGGTGCTGTTGTTTACAAAGGGAATATTTATTTAGGCGTCAGTGGAGAAGGGTCAGAGGAAATAAAGGATTCAAAGGGAGTTGTAGTTGGTAAAAAAGAAAATAATATCATTGTAGTAAAGCCAAAGTCAAAAGGTGGCGCTATTGGGGTTACTAAAATTAAAAACGAATCATGGAGAGAGGTTTTTTAATTCTGAATATATTTTTGATGATTTTTAAAGTTATAGCCCAGATTGCTACTTGTAAATAATTAAAAGAATGGTAAGATTGCATTGAATTTCTACTAACTTAGCAGTCTTTTAATGGGAGTTTCTGCTTCTTTGGGGTTTAAATTGTTTATATATGTTTAAAAAAATTATTAAGGGAATTGTAGGGTATCTAAGCAAGCTGACTGTTGAGCAGGAAGACGTTGTAGGAGTTGACATAACGCCAAACTGTATTCGGATTGCTCAGTTAGAGTCTGCTAAGAAAAATTGGACGTTAACTAAGCTAGGCTATAAGTACATTGACGGTAGTTCAAATTTTTCCATTATTGAAAGTCCTGACTTGTATGTTAATAAGCTTACTCAACTTATAACAGCAAGCAAAATCAAGACAAAGAGTGCTGCAGTCTCAATCCCTGTAAGTAGCGCTATTATTAAAGTTGTACCTCTTCCACTTATGACGGATGAAGAGCTTAATGTTGCAGTTGCTTCTGACTCACTATGGGAGAACGCTGTTCAATTAGCTGATAACCTTGATGAGTATTCTATTTTCTGGCAGGTTTTAAAGCGAGATTCAGCTGAAAATATCATGCATTTATTATTTGTTGCATCTAAGCTTGATGACATTGATCATTATCTTGATATTGTAAGACAATCAGGCCTTAACCCTGTTGTTGTTGATGTTCGCTGCTTTGCTACTCGAAACGCTCTTACTTTAAGGAATGACTTAACTAAGTCAGACTCACCAGTTGCCATTATTGAGTTTGGCGCTTTTGAGAATTATATTTTAATACTGCATCAGGATTCGCCATTTATTTCTGATATCTATTTGTCAGAGAAAGATAGAAATACGCTGATGGATCAAGATTCCTCTGATGAGCAAGTAAAAGGTATTAGTAACCGCTTCTCAATGCAGGTTGCTCAGATGATTTCTTCATATACTGCAAAATATAAAACTCACCCAATTGAGACGTTATTAATTTCATCATCAATGCCTAATATTGAAAGAACTATTGGTAATTTTAATGAGGCGCTACCTAAAATTAATGTTGAGGTTTTTGATCCATTATTGAACTCAGTAGTCCCTGAGAACCTTAAAGAAAAGTCTGAAGCTGAACTAAACAGTTCAATATTCTCATCTGCTTTAGGACTGGCAACAAGAAAATTAGATGTTTTTGGTTACTACGAATATGTAACAGGAACAAATAATATTAACCTACTGCCGAATAGAGAAAGCGTAAAGAGCCAAGAAAAAATGAAGTTTCTATCACGATGGGGAGTGGTTGCCTTTGTGATTGTTGCAATTGCATTTGGGGTATGGAACTTTTTACTAAATGGAAAAGAAGTTGATAGAGTTGATGCTCTTATGGTTGAATATAATCAGCTTGAGCCTGTAAGAAACGAATATCAAATGACATTATCTGATCTTATGGATAAAAAAGATTCACTTGAAATGACTTTAGAGGCTACAAATGAATTAACCTCTAATCAAGGCTTTATGTATTCAGTTCTGTTAGGCATAAATTCATCAATACCTAGCTCATATCTAAAGTTAACAAAAATTGATTACCTGGGGGGTAATGAAATATTAATTAAGGGTATGTCTGCAAATGATAGTAATATTTTATCCTTTATAGAAAACTTAGCCGTAATAGATGTCATAGATAAAGCTTCACTAGTAACTATGTCTGCTGAAAAAATTTCAAATCAATCGATTAAGAAATTTGATGTTAAAGTAATTCTGATTGAACAGGAAACTATTGATATTAGGGGAAGTGAAGATGGCGCTTGATATGAATGTTGACGTTGGGGCCCTGATAAAGGGTCTATTTTCAAAGAAGGAATCAAAAGCAGGCGCTTCTAGTGGGCCTAACCCATATGCTAAAGTTATCATAGCAGTTGTTGTTGTAATAATTTTAATTGCTTCATACGTATATTTCGTTTATATACCAACTCAAAAAGACTTAAAAATAAAGAATGAGAAAATATCACAGATTGAAATGATTAAATATGAAATAGATTCCCTTTCAAATGAAATAAAGGTTGCACAAGAACAATTAGTAATAGCTGAAAATGAATATAAAAGAAGATCGAAACTGTTTCATAGTGACAAAGAATTAGAAGATTTATATGGCCAAATTAGCTTATTAGCAATGCAAAACAAGCTAATGGTTACAAAAATAGAGAAGGGCGTTGAAATGCCCGTTTTTGCAGATGGCTCATGTGATAACAGTAATAATTATGAAGATGATAATTTTGTTAATGAAGAAGAGCAGCCTCAACTTCAAAAAGTTGGGTATTATGAGTTTACAGTTGACCTTGAAATCAGTGGAAACTATAATTTTTATACAGGCTTTAGAAACGGCCTAGCTCAACTTAAAAAAATTATTAATATAAATAGTGAGTCAATTGTTGTGTTGGAGTCTGGTGAGTCTAAAGGTGGAGTTAAAGTAACAAGTTCTATTTCAACCTACCGTCTTCCAAAAGATGAGTCTGAGCAATGTATTGCTAATCAGGAGTTTTGATATGAAGTCTAAATTTTCAGTATTTCTTACATGGATGTTTGTTTCAGCATTTTTAGTGGGCTCTGCATCAGCAGCTGATAATGCATTTGGCTCATTAATATCGGATAATGTTGATAATTCATCAGTGTCAATGCCTTTTGAGCAAGGCCAAGTAATTGATATGACTCTGCATCCACTTATCCGAAATGCTACTGCCTCTAATACATTAATGGCTGTAATGATATCTCCAGAAATAAAGATTGCATTAATTAGAACACAAAGTGGAGATAATTATTTTGTTAGGATAGGCGATAAATTGGGAAATGCTGAAGGAATATTAACAGCTATTAAGCCTGATGGGATTGAGGTGACAGAGAAAAGTGAAATTATATCTTTGGACGTTAGAAATAGGAGTGTTTCAAATGAAGCTATTTAGTAATAAACTTCTATTAACGTCGATGGTGGTTTTTTTATCGTCATGCGCACCATCATCATCTAATGTTGGACTTGATAAAAACTCATTATTAATTGAGCCTGAGAGCTTTATTGCTGACATGCAAGAGAAAGTCATCCTAACTTCTGAAGCTGGACCAGTGTTAGCAGATATATATGAAATTCCAAGTGAAATCAAAAGAAATCAGATTTATAAAGAAGAAAAATCTAATTATATTGATGTAGGCGATGCTTCAAATGAAAATAGTGTATTTCCAATTACCATTAATTTTGAAAATATTAAAATTAAAGATATGGCAATAATGTTTTCAGAAATAACAGGACGCAATATATTATTAGGAGACGAGGTTGATGGCCTTGTTTCAGCTAAGCTTGTTAATGTCCCATGGGATAAGGCTCTTGACTCTATTTTACAAATAAAAAAACTAGCAAAATATGTTGATGAAAAAGCAAATATTATTCGTATCCATAGCCAAGAAGTCCTTCTAGCGCAGGAAGAGTTTGATTTAAAACGACTTTCCGATCAGAAGAAAATTAGAGATGCCGAAAGATCAGCTGAGTCGCTTTATACTGAAATATTTAAACTTTATTACACTGAGGCTAGTACCGTTAGTACAGAAATACTAAGCGTCATTAACGGATCAAGTGGTGGTGAAGGGGATGCGGTAGCATCAGGTATTGAAATTACTATAGATGAGAGGCTTAACTACTTAATTGTCAAGGCTACTAAATCAGAATTAGACTTTATTTCAAAAATAATAAGTGAGGTTGATGTTAGGACTAAACAAATTTTGATTGAAGCCTTTATTGTTGAAGCTTCTGAGGATCTTGGTAAGGCTTTGGGTGCAACGTTTGGGGTAACGGCACCAGATGCTAATCTCCTTGGCTTTAGAGATAATACAAGTACAAATGATCTGGATATTACTGGGAGTTTTGCAAATACAGGCTCTATTGCGGGAAATACTTTAGGGCTTATATTAGGAACCACAACTAAAAATTTATCGCTTGCTTTGGCTGCTTCTGAGACTAAGGGCATCACTAAAATTTTATCCAATCCAAGAGTATTTACACTCGACGGCCAGGCGGCAGAAATTAAACAAATTGATCAAGTCCCTTATACTGTAGTTGCTGACGGTGTTGCTTCTATTGAGTTAAAGGATGCAGGGATTTCATTAAGTGTTACTCCAGTCATTGTTGGTGATGGTAATATTATTCTTACAGTTAGCGTGGAAAAATCAACTGTTGATACAACTGTAGCTAATCCACCTATAGCAACAAGAACCATTACTACAAAACTATTAATTCAAGATCAGACTATTGTAGTTATTGGTGGAGTATTTACCCAAAGCTCCAAAGACTCACAATCTAAAACCCCAATTTTAGGTGACTTGCCAATTATTGGTAATTTGTTTAAAAAAGATGATACTACGGATGTGCGAAAAGAGCTTCTTGTCTTTCTTGCGCCTCGTATAATTTGATAGTTTGTCTTTATGCTATCTTTAGGAATACCCCCCGAATCAGCTGAGCAAATTGCTAGTTTACTGCACAGCAATGAAATGATTTCTGAGGAGGATCTTAAAAGTGCTATGGTTTCTAGTGAAGAAGGTGAAAAGTGCTTAATTGAAACGCTTATTGAGTATAGATTCACTGATGAAAAATCTATTGCAAATGCAATTTCTGGTAGTTATGATATAGAATTTCTACCGAACCTTGATACAGAAAATATTGATTTTACTTCGTCTGATATTCTGTCAAAAAAATATATTATTGAAAATAGAATCATCCCAATCAGTATTCATGGTCATACTTTAGATGTTGCAATATCAGAACCTTCAGCATTAAATCAAATGCAAAGTATTGCCTTATTGACGGATAAAAAAATTAATCCTTATCTAGTAACTATTAGCCAAATTTCTAATTTCTTAGCTACTTTTGATTCTATTGATCCATCTTCTGCAAAAGCACCAAGAACTCCAAAACTTAACTCGAAAACCAATAGTTCTTCAAAAGCAATTGAAAGAGAAAAGGCTGTAGATGCAAAATTAAAATCTGAAACAAGAATCGACCCTGCAATTGCTAAAAAAGCAAGGCTTGATAAATTAACTCAAGAGAAAGCTGCTACTGAAGCCTCTAAAGAGGACGATGATGCTGAACAATATTCTGCTGTAGTTGTTCAGTTTATTGATAAACATCTTAAAAAAGCAATCAAAGAAGGTGTCAGTGACATACACTTTGAAGTTTTTAAGCATACCGCTAGAATGCGTTTACGTCTTGATGGTGTTCTTAGGGAAGAGCCTGGGACCGAAAAAATATTATACGAAAATTATTCTAAAATTATTACGCGTATCAAGATTATGGCAAGACTTGATATTGCTGAGAGAAGGAAGGCGCAAGATGGGGCTATTACTCTCAAGGTTGGAGAAAAAGAAGTTGATTTTCGAGTATCTTGCATGCCAACAAGTTTTGGTGAAAGAGTTGTGATGCGTATTCTTGATACTGATGGTATAGATCTATCAATTGAAAAACTTGGTTTTCATGAAGATGATGAAAAGGCCTTTATTGATGCAATTAAATCGCCTCAAGGAATGGTTCTTGTTACTGGTCCAACTGGATCTGGTAAATCAACAACTCTTTATGCTGCACTTAATGAAATCAATAAAGAAGATATAAATATCTTAACAGCTGAAGACCCAGTTGAATTCACTCTTGATGGTGTTGGCCAGGTTCATGTTAAGCCAGACTATGGGATGACTTTTGCTTCGGCCCTGAGATCTTTTTTACGGCAAGATCCAGAAGTTGTTATGGTTGGTGAGATTCGTGATCAAGAGACGGTTGAAATTGCTATTAAAGCGGCTTTAACTGGACACCTAGTGCTCTCTACTCTTCATACTAACGATGCTGTAAGTACAATTACTCGAATCCTAAATATGGGCGTGCAACCCTACTTAATTACATCTGCCTTAACTCTTATTGTAGCGCAGCGATTAGCTAGAAAAAATTGTACTGATTGCCTTATTGAAGATGAAGGTATAAATGAGATTGAAATGGGAAAGGTTGGTTTCACTGCTGAAGAGTCTTCAAGACTTACATTACTTAAAGGAGAGGGATGTGACAAATGTAATGATACTGGTTATAAAGGTCGTAAAGGGGTATACGAGGTCTTAAGGATTACAGATAACTTGATTGAAGGCATACTACAAGAAAAAACTACACCCGAACTTAAAAAGATTGCATTAGAAAAAGATAACTTTATGAACATGCAAGAGCTTGGTAGAACTTTCCTTAAAGATGGTTCAATCTCTATTGAAGAATACAAAAGGATACTAATTCTCGACTAATTTTTCTAGGACTATATATGGCTGTAACTTATTCTTACAAAGGTATTTTAGGTAACAAATATACTGAAGGTAAAATTGTAGCTATAAATAAAGATGAGGCGGCATTCAAACTTAAAGAAGATAAGATAATAATTACCTCTCTAACTAAAGTATCTGGAAAGGAAGAATCCAAAAAAATTAAAAAAGAAGTAAAGGATGTAAAAGCAAAAAAAATCCCAAAAAAAATTCCTATCACTGAAGTTATTACTTTTACAAAAAAATTTGAAACTATGGTTAGAGCTGGGTTACCAATCCTTGAGGCTATTAAGATGATTGAGGAGCAGACTGAGCATAAGGGTTTCAGATTACTAGTCTCAGACATTCACCAATCAGTTGAATCTGGAAACACCTTGTCTGATTCATTTGAAAAATTTCCAGGTGCTTTTGATAATATCTATATTAATCTTTTAAGGGCTGGAGAATCTAGTGGTAAGGTACAGTTGTTCTTATCAAAATTAGTCATTAATATGGAGAAACAGGAGAAAATAAAAAGCAGTATTAAAGGTGCAATGACTTATCCTTCAATTCTTTTAGTTGTTGCTGGGGCAGTGGTTTCTTTGATGCTTATTTTTGTGGTTCCGGTGTTTGAAGAAATGTTTGAGGGAAAGGCTGGTGGCCTTCCTGCAGCCACGCAGTTTGTTGTTGACGTAAGTAATTTTCTGCGGAACCCCCTAAAAGGAGGTGTTCTTGCTATTTTATTAGTATCTTCGTTTATGTCTCTTTCGTTTTTAATAAGGAAAAGTCATAAAATTAAGAGGGGCTGGCATAAATTGGTACTTAAACTTCCTCTTTTTGGTGGGCTAATAATTAATTCTTCTTTATCTAAAATAGCCATGATTCAGGGTAATTTAAGAGCTGCTGGTGTTCCTGAAATGGAGGCTCTCGATATCGCAGCGAGTGCTAGCAATAATCTTATTATTAAAGAGGCAATGGTAAATGTTCGTAGGGGCGTATTCTCAGGTGAGCCGCTATCTAAATTATTTGAAAAAACCCCAGATATTTTTCCACCTTCATTCGTCGCACTTATTTCTGTTGGAGAGAGGACGGGAAATATGGAAGAAATGTATGGTTCAATTGCAAGCTATTATGAAAGTGAAATGGATGTAGTAATTGGAAGGTTAACAGTCATGCTGGAGCCAATAATGATGGTATTTATGGGTATTACTGTTGGTGGAATATTAGTTGCTATGTACACACCAATGTTCGCTATGGGCGATACATTCTAATCCTCCCAATTGATTTTAATTATATTAAACTCGTTTTAATATAATTCCATCTAATAATGAAATTAAGCTCTAGGGCGTCCAATAGACTATATCCTTTAAAAGAGTTGGTGGATTAGTTGTTGGACTGCAAGGAAGTGCAGTACATGTTTGAATATAAAATGGGTTCTTAGCAATATTATCTGCCCAATAGTGAGTTACCCCAGCCTCAGTTGGAGATGAACTTTTGCCAATTGGAAGTTTTTCTGAAGAGTTGTAGCAATTTGTATAATCTGACCCTACGAAGTGATCCCTCATATAGCCATCCCACTGACTAAAAGGCTTAGAACAGCTCCTTGTAACTGATTTCCCTTGGCTGTCATTTAAAACCATAGTTGATGAGGTAGAGCATTTTAGTAAAGCATGATTTGTATAGCTAACCATAGTTTTATGATTACTAGTGCTACAACCTAACTTGGCATTTGCCATATAGCCATTGTACATTGGAATTCCAACACCAGAAAGTATACCAATAATGGCAACAACTATTAAAAGCTCTATAAGCGTAAAAGCTTTTATTCTAAGGGCAGTTTGAGCCACTATTCAAGTCGTTGTTAGCAGTAAGGCAATATTTAGTAACGCCCGTATTGCTCTTTGGTGTTGCGTATGCTTGAAAGTCAGAATCGTGGTAGGAAACTGAGTATTCGTAATCACTATTTAGATCTAGAGTTGTCTTGAAAAAAAGATTTGTATTTATTTTGGCTGAAGTATTACATTTTGCAAGGCAATAACTATTATTATCAGAATAGTAATCAGCCTCCATCAAGGCAATGGCTCTTAAGTTGTTTTTAGCAGCAGACTCTTTGGTGCCCTTAATATAGTCGTTATACATCGGTATACCAACACCCGCTAAAATACCAATTATAGCAACGACAATTAATAGCTCTATTAAAGTAAAACCCGCAATAAAGCGGGTTTTAAGTTTTTTTTGTGTAACTTTAATTTTAAATTACTCCCGTGTCATCGCTACAGGACCTTTGATTGAGTTGTTACCATCTGCATCACCAACATTAGTTCTTAGAGTGTATGTTTTACCTGAAACACCTAAGAATGATTGGCCTATAGCCGGTGTACCAGTTCCTTCTTTCATTGAATCAACAGTAGAATCATATGGATTTTTATTAATTGATTTAAAGTAAGCAATAAACGCTGGCTTTAATTTGTCTTCTGTACAGTTCACATCCGCGTTATTTATTGATACTTTAGATGATCCTGAAGAGCATCTTGTTAGCGTAGCAGCAATAAAGCTCTTGTTGTTAGAGTGGTTAGTATTTGAGCTTTCAACCTTGGCACTTGCCATATAACCGTTATACATTGGTATACCAACACCAGCAAGAATACCGATAATTGCTACAACAATTAAAAGTTCAATAAGTGTAAAGGCTTTCTTTTTAGTATTTATTAAAATTGTTTTCATATTAGCTCCTTTTTTTTATAATTCTTTAAAATTATCAGTATACCTAATTATTTTTCGTGAGTGATTTAATTAATTAGACCGATAAGCAACAGGATTATTAATCTATAGGGCAAAATTAATATTCCCAAAGCTCATATTGATTCCATAAAATTTCAGCATCATCAACTCCGTTTTCATAGGATAAGTAAAGCCAATGTTTTGCCTCGACAAATGATTGTCCTACACCAGCTCCAATTAGATACATTAATCCAAGATTATATTGGGCCATTGGGTGCGCTTGTTCTGCTGCTTTTTTATACCAAAATACCGCATCTTTATCGTTAATTACAACTCCATATCCTTTAGCATACATCCCACCAAGATTATATTGAGCTTGTGAGACACCCTCTTTAGCAAGAGGCAACCACTCAGATAAAGCGACTTTATAGTTGCCTTTATTGTAAGCACTTAAGCCAGAAGAGTAATCAGCTGATACGGCACCTATTGGTCCAAAAGAAAATAGAAAAAGTAATAGAGTAATTGTTGCTTTCATAATGAATAAAAACTAAATTAATAAATAAACTAAAAAATCTAGAGGCTTTATGATGCCATGGATTCCGTAGCAATGATTTTTATTAGTGAGCCTTTTTTAATCAAGGTTTTTTACGTGCTCAACAGTTTTTTTATAAAGATATTCTAGATTATCTTTATGGGTCCGGTCAACAATTCTTTGGTCATTTTCGACATGATGAAGGATGTCATGGATTAAGCCATACACTGATTTCATATTTTTACGATCTTTGCTCTTGAGGTTATAGTCAGACACATCGAGCCATTTGTCATCTTTTGATGTAATTATCTTATCTATCTGCTTGATAACTTCACTAATGTCTGTATTTAATCCCATGCAATTATTTTACTGTTATAGTTAAATTTTTAGTTGGCTGTTTTAGAAAATACCTGTCAGTTAGAAAGTAGTATTGTTTTTAAACTTTAAGGTGTTTCTTTTGTTTTTCTTTTATCCAGCGCACTCGTTTACGCCATAATCTATAAGATCCTGGTTTAAGGTTGCTTTGCATGATGCGTTTGACCTCGGGCTCTTTGATGCCGAATTCTCTTTCAATATCTGAAAAGGTTGCTTCATCGCTCCAAGCCATTTCTATTAATGCATTTACATTCATATTTAAAAGATATTAGTTAGAGGTTTGGTCAGAGCTACCAAATTGAATTTGATAAATTTCAAATATAGTAATCGACATTGCAGCAATAATTGGCCCAATAAAGAGGCCAAGAATACCGAACTTTATTATTCCAGCGAGAGTCGAAAGAACAGTAATAAGGGTATGATTTAAGGCGCTTTTATGATTCATAGAGCTTGATAATTTCATAATAATAATTGGCCTAAGAAAATTATCAATTAGTGTGCCCGCTAAAATTGCTCCAAAAAAGATAATGATTAATGCATTAACTGATTCCCCTATTGCAAATAAATAGATCGACAACGGAAGCCAGATCAGAATTCCGCCAAGGATAGGGATAAAGCTTGCAAGAGCCATTGCAACCCCAAAAAATAAGGCTGGTAATCCAATAATCATCACCCCTATTGCAAATGCTACTCCTTGAGTTATTGAAATTAAAAAGACACTACCTACAAGAGTTAAAGACAGTCCAGAGAATTGATTAAGAAGCAAGTCATTAATTTTTTTATCTAGAGGAGATACTTTTTTAATTTTTTCAATGAATGATGGCCCATCAACATAAAAGTAATAAAGTGAGAAAATTGTGATAATCACGAAAAAGATAAACTGACTAGAAAGCGTTGTAATGCTTTTTAAAATTACGATTGAAAAGTCCTTAACAGCAATTGCAATTGCTTCAAGGTTGTTGCGAAGAGAGCTATCAAG
>ENA-ORXF01000641-ORXF01000641.1-marine-metagenome-genome-assembly--contig:-NODE-641-length-24305-cov-4.850462_pt1 | contig 24305 bp, 33 predicted proteins | sample MGYA00237864_ERZ511476 | MGnify/ENA primary metagenome ERZ511476 (study PRJEB26306, sample SAMN06343908) | marine metagenome | isolation source: coastal waters | place: Atlantic Ocean: West Antarctic...
GCGAGGTGAACCCGATAATATAGGACCTATCACCACGCGCGCACAATGGCTTATTGTCGCGGCCGCCACAATCGTCGCAACTAAAACGGTCGTTATACTCTGCAGGACATCGCACGACCTTAATACTATCGCTCGCAATTATACTAGGGCCCTCGTGCTGGCCGCCGTAGTTGTTTGAATTGCCCGCTTGCCAGTACTCTGGCGCAACGACGACACAAGCGGCGATACCCTCGCGCATTGATTCCGCTGCAGAATATAAAGACGGCGCGGAATAGTTAACGACCGTTTTAATAGGCGATAGTGGCAAGGCTTTATTAGACCAATCAACATAATCAAAATGGCAGTATGTAAAAGCCGCGCCCTTGTTTGGTACGGCCGCCAGTAGCGCATCAAAATAGATTTGATCGATCTCAACAGATCCGCCGCCCGATGGGTTGAGCTCGCACGTCTTGGGGCAAGTCCCGAATTGATCACCAGTTCCCGCCCTGTAGGTAGTGGCGATGCCTCGCGTTTTAGTCGCGGCGCTTATTTCTATTAGCTTAAGCATTACAAAGTCCCCCACGTTATGCCAGCGACAATAACCAATAAACAAACCGCTATTGTTAACGCTTCAATATAGGCGGGCACAAATTGCCGCTCGATATTATGCCGCTCGATTAAAGGCCGCTCGGGTTGATGTTTTTGCAATTCTCTCAATAATCTAGTGTCCATTTTCGTTACTCCAAATAGTTAGTTTAGGTTGGCAAGCCCGCCAACAAAGTTATATTACCTTGTATTGTTTATACATTGCAAATAATAGGCAATAAAAAGCCCGCACGGGGCGGGCTGTTTGGTTATGCTCAAGCTTTACTCTGGATTTAAAGAGACAACAAAAGCACGTTCTCTAACCATATCCTGAACAATGGTTTGGACTTCGGACTGTAAACTAGTAGTCATTAGATCCTCAATATCGCTGGCATGGTCTGAAATATCCCATGACCTAGAATCGAGCTCGGAATTAATAGCGTCTTCCAAGTCGTGCGACTCAACATAATCATGTTCATCAGCAATTAGATATTCGCTGGCTTGATTCTCTAAAGTGTTTTCAAGGTTCTCAATAGCGGTGACCAATTCATCGCGCAATTTGTCAATCTCAATTTTAATCAAATCACCCATGGCGGCTTTAATGCCATCGTTAATCATCGCTGTAATTATGACGCCTATTAACTGGCCGCTGGGTGACTCAGGTTCGGTCTCAGGTTTAGTCTCAGGTTTAGATACCTGATGCCATTCTAAACCAAACACTTGGGGATAATATTCGCCATTAGTGACAGGGTTACCGCTAGCCCTATCCTCTACCCAAAAGCCATGGACCTTGCCACTACTGCTGGGACGTTGAGGGCAGGTTCCGCCTTCTAATTGAAAGGATCGTTGATCCTCTTCGGGGTTTAAGTGACGGCGCGAACTTTCAACAATACGCCCTATTTCAACGGGTTGATTATCGCCATCGCGCAATTCCCAATGATCATTACCAGCTTGATGGTCTGTATTAATAAATTTCATAAGTTACTCCAAAATAGTTAGTTTGTGTCGGCAAGCCCGCCGACAAAGTCATCATACTATGTTTAGTGCATACAAGGCAAACAATATAGCAGTCCTAAAAAAGCCCGCACATGGCGGGCTAGTATAGTGGGGCTAGTGGCTAGTCGAATCGACCGACTATGGTTTGCCTAGTCTTAAGATCAAACAGGACAGTAATTGCACAGTCATAAACATAGCAGCAGAAATTCTCATAGATAAATTTCGCAAATGGGGGCATGGGCTCTTCCTCCGAATACTTGCTAACATAACAGCCATGCTCATCTATCGATCCGCCAAAGCCATCGTAAAAGCCACCGCTGCCATAAATGCTATTCATCGTATCTGCTATGTGGTCTAACTGCGTTGATTTAGTATTTTTAAAATCGATAGTATCGCTATCAAGTTCTAGCATCAAACAAGCGTCAGCAAAAAAGTCAGGGATCAACCCGCACGACTCGGCAAGGTAATCATTATTTAAAGTCTCGACATCGGGACTGTTAGCAGGGTTATAAATGAGATCTAAAACAAGATCAGAAGCCCGCACATTTTTTAACATTTCCATAAGTTACTCCAAATTAGTTTAGTAAAATAAATCATCTTGTTCCTGTTGAGCTATCTGCTCAGTCAAACCCTCTTCATGGGCCTCCACCAACTCGTTTAAACATGATTGGATAAAAGCCCACGTTTGGATCTTATTAGAAGACTCAGCCAATAACGCGGCTATCTGCACTAGCGTAGCGTCATCGAACGCCATATGGTCTTTATTTTTTAAAGCCAAAGTTAAATTAGTCATCATTGCTCTCCGCAGCCCCTTGGGCAGTCATATTCGCTAATATCAGATCCACAGCCTGAACAGATATACCACGGCTTAATATTTTCGCACCGCTCGCAGCGCAGTTCATCGCCATTTATGCCAGTGTTACCACAATCCATAACGACCTCTTTATACCCGTAACCTCGTGGGACATATTGGGTCACTTTAGTCGTGCATTTAGTAGGGCAGGTATTACACATTATGACCCCCAAATCTTGTCAGCAGGCTGACTCATTATAATGGCCTTGAGTTGCTTGACAGTTTTACCCGTCATTACAGCTAACTCGCTTAACATTAGGTTAGGGTTACGATTAAATAAATCTAAGATTTCTGCATTGCTCATAAGAGTTACTCCATAAGTTAGGCCAGCTTTTGCCCGCCGACTTAAGTAGTATAAACTGTATTGTAACTACAATGCAAACAGGCATTAAAAAGCCCACCGAAGTGGGCAAGGGGAATTCTATTTTCTTCTAGCTTTACGCGGCTTGACCCGCTTGGGTGAAGCCCTCGGCATGGGTTGCGTCATTATTTCATCAGCACCTTCCTTTCCATATAAAAGACGCATAAGCCATTCCAATAAAAACATATTTAACTCTCCAAAGTTTCTACGTTAAGTTCAGTTTCGAGCCAGACTTTGGCCCCACAAGATAAGGGTTTGTTTGGACTGTAAACAAGCCGAGCGATAATGATGCCATTGTCATCTTTCAATACCGCTTCATTACATTTTCTATTCTGGCGATAATCTTTGACAGTTAGGACAGGTAAATCCGCGCCTTTTATATTGGCTCGAATGTTATGTTGATTGACATGCAGGACAGTTTTCACGATTGCACCTCAAGTGGGTTAGACACTCGAACCAAATGATCAGCAGCGGTTTCAGAATCAATATAAGCTAACAGGCGGTGCTTCGGTATCCACTGGAGTATTTTTTCAATGCCTTTCAAATCCCGTTTAATCACGTCAGTAAATAGGCGGCTTAATGCCCTATCGATTACCTCTTGATTGCGACGATTATAATAAATACTGTTGATCTCATCACAACGCTGCACGATTACTGGATGCCAAAGTTCTCTGTCGATAAGTTCATTAACCTGATAGTTCTCGTTGGCCCATTCGATAAACTCAAGCTCTTCAATACTGTTTAATTCACGATGTAACATAAGTGCTCCAAATTAGTTAGGTCAGCTTTTGCCCGCTGACTCGAAAAGCATACCAAGTGGTATGCGATATTGTCAAGCCTGGACTTTAGTCTTAACCCTCATCTTCATCACCAAAATGCTGCTGCCATTGCTCGGTCGTTAAGCTATCTTCCCATGCTTGCCTGCGATCGTTTTCTAATTTAGATTTAGCTGCCATTCGAGCATCATCGATGGCGCATTGCGGTGATGCTAAATACGCTTTGCTTTTGGCCTCCAATTCCGCTTCGTATTCAAGAAACAACTCATCCATCGGTTGGGTTTTATCAATCATAATGATCTCCAAATTAGTTAAGTCAGCTTTGCCCGCTGACCTATACAACTTTATACTATTGTATGGGAGATATCAAACTTAATATCGCCTCCCAATCAAAGTCACCCTCGGCATAATAAATAGGCTCAACACTTAAACCTTCCATTTTTAGATCCATAGCAGAACTACCATGGTAAAGGTAAATCTTTTGAGGCTGAGTTTTAGTCGCAGCCTTCCTGACCAGCACCCAAACGCTGGCGTAACCATAGTTACTGAGCCAAGCCACCTGATGTGGTCGAAGGTCTACCGCATTGCCTTTGGTGGCTTTTAACTCGATGAAATGGAATTGACCCTTTTCATCACACGCTAAAACATCTGGGACGCCGGGCATCGCCCACGTCTCAATCCGAGTCGTTTTCCAATTCCGCTGACTCTTCGCCAGTGCTAATTTCATCACTTTCCACAAGTCGCTTTCTAGCTTTGTTGCGATTTTGGGTATTGTTCGATCCTTCGGCAGTAACATCGATAGTGATTGGCGCATAAGATTCCTTTATTTCTTTTAAGGCTTTCATAACCTCATCTTTGTTCATACTGTCAATGGTTCCAGTTCTAATCTCAGATTTGCTGACATAGATGTCGCCTTGGGCTTGACCTCTACGATACTCGGCTTGGACTGCTGCCGAATACGCACCATTGTTCAAAGCTAAATCTCGAATGGATTGCAGATCCCGAAGATGACGCTGGTAGGTGACGCCAAACTTTTCATCCAGTTCCTGTCGATAGGCCTTAATAGCGTAAACGACATGAGGACTGATGTGGTGGTTGGTCAGTTCATAAGCGCGAGTATGAGCAGAACTGGCAGGGTAGCCAGCATTGATAGCAGCCTCCCGCATAGTGATCTGTCCATCTTTAGAAACCAGTTCTTTGACAAACAGTTCTTGTTTACGAGTTAAAGGTTGATCTTTGGTGGACTTGGGCCGACCCCGTGTCTTTTTGACGACTTCGGGGACAAACTTCGAGGTTTCTTTGGAAGACATTGCTATTCCTAGTTAGTTAGAGTGACTTACACCCTATTTTGTCCTAAAACAGCCCTTCTGTATATGCAGACTCAGAAATATTTTTTAAAGAAAAAAAATCTCAGACCCCCTTAACGCACTTTTGCATTTAAGGTTACATAAACTTATTGTACGTTACATATATATTTGATACTTGTGTTACCTCTGTAGACCCTATATACACTAGGATGTATTAGCAAAGTTACATGGTTACACTGGTTACGGACATGTAAAGAGTAAAAATTAATTTTTATTTTCAGATCCTATATACAGTATACGCGTTTAATATGTTCCGCGAGCCGCGTTGCGATATACTCGAACCTTGGCTCACTGACCACAGCTATCCCCTCGAGAGTCCTAGCCTCGTGCCGTGGTTGGTGAGCCACCTACTTACACCCAAAAATAAACGTAAACGATCAGACATACCAGCCCCATGGCGATTGCTGCCATGTTCCAATTAATGTCGTGACGAACGGGTGGCGCGATGCGTTGTTCGGCGTCCGCAATGATTGATTCGCTATCAACGTAAGCCCCGATTGCAATGCGATTTTTTGTCCATTTTTTTTCGTTCCCTTCAAGTAACCACTTCATCACCTGTTTTCTGTCCCACCGATGTATGGTTCGAGGGCCGCGCACTTTGATGGCTGGCACTTTTTTCGCGGCGGGAAACTTATTATCCTTTATCCGCCGATAAATGGTGGGTGCCGAGCAGTTGACGATGGCGCAGACTTCGTCGATTGAGATAAGATTTTTATTCATGATTTGTTAGCCTTATTTAGCGTTTCAGTCACATATTGTGCCAATTTTTGCCCTTTTGCCGACTTGACCCATCGAGCTTTGTCCGCAGAGGTGCAGCGTAGGGTGAGTAACGCTGACTTGGTAACATCTTTGACGGCATTTTTATTGCCGATATTTCCGTGAGGAAGTTCCATGTTTTTTTTCCTTAGAAGTTGTAATCGTAAAATTTATGAGGCGCATCCGATAATTCGTATCGTCGTCCGTATTTGTCGCACCACGTTTGTTTGGCCTTACTGAAGCGGATGCGGAATACAGTGGCGTCGTCTAATGACGTGATGATCCATTTTTGGGCGTAGTTATTAATGCAATGGGCCGAAAACCCACCTGCTTGGAAGTTCATCTTGACGGACTCATCCTTTTCCGAATGCATGGCTTTAACTTCGAGGGTGATCTTCGAGACTTCCTTTACTATCTCGTGCGGTTCACAGTCGGTCCATCCTAATTGGTTGGCGTATTTTTCAATCATTTGCACACCTTCTCATATTGTTGGTATTGGTTAAGGGCTTCCATCAAAGCGACAACGACTTGGCCTTGTTTAGCGTGTTTAAGCATCAATTCTTTTTCATGCTCTAAATCGCCGAAAAAGTTCTGCTCGACTAAACTGTGGTATAGCCAGTAATCATCTTTGGTGGTTTTGACCATCTCTTCGAGGGTTTCAATTTCTTTTTTAAACGACATCTTTGCCCCCTATAGATCGGTTAACGAATCGATGTAATGCCTTAAGATGGCATCGTCATCATACGTATTGACGAACGAGTGCATCAAAAGATCGATGGCGTGGCTTTTGACATCGTCGTTGCCTGTAATGAGCATCGAGAACACATCGGCCTTATCGTCGTCAGACACATTTTCTAACAGTTCAAAAGTAGACACTTCGCATCGGTTAATAAAAACCGAGCCCGTGGTTTGCAGTTCCCAAAACAGATCGGATCGGGTGTCGATGATTTCCGACTCGTATTCGTAAACATCGTTTGCGGGATTGTTTGCTGTAATCATGCAATTTCTCCTAGATTCCAAGTTCCGCTTGGTCGGCGAGCCGTGTACTCCGACTCATTTGTATTTTGACACAATACATTAATCAGAGCAAGTTGTTTCGTAATCACAACAAAAAGAGGCTAGAAGCCCCTTGAACAGTGGTTATGCGATAAACTAAGATTTTTTAATGGATGGAGGTTTCTTCGGGGCAGGGTATGAGGTCTTGTGTTTCGGTTTGGTAGGCGGCGTTACTTAAGCAACTGGATAGGAGTGCCATGGCCGAGGCACTATCGGGAGAAACATCGATGAGGTAGGTGAGGATCTGAGTTAGCGAACCGCCGATGGCGGCTCCCGGATTCAGTCCGTCTCTGTGAAATTGCTCCAACATATCTACAGTCGTATGCGCTGCCGAGAAGAAATCGTCCTCGGCTTGTTCTTGTGCATCCTCTTTATAAAATTCGTTGCTATGCTTTTTCAACATCGTCTCGCCTCCATCTTTTCTCTTCAGGCTTTAGCGTATCATTTTTTAAAAGGGGATGTCATCTTTACCGAACTCACCTGCATCTGAGGGTCCAAGGCCCGTGCCTCGTGCTGGTGGAGTCGCTGGACTATAAGGTGCAGCAGCGGGTGCAGGGTTGTTACGCGGGGTAGGTTCCCATGTGTCGACTTCGGCATACCACTTGCCGCCTTTGCTTTCGCAGACTTGGACGTTGATCCATTCTTTATTTTCGGCACTAAGCCAAGCGATGAGCGACTCTCGTTTGATGCTGATGTTGCATTTGACCCAATCGGGTGCTTGGTCGCGTGGTTTCTTGGCCATAAGGCCATCTACAAATACTTTTTCCATTATTTTTCTCCAGATGAAAAGATCCCCCCCTCGAGGGCATTCGATTTGGTATAGGGGGGAAGGGTTTTTACTAACTACGGAGAACATTTTAAAACGTTCAGTTTCATTATACACACGAGTATGGGATAAGCAATACTTAATCCCATACATTGATGCCTAAAACACACTTTCAAAGTGGTTTTAGAGAGGGAGCCACGTCTACAATCGTCAACAAGCACGACTTGCACTCTCGAATGGTAGATTTTTCCGTGTGCTCTAACATTTTAAGCGGTTTTCTACAGTTTGGGCAAGTGTTGTTACTTAGCCTTTTCTGTATTTCCCCTTGTTCTTGGTCTAGGCTTGGTGTGGTCATTGTTTTTTACCTGCGCGTCTTTGTACCAATCAAACACTAGGCGTAATTGCCCTCCGATGGTACGGCCTTCCGCTTTTGAAAGCTCTTTAATCTCTTCGTACACCTCTCGAGGTACTAAGATGCTTTTCCAACGTGATGTATCCATTATTTACTCTCCAATTGTCTAAGATATTATAGGAACATATGCAAGAAAGCAAGAAAAAACCCGCAGATCCGAAGAGTGCGGGCTTGTTTTTATTACTTAAAGGATATTAACTTTGTGCAGGTAAGAAGAGGGTGATTGAATCAAACTCGGACCACTCGATCGACGCTTTTTTGTGAGTGGTTTTAGAGTAGTCAATTTCGTCATAACCGTTTTCGTTCTTCACTACCCTGCCGTTCTTATGCTTCTTCTTAACTAGTATCCTCTCTTGGTAATCAATGACAGGCCATGTATGAAGTCCTTCGACTAAATCACAATCTACACCGTATTCTGTTTTGAAGTAAAGCTCTAAAGCTCTTAGTACTTCCCACTGGTCAATTTTGATTCTCATAGTGTTCTCCGTGTTAGTTGAGAACACTTTATCGCATATTATCGCATACGTGTCAAACTTATTTAGCTTCGCCCCATGAAGGACCCATTTCTATGTCACAAACATTAGGCACTTCTAGCAGCACAGCATTCTCCATAACCTTGGCTATCTCTTGTGCTTCTTCTAAGTTAGTAACTGACATGGCGAGCTCATCGTGGATCTGCAACAAGGGTAGCTTACCTAGCTTATATAACTGCACCATGGCCTTCTTAGTCATGTCCGCCGCAGAGGCCTGTATAAGCCTGTTTAAGGCCTTGTAAGTAAAGGCCCGCTTAAGTCTAGTGGTCGGACCGTAAGCAGCCACCGCCTCCTTAAATGGCAGCGCCTTGTTCATTGCAAACGTGTCGGGCTCCCACGAATCGAAACGACACTTACGACCTTCAAGTGAGCGCAGCGCACCCCCTGACGTTTTGTCATTGAGTCGGTTCATTACACCGCTCATCAAACCTTTAACGAAAGGGACTCGAGCATGGTACTGCTTCACCAAAACCTTGGCTTCGTCCACATCGATGTCCAACTCTTCTGACATCTTGTTCACACCCATACCGTAGATCAAACCGAGGTTAATCGTCTTGGCTTGCTTTCTGGGGATGCTGGCCATCTCGGCAACTAAACTATGGAAGTCAGTCTCGGGCTTTTCATTGTAAGCCTGCACAAATTCGGACGCGCCCTCCAATGGTATCCCTCGCGTTTTGCCGTATACATGCGCATAATGGACCAAGATGCGCGGTTCTTGTTGCGAGAAGTCAATGGCCGCCCACTGCTCGTTCTCTTCGGGGAGAAACAACGAGCGTATCATGGGCCCGAAGATTGGATCGCGGGCCGGAATTTGTTGCAAATTAGGGTTACGCATTGATATGCGCCCTGAAACTGTACCACCATCATCAGACCGGAGTTGATTTATATGGGAATGTATTCTGCCATCAGCGTGACAGTGCTTCATGATGGAGTTGATGAATGTGCCGGATGTCTTGTTCAGATTCCGAGCCTCAACGATGAGCTTCGCGACGGGGTGACTATGCTCTTGGAGGAACAGTTTAGTGAAACTCGGTGCGCCTTTTTGAGTCTTTGGATAATCGATACCCAAATTGTCGAAGGACTTAGCAAGCGACTGCGCAGCCCAGATTTCCACGCCAGTGCCAGCGACGCGCTTAAGCTCCTTCATGACCTCCCGCTCCCGTTTGAGCAGGCTATCCCTAGTGCGCTCAACGCGATTGACGTCGACTCGGACACCGCGCATGGTCATGTCTACGAGACATGGCAGCAGATCCAACTCGAGGTTAGCGACGCCCCACAAGTCCTCTTGTGTCAGCTTAACGGAAAAGTAGTTCCAGAGCTCAAGGGTCAACTCCGCATCTGCTTCAGCATATGGTCCGACATACATAGCGGGCATCTTCCACATTTCAGCTTTGGGATCGACACCGAACTCTTGGGCGGCAGCGTTTAGACCTTTCTCCGACTTGGTCTTGTTCAGCAGATCGTAGGCCAGCGCATTCAAACTGTAACTGAAACGGTTCTCGTCAAGCAGTGATGCGATGATCATGGTATCGATGATGCGTCCGTTGACCGTGAAGCCCATCTGTTTGATCCAGCCCAAGTCGTACTGCGCATTGTGCATGATCTTATCGGCGGGGCACTCGAATACTTTCTTGAGCCAACGGTTGACGATTTTTTCGTCTAGGTTACCGCCGCCGAAATGTCGTATAGGAATATAAGTGGACCAGCCATCAACAGCAATGGCGTATCCTACGACTTCGCCGTCACCTGTTGGCCAGCCGGGCCCATTCCTTTTTAGGTTGGGGTCTCGAGTCTCAACATCAATTGCAATCTTTGATGCACCCGTGATGTCGGGCAGTTCCAAAGGTGGAACCCACTCGTTCTTACTAGCGAACATGGCCATTTGTAAACTCATAATCTTTCCTTAATCATTAGTGTTTTCGTTCATCCAGTTGCGCTGATACGCGCTATACTCTTCTGCAGTCATTTTATCCCCATCAACCTTTAAACCTTTGGCAGGCTTAACGTCTTTACTGGGTGCAAACATCGGATCAGACTCCATTTCTTTAGTCATCTGTTTTTTCCAGTCCGACCAACTCATTTTTCTCATGTTCATAAATCATAACTCCGTGTTGCGTCTTCAGAATCGACGATAAATAGGTTTTGTTTGGTGCGCGTTACTCCGACATAAAACACGCGATGCATGTCGTCAGGGTTATTGCGCATTTCATTATCTGCTGCTGGACTAAGGTCCGTGAACAATACGACGTTATCCGCCTCACCGCCTTTTGATCCGTGGATCGTGGACGCTGTAATGCGAGGAATGCCGTTAAACTTTCCGCCACGTCGTAAGAGTGCCGTGATGTACGCCCTATCCATGTCGGGTAGTTTGTCCATCGCCTCGGACCAAATCATGCTGTCGTCGGCTTTTAATCCGTAAGTCTCCACCAACATAGGCAGTGTGACAAGCTCGTCGTCAGCAAGCCCTGTGAGCTTCTTATAACCTCTTGTGACTCGCTCCCCTGTGGACATCAGGCTGTAAATCCTTCGAGCGGATTCGCCTGAGACGGCTTTGCCCTTGCGCAGTTGTTCCCAACTGTTGACGGCGTCGGATAGCTTCTCGCTGATGCTCCGATGGCCGCGATAGTTGAAGAGGTAACCACTAGACTTTAGTTCAAGTGCAACGGGCTGAAGGTGATAGCCAGCCTGTGACAAGATGAGCCATGACCCTTCGGACATATCGAGGGCAGCGATGGTGCTGATGCGTGTGATCTTGCCTGCTTCTTCTTTGGGCTCGTACCTTTTTGGGAATCGACGTGTAATGCGTCGCACGACATTCTCTGCGAGGTGGTGAACGGATTGGGGGATTCGATAGGATTGTGAGAGGATCTCTGATCCGCCGGGCAGGTTAATAAACTGATCAACATCCGCCCCCGCCCATCGATAGATAGCTTGGTCATCGTCTCCAGCACAATACATACGTGTCGACTTAGCATCAATCGCGTGAGCAATCTCCCACTGCAGCGGACTCAAGTCTTGCGCCTCATCTAAGAAGCATAGATCAAATTTGGGGCAGTAGTACTCAGCACCTTTAGCAAACTCTTCCAACATGTCCGTAAAGTCGTACAGGTTCATCGTGTCTTTGTACTTCCTTAAACACTTTTCAACGTAGTTTACCGTGTTCCAATCTTGCTCGATGTTGCTGATGTTGTACTGCTCGCGTAGCGATACTTTTCTAAGCCTAGCCAAGTTGATCAGTCCAAGGACAGGATCGTTGCTTGCCACCATTGAGGGGATGTCGTCATCAAAGTTAGAGGCTTTGTTGCCGCCGAGCTTAACCCCGATGGATCGACTCAGTTCTCTGAAGTGAGACTCCTGCATCACCTGCTCTGATCTTATGTCGGTCATGGTCAGTGCAAGTGAATGTAGTGTACGGAAATGGATCAGATCCGTTTTAGGGTTTAGGTTAAAGCGTATGGCGGCTCTGTCTCGAGCTTCGTTAGCGGCTTTACGTGTGAAGGCTAGGAAGGCGATTGAGTGTGGGTGAGTGCCCTTCTCTAACGCATCGTCTACCATGTTGAGCAGGGTGGTTGTTTTACCAGTGCCGGGAGGTCCAAATATTCTAAACATCTTTAGACTTCTCCTTCCTGTAAATTTGCTGAACTCGCTGCTTCGAGATGCCAAACCATTTAGCCACAGCAGTCATAGTCATAAACCGCTCGTCAATCATCATGACGATCTCTGCGTTACGACGCCTGCCGTATTCTGGTCCTGTTATATCTTCTACCATTAGAAAGGTGCCTTATAGTCGTTACCAAACTTCGGTGTTTCTATATCAATGTCCGACGTGTCGAACGAGGGGATCTGCCATACACGTACAGCACGGCCTTTGATCTTCAATACAACACTTGAACCGTTAATGTCACGTAAGCGTTGAGCGATGCGATGAGACTTGTACTCGAAGAATTTATTCTTCTTGAGAAAGTTCTCAAAGTCTTTCAGTCTAAAGTAAGTGATGCCCTGCTCTTCATCTGTCCATGGACGGCGTAAGAGTATCTCTTCTTTGTCCTGCGCAACCTGTAGGTGACGACAGAACTCTTCGAGGTAATCATAGAACTGACCGCTGGTGCTGGCATCAACTGCAACTTCAATGATGGCACTCTCGTTATCCTTCATCTCATTCAACAGTGTGCTGATGCGGCTTTCCCACTGCTGCTTCGCAACAGAGCGTGGCATCAAGTTTAGCTGCTCCATGCAGGCCTTTTGGAAAGTCATCTGGTTCATCAACGCTTCGGTGTCCATCTCCAATGGTTCGCCATTCACATCCATAAACCATACAGGCGGCGTAGAGTTATACTTACGCAGGTTAGCCACACTGGCCCCTGACACGGCAGCACCTATCCCAAACTTACGAGTACGGCATAAGTCTTTGTTACAGTGCGAGTTGATAGGTGAGTCGCCACACTTGTACGCATATTCTTTGCGCTCAAGCTGCTTGGCCACAATGTTCACTTCGTTAAGTGGCAGTGGTGGAGAGAGGTACTCCATGTTGTACTTTAGGATCTCAGCCTGCCAACTATCGGGGAAGGCCTTACGCAGGTAGACACCAATATTGAACAAACCGTTGTTACGACCACCTTCGCTAATACCTTCTTTACAGATAATCTGTAGGCACGGTGGACCGTTCTGGAGAAACTTTGTTTCGCTAGCGCCAATCACTTGTAGCTTCATCGCTTCTTCAGGGTTCTGAACAAACTGGGTGTACAACTCTACAAACTCGTCTAATGTTGCCGATGTGCCATCGTCTAGGAATGCGTAGCGCAGACCTTCTTCATGGTTGTAGTAAGGTAGGTTAAGGAAGTTACCTACATCACCTCGATCCAAATGCAGTTTGATCTGCTTTGGGAATATCTCGCTCTCGCCATAACCTAATGCTGCGGCCATGGCCTTTAAAGCTTTCTGCATATCTTTAGCTTCGATCCACTCTGAGGTGAATAGGAAGCAGTGTGCCCCGCCTGATTTAGATCGGCATATAACAAGGGGTAATTTCAAACGGCGGACCTTGTCCACCAGTAACTTGTGGTCTAAAGGGTATTGATCGATATCGATACAGCCCCATTTACAGCAGTTGTCTTCGTTAATAGGTATGATGCCTAGACCATTGCCTGTTCCTAACAAATGGTTTTCCCAAAGCTGCTTGGTCTGTGGTTCGCGAAGAACGCCAGCCTTTCCTTGAGCTTTGCCGCTTGCACCGATCTTTTCAATCTTGAAATAACCATGCGCTTCTTTTAAACCATCAAAGATGGTCATAAACTTTTCTAATGACATTGCTTGCCCCCAATACGGAAAAAGGGCAGGGCTTCATGCCCTACCCATAGTGCTGACCTAGCTTAAAACGGCTCTGCTTTACCGCTTAAACCATCGTCATCCGTATGTTTAACAACAACGTCACCTGTGGTGATGCTGTCAGCAAAAGCTTTGGCGCGAACGTATAGTCCTGCTTCAGCAATGGGGCCCTCACATGACATCTCCCAACCGTGCCATGACCCTTTAGAGTTTTCCTCTTGTGTGGTCTTGAGGTGATAGATGTGTGAGAAACGAGGTGGGGTGAATGGACCATTTGCACCTTGCATGGACCGTGATGCCATGATGCTGTTCCACTTACGCGACTTCTTTAGCTGCGTAGATTTCATAGCGATCAAAGCGGTTTCAAAAGCACCGTCGTCACCGAGTAGGATAACGAAATGCTGATGCGTTTCTTCAATGTATTCACCGCTACCGTCTGCGACATAATCTTTGTTGTCTTCAGTGGAGCGTTGAGTTTCAGGACGCACTTCGCCCGGCTCATAAATAGCAGTCGGCGCACCGTTGCCAGAACCACGAGGGGCCCATTGAATAAAGCGACGTTGGTAAGCGCAAGGGATGACGCTAATACCGTCTTTACCTTTGTATACCATTCCCGTCACGGTGTTGTAGATATCACCCTTACGAGCAACTTCGTTTTCATCTAAGATCGGATCATTACCCGACAACACTTTGAGAAAGGGTAATGCTAAATCATCCTGTCCCATGTTCTCCATGCCCTGACCTGCATCGGCCTCGAACATAGCTGGATCAAATGCTGCTAACTCAGTGGACTTCTTTGCTGCGACTTCTTTAGTTTGTGACATATTACTTTCCTTTCTTAATAACTGCGCGTTGACCTACCCAAGCCCCAAATAATTCCATGGGGAACTCCTCACCTGCTTCACATCGTTCTTTCACAAAAGCGCGTAGCGTCTGTGGGTGAACTTCAGTTTTTTGTTGAGGGATGAAACCCTTGCTCTCTGCAAACGCAGAAAAAGCACTGGCTTGATCATCCTCACCACGACCAAATTGGCACAAGACAGTATTCTTAATAATGTCATCATGATGGTGGTCGCGTAACCACTCGAAAGCGGACGGACGGTTTTGTACTAATATGGATGCACCATACGTTTGTTTGACCTCAACGGTCGAACCGTCTTCAAGAGTAAAAGAAGCAATACCTATCTCTGCAAGCATTGCAGGCATCTCTTCATCGGTGAGCTTCTGAAGGTCTTTCTTAGACTCCTTGAGCGATTTCTCAAGTGCCTCGATAGAACCTTCTTTATCTCGGATTTGGCGGGCCAAGCCTGCTACTGAAGTCAGGCCAGTTTGATCTAAGCGTTCAACAGAGGTGGCTTTCGTTGCTTCAAAGTCGGCCTCCATCAGTTTTGCTAAGTCTTCCATACTACTTTCTCCTTCGTGATTAAAGGCTCCTTTCGGGCCTTGACAAATGCAGATAATATCTTATATCCTAGACGACTTACATGTCAAGCAGTTATTAAAAAAAGAGGACAATTATGCAGAACTATCAATATGAGACTACGCCGTATGACCATCAGCGCGTTGCACTAGAGGACTCGTGGTCCGCGGAGTACTACGCTCTGTTTATGGAGATGGGCACGGGTAAAACCAAGGTGGCTATTGATACGATGGCTATTCTCTACGAAGCAGAGAAGCTTAAAGCGGTCTTGATTATAGCGCCCAAAGGGGTGTACGACAACTGGGTAAAAGGTGAGATACCGATACACCTGCCAAAGCGCATAACGCGTCAAGTATGTCGCTGGATACCCTCAAAGACCAAGAAGTTTGAAGAAGAACTAATGGACTTTATTGTCAAAAAAGACCCTATTCTAAAGATATTTGTGATGAACGTTGAAGCTTTTTCCACCCCGCGTGGCACTGAAGCAGCCACGGCGTTTTTGTATCAGAACCCTGCCAATATGGTCGTGGTTGACGAGTCCACTACAATAAAGAACAGGAAGGCTGCGCGGACCAAGAACATCATGTCGCTGCAGAAGCGGTCTAAGTATCGCCGAATATTAACAGGTTCACCTATTACAAAAAGCCCGATGGACCTCTTTAGCCAGTGTGGTTTTCTTGCAGAGAAGTCGCTTGGCTTTAATAGCTACTACGCCTTTCAGGGACGGTATGCGAACATCCAGCAACGGACCATGGGCCATCGAAGCTTCCAACAGGTGATGGGTTACCAACGTCTGGACGAGCTGTCTGATAAGTTAGATGTCTTTAGTAACAGGGTGTTAAAGGTGGACTGCCTAGACTTGCCGCCTAAGGTGTATATCCGTCGGGATGTCGAGCTGACGCCTGAGCAAGAAAAGTTATACCGCCAAATGAAGAAGTTAGCCCTTGCTAAATTAGAGAGTGGTGAACTTGCCACGACCGCCAGTGTATTGACCCAGATTATGCGTCTTCAGCAAATATGCTGCGGCCATTTGATGCCTGATGATGGCCCGATGGAGCTGATCAAGAATAACCGCTTGCCCGAGCTTATGGACATTGTTGAAGAACTTCCGGGTAAGGCCATTATATGGGCCACGTACACTCATGACATCTTGCGGATATCAGAAGCTCTCAGCGAACGCTTTGGTCCTGATTCGGTGGCCACGTACTACGGTGATACCGCCCAAGACGAAAGGCAGGAGATTGTTAACGATTTCCAAGATACCGAAAACCCACTACGGTTCTTTGTGGGACAGCCTCGAACAGGGGGTTACGGCATCACACTGACGGCAGCGACGACGGTCATCTATTACAGCAACAGCTATGACTTGGAGATCCGCTTACAGTCCGAGGACCGTGCGCATCGAATTGGTCAGACTAATAAGGTGACTTACATTGATTTGGTCTCGCCTAATACGATTGATGAGAAGATTTTGCAGGCTTTACGCAGTAAGATAGACATTGCAGGACAAGTACTCAAGGAAGACACCAAGAGTTGGTTACGTTAATTATAAGGAAGTAATGATGAGTTTGATATTTAAGCCTCGGATTGCATACCATTTTGGAAGTGCAAAGGTTTTGGCAGCTAAGGCTAAATCCCGAAATTCTCACCAAGAGCAGTACACATGGGAAGAAAAAGAGATTCAATTCTTAATTGAATTACGCGCTTTAAAAGTGTCTTTTTCGCAGTGTGATAAGATGTTAAAAAGGAAGAAGGGTAGTTGTTCTAACTGCATTCAGTTTCGTAATCTTTACGAAAAAATAAACAGTAAACGTCAGGCCCTTATACAAGGAGTGTTAAAAGATGATTAGTTAAGTCCATTTTACTTTATTTGACCACCAAGCCGCAGACATTTTACCTTTTTTAATGTTTGCAGCATGGCGGGCTTTGAAGGAGTCAGACCGCTTTGTTTTATCTTTATCTCCAGTGACGCCCTGTTGCCCAAACCGAATTGTCTTAATTTCGCCGTTTTCTTTGGCAACAACCACATGACTTTTAGTTCTATGATTAGGTGTTCGCTTGGGCTTGTTAAAACCAGAAACACCTGCTCTAGCTAATCGAGGGTCTTTTTTAGCGGGCATTGTAGCTCCTTATTTATTGTTGCATGAGCATCATTTGGGCGGCTTCAGCAGGCATATTTTGCATATTTTCGTGCAATTTATTGTCGTACTCCCTTAACTCTTCGTGCGTTGAGGCGGTAGGCCATTGTATGCCTGTCGCTATTGATCTTTGAGTAGCGGCCTCGTCAGATAGAATCTGACCGTCCCAAACTGTGGGTATTAAAGTCGGAATTCCGTCTACGTCTACTTGTGACGTGTACACTGTTGAAACAGTTCCGTTTTCGTTCTGAACGGCTTTGCCTTGCGCTAAGTTTTTGTAATGATGCTCAAGTATGGGGTCCATAGGGGCGGCTCGATTCATATCTTCAAATAGCCGACCGACACCTTGTGACTCTACTTCGCCACCCTCGGCAAACGAAGATAAACCCGACTTGCCCGCAAAGCTAAACATGGGGCTATAATCAGCCATATAACTAGTATACGACTCAGGTGCAACTTCTTCAACAGGCGGTATAAAGGGATTGTTATCCCCTTGGTTGGCGCTACCAATTATTAAATTATTTGGATTAACGTCTTTTGTTAATTGCCTTCTCATTTCTATAGGCAAACTGTTAAATTGAGCCTCAGACATGTTTGAGTCTTTTATAAATGGACGCATAGCATTCAATTGCGCTTCGTTGGCCGTATTACTTATTCCATCGTTAATAAAAGCATGGGGAAGTTGGTTATCCATCTGAGGTTTACGCGCTAATTGCACTTTTTCTTTTTCAGACATTGTCGGCCAATTAGGGTTTGATGCTTCTTGCCTTATATATTCTTGCTTGGCGACATCATTCATGCCATATACAGTTTGCTGTGCAAAGTCCCCTAGCGGATCGAACTCACTATACGCCTTTAAAAAACCACCTACGGGATTGTCTTCACCCACCATATCTGCAGCACCACTTAACAAACCACTGCCCGTAAGGTTACCCATTAGACCTCTAAACATGGTGTCAGGTGCATTTGCAGGGTAATAACTAGTACCGCTACGACCTTCCGTGAACTGAGTTGGTGCATTAGCGTAAGTGTTTCCAACCACGTTAGGGTTACCTGCGACAACAGGCCCTTCCATCATCGCTTTATATGCCGCTATACCTTGTTGGTTTTGTTGTTGCTGCTGTGCGGCTTTCTGTTGTGCTAACGCTTGTGCTTGAGCTTGTTTTTCAGCGGCGGCTATTTGTTCTTGCATCTTTCGATTAGCTGCGGCTTGTTGTACGGCTTGTTGTTGTGCTAACGCTTGTGCTTCTGCTGCCTTTATTTGGGACTGTCCGTCCTGATTTCTTCTTTGAGTCTCCACAGCGGCTGCGTTCCTAGCGGCTGCTGCTTTAGCTGCTGCCAAGTTAGCTGAGGATCTGGCCCTATTAGCTGCTCTACCGTTACCACCATTGTTATTATTATTACCACGGCTACTGCCTGAGCCAATGGCTCTTCCAGTAGTACCTGATCTAACCGCTCTTCCACTGCTGTCTACTAAAGCCATTACGCCATTCCTCCTAAACTACCTATTCCAGACATTAAATCACGATCTTCAGGGAAAAGCGCGGCGAATCGTTCGCGGTCCACGGGGCCCGATGCGGCTACTTGTGGTGCGGGCTGCAAAGGTTGTGGAGCTACGGGCCGCGGAGCCTGCTGTATCTGCTGTGAAGGCAGTTGCATCCGCTCTACGGGTGGTAATCGTACAGGAACAGGGACCGCGCTCTGCGGATCTGCCGTAGGCATAGATAAAGGCTTTCCAAAAGACTTTACGTTACTGTAGTCGGGCTCTTCATTAGGAGCAAGTACGCTTCTATCGCTATTAATATCGCGGTTTATTTTGGGCACTTGACGTGCTCCAACGTTACCCATCAATTCAGCCATCATGGATAAGTTTTTGTTAAGCTCTGAGACAGTGCTAACTTCTTTTATAGCCAAACTTAGTAATTTGGGATCTTGCAGAATCTGGCTCATTCGGTTTACCACAAGCGTTTCGGGTCCCGTTAAGAACATACGTGGTCCAAGTTCTGCACCTACGCCACCTGCAACTACGCCTCCTCCTATACCTACGTCGCCCAGACCTACCGCTCCAAGTACTTTTTTGAACCGCTGTAACGCACTACCTACTAGCAATGCACCCACTATTTTATAGGTTCCTATTTTTGCAATACTGAATTTTTTAAACAATTTACCCGAGACTTCGTTGTTAGCAACCGCTTCCTCAACGTTTCTCATTTGACCTAATGCAGTTTGTAAGTTTTCGACGTATTGATCATCGACCATGCCGTTTTTCTTCATGAAGTCCATTAACTTAAAGCCACCTGACACACCAAAAGCGTCCACTTTTTTAACGTCACTAAACAAAGTGTCATAGTAAATAGTGGGGCTAAACCCGTTACCCGAGCCACCTGCTTTTACAACAGCGTAGTTTGAAATAGCGGCTCTTAGTCCATCTAAGATAACATCGGAGGAATACTCTTCCCCTGTTTCGGTATTGGTATACGTTTTTTTAAGTTTTATTTTATCAACAATGTTTTGTAAAGTTTCTCTAGCAGGAAGGTCTTTATTGGTAGCAACAATGTCGGCAATAACGGAAGTAGAACTTTCTGGCCGCTGCAAAAACCATTTAAACGCTTTTTGTTCAGGAGAAGCTTTCAACGCTTTTGCGTTGGCCTCGTAAGCATTTAAGGTAGCTTGAGCCGTGTTTAAATCTTTTAAATCACGTTTAAACTGTGGGAAAATTGCCCACAACCCTTCGCTGTCACGACGAGACATGTACTCATCTAATTTCTTAGGGTTTACAACTTGTGTTTTGTTGCCCGTTAAAGGATCTATTTTTGTTACCATGATGTTTTTACGAGCGTCACGGACAATGGATTCGATCATTTGATTAAGTTCAAGGCCCGTTTGTTCTGCATTATAATCAACATCTTTAGCCCCTACGCGTGTAGAAGGGTTTACATAACTTATGCTTGTTATATCAGACGTGTTTTTATTTAAAAAGTCCGCCGCTCGTTGCATCTGTTGTATTCGCATTAAAGGTATATCATCACCCACTTTTGCCGCTTGAACGGATTGTGAGGGGTCTAGGGCCATGCCCCGTGCTGCTGTAACTTTAGAGGCTTCGGATACAAAAGTTCTTGAAATAACATTGTGCATACCTGCCGTAAACGCATTAGCTGCCATGTAATCTTTAATTATTTGAAGCTGTTGATTGTCTAGATTTTCTCCCGCATCCTTAAATATTTGATTTGCACTAAGGCCTGTCATATCTTGGCTAAGAGTCTTTATTAAAACACCTAACGAAGATGCCATGTCGTCCATGGGGTTAGCTCGTAATCTGTCAGCTCTAACCGATTTAAAATTAGACAACATTTCTCTTAAACGACTGTAAGTTACAGGGTATTCTATTTCTTCGGCAGTTTTAGTCGCTGCGGCGGCGGCTCCCTCCATTTCAATAACGGCGGTATGTTGTGCGTCAAAAAGAGTGGCTTGGGCATTAAATGCTTTAGCTAGTTTTGCACCACCCAATGGGATTTTAAACGCAGGCCGCGGTCCATCACCCCATACTTCTGTTTTCTGTACCGCTTCTCCAGCTTCGTCTCGAAGTCTTTGTATAATATTAACTCGCTCTATGGCGGGAAGCTCATTAAATGTTGTAGCTGACCCACCTTCTCTAACAAGGGCGGTTTCTATCAAGGAACTAACAAGATCGGGTATTTTTTGATCATCTCCCATTTCGATTTTTTTTAATGCCGTCGCCAATTTAGTTTTTAACGATTTAAAATCAGGCATGGCTGCTTCTACTGCGGCCTCGGGGTTAAAGTACGCTACTATAGAGTCAATATCTTTTTTGTACGACCCTAGTATGCGATCAAACGTGTCTTGGCCACCCTCGGATGTGAACTTTAAACCACCCTTTAGGGCAGGTGTTTCAAAAACGGTGACTAAATTAGGTTGTTCTAGTTCGTTTCCAGCGTCATCTACAAATGTGGTTATGTCAAAATCAGGTACTTTAGCCCACATTTTATTGCGTTTTTGCTTTAAGGCCGATACTATTTTAAGCTGTAATTCATAAAAAGGTACGCTAAGATTTGCGTCTTGTGGAATTACCTCAGTGTTTCCAAAAACAGTAGATGAAGCGTCTACTAATTTTTGGTTTGCACTTGCAAGCGTGTCAATTATTTCTTGTTCTACCACCTTCTGTTCTATAGCAGCCGCTATTTGAATTGCTTCGGGGTTATTAGTTTCCCTAAGTTTCATAATTGCTTGCTTTGCGTTAGCAATGTATCGCTCTGCGCCTTTGTCGGTGGCAACGGCTAAATCGCTTACTCTAGTAGCAACTTGAGCTTCTTGACGTTCTATTGCGGGTGCAAGAGGACTGTCAACATCCCTTAGAATTTCTGAAGACGTAAGGCCTATTTTAGCAGGGTCTCGAGGGCCCCTAAAATCAGGGTTGCCTTGGCTGTTAATTAAAGTATCGATCAGAAGATTAAGTTCTTGTTGAGGATTTTCCAAAGCTCTGTACTCTGGACTGTCTATTAAATCCTCAAAAAGACGATTTGACCCTTCGCGGCTTAATGCATCTTTGACCAATAAACTGCCGTCTTTCATGCCTTCTTTTAAAAGAGTGGTGGCGGTTTTAAGTTTGCCATAGCCGTAGGTGATTGCTTTTACAGCTAATAAACTGGGGGGTACTGAAACAATTTCGCCGACAAGTCTGACAGCGGCATTACCGGGAAAAACCTCTTCCGCGAAATAAGCACCACCTGCCATTCCTAACACTAACGATCCTTCAAATCCTAGAAAACCTGTGGGGTTTTTCAATCCGTTTTCTAACGCTTTTGCGCTACCTTGAACAAGCGAATCCGTAATACGCGCTGCCGTAGGACCCTTGGTTAGATTAGGCGTTAAAATTCCTTTAACCTTTCCTTTACTTGCTTGCTGCTTGGCTAAATCCGCGGCCTTGTCTAGTAATTCTCTACTAAACATTCTTTGAAGGGCTTCTGGACTAAATTTACCTGACGCAATAGTTTTAAGGTCACCTAGTATTTTACTGGCGTTAAAGTTGGCCGCTAATGGGGCCCCCACTAATCTAGTGCCTATCCAAGGAGTTGCTAAAAAAGAAATGCCGTAAGCCGATGTTTCACCTGCATTGTAAGCAGATTGCATACTAGGTAATACGACAGGATCGGGTTCTTCAAACATCCATTGATTAACGTACTCAGCGCCTTCATTGGCAATGCCTGATCCTACTATTGCCCCTACTACGGCTGCCGCGGTCTTTGCGCCAACTTCTAGAGGCCTAAGTTGTGGAATACCTGTTCTAGGTACTCTAGACATATAAGAGTAAGCCTGAGTGGCAGACCTAGCCCCAATCCATCCGCCTAAAAGCGTAGCACCACCGTTTACAGCATTACGCTCAAAACCACTAGCAAAAGCAGAAAGATTATATCTTTTTTCCTCATACATGGGCTCGCCTGTATCAGGGTCCAACATAGGAGTGCCGTCGGGGTTTAACTGCGCAACAGCGGGATCGTACTTACCAAAGTCTTCTAAGTCCGTTAACATTGCTAGAATGCCTTCGTTACTCATAGCACGTTCGTCAGTAGGGCGTCCAAACATCTCGGGGTTTAAATAATCTAAGATACCCGCGGACCCATCTCTTAGACCTTCGTAGGTAATTTTTTGGTTAGGTAATTTATTTGAAGCAAATTCAACGATGTCTCTCGTTACGCCTTCTAAGCCTCTTAACTCCAACTGCTCATTAAACAACGCTTGGTCGCCAAATGAAAACAAAGGAGGAAGGTTTTCAGACATTACGTCGCCTTCTTGCTCTGCCGAAGGCATTAACGCAGGATTGGTAGTTACATCGGCCTCATTAAAAGCATCCATCTGTGCGCTTAAAGCGTCAATTTCTTCTTGCGATGCACTTTTTGGCAGAATTACGGCTTCGTCAGCATAAATTTGAGGCATGGGATCAGTAGGCTTATCATTAACAAACGACAACCGCTCCGCTGATGGGCTACCACGCTGTAAACGGGGCACATAAGGACCCTCATAAGATTCTGAGCTCTCATCTACTAAGCTATCTAAGTCGAGTGGTTCCATGAAGTGCTCCTATTGATTGGGCGCAGGATTTGCCAAGTTGTAAATGAAGTTCTTCTTTTGCTGGCTAGTTGGGGATTTATCCCTTACTACCTGACCATCAATCATTTTAACTGATGGATCTAAAGCCGCTCTCAGTGAGGTACTAAATTTAGTAAACTCAGCAATCATAGACCTAAGTTCCTTCGCCGATGTTACCGATTTACGGATCTTTTCATCAGACGCTTGGGCTATTGCGGTAGGATCAGCACCGTACTCAGCCAATATTGCAACATGCGTGTTTAGATCCACGGCTAATTGTTTTCTAATGGATTCCATAGTTGCTAAAGTATTAGAATCGAACTTCATAATGCCGGGATTTAACGGTTTTAAATAGTCAAATATCATGTCGTTAGTTTTTTTCAAAATACGACCTTCTGTCAAACCTCTTTGCAATCTACTAACGGTATTCATCTTTAACAGTCCAAAATCATTATCGGCTTGATAAAGCATTTGGTCATTTGCGTTTATACGGTCTCCACCTAATTGTCCTTTAATTTCTCTAAAACCTGCTACTAATCTAGGAACTGCAGTGCCCAAGCCTTGGGCCAGATCGTAGTCTACACCAAAGTCGAATATGGTAGTAGGAACTGCGGACCACGCAGGGGAATTTAGGTCAACTATACCCGATGAATTTAATAGCATTTTATTAAATTGAGGTGTTAGTAACAACCCTTGACTAGCTGCGCCTGTTCTTGGATCAACAGAATTTGACAGAATTTGATATGATTCTTTGCTGTTTACTCCAAAATCTTTTGCAGCTTCCGTCAGTTGTATTACAGCTTGAGATACCGTGGCGGGTATTTTGGGCATTGGGATGTTAGAAGTTGCATGACCTGCTGCTACTCGGGCTTGGTAA
>ENA-ORXF01000643-ORXF01000643.1-marine-metagenome-genome-assembly--contig:-NODE-643-length-24274-cov-3.933215_pt1 | contig 24274 bp, 29 predicted proteins | sample MGYA00237864_ERZ511476 | MGnify/ENA primary metagenome ERZ511476 (study PRJEB26306, sample SAMN06343908) | marine metagenome | isolation source: coastal waters | place: Atlantic Ocean: West Antarctic...
ATTTGAAGAACGATGATACCGTATTTAAGATGATGGATGTAAGAGAAAATGTTAAGATAAAGATATACATGGGTGCCTCTCCAAAGTGGTTTAAACAATTAAACATAAAAAGGGTCCACAAAAATATTATAAGGTCGATCCATGCTAAAAATTATGACAACATTATTTATTATTTGAAACATACAAATATATATGATGTATATGATGTCGTTATTTATTATTTCCAAACAATACACAATTTAAATCTCTCCAAAAAAAGTTTAAATGACATACCTTATACAAACAAAGTTCATATTGTGTTTACTATGATTTACTATCTTCACCAAGATATCAAATTAATAGAAAGGAATTGCGCCATAGTTAAATATAATCATGCGGATTTTAGTAAACAATTAAAAGACGATAATATGATAGTTAATCCTATATATAATACCTTACCAAACAGGTTACGTTATCCCATAAGCGATACAATTGGGAACTTTCCGTTAAATAGGTATAACTATGATTACAAGGAAATTTATAGGAATAACTGGGAATTTTATGCGTATAAAACACCTTTATGGAAAGGAAGATTTGATAAATATAATATAAAACATAATATAAATTCTATTGTATTTGAAAACGATGGGGATTATGAGGAGTTTTCGAGACTTTACTATTATGAGACCGACGAGCAAACGCAAGCAATTCAGGACTATTCTATTAAACATATACCAAATAAATTGAAAATCTGATAATTCATTTAATTATATTAAATATCATGATGTCCTGCAAAGAACTAATACTACTTATTAGAACCAACAAAGGAAAGTGTATTGTTTATGTATTGTTTGGAGCGATTATAACATTTATACTATGTTCAGTATTATATTTACTTATTACTGTTAATAATATAGGGTTAAAATCAATAGGGCAATCAAATTCACTCGAACAACCAAATTCATATAAAATCGGCGATGCATTAACAAGTAGTGGTGTTGAGTTACATGATAATAATATTACAAAGAATATAAGCGAAAAAACTAATTTGACAGCAAATATGGTGGTGTTAATGGTTAAGTTTTCCGATTACAAAAGGCAAACAAGTAGGAACCTAACATTAATTAAGCTAGATTACAAGAATGAGTTTGAAAAGTATAAAGAAGAAACAAGTAGGAACCTAACATTAATTAAGCTAGATTACAAGGAAGATATAACCGAGTATAAGGAAGAATTTGAAAAGTATAAGAAAAAGGTTGTTGATAACTTAACAGTAATTGCATATCGGGTTACAGATAATAAGAAAGAGTTTATCAGTTTAATAAAGAATTTAACAAATAGTATAGCATCCTTAAGAATTATGCATTTGGTAAATAAAGTGGAAATATCGCAAAACCTAACATTTATTTCATCAGAAATTAATAGATTATATATGTTGGTTAAGAATAACAACAAAACAATACATAATGTATTATCTGGGGTATTTGCTTATATAGGAAAATATAAGAATGATTTGGGGAAAAATATTACGAAATTGCGAACAATTATGAAAGAGAATAAGGCGAATATTGTAGAAAACGAAGTCCTTTTTGGGAAAAAAATAAACGGTTCACTCGAAGGAAGTCGGTTATTTTGGGAAAAATGTCCTATTTCTTGGAAAGATGTTGGTGGGGTTTATCCTGTAAAGGTATGTGAATATAAATAATAAAAATTGAAATAAGAAGTTATTATATATATTACTATAATAACCATGGTAAAGAATAAATCAGGAGGTAAAAATAACCGCAAAATGGCAAGCAAAAATACCGTAGCTGGTGCTAGGTCAACTATACGTTTAGTTAAAGATGAGGATGAAATATATGCTAAAGCTACAGCTATGCTGGGAAATGGTATGGCAACAGTTATTTGTTCTGATAAAAAGACTCGTTTGCTTCAAATTCGAAAGAAGTTTCGCGGGAGAAATAAACGAGATAACGCAATTAGTATTGGTTCTATTCTATTAGTTGGGTTACGTAGTTGGGAAGCTAGAACAGATGCTAAAAAAGAAAAGGTTGATTTATTATATGTATATAATGAATCACAATATGAGAATTTAAAACAGATTCCAGATGTTTATCAGCTTTTCCACAACTCAAGTATGTCAAATAGTGAAAATACTGGCGGATTTACCTTTGGTGAAGTAGAAACATGGGAGAAGCAAGAGGATGTTAAAGAATTAGATGAAACAAAAACTGAAGAAAATGTAATTATTAAACCAAAGAGTGCGCGCATGAACATTCCTTTAAAGGAAATGGACAAGGATCCAGACAAGGATATAAAGACCGACTGGGATGATGAAGATGATGAGGGCTGGTTCGATTTCATTTAATTGTTACTTATATCTGCTAAACTTGACATAATAGCCGATTGCAAATCTTCTTCATCTTGGCGATTCAGCTCTCTATTTATTATAGTATATAAAAGTTGATTTGTATTAATAATTCGCCTTTGGGGTATTACAGATTCCTTCTTAACTTCCTTCGAAGGTAATTCGGTTCTACATACAGGGCAACAAACATTTTCTTCTTCAAGCCATTTTAAAATGGCACCTCGTTCAAATATATGTCCGCATGGAAGTTCTGCTATATCATCGCCTTCTTTAAATTCGTTTAAAGTCATAGGACAACTTAACTGTTCTGTATAGTCATTTTTTACATATTCTTTCATTTGTATTAGATTTTTAGCCTTTTCGGTAATTACCTTTTTATATTTTACCTGGTCTGGAGCATTAAGTGAAGCATTTAATACATCGTTCAAACCGGACGCGTTGTCTTGACCTGATGGGGGGTGAAACGAAAATATATTATTTAGAAAATTAACATATTCATTATCTAAATGTGGGCTTTCGAATATAACATTACCAGAACTCATATATATATATAAATGTTATATTGTATAATATCTTTTTGACATATTTCAATTAATTATCAAAAAGATATAAGGTATAATTATTGCATCCTTGTGACGTGTGTCGACCTCCTGCCTCTTACAAGTATCCACCTAGGAACGTTAGCATATTTTAATCGGTAAACGGACACTTATATGGCTCTTTAAAATAACCATATATACATCCACTATATTCTTTATCAACAGATAGATGAGCACAGTTAAAGTTGTAGCTTTGTTTAAGAGGTTTCCACACTTTATTATTTAATTCTTTATTGTTGAAATTTATTAATTTAATATCACACCCTATTTCCGATATTAAATTACAACCCTTTTTAACAATACTATTATTTTGTGTTATCTTACACTCTATACCACAATCCTTTAATTTCTGGGAAACGCTTTTACAATTAAATCCGGGTTTTTGACTGGATACCGATAATATTGTAGATTGGACCATTCTAAAATATCTAAATATTATAAAAGGCAAAGGCAGCGACAATACCTATACACGCCCCAACGAGCAATTGTGTAAAGGTGTATCCCATTAACTAATTGCTAATAAAAATAATAAATATTGTGTTAAAGTCCAACGGGGGACTATTTAAATATGAACTAATATTATTAAACGCCATATACCGAGATGGATTACAGATCGTATCTAGTTCATGCATTTGCAGAGGTCTCGCGATGTGTCCATATAAACATCGACATCTTCATCCAGAATAGAATAACGTTCATTAGATAGAATATCGTGTAGCATTCGGCGAGGAGTAAACTCCTTCAACTCATCAATACCCTTATCACATAGAACATTTAATAACGCAGAACTGTATCCGGACAACATGCTAGTATTTTTCTGTGTGCTAAGCATGGGAAACCCTGTTGACTTACGAAGGTTCCAAAACAGGATATGGGGTGGCGAATAAGGACTATTAAACTTTGACTTCATACCTGCGTCGGCATATAACTTTGTAATGACATCATACATCGAATCCATGTAATTTACACCTGCCCCATGGAAATCAATAGAACCATCATTATAAATAGCCGAATCGATCTGCATATCTGATAATATAATCAACGTCAAGTCTGCTGCTTCTTCTGGTGAAATTTCATTTTCAACAATTACATCCAAAATCATTTTTAGTGCCTTGTAGAAATCGGTATTTAGACCGGTGCATATAGTGGATACAGATTTAACCTTTTCAACAAATGTCTCGCAGTTCGATAAATTGTGCCACTTTGGTTCTTTGGCAAAAGTCAATAGTCTATCTTTAAATGCTGGATGCGTTAGTTCTGAAATACGAATTCCCAAACCAATCGAATTATAAAGTGGAACATTCTCATCGGCTGTCATAGAATAAGATGTATCTGCACAGGCAATAACATTTCCCAAAGCGCCGTTGTTTTTCATATTATCTATCCATTGCAAATTAATTGTATCAATCTTTTCGGGATTGCTTACTTGACTCGTAGTCATCGCATCTTTTACAAGTTCATATACATTAACACGTTGTCCATGAACTTTATGTTTGGTAGAACCGCTTTTAGCTGCAGCAATATGCTCTGAATATTTCTTAGCACATTCAATACGATCTTCATCGTCTCCACGAACATTACCCTTTTTATCTTTATATGTTAAAGCTAACGTTTGTTTACGCAAAGTTGCGGATGTTACAGAATTAAAATTAATATTTGCCCAGTCTTTACCACACTGTTTAATTTGGGTCACATCCAAAATTTTAGATAATGTTACTAACATCTCATTAAGCTTTATTCGGGCTTTTATCATAGCCTTCTTTTTAGAACCAACCGATATGGCTGTTTTAAAATACTCTGGAAACATTAGATTTGCAAGTTTTTTGAAGGTCCATCCAAACTTCTTCGACTTTTCTCGCGCCATCCACTTCGCAGCCAACGATAAACTAAGGGTTTCTTTACCTTCTTCTTGACTTTCAACCTTTGACATATCCTCATTCAATTGTGCCAACATAATACTTAATGCATTTTCAATTAATGGGTGATCTTCACTCTTACTTTGTTCCTTTACATAATTGCATAAATATTTTACATCTTTCCATGAACCATATGGGTGCTTCTCATCGATAGTTACGAAATGTTTTAGCGCTGATAAAGCCAATTCTTCGTATCCGCCTTCATATAAGTTATACAACTGCATAAAAGCCAATTTCTGTTCCCCCTTACCCCCAACCAAATCTCTAGTTTGACAAAGCAACTTATACATAGTTCTAATATATTCTTTACACTTGAGATGTTCTCGAGTCAGGGTAAATGCTTCTTTGCGTAAACGCATTTCATCGGCAACTGTTCCATCGGGGTCATTTAGCTTTAAGAGAATGTCTTTGACTTGTAATTCTTTTGTATTTCCGATATCATAAAGAATGGATTTATGTAACAAAGAGATGTCCGAATGATCGGTTGATCGAACCAATTGGAAGAACAACTGACTAATCCTTTCATCTAAATTATTCGAAATTCCATATTCTGTATGTGCATTTTCTCCTGTTTGTTTAGGTGTGTGCGTATCCATTCCTGTTATTAATGATGCCATTATGTAGTATTCGGTGCTGATGCTTTAAGTCGTTTTTTACAACTGTTGCGGTGTTTCAATTTTTCTTTATTAATATGTATTTTTTTAGTTTGGTTTTTAAACTTTTGGATATTATCATTCATGATAATATAAAGAGCATTTTCATTATGAAAAAATGATATAGTATCAGCAAAAGGTATATCATCGATTTTTTGGACTTTTGTTAAGAATGGATATTCGGCATCTTCTTTTGTATATTTTGATATTTCTTCGGGTAATATATCTAAATTCCATTTAAATATTGAGCTTGGTGTATATTTTTTATTATTATAAGTTATGTTTTCTTTTAAAAGCTTTATTAATTCATTCTTCTCTAAAATTCCGTTTTTGAGAGTTGATGATATTTTTTGAATGAATATAATGCTATTATTATTTAAATATATAAAACTGCATGTTACATCTCCTGGAACCTCTTTATAAAAATGATTATACAACTTATCTTCGGTTTCGAAATCGTTGACCCAATCTGTATCTAAAGATGTTGATTCCATTATAATGAGTTTAAATTATATTGTTTTATTTTAAACTCATTAACACAGGGATGGAAATTCGTCATCAAGCGTCCCTTCGGTCATCGTTTCCATATCAAATATTTTATCAGGTTTTTTAGGTTTTTCAGTAAAGGATATAAAACTCGAATATGTTCTTTCCTGTTTTTCGCCTGCTGCGAATGTATTAATTCTTTCATCTATTTTAAATCTATCACTTACTGAATCATACTTGTTTACTTTGGGTTCCTCATTTGGGGTTATAATAGGTTCTTGTAATTTAGACCAACGTTTTTCTTCTACCAGAGAACGCTTGCTCATAAATGGATTACATTTGTTAGCCATCTTACTATAATTTATATAAAAAAAAACGCTTAATATCTTATCAATAATATATAAACAAATTGAATATATCAATATATCAATAAATACATACAATAAATGAACAACCTAAGCATATGTATTCCACGGATAAATAACACCACTAAATATGGGTTTATAAAAAAAACATTATGTGAGCTAAATATTGGAGATGTGAAAAATATTAAAATTGTTGGTTCGGGAAATAAGAGAACCGTATTTATACATTTTAATTACTGGTATAACAATACTCGCGCTAAAAATATATACAATCTATTGATTGAAGAAAAACCTGTTAATATAGTATATGAGTTTCCATGGTTTTGGAAATGTGTAAAGGTCAATAATAGGTTTATTTCATAAAATTGAAACGCTTATTAATGCCTATATGTATGTATATTCGCAAACTCTACTTAATTCTTAATGGCAACCCAAATGAACTCGAGCTTCTCTGGCACAGAATGGATTCAAATGCGTTGCAACGCAAACCGTGTAGATATAAATAAGGCTTTCCTAAATATAGAAAATGGGATGTCTTACGGTGAAGCAGTGGGGTCACCTCTTTCGGTTCCGAATAATAAGCAGTCTAGGGAAATAGACTTTGCGATTAAAACAGCAACAGTTCAAAAGTTGATTTCGTTGGAAAGAAAAAAAATGATAAGAAAACCTGGGGGATCTCTTATCAGAACAAGTGATATTGTAATATTCTTAATGTTGACAGGTTTGGCATTTTATTTGTTAATATTTGCGTATATGGCTTCGCAAACATAGTGGCTTCGCAAACATAGTGGCTTCGCAAACATAGTGGGCTTCGCAAACATAGTGGGCTTCGCAAACATAGTGGGCTTCGCAAACATAGTGGGCTTCGCAAACATAGTGGGCTCCCATCTTATCTTTTAGTATTGCGTCTTTTAGTATTGCGTCTTTTAGTATTGCGTCTTTTTTTTAGTGCCTTTTTTAGTGTTTTTTTAGTTTTGAATTTTTCTGTTTTGGATTTTTCTATTATTTTATGAAGTGTTTCTTGTTCTTCTTTGGTTAAATCTAATGTAATTTGGGTATGAAATAGTTTAAAACCCCGAATTGTAAAACGTAAATCATTATTATTAAGATGTATTTTAACAAGTGTTATCGAGGGTATGTTGGTGTTGGCAGTAAAATATACACTTTTACGGTTGGCAGATCCGTTTAATTCGTCGATATTATGACCCATCATTAGTTCTAATTTACCATTTTTCAAAATAATTAATTGTAAAAATTTATTTTTAATGTGGGGCATGTGCTTAATATTTTTAATTTTTAATATATAAGATTCCTTTATACTTTTTATAATATCCTTAGTTCGTTTGATTTGTTTACCCCCTATTTTTTTTAAATATTCTGTGGTGGATTTACCCCAAAGGTTTTTTACTCTAGATAATAAGTCTTTTTTTAATTCGCCTGTATTTTTTCGCATATATATATATACATTTATTAAATTGACTCTTGTATATAATGAATAAGTATCATTACTTTACAATATGGTCAAACCTATGAACAAAACACGACCAAGGAAAAGTAGGCGATGGTCTGGTGTTGGTATATTAAAACTATTCGCAGGTGTTATTTTGGGGATTGTCTGTTTACCGTTAATCTGTTTTATAGTTGCAAATGAAAAAGCTCAGGGAAAGGCGTCGAAACGGTTCTAATAATTTGACATAACCTTGGAAAAATTGAACTTGAAATTTACCCTATTAAACACTCATATTAACACATTACCATGGTTTGTGGAAGCACGGCATATTATCGTAAAAACAAGGAGTCGAATAAGGTGTTGCACAAGTGTCCACACTGCGACTACACCACATCAAACTGCAAGGTAGCTATCATGAATCATATTTACGCTAATCATGTTAGCGAGGATAAGCGCCCGTTCCTGTGTTCACACTGTGAACGGGGTTTTGCGCAAAAAGCTCACTTAACAAGTCATTTAAAAAGGATACATAATATTGTGATACCAGTATCAAAGGTTAGCACTATACTTTATAATATTGCTATAACGGATTGTGTTCCCAAATCATCAAAAACACTTGCACGACATAGGTTTTATATAGCCAATCCTGTGCTCAAAAGTCGTGATATATATAATAAAAAGCATCAATATTTACCTGGTGTTTATTTAAAAAATCACGACTTACATTATGATTTGAAAAAGGGTTTTATTGCTATTACAAAAAGAGAATTAAGAAACCCTGTTATATTAAAACGACGTAAAATTAAAGTTATTATATCATGCTAACATATTAATACCAACAATAACAAGTATTAATCCTAAAACTTGTATATAAGATAATTTTTGTCCGAAAATAGCGAATCCCAATAATGCTACCATTATTTCAGACCCAGCATTAAAAAGAGAATTGGCAACTGCTAATTTTTTACCATAAGTTAAAATCCCATAATATCCAAACCCAACAAGAGAATACAATATAACACCTAGAATTAAAAAGTGGATTTTGTCTGATGTTATTTGTTTTTGAAGGAAAAATTGTGCACCTGTTTCTGCTACAATTATAAATATAAGTATAAATATAAGTTTGGTATCCATTTATATTTATAAAATATTATATAAATGGATACTGGGCCTTTTTTGAAAAAACAAATAATTACTTATATGGGAAATAAACGCAAACTAATAAAGGATATTTCAAATATTATAGAATTAATTAAGACTGAATTGGGTAATACATTAACGTCGGCTGATGCCTTTTCTGGCTCTGGTATTGTATCTCGCCTATTAAAAACAGAATCACATATATTATACTCGAATGATATCGCTGGTTATTCTGAGACATTAAACAGGTGTTTTCTCTCCACACCTACCAAAAAAGAACAAAAAATTATTGAAAATATTATTAATGATGCTAATACGTTTGCTTATGGCTCTGGGTCAGGTGGAGCACCAAAATGGATTCGACTCCACTGGGCTCCAACAGGTAAGATTCAAGCAGAACACCGAGCTTATTTTACAGAGAAAAATGCCTTACTTATAGATAAATATATGTTTTTTATCAACACATTAAACGGGGGTATACCAGATAAATATAAATGTTATCTTTTGGCCATGCTTTTAGTTAAGAGTTCTATGCATAATAATACAAACGGTCAATTCTCAGCATTTTACAAGGACGAATCGGGTGTTGGTAAATATGGGGGTAAAAAAGAAATCGACATTAAGAGAATTACAAAGGATATCATTTTAGAGCAGCCTATTTTCTCTCCAAATAAATGCAAAATCCATATATCAAGAATGGATTCTCTGAAATGGGTCCAAGAAATCCCCGAAGTAGATGTGATGTATCTCGATCCGCCTTATAACAAACACCCTTATTCAATCTATTATTTTATGCTGGATATTATTAATGAATGGAATACAGATGTTATAATACCTGATACAAATCGTGGACAACCCAAGGATTGGTTTAGGTCGAATTATAATAGTTCTGTAAATGCTGAAACGACGTTTACTGAGTTAATTGGTAAAATAAAGGCCAAGTTCATCGTCTTATCATATAATAATAAGGGGATTATACCTATTAAAAACTTGGAGAAAATTCTTGAAAAAAAAGGGAAAGTTTATAAATATCCAGTGGATCATAAGACTTATAACAAATTAAAAGGAATTGCTAGTTACAAGAGAACAGCAGAATGGGAAGATGTTAAAGAATTTATTTGGTTAGTCGATACACGATAGTTATTCGATTTCAACTGTCGGTTTGCAAACATCACCAAGTGTTGTAATAAGCGATTCCCAGTGTTCCGAGCACGCCGCCCACGGGAATTCTTTCTCGTCTTCACCAATAATCACTACCAAATTCTCACGATTTTTTCCATATACCTTAAGGTGCCTTGTGAAGAAGGGGGTATTCTTGGAAATAAGACAGGCGATCCTATCCCCATCGCCACATTTACTCTCTTCACCCTCTTCAAGGAAAACATTTGTCGCAGTAATTTCTTGATTCATTTCTTGTTCTACCATTTTAAAGTCGGTAAGTTCGCTAAGTTTCAACGGAATACATGGCATGGTTGTTTCTTTGGGCATTCTTGTCGCGGCGTCTCCACGACATACCATCTTTTCGGAGTCTTCCTCCGTTGTTTCGATTTCTTTTTGGCTTACAATTGTAAGTTCCTCACCGTTGGATTCATTCGAGAATTTTTTGGCCATAAATGTGGGATTGGTATATGTGCCGATAAAGTGAGCTAGGGTTGTAGCTCGTTTCATAGGACCCGTAGCAAGAGCATGTGGGGGAGGCGGGGAAACTGCGTTCGTTAGTTCCCAAACACCAGATTCATTCATTTTAAAATCTACAATCAACTTTTCTGTGTAAACATTAACTGGGCCAACAGATCCTTCCATGCGCTTAGTATCAACGCGGATTTGCCCTCCGGTGAACTTTGTGAACCACGAACCGTCTGAAACCCTTGTAATCACAACTGCCTTTGTGCCGCATTTCGGCTGGGAACAAACAATATAGGTGATACCCAGCTCTTTAAGGTCAATTGGTTCGGAGAAGATCTTTTTTCCAGCCGCTGACGCCGCCTCTGTGATCTCGGAAAACCTTTTCTGAAGATTGAAATGTCCTTCGGGAAACAGCAGTTCGATGTTAATCATAACAGTTCGTGCCTGAAGGTGATCTGATCCCGGGGCAGCGATAATCTCGGTAGGCCTCATTAGTCGCACGATTGCTTCTGCGGCGGCCGCATTACTGGGGTTCAAATCCATAATTTTACAAGCATCATCCAAAGCCTCTTGCTTTTCTCCAGCTGACTCATGTTTAATCAAGCTAATAAGAATACTTGCGATTTCCTGTTCTAGAGGATTAAGAGCGACAGGGATAGCTTTCAATTCAGGCATAGAATCAGAATCGGAAGGGGGGTCTGATTCAGGCATCTCGACAAGAGAAGGAATGTCAGTTACCGAAGTATTAGACCCAGCAGGGCCCAAAAGAGTGGTGTTCTGGGTGTTCATGGTGGTGTTCATATTGATAAGGGGTATGGGTAGGATTCTAGGGTGTGAGTAAGTACCTATATTAAGGACTGTATAGGGAGATTCAATTTTTTGGTTATGGGGATAATAAGTATCATATTCCAAATAGCATATGTAGGGTTAATAACCAATTATTTATGTCTATTATTACTATAATGGTTTATAAAACAGATAGTGTTGAATTGAAAAAGTCGGGGAATGACGAATGGACTTTAACTGTTAATTGGGAGGGTGATAAAAAGAAGTTTTGGATTAATTTTCCATGGCCGCTGCTTTCTATTACAAAACAGGAAAAGATAGGCGAACAAAAAAAAAGATTTTATATAAAGGCTAAAACGATTCAAACGATGGATATGTTTCTTAAAAAAAAACAGAAACATTTAAATTATGATGATTCTATCATCTGTTTTTATGATATAGGCAATCAGTTGCAAACTTTAGAGAGATTTAATATGGGTTTACCGTTTTTAAATATTAATGATATAATTGTTGTTGATGAACGTCATTTCTTTTATTTGAATGATAAGAATGTATATGATTTTGCTGGTAATAATACTATGGAAATAGATAAAATCAATAAAAAGGGTCTATTTATCTCTCCAGAATTTGAAAATCTTACAAGTATTCCGAATGAAGTTCATTATAAGTCTGGTTTTTATAGTTTAGGATCTATTATAACATATTCTATGTTTAATAAAGTTATAACACAAGAAAATAAACATCATTTATTAGATCCAATTAATACAACGAAGTTATATTGGGCGCTTTTACGGATACTCGAATATGAACCATCGGATAGATATTATTTAATTATTTAATCTTCTTTATTTATATTAGATGAGTATTGCTGTTTTAGCTAGAAAAACAAAAACACTACAGCGTGGTCGGTCAAATAAAAATGGGTTAATTCTTAATATGACTGGTCGCGGAGGAGGTATAGGACTTACAGGATTGTCATATAAATATAGAGGCAATAGTTCGAATGAAGTTGGTGGCAAGTGTAGACAAGGTGGTGCCGAGACTTGTTGTTCGGGTAAAGCAGTAGTAAGTCAACCTGCTACACAACTATGTTATGGTAACTATATTAACAGGCGGTCTCAAGCTGCGCATAGACCTGGTGGCAAAGCATGTTGTACTAAAAATAACAATAACAATAAAATAAGCTGTAAACCTAATCCAGACATGCATGCATCTGAAATAACGGAACATAGAAAGCAAGCGACTTTACAACGTGTTCGGTCCACTGTGGTACGAACAGATACACGAATAGGTGATACCTTATTATATTGCAAGATCACGGCAAAACCAAATTGTACTATAAATAAGAATTGTATAAACAGTTTGGTTGTTCCACGTAAAGGTCGTTTAGCGTATACCCGCATTAATAAGAACGATTGTAATACAACTAAACAAGTAGAGATGGGTAATTGTGCGAGTGACCATACTAATACAGCGAAACAACGAGCTTTCTTATATAAATGTCATAATAAAGTAGATAAAGTAGATAAAGTAGATAAAGTAGATAAAGTAGATAATAAATGTGATTATATTTATCCGAAGCCCACAGCAACTGGTAAGAATTGTAATTTACCCGGAGCAAACAAGAAGAAACTGTCTTGCTATAGATCTGAAGAGAAATGTATAACTAATAGCATACAACAGGATACCCCACCGTCGTTTACGTGTGTGCCCAAGGACGACAAGGGGAAGACGTCCACCGATATATGCTTGGATATCACGAAGCCCTCCGCCGCGTGGGGGGGCATCGCCCACCCTAACGGCAACGGACATTTTTTGAATTTCAATGGAAATATGTTACCAAATGGTACGTTCGTCCGACATCCGGGACCCCTGGGTGTCGATGCGTTTACGAAATGGTCATCGGGTACTGCGGGAGGCGGGGGTAGGCCATGTTGGAAGCATAAGACATATGATGTCTATATATGTTGGATATGGTGGTGGACGTTCGCTACCCCCGCCCACTACTGGTGTATGACCCTCCAGGACCCGACGTTTATTGATCCCGACCCTAAAAATAAAGATTCGACATTCAAACGGGTGATGAGCAATATAATTGCAACAAACTATCGGGGGGGGTCGATTATACATCCGACCGACTCAACACCACAGGAGAATGAACCAGGGAACTGCGCATTCTGGAATAATTGCTACGATGACGGTGTGCAGAAGCCTGGTGCTCCTTATGGTATATATAATTACGTTTGGAACTGGATGCGACCTGGGGTGTCCCCCATGAACCCAATCCAGGGCGCCCCGATGAACCCCCCCCATCCTTTTAAGAATTTATGTTGGCAGAAACCTTCGTCTTGTGCAGAGTGATGGTTTATACTCACGAAAAAATTACATTATATAAAAAATGGAAATAAAAGATATTTATTAGTATTAACTATGGAATTATATTTGATACCCGATAACAACGGTGCGCAATTACAACAGTTATATACGCAGCAAGTTCAGAAACACAACAATAGTGTTTTTAATCATTATGAAAACGAAAGTTATGCTGATTCTGGCTTTGATTTATTTATCCCACCCTCCGATAGTGACGACGGGAGTTGGTTAGTTATGCCCAATACAACAGTTAAAATTCCACTTGGAATAAAGATAATTCGCACAGATAAAAAATACTATATGCCAATCGGTATGCAAAACCCAGAACGTTTAACTGGGAGAACCCTACCTTATCCCGTGTATCCGCGTAGCTCTATATATAAAACATCTGTTCGTTTAGCAAATAACGTAGGTATTATCGATTCTGGATATCGCGGAGAGTTTATGGCAGTTTTCGATAATATTCGAAACACCGAATATCGAATTGAACCATATCAAAGATTGGTTCAAGCATGTATGCCCGACTTAGCTCCATTTGGAGTTAGATTAGTTGTTAATGATTTCACACAAACGTCTCGTGGAGACGGAGGGTTTGGCTCAACTGGTCTTTAATATAGTTGTTACAATCTTGTATATACCTTTCTAAAAATACCGCATTTTTTAAGTTATTCTTACATGGTATACATAAATAACTATAAATCTCAACTTCTTCATTTGTTCTAATCGAATACATTTTTTTATATAAAGATAATTTGCTAGTTACTTGGTCGCACCCTATACAAGCCTGAAACCAACCATGTTTCGGTAATTCCGAATCATAAAATATATAATACTTTGTTATCATCTATATAATAATAATAATTAGTTTTTGAATAGTATTCGGAAACTAATTATTTTATGCGCCTTCAGGGACTCGAACCCCGATCGCAGGGATGGAAACCCTGCATGCTACCCTTACACCAAAAGCGCTTTAATATCCGGCAAGCCGGAATCGAACCAGCGACCAATTGATATCTATAAACTACTACAGTCAACCGCTCTACCAACTGAGCTATCGCCGGGTTTTCTTACATTCTTCCATGGGGCTGACTTAATCGGTTAAGTCATTCTTGAAGCCCTTTATGGGTTGCCTTTGGTACGGTTTATGGGTCGTTGCTATTAACAACCATTTCATCCCCATTTTATTATAATACCGCGAGGAACAGATCTTACTGCCCCTCCTTTTGTCATGCAGTCCTCCTCCTACACAGTATATAGTTACATAATATCTTTATATTCTTTCATTATACATTAAATTAACAAATACTTAATAAAAACATCTAAAAAAATTTTAGTATCTTAAAGCATGACTACTAACTTGATAATTGATGAAGATAATAATCTTATTATGATGGACGAACAAGAACAAAATCCATGTGTAATATGTTGTGAAGACTTGGCTGGTATTAAACCTTCATATGAATTACCTGAATGCGGGCATAAGTTTCATCAACTATGTATTAATACGTGGTTTCGACAAGGTAATTCAAAGTGTCCGCTTTGTAATAATAATGGTGCTGGGTTACAACCATCAAATAAATTATATTACGGAGATTGGGCAATCAAGTATGATTATATGAAGCGGTTTGCAAAAAAGAATGCGGCACCACATGCATTAAAAAAAGCGGTAAAGTGTATTACGAGAAGACAAGAATCCATTAAAAAAGGACGAGAAGAACTAACGAATTTGAAAAAAGAAATGGTTGTCGTTAATGGTGAGCCAATATCGATTAAAGATTTGATTATTAAGTGTGATAGGCGTGCTATATCCATTCGAAGACGGGGGTGGGCTTTAAAAAAGGCAAAGTCAGAACTCGTACATAAATATAATATTGTTCCATTAATATTAGTCGAAAAAAAACAAGTGTGATTATTATTTACTTGTTAGGTTTTCATATATTTTCATTAACTTTTCGTAATAAAAATCTTTATAGTCTTCTTTATGTTTGTGTTTCACACGATCAATACGGTTTTTCGGCTTTACCAAAGAAGTATTTTTGGGATAGGTGGTTATTTTGCTCAATATGTTATCTATAAGGCCTGTAGCTCCGTCGGGCTCCAAGACACTATCTTTATACACCTGTGGAAAAGTGAATTTTTGAGATAGATCCATAAGGTTCACCAAAAGTTGTTGACATGGTTTATTTAATAGATCATATTCAATCGTGTTATATGTTTCACCTATAGCATTAATAGCCCATTTTGCTGCATAACAAAACGGGCACCAAGACAGGCTAATTAAACTATATCTTGAATCATAATCTTTATTTAAAAAAATATCTACAAATTCATTTACTTCTTCTTCACAAGATAAACGTCTTGTAACATTACAACCAAATTCACCTGATGTGGGAATTCTGTAATATGGTGTTTTAATATGTCCTACACCTCCCGCCGCCGCCAGGCATTTACTTACACCTGGTTTACAGTAAGGATGTTTGTTTTTTAAACTCTGTTTCCACGACCCCCCGTTTTGTTGTGGCATCCCACAAACACCCGCTAAACCATCAACTCTGCGACCAATATAACGCTGCGCGGAATGTGAATGTCCCACACTTGATACAATACCTGACATATTAAGTCCGGGCGAATCCGTGTTTCCTGATGTTCTTTGTCTTGCACGTCCATAATATTTAACCATTATATATATATATATATATTTTACGTTATATTGGTATTTCCAGTTCGGTAAACGGAGCTCTGCAAAGCGGGCAATTATATATGGGTTTGTTAGCTTTAAATGCCATTCCATAACATTTCCAACATACCCTGTGAGAACAACCGCTGGATTCCACCATATCAAAAGTAAACTTATCGTCTAAACAAATGGGACATTCGAGTTTTTGTTCTCTTGAACAAGCAATACAAACCCCTATCGATGTATCTTGCTCTGTAAAACACGTAGAGCATAGACCACAACAATCTTGATATATACACTTTTTTAAACTTGTATCGTGTGTCGAGCAAACAGAACAACATTCTTTCGCAAAAGGTGTATCTGCATATTTTATTAAGAGTTGTTTTTTATCACTTGGATGTATTAATTGATACATATCGATAAACATATTGTTCATTCTTTTAGGGTCACTTAACATGGTTACTAGACCGCTCCTAATCTGAATCCAACCTGCCATGGTTAATTCGTTTAAAGGGACCCATATAGGATCGCCCAAACAAGACATTATGCAACCACTCCATTCAACTTCTTTCGACACACCTTTTGTTAGTTTCACCGAACCCAGATTATTTTCACTTGTCATACACCAGGATTGTTCCATGTTTAAAATTGTAAAATGTTGTTAATACCTATTATTAACAGCATATAACCACTTCAATTTATTGGAAGATTGTAATAAAGATATGACTGGTTATACTAATATCAAGAAATATAATCATGAAAATTATAATAGTAAAATGCTGTCATAGTGTATGCTCTGATGATTATATGGCCACATTATCTTATAATGGTTTTAAAGAAGCGGATGAACTTATTGGTAAATTAAATAATTATAAATTTGATGAAATATATTGCTCTCCTTATCTAAGAACATTACAAACCATCTTTCCATATTGTTATACACTTGGTAAATATGATGTTGTTAACTTGGAATATTCGCTATTGCCTGGGAAAAAGATTGATAGCGATGACAAAGCAACGATGTTTGTTAATTGTTATAACGATATCGACGAATACTTCAATTATATAACGGCTATACTAAATACAAAGTATGAGACAAGTGTTTACCCTTCAAATGTAAAAATAAATGAAACGAGTGGCGATATTGAAAACAGACTACATCCGTTTTTATACAATCTTCGAAACAAGCATTATATTACAAATAAAACTATACTTATTGTAACACATGATGATATAGCACAGCGTATTTCAAACTATTTAAAAGATACGGGTATAACAATCATTATATAAATGGTTTTAAAAAAGACTTTACGAAAAAAGAGCAGACGTGTCAAAAGGTTTACTAAGGAGAGACCAATCTTTTCAGAGGAAAGATTGGTAGAGCGCCGTGCCCAGATAACCCGAATTAGAAAACGCAATAAGTTGTATAGAAATGATTTGCTACTTGCGAAGGGCTAACATCGACTTCTCATGTTAAGCATATTGCAGAGTCCATAACCGTGCCCTTTCCTCGTATTCTTCCTTATCTGTTGTATATAATTCTGCTATACTTGGAACCAACGGATCATCTGGGTTAGGATCTGTTAATAAAGAGCAGATAGATAACAATACTTTTGATACTGTTAAAGCTGGACTCCATTGTTCCTTTAAAATGTCCAAACAAATACCACCGTTACTATTGATATTGGGGTGGAAAATTTTGGTAGTGAAATGAATATGTGGTGGTTTGTAAGGATATTCTGCTGGAAAATTAATTGTTAAAAAGAATACACCGTTTTCATAAGGAGATTCGGTTGGACCTAAAAGAGTTGCTTGCCATTTAAACATATCATCATCTTGGGGTCCGGCACTACAATTTGCAGGAGGGTCTTTCATTAAGAGTTCATGTTCTTTTTTAATTCGCTGGAGAGCCATTCTTATATATATATATGTATGGTTTTCTTAATTATTTTTATCATTTAGTATTACTAAATTGAAAGAAATGTTTTAAAAGAATATCTATTACTTATAATGGGAAACTCAGCATATACATCGATGTCGGTGGATATTCCGGAAAATGCACCTTTGTTAAAGCATCGTCAAGAAGAACAAACAAATGTCTTATCTGATTATAATACAATATGTTGTAGAGAACGTGAACTAAGTCGTGATAAAGAAGATATTAGAATTAAGTTTAAGAAACGGTACAAAAATAACTGTTGTTGTAAAGGTTATGAGAAAACGAATGAGAAAACGAATGAGAAAATTGACGCGAAAGTGCCCGTACATAGGACTGGTAGTTTTGCATGAAATAGCTAATCCTGTTCTTTAATAGGTAATTATGGACGAAAAAATGGCTTTATTTAAAAAATGGCTGAAGGGTGCGGGTCTAAAGGAACACGAATACCAGCTGGATGGTATGGAGTTCTGTTTGGAACGCGAATGCGATGATTCTATAGTGAACGGTGTTCTTGGTGGTATTCTTGCGTGGGAGATGGGGTTGGGTAAAACCGTTATTATGTTGGGTTGCATCATCAGTAACTTCAAAGGCAAGAAGAGCAACAATACCCTTGTTGTGCTTCCGAATGCGTTGTTGGAGCAATGGTGTGATGTCTTTGAACGGTTTATGGGGCATACGCCGCTCGTTTACCATGGTGCTGCAGTAAAGACGATTACTTTGGACGAACTGAATAGCCGACCTATTGTAGTAACCACGTATGGGATGATTGCGGAGCGGCTTCCTAAGAAGGGCGGGAAAGAGTTGACTAGGAAACAGAGTCCTTTGTGGGATGTTTGTTGGAACCGTGTCATTTTGGATGAGGCGCATCACATCCGAAACCCAGGGACAGCAGTATTCAAAGGGGCGATGAAACTGCAAGCCGACATCCGCTGGTTGGTTACTGGGACCCCGATTCAAAACAAGCGTTCTGACCTTTACTCACTCTGTATGTTTCTCGGATTAAACCCGACATTCTATGCTAACCCGAGTGGGATCAGGGAAATCATTTCCAAGTTCCTTCTGAGGCGGACAAAAAAACAGGTCGGGATCCACCTTATCCCTGTTAAAAATAAAGAAATCGTTGTACCCTGGGCATCGGCTTCGGAAAAGGACATGGCAGTTCAAATCCACCAGCACGCACACTTTTGCAACGTTACAACTGATAATGTGGACCACATTATCGGTATTCTCGCGAAAGGATTGCCGTTGTTTATTCGCGCCAGACAGATGTGTGTTTTCCCCCCCCTTCTCCAAGATGCGGTGCGAACGTTGCAGGAGCGCGGGGAACTTTCCTGGGACATTAACCTTAAAAAGGTTAAGACGTGTTCCAAGATGACGGCAATCGCGAAACATATCAAAACAAACACGGACGAATACGAGGGGCGCAGAAAAATCGTGTTTTGTCATTTTAGAGGCCAGATTGATATGTTGAAGGCGTTGCTGAGAAAGATGGGAATTGTGTGCGACAGCGTTGACGGCAGGACGAAGAAGAAACAGCGTAAGGTAGCGCTGGGGTATGCCGTAGGTGTGGAGGGGTTTGCCTTAGTTTGTAAGAAGTGGCGTGATTCGGCAGAGTGGTTGTTTCCGCTTGTAGATAAGTTTGTTGTCCCCCAAGTTCTGATCGTGCAAATTCAAACTGCCAACGAGGGTTTGAATCTTCAGCATTACCAGGACATATACTTTACAAGCCCACACTGGAACTATGCGGTCGAATCCCAGGCAATTGCCAGAGCTCATCGCATCGGGCAAACAAGGGAGGTGCGTGTATTTCGGTTCATCATGGAAAACTTTGAATCAGACGGGGAATCGTCTATTACCATAGATAGATACTGTCAAATCGTACAAGAGCGCAAGAAAGAATTGATGCAAATGATTGAAACGTAATAACTTTAATAACACTACTTAACTTATTTTTTTGTTTTAGTGCCCAGAACCATCATATGTTTTCATGCTATATACCCTATCCTCGGAGTAGCTAATATCTGTATGCCTTATGCCTTCTGCTTGCCTTACGCCTTCGGCTTGCATAAGAGCAACGCTATTCCCTGTCCACAGCTCCATACGCGTTCCCTCTGGCGCGTCATATAGGTTCATAATGGGATCCAAGAAGTCCTTCCACCTAACGCCCTTCCACAGCTTCGGGTCCAAGTTCTTCAGCTTCCCTGCGAAGGGCGGAGATATTAACCAGTTAAGCTTTAAACCGTCCACAGAGTGGGTATCAAGGAAAGAAAGGACATCAGCGATGCGATATACGAAACCGATTGAGCAGTCGGATGACTTTGACCTTGCCGTCGCGTAGGCTTTGACGTCGCCAACATTCCATTCGGCTATGTCTTTGAATGTGAAGGATAGGACTTTGCTATTAGCTTTGAAGTCATGCTGTATAGACGTCGCCATCTTTGTGTTATTGGGATTGTATTTGTATAATACCATCAATTCAATTTTATATAAACATTATTAATTTTCACTATGAATTAAAAATCATCATCTTCGTAAAAATGCTCATATATTAAATTTATGTCACCCCACAAATCATCTTCAGAACGTGGTGCACCAAACGCACCCTGTTGATTTAATCTTTCTGCATATGGCGTATCGGGTGATCCGATACCATTATCCGTATAAAAATTCTCCATATTAAAACATCCATCATTCCAACAAATTTGTATTCTATCAGGGTGATCTGTAGCATCTTCCAATATTTTAAATATCGAATTACCCCCTTGATCCAATATATCAGTAACCGTGTTATCTTCAAAAAAAACTGTTAAATCTTTCACCTTATAACATTCTTCCTCACCTTGGTCGGTTATAATCTTTATACAAAGACCCACCTTCTCACATACGTTCCGGGCACGCGGTATCGTTTTACGAGGTACAGCGCCCGTCGATTTACTTTCTTGAACTTCTATAACCCTTCGATTTGCCTCCCTTTCCTTACCCTTCCTACCCTTTTTACCCTTTCCACGATTGTTTTTTGTTTTACATCTTTTTGTTTTACATCTTTTTGCCATATATATAAAGTATATATTTTAAGTTCAATATTTTTATTAATCATTTGTATGTATCCTTATTTTTTACATTTTTTCTCTCCATAATAATGATGCACGCGGCGGTCACTGTTATCATTTAACAAATAAACATAATTAAGTATTTAAATATGTTTATCTTTTTAAAAAGTCCACGGCGAGGATCGAACTCGCAATCTTTCGATTAGAAGTCGAACGCCTTATCCATTGGGCCACGCGGACATATGCTGGTTTCATTAACGCGCTCTACCAAACTGAGCTACGGCGGGTTATGTGCTTTTTAGAATGACGAAATCCCACCGGTGGGGCTCGAACCCACGACCACGTGCTTTTAATGCTGAGTTTTGTTGCTGTTGTAAACCATATTGTTTTTTTAGGTTCTGATGGGAATTGAACCCACGACCTTTCCCGTGTAAAGGGAACGTGATAACCACTACACTACAGAACCTTTGGGCCGCTGCGAGAATCGAACTCGCGACCTCTCGCACCCAAAGCGAGAATCATACCACTAGACCAAGCGGCCTTGTAAAGCCCCCATCGAGGTTTGAACTCGAGGCCTTTACGTTACAAGCGTAATGCTCTACCACTGAGCTATAAGGGCGTTTTTTGCTGGAAACAAATGCGGTTTACCTAGGTACCTATCCAACTCCGAAGAGTTCCGCGATGGGATTCGAACCCACGTCCGGTCATTATAATTGATTTGTTTTTTGTTGCTGTGCGTTTCCATGTTGCTGGGTTTATTTAAAAAAATTACAAAATCCGGAGATTTAGTTGTAATCGCTGTGTAAACCCATAAAAAAGTTTGCATACCCAAACCATAACAGCTTGTTGCCAAATATTATATTTGACAGGTTGCAAAGGCAGATAAAGCGCTACTTACCCGCTATTCATCTGCATATATACCCCTTTCCCCGCTTACTTGTCCTCGAATTAATGCTAGAAACCTTTCCACCTTCGGTCATTACATTCCCCTATAAGCGTATTAATCGATTCGTTCTTGCTGGGTTTTGTTTATTAATTACGATATCCTAAAATATCATTTGATTGTGTTCGCTGTATAAACCCAAATCGATATCACTCTCTCACTCACATATGCCCCCCATATGGACTATCATACACTTGCTGGGTTTCTTATATTTTGATAAATTTTTATTTTTGTTTGCTGTAAGAACCCACCATAGACGCCCTCTGCTCTACACTATACATTAGTGCTATGCGTTTAAGCCTGTTTTTCCCTATTTGTTATAATAATCAATTGCTTAATTAGATTGCTTAATTAAATTGATTATGGTTTAAAGATGATTAAAGAACAACAATTAACATGGAGGAATTCAATACATTATGTTTGTGTTCCAAACGATTTCCAATCTTCTTTGAAGCTGGTATATGGAGAGAATATCTATGGAACTTCCTCGTTTATCCACATAAAAGCAATAAAGTAGAGAATAAGGCATTTAATAAATGCGTTGGGGAACTGCCTACCTTCAGGCCTGCAGGAAGGCCTCGAATAATATTTTCATCTGCTACAAAAACGTTTACGACAAAATGCGGAACAGAGAAACGTCTGGTTAAATTCCTTTATGTTTTAAATCATAACTTAAAAGGTCATAGTGTGCGAGGACTGATTATTGAATGGGTTGCTATTAATCAAGAATTGTTCAGTAATGAATATTCGGAAGTGGGAATTTCGATGTTACGTCAAATGTATCACTCAGCTATTAAATAATTGCTTCTTTATCCTAGTCCAAAGCGAATTCTTAATACTTAGTTTCAATTCTTTATCCATTTTTTTGTTATATTTTGGATTACAGTGTCCTGTTGCCTTATCATCTTTACCACGGGTTTCTAAGCCAAAAAAAAACTTTATAATATTGAACTTTGATTTTAGTTTACTTTTTTGTTTGAATAATTCTATAAAAAAACGGATTGTTATTATCAATACCAACGAAACTATTGCAGCCAGCTCAACTGTAATATAAAAGTTGGATTTAATCTTGTTCTTTTCCGTATAAATATTGTTTTTATTTTTTTCCCAATATACTCTTTGTTCGTCTATAAAATAAACAACCAAACAAATAATAATTATTGCTCCCCACCACGTTAATGGACCGGGCCAAAAAGGAATATTAACAAATAACCACGAATCGCCTATATTCATTACCATATTTAAAAATATCCAAGTTATGAATGCCATAATAAAACTTAGCCATGTGGGGGTTGCAGCCACTACGGCATTTTGGCTTTCGGCCATTACAATAAATAAATTTAAAAATATAACCAAAAACAAAGTAATTTGTGTTACATATGAATAATTCTTCATTATGAATTGTGTTATACACCCAAACGTCCCATACCATAGCCCAAGCGCAGACATACTTATTCCTAAAAGTAGTACTGTGCTTTTTACTATAGTTATCATATTATTACCCAATGGTATGTAATCTACCTTCTTATTTGGACCCTTATATTCTCTTATTAAACTCCCAACTGTGTTTTCATATTTTTTTAATTGTCCTATTTCCAATTCTCGTCTTTCCATACTAAAATAACAACAGAAAAAATATTATTCTTTGGAGATAGCTCTGTTTCGCAAAGCGTTTTGAATAACCAAAAAACGTTTTTCTATGTAATCCTTATATATACCCACATAACCAACCATTAATGTTATAAATAATATACCACTTATCAATAATACACCATAATATTTGGATGTATCGCTTTTGTTGTTTTTTAGTTCCTTTCTATATTTCATAAATTTTATAGCCGAACAAGCACCACTTTTACCCAACGGTGCACCAAAAAGGAAACTAAAAAAGGAAAATGTTGCTTTATATTCTGTTTTTGCTTTT
>ENA-ORXF01000644-ORXF01000644.1-marine-metagenome-genome-assembly--contig:-NODE-644-length-24238-cov-3.602003_pt1 | contig 24238 bp, 20 predicted proteins | sample MGYA00237864_ERZ511476 | MGnify/ENA primary metagenome ERZ511476 (study PRJEB26306, sample SAMN06343908) | marine metagenome | isolation source: coastal waters | place: Atlantic Ocean: West Antarctic...
GCCAGCTCAACTTCTAACTTCCCACCCAAGCCAATATCAGTGCCACGGCCTGCCATGTTGGTAGCGATAGTGACCGCACTAGGCCGTCCTGCTTCAGCAATAATAGTGGCTTCACGCTCGTGTTGCTTAGCATTCAGCACGTTGTGGGCCACTTCAGCTTTGGTAAGCGCTGCAGATACCAATTCTGACATTTCGATGGAGGCGGTACCAACTAAAACGGGTCGTTCTTCTCTTACGCAAAGACGAATATCCTCAATAATGGCATCAAACTTCTCATCCATAGTTAGATAGACTAGGTCATTCATGTCTTTACGTTTGACATCTACGTTAGTCGGAATCACCAACACATCCAAATCGTATATCTGATGCAGTTCAAAGGCTTCAGTGTCAGCCGTACCGGTCATTCCAGCAAGCTTATCGTATAGACGGAAGTAGTTCTGGAAGGTAGTAGAAGCCATCGTTTGGCTTTCTTTTTGGATGGTCACACCTTCTTTGGCTTCGATGGCTTGATGAATACCTTCTGACCAACGGCGGCCCGGCATAGTCCGACCAGTATGCTCATCAACAATAACAATTTGGTCGTCTTGCACGATGTAATCTATATTGCGAGAGAATACAACCGAAGCCTTTAATCCGGCATGCACATGGTGCAGCAAGTTCAAATTGGCGGCAGCATAGAGACTTTCACCGGCTGCTAGTAACTGCGCACCAACCAATAATTCTTCAACAAATTGATGACCTGCTTCTGTCAGTTCAATGGTCTTTTGAGACTCATCGTGAGTGTAGTGTCCCGTAGGCTCTTCACCTTCAACTATGGCTGGTTGAATCTCGAGCCTAGGTATCAGACCATTGATGGCAATGTACATTTTAGTATTATCTTCGACGGGGCCAGAGATAATCAAAGGGGTGCGGGCTTCGTCAATCAGTATTGAATCGACTTCATCAACAATGGCAAAGTTTAGACTGCGCTGAACCTTATCAACGGCACTGAATGCCATATTGTCACGCAAGTAATCAAAACCAAATTCATTATTAGTGCCGTAAGTCACATCACAGGCATAGGAATCTCGTTTACTAACGCCGTCCTGACCCGACAGTATAATACCCACAGATAAGCCTAGGCCTTCGTACAGTGGGCGCATCCACTCAGCGTCACGCTGGGCTAAGTAGTCGTTTACCGTAACCACATGAACACCGTTAGCTGGGATAGCGTTGAGGTACACCGCCAAGGTTGCCACTAAGGTTTTACCTTCACCTGTGCGCATCTCAGACACTTTACCTTGGTGTAAAGCAATACCACCAATCATTTGGACGTCAAAGTGACGTAATTCCATAAACCGGATGGAGGCCTCTCTGCAAACAGCAAACGCTTCAGGTAGGAGGTGGTCTAAACTTTCACCAGCCTCATAACGCAGGTTAAATTCTGCACGTTTAGCCGCTAGATCAGCATCAGACAAAGGTTGCATGCTAATTTCTAATGCATTGATCTTGTTTACAACTTTATTAAATCGCTTCACTTCGCGATCGTTTTTACTGCCAAAAAGTGATTTAAAAATCTGTACCATTGTCTTGTCTTTTTATATGCGCTGAAGCGCTTGTTAGGGATAAGTGAGACCTTTCAAATCTCTTCTACTATCATGGGGTCTCAGGTTTGTTTTGAAAGGCCTAAAACGTAGAAAAGCCGGAGTTCGTTATGAACACCGGCTCTTTCATTGTTATTGGTTAGGTTGCCGCGGCTAGGCTCATATAGGCAATAGGCGAGTCGGCCTCGTTGTCAAATGTAACCACTTCCCAAGCATCCTCTTGGGATAATAATTCGCGTAGCAACAAATGATTTAAACCATGACCCGATTTATGCCCTTGAAACTTACCAATTAAGCTCAGGCCTAGGAGGTACAAATCACCTACCGCATCGAGCACCTTGTGTTTAACGAATTCGTCTTGATAACGTAAGCCATCTTCATTAAGCACGCGGTAGTCATCCACTGCAATCGCGTTGTCTAAACTGCCCCCTAATGCCAAATTTTTGGAACGCAGGTACTCAAAGTCTTTCATAAAACCAAAGGTGCGAGCTCGACTGACTTCTTTTACATAAGAAGTGCTCGAAAAGTTTAAATGCGTGGTGCAATTTTGGCTTTCAAAAAGCGGGTGGTCAAAGTCGATGGTAAAACCAACCTGAAAACCATCAAACGGTTCTAGTGAAGCTTTTTTATCGTCTTGGGTAACACTGATGGCTTTTTTGATGCGAATAAATTTTTTCGATGCATTTTGCTCTTCGATACCGGCCGATTGCAACAAAAAGATAAATGGTGCCGCACTGCCATCCATAATCGGCACCTCTTCACTACTTAACTCGACATAAGCGTTATCAATACCCAGCCCTGCAAAGGCCGACAGTAGATGTTCTACCGTGCACACTCGCACACCATCTTGCACTAGATTGGTAGATAACGTGGTATCGCCGACGTTAGCAGCTGTGGCAGCAATGCTCACCACTGGATCGAGATCTGTTCGGCAAAATACGATGCCAACATTGGCCAAAGCTGGTTTCAATGTAAGATAAACCTTCTTACCCGTATGGATACCAATACCCGTGGCTCTAATAATATTTTTTAATGTACGCTGTTTGACCATTATGTCCTGGACCCTAAACTCGAGGATAGCCGAGTATTATAGCACAAAAAATCTGTTCCTGAGGGGCATCAGACCCTCATTACAGTTGAAAAGCGCCACCCTATAAGACCAAAATCTTAATCAGCTTGACGCCGCAAAAATGCAGGGATATCTAAATAACCAATATCACCTTCGGAGCTACTAGCCGCATCCGTGCCCGAGCCACTCACCCGAGCATCGCCTACGGACGTATCTTTAACTGCTGGCAGTTCCATTTGATCGACCGTAGGTCGTCTCATAGTATTATTGACCACAGCTTTCACCGTTGGTTCAATCTGTTGCCCATAACCTTGGCCTAAACCTGTAGCAACAACGGTCACTTTGAGCTCATCAGACATTTCAGGATCAATTACAGTTCCAATAACTACGGTGGCGTTATCTGACGCAAACTCTTCTATAGTATTACCTACTTCCGAGAATTCACCCAAATTCATATCTAATCCGGCAGTGATATTAACCAAGATGCCTTTTGCACCTCGCAAATCAACATCTTCCAACAGCGGACTACGCACTGCTGCCTCTGCTGCTTCGCGGGCTCGATCCTCACCTCTGGCGACGCCCGTACCCATCATCGCCATGCCCATTTCGGACATCACTGTGCGTACGTCTGCAAAATCGACATTAATCATGCCTGGACGAGTTATTAGGTCAGCAATACCTTGTACCGCACCCAAAAGCACGTCATTTGCTGTACTAAAAGCGGTCAGTAAACTGCAATTCTTGCCCAACACAGGCAACAGCTTTTCATTGGGTATAGTAATCAACGAATCAACATGCTCCGCCAATTCCTTGAGGCCCTGCTCAGCAATAGCCATGCGCTTACGACCTTCAAAAGGAAAAGGCTTAGTTACAACTGCCACCGTTAGAATACCCATTTCTCGGGCCACTTCAGCCACAATTGGTGCAGCTCCAGTACCCGTTCCACCACCCATGCCGGCAGTAATAAACACCATATCAGCGCCTTGCAGAATACTTTGAATCTGCGCACGATCTTCGATCGCTGCTTCACGGCCAACGTTGGGGTTAGCTCCAGCGCCTAAGCCTTTGGTGATTTGCGCACCTAGTTGAACGACTGAGCGAGCCTCCATACCCCTAAGGGCTTGAGCATCGGTGTTGGCACAAATGAACTCTACACCGTCTATTTCGCTAGACAACATATGGCTTACAGCATTACCGCCGCCGCCGCCTACACCAATCACTTTAATGACTGCATTTTGCGGCACGTTATCAACTAATTCGTACATCGCCTTGCTCCTAGTCTAATTTATTGTTTTTCTGATAACGAATCCTATCGTACATCAGACTTTACTCTCGACATTCACCAAAGTGACCTATCGTTAAAAATTGGTTTTAATCCAAGCTTTAAGTTTGCCTAGCCATTGACTCACACCTAACCCAAAAGCCATTCGACTAGGCTGCTCTCCTTGTACAGAAGGCCCCGCCTTTAATGCATAATTCAACAACCCTACGCAGGTAGAATAGGTTGGATTATCCAACAATCGACTAGGCCCCTGCGCCTTATGTGGTTTGGCCAAGCGCACCGGCATATGAAAAATCTCTTCCGCCAACTCCACCGCCCCTTCCATCTGCGCAGTACCACCCGTTAACACCATACCGGCAGCAATCAAATCTTCGTATCCACTGCGCCTTAATTCTGATTGAATCAAGGTGTACAGCTCTTCGTAACGTGGCTCCACCACTTCTGCTAACGCTTGGCGCGACAAGTCTCTGGCTGGCCGATCTCCCACACTAGGCACTTTAATACTTTCGGATAAATCCGTTAACTGTGCCAAAGCACAGGCATACCTTACTTTTACATCTTCGGCATGCACCGTTGGCGTGCGCAACGCCATAGCAATATCGTTGGTGACCTGATCACCAGCAACTGGGATCACTGCCGTATGGCGAATGGCTCCAGCGGTAAACACCGCCACGTCAATAGTGCCACCGCCCATATCGACTAAACACACTCCCAATTCTTTTTCATCATCCGTAAGCACCGCATAACTTGATGCCAAAGCGTTCAGAACAATGTCATCCAAAATCAAATCACAACGGCTGACACACTTGACTATATTTTGCGCTACGTTCAGAGCACAAGTGACAATATGCACCTTGGCCTCTAACCGCACCCCCGCCATGCCCAGCGGGTCTTGAATACCTTCTTGGCCATCAATCACATATTCTTGCGGCAAAATATGCAGAATCTTTTGATCGGATGGAATGGCTACTGCTCTAGCCGCATCGATCACCCGCTCCAAGTCAAGCTCAGATACTTCTCCAGCCTGAATCGCTACGATACCGTGCGAATTCATGCTGCTAATATGATTACCACCAATACCTACAGTGACCGCGTTGATTTTACAGCCCGCCATCAACTCAGCTTCTTCAATCGCTCGCTTCACCGATAGCACGGTGGATTCGATATTGGCGACAATACCACGCTTTAAACCACGCGATTCTTGGGCACCAATGCCTACGACCTGCAATTGGCCATCGTCACCCAGTTCCGCCACCATTGCGACTACTTTAGAAGTGCCAATATCCAACCCAACCACCATGGGTTTTGTTGCTGCGTCTACCACCCAAATGTTCCCTTATTTATGTGTTTTGCAACGGAACAAAAAAGCCCAATTACAGATAGTGTAATTATCCCACACTTTAGCCTCTAAGTGGTGGATTACTCGAGTAATTTGGTGCTAATTTAAGCACTAAATAATCATCTTTAATCGACTTTTTTCCAGGCTACAGACACACCATAAGGGTAGCGGCCATCGATCCGTTCAATAGTCTCAGCTTGGGTGACAAAATGACTGCGGTAGACCTTCATCAAGCGCTGCAATCTAGGCAATACTTGGTCACGCCCAAGCAGTAAAACAATGCCATTGCGCAAGCGTAATTGAACCGCACCCCGTTGGGACATGCTTAGCTCATCAATCGTCAAGTCGTCACGCCCAACCAACCAACTCATTTGTTGATATAACTCACTCATTGTCCATGCATTGCCTTTAGGTCCCGACAGTGTGGGTAATCGCTCAGAACCTGCCACCTGACTTGGCTCCACAAACACGAGTTGTCCCAAGTGGTTGATCAAGCCGCCACCCTGCCAGCGCGCCATGAAAATTTGTTGTGGCGCTTCAACCATTAACCGATTGGGCCAAATACGGCTCACCTTAGCGTCACTAACCCAGGGGTGATTTTCCACCTCTTGCCTGATGAGCTGAAGGTCTGCACCAAAAAAAGAATCAGGCAAATGGGCATTTAATTGAGCTTGTAACACCACTTTTTCAGCTGTTGGAATATCTGTTTGCAAGATGATTTGTTGCAATGGGCGCTGCATCCATGGCTGCATGGCTTGCCAACCTATGACGCCAGCCGTCATTAAGACGACCAGCAACAATAGCTTAGCCCCCCAACTCCAGTAGACTTTTTGCGCCCCCTCAAGCATCGTCATTAGGTTGCCTCAGCTCGAGCCAAGGCTAAATTTAAAATAACCAGAACCAATTGCGAAAAACTTAATCCTGCCGCCTGCGCTGCCATAGGCACCAAACTATGGCTTGTCATACCAGGCACTGTATTCACCTCTAATAGCCAGTTTTTTCCCTGTTTATCGCGCATCACATCAATACGCCCCCAATCTCGACAGGCCAGCACCTCAAAAGCCCAGCGGCATTCGTCCTGCATGGCCTTTTGCTGCGCTTGGGTCATGGGGTTATCAAACAAATAACGTGTTTTATCAGAGTAATACTTGGCCTCTAAATCGTAAAAAGCATTGTCCGTTTTTAAGCGAATAGCGGGCAAAGAGTAGTCATTGAGTATCGGTACCGTGTATTCATCACCGTCAATAAATTGTTCTGCCATCACTTGCCGATCATAGGTCGCAGCATCTCGGTATGCCCGCTCTAAGGTTGCCACCGAGTTAACGATATTAATGCCCAAGCTGGAGCCTTCGTGTACCGGCTTAACCACTAAAGGCAAACCCAAGCGCTGGGCAACCTCAGTCCAATTACTTGCATTATTAAGTATTTCATAGGCAGGTGTCGCCACCCCCTGCGCCAACCAAACCAATTTGGTCATGAGTTTATTCATGCCCAAGCTAGAGGCTAAAACACCACAACCCGTGTAAGGCACTGACATTAACTCGAGTGCGCCTTGCAGCGTTCCATCCTCGCCACCGCGACCATGAAGCATGATAAACGCCACGTCCATGTTGGCCTGTTGCAGTTGCTTTAATTGATCTTGATCATCGTCACCCAAATCTAGGCCAAAGGCATTCACACCAGCGCTTTGTAAGTGAGCCAAGACCTGCTTACCACTCATCAGAGATATTTCCCGCTCAGCCGAAGTGCCCCCGTAAATAACGGCAACTCGTACCTTAGGCACCGTCAGCAAGTGGCTCCAACTCTGGGATAGATCGATGTTAGTCATTTAGCTGTCTTCTTGTTGCATGTTATCAAGCAATGCCCGGGAGATTTGGCCAATGTCGCCGGCCCCTTGAGTTAGCAACAGGTCACCGTCGTTGAGGATATTTTCTAATACCGGCGCTACAGCCGCGCCACGTTCAACAAAAATAGGATCAACTTGGCCCCTTGAACGGATACTACGGCACAAACTACGACCATCAGCACCATTGATAGGTTCTTCTCCTGCAGGATAAATATCCAATAAAATTAATACGTCTACCCGGGATAAGACATCCACAAAATCTTCATATAAATCGCGTGTGCGAGAATAACGATGGGGCTGGTAAACCATGACTAAACGACGACCAGGCCAGCCTGCTCTAATGGCGTCAATAGTGGCAGCTACTTCTCGTGGGTGGTGTCCATAATCATCTACTAAGGTGGCGGTGCCTTGCGCAGCTGGGTAATCCCCTAACACTTGGAAGCGGCGCCCTACGCCAGAAAATTCATTTAAGCCAATGATGATATGCTCATCCGCCACCTCTAAATCTGTTGCCACAGCAATGGCTGCTAAGGCGTTTTGCACGTTGTGCTTACCTGGCATGTTGAGCGCAATATCTAGGTCTGAATGACCTCGCCTGCATACAGTAAATGACGTGACCATGCCTTCTTGATGCAGATTGATGGCTCTTACATCAGCCTTTTCGTCAAAGCCATAGGTCATGGTCGGCCGACTCACTTGGGGTAAAATCTCCCACACTACGGGATCATCAATACACACAATAGCCAAGCCATAAAAGGGCAGATTATGGAGAAATTCGACAAAGGTTTTCTTTAACCGATTAAAATCTCCCTCATACGTCGACATATGATCTGCATCAATATTGGTAACAATGGAAGTGAGCGGTTGTAGATGTAAAAAAGAGGCATCGCTTTCGTCGGCTTCAGCGACTAGATAAGAACTCGCTCCTAGTTTGGCATTAGTGCCTGCACTGGTTAGTTTGCCACCAATAACAAAAGTAGGATCTAAACCACCGGCGGCCATAATAGAGGCCACTAAAGAGGTAGTGGTAGTTTTTCCATGAGTACCTGCCACTGCAATGCCATGGCGGTAGCGCATTAATTCGGCCAACATTTGGGCCCGCTGCACGACCGGGATGCGATGCGATCGGGCGGCCACAAGCTCAGGATTTTCTTCGGTCACCGCAGTCGATACGACCACCACGTGGGCACCTCGAACATTGGCTTCTTCATGACCTATAAAAACCTGCGCACCCTGACTTGCCAAGCGTTGCGTCACGGGAGTAACTCTGAGATCGGAGCCACTGATTTCATAACCTTGGTTGAGCAACACCTCAGCGATACCACACATGCCAACGCCGCCAATACCGACAAAATGGATGCGCTTGATACGTCTCATTTCGGGAATTGTATATTGATTTGGTGGGATAATTTTAACCACGAGTAATCTCCATGCAGTGTTGTGCAACGTTGTAAGCAGCCTTTGGTGCAGCACAGGTTAGCGCTGCTGCGGCCATATTTTTTAAAGTTGAGGGGTGGCTTTGTAAAGCCCTAATGTGCTGACTCAGCGCTAAGGCAGACAACTGGGTTTGTGGCAATAAAATCGCAGCTTGAGCCTGCACTAAAATATTGGCGTTAGCCGTTTGGTGGTCGTCCACAGCGTAGGGATATGGCACGAGTATAGCCGCCATGCCAACGCCAGCTAATTCACTTATGGTTAAAGCCCCTGCGCGACAAATGACTAGATCAGCCCATGCATACGCTGGGCCCATATCGTCAATATAAGCATCGACTCGAGCCACAAGCTGGTGTTTGTCATAGCTAGTTTGGGTGACCGTGTGATGTTTTGGCCCCGTTTGATGCCATACTTGAGGCCGTTCGTTAATGGCCAACAAAGCTAGGGCTTCGGGCACGACTTGATTCAGAGCAAGAGCCCCAAGACTGCCTCCTACAACCAATATTCTCAGCCCAGTGTGATCTGACTTTTGAAGTCGTATATTAGATCGCAATGGATTACCCACTGTTATGGCTTTGCCTGCAGCAAAACTACCTGAAAAAGCTTGTAAAGTTTTGCTGGCTAGGGGTCGCAGTAGCCGATTAGTAAGCCCAGGAACAGCATTCTGTTCATGTAATATAAGCGGCACTCTCATCAATTTAGCAGCTAAGCCACCAGGGCCTGCAACGAAGCCACCCATACCCAAAACACAGTGCGGTTTAAAGCGGCGGATCACCTTGATCGATTGCAGCAAAGATTTGATTAAACGCCAAGGGGCAGATAACAATGACCATTTGCCTTTACCGCGCAAACCCACTACATCGATACAATGCAATAGCAGCCCTGCATCGGGGACCAAGCGTGCCTCGATACCTCTGCCAGTGCCTAACCACTCAACAGTGCAATCATGTTTTTGCAATATTTCAGCTGTGGCTAACGCCGGATACACATGACCACCCGTTCCTGCTGCCATAATCAGAATGCGCTTTGAATCACTTGGGGCATTAGACCTTATCATTGTGCCAGCCCTGCTGTTGCGCATCATCGTCAAACCATTGATCAACATCATCTAGCCCAGGGGTTACTTCTGCTTTGGAGATACCTAGGGAAGTATAAGTGGTCTGCGAGTGCACACCATGTTCATCATATGATTCACTATAAGTGGTGTTATTTTCTAAGGAAATACGCAACAAAATGCCCATACTAGCGGCACAGGCCAACATACTGCTACCGCCGTAACTGACAAAAGGCAAAGTTAAGCCTTTGGTGGGCAATAAACCTAAGTTGACGCCTATATTAATTATGGCTTGGGCGGCAATTAACAACACTAAGCCATACGCTAAGTAGGCTGAAAAATGGCGCCCCAAGCGTTCTGCTCTTTGACCCACATGCAAACCACGCACGATTAAAACACCATACAAAACCACCACAATCAAAGCACCAAAAGCACCCCACTCTTCAGCCAGTACTGAATATACAAAGTCTGTGTGGGCCTCTGGTAAGTAAAATAGTTTTTGCATACTTTGACCTAAACCTTCACCGAACCAGCCGCCACGGCCAAACGCAATTTGGGCCTGGGTCAATTGATAACCACTGCCAAAAGGATCAGCCCACGGGTCTAAAAAAGACACCAATCGTCTAACGCGGTACTCGGCAGCATAAATAGTCACTCTACCCATGCCTGCAGCAGCTAAAAGAACGACAAAAATATGACGCTTGCGCATGCCCCCTAAAAAAAACATGCCTAAAACAGAACCCATCATTACCACTACAGCGCCAAAATCTGGTTCTAATAAAAGCAGCACGATAAATGCACCTAGAACCACCAGAGATTTTAAAAAACCGGAAAAATGATTACGTACTTCCTCCTGCTGGCGCACTAAATAACCTGCCATAAAAACCACTACAGCTACTTTTGCAAACTCTGAAGGCTGCAGGCTTAATGGCCCAATAGGGATCCAGCGGGTACTACCGTTTACACTTCGACCCAAACCAGGAATGAGTACCGCTACCAATAACAATATTGCTAGCAGCAATAGATATGGGCTTTGTTTTTGCCAGACCTTGACCGGCGTCATCAGGCAAAGCATGAGCACACCACTGCCCAAAAACATAAATAAAAGTTGGCGCTTACTTTGGTAAAAAGGGTCATTAAACTTGACAGCGACCACATCCATCGATGCAGAGGTGATCATGACGTATCCAATCAGCGCTAAGGCCAAGGCGGGTAAAAACAAACCCAAATCTAGCCTTTTACTCGTCACCATGCGCCACTGTTCTGACACCCCAATCATGCTAATGCCCTCACCAATGTGGCGAAGTGATCGCCTCTCGCTTCAAAATCTGCATAGGCGTCAAAGCTAGCGCAAGCGGGCGACAGCAATACCAAATCACCGCTAACCGCCTGTTGGTGTGCCATGTGCACGGCTTCTGTCATGTTCTTGGCGTGGCTAAAGGCCGCCTTGCCAGTGAGAGCCTGTTCAATGCGTTGTGCGTCTTCACCGATCAGTAGAGTGTGTTTACCGAAGCGCGACAAGGGCCCTACAAGGTCCGAGAAATCCGCCCCCTTCCCTAAGCCGCCGGCGATCAAAATAATCTTTCCCACAAGATTGGGGCCCAGACCTTCGATCGCCGCAACAGTGGCGCCAATATTGGTGCCTTTAGAATCATTAATGTATTCAACCCCATTTATGTTGGCCACTGGCTCGCAACGATGAGGTAACCCAGTAAAGGTTTTTAGGGTATTCACCATGGCCTGCATGGGTATGTCCACAGCTTGGCCCAACGCTAGGGCGGCAAGGGCGTTAGCCACATTATGCCGACCTGAAATGGCCATTTCGGCTACTGCCAGTAGTGGACGCAGGCCTTGTACCAACCATTCATCGCCGCCCACATTACGCACTCCAAACTGACCTACATCGGGGTCACGTAAACTAAAACGTGTTTGCGTCACTGTGCCAGGCACTAGTGGGTTAGTGAGGGCATCATCGCCATTGACGACCGCAGCTTTACAGGCCTGGAACACTCGGTGCTTAGCCTGATGGTAAGCCATCAGATTAGCATACCTGTCCATGTGGTCAGGACTTACATTGAGTACGCTGGCGACAGTAGCTCCCAAACCAGTGGTGGTTTCTAACTGAAAACTGGACAACTCTATGACATATAAATCCACATCATCCGCTAATAAAGACAATGACGGCTCGCCTAGGTTGCCACCTACAGCAACCTTTAGGCCGGCAGTTCTGGCCATTTGCCCGACTAAACTGGTCACCGTGCTTTTAGCGTTTGAACCAGTAATGGCCACAATGGGAACACCGGCAGACCGAGCGGCCTGGGCAAATAGATCGATATCGCTGCGTATGGGCACCCCCGCCTTGGCCGCTGCGACTAACGCGGGTGTTTGCATAGAAACACCAGGACTTAAAATAATTTGACTGGCACTGAGGCATAAATCAAGGGGGAACTCACCTAGGTGCACAGGCGTATCTGGCTGCTCTGTGGCTAACTGATTGAGAAACGGTGGTGCTGGTCTAGAATCAGCAACCTGAAATCTTTCACCTTGTCGTGCCATATACTGGGCACAGGCTAACCCGGTTTTTCCCAGACCAATAATAAGGCTAAAACGATCACTCACTATCAACGACATTGGCAACTAGGTCTCTTATTTATTAATTTTTTATAATGATTTATCGTCATTTATGTCAATCTATTCCAATCTATCTCAACTTAAGGGTCGCTAAACCGATCAACACTAAAACCACGGTAATGATCCAAAAGCGGACAATAATACGAGGCTCCGGCCATCCCTTAAGTTCGAAGTGATGATGTATTGGAGCCATGCGGAAGATCCGTTTGCCCGTTAGCTTAAAAGAAGCCACCTGCAAGATAACGGATACAGTTTCCATCACGAACACCCCTCCCATAATCAACAACACCAGCTCTTGGCGCACGATAACCGCCACTACACCCAGAGCAGCACCTAAGGCTAATGCACCGACGTCGCCCATAAATACTTGAGCAGGGTAGGTGTTAAACCACAAGAAACCCATACCAGCCCCCACCATCGCGGCGCAAAAAACCACCAACTCTCCCGCACCCCTGATGTAAGGAATGTTAAGGTATTCGGCAAACACCGAATGGCCCGTTAAGTAGGCAAATACCGCCAAGGCACCAGCGATTAGCACAGTAGGCAATATAGCCAGGCCATCTAAACCATCGGTAAGATTGACCGCATTGGAAGTACCCACGATGACAAAGTAAGTGAGTAGGATATAAAGCACCCCAATATTAATACCCACCGACTTAAAAAATGGCACAATGAGCTCCAATTCTTGCGGTGTTTGAGCGCTATAATACAAGAATAAAGCGGCTCCTAAGCCTCCCACCGATTGCCAAAAATACTTCCACCGAGCAACAAGACCTCGAGAGTTTTTTTCCACTACTTTGCGATAATCATCAACCCAACCTATGGCTCCAAACACTGCGGTCACTGCAATGGTGACCCAAATATAACGATTGGTTAAGTCGCCCCACAAAAGTGCGCTAATGAGAATAGCCACCAATATAAGGGCACCACCCATGGTTGGAGTGCCTTCCTTGGCCAAATGACTTTGAGGCCCATCTTCGCGAATTGACTGACCTATTTGTTTAGTCTTTAGCTGTTCGATCATATAAGGCCCAATCGCCATAGCAATAAACAAGGCCGTAAGCACCCCCATGATGCCGCGCACGGTGAGGTAATGAAAAACGCTAAAGGCGCTGTAATACTGAGCTAAATAATCTGCTAACCATAACAACATGGGCTAGATTCCACTGTTAATTAATTTTTCTACAACCTGTTCCATTTGGCTGGATCGAGACCCTTTAACCAAACAACTCAAGTCAACTTTTGGAAGCTGTTGTAAACAACTGGATAATTCATTCTTGTTAATGCAAACTTTGCCACAGTTACCACCGGCCTGCAGATAAGTCTTAACGGCTGCGGCCGCGAGCACACCAAAGCCATAGAAGTGTTCTATTCCTGCTGCTGCAACTTGAGCGCCAATACGCTGATGCAGTTGCAACTCTTGCTCACCTAATTCGCCTAGGTCTCCCAACATAAAACAGCGTTGCCCATGGCATTGTTGCAGCACATCTATAGCGGCTTTTACAGAGCCTAGATTGGCGTTATAGGTATCGTCAATGACACAACGATTATGACTTAATTGATGACTCACAAGGCGTCCTTGATAAGGTCTCGCCTGGGCTAAACCTTGAACTACTTGGTCTAAGGATAGCCCTAACGCCAAGGCTGCGGCGGCGGCGGCTAACGCATTGGCAACATTGTGCTGGCCTAATAGTTGTAAATCGACAAACCTTTGCTGTTTGCCTAAGTGCATAGTAAAACGACTACCCCGCGGTGTGCGCTTAATATCGCTGGCATATACACTGGCCTTTGGGTTACTCAAGCTAAAGCTCCATACTCGCCTGGGCTTGGCCAATACTTGCCATTCACTCACGTGTGGATCATCTAAGTTAAGTACAACCTGACCTTGTTCAGACAGGCCCGAAATAATTTCACCCTTAGCTTTAACAACACCATCCAAGCCACCAAAGCCAGATAAATGTGCTTCTTGGGCGTTATTCAAAATGGCTACATCGGCCATCACTATGCGACTGGTATAGGCAATTTCGCCGATATGATTGGCGCCCAGTTCTAACACCCTATAATCGATGTGATCTCGCATGCCCCATAAGGTCAGTGGCACGCCAATGTCATTATTAAAGTTACCCTGTGTGACTTCGACCTCACCGGCTTCAAATAACACTTTTTGTAGCATCTCTTTAACGGTAGTTTTTCCACTACTGCCGGTGACAGCCACAAACTGTCCATCTAGACTCTGACGTTTGAGCACCGCTAATTGACCTAAAGCAATGCGGGTGTCGGGCACGACTAAAAGCGGCAGGTCCGTGTCTATTACCGTACTTACTAAGGCCGCACAGGCGCCTTGATCTTGTGCTTGCGCAATAAATTCGTGCCCATCAAAGTTAGGGCCCACTAAGGCGACAAACAGATCTCCCGCAGCTAAACTGCGGGTATCGGTAGATAAGTGACTAAACGACGCTTCACCAAATACTTGGCTGCCTGGCACTTTTTTGGACAGCTCAGATAAACTAAATACTGCCATCAGCCTGCCCCTCCTGTGAGAGCCACCAACACCTCTTCTTGATCACTAAGATGGTGCTTATGGCCTTGGATTTCTTGATAAGTTTCATGGCCCTTGCCAGCAATCAAAACGATATCACCCGCTTTTGCACGCTCCATGGTTATTGCAATAGCCCGTCTTCTATCCGCTTCAATAATGACTCTATCTAAGCGTTTAAAGCCCTCACTAATGTCTGTTAAAATTTTCTCGCTCGCCTCTGTTCGAGGGTTGTCATCGGTCACAACCACGTGATGTGCCCATGTTTCTGCAATCGTCGCCATTTTTGGGCGTTTATCGGCGTCTCGGTCTCCACCACAACCAAATACCACCCACAATTGACCCCCAACAAGGTGCTCTTTAGCCGCCATTAAAGCTTGCTCTAAGGCATCTGGGGTGTGGGCATAATCGACAATGGCCTGTGGTTTATTTTTGGCTTGGGGGGGCTTGCCTATAATTTGCATTCTGCCACATACCGTAGTCAGCTTGTTGATGACCAACATGGCTGATGGCAAGTCAATTTTGTGTAACAGGAGCACCGCCAAAGTAGCCAATAAGTTGCTTAAATTAAAGCGCCCAATCAACCCCACCTGCAATTGCGCTTGACCCTGGGGTGTATGCACCCGTGCTTCAATACCATGCTCATGCTGAGTGATTGAAGATACGCCTAAATCCACATAATCCACTTGCGCAATGTCAGCACTGTAGGTGTAAATTTTCACCGACGGTGCTATTTCGTTAAGTAAGCCTCGACCGAAATCATCATCAAAATTAATCACCGCGTTACGCAGACTGGGCCAATTAAATAGCTGTGCCTTGACTGCACCATAGGCTTGCATAGTGCCATGGTAATCAAGGTGGTCTTGGGTTAGATTGGTAAAAACCGCAGTTTCAAAACGGCAGCCATTAAGACGCCCTTGAGCTAAACCGTGGGAAGAGACCTCAATCGCACACGCTAGCGCCCCAGCTTCTAACATGGCACCTAACTGCCCCTGCATGGTGACTTCATCAGGTGTGGTGTTTGGCCCCTGCTCTAAAGCGTTAAGTAAACCATAACCCAAAGTACCGACGACACCGCAAGTTAGACCTAAGTCAGATAAACACTGGGCAATAAACTGGCTGCAACTAGTTTTACCGTTGGTCCCGGTGATGCCAATTAATGACATGTGTTGACTAGGCTGGTGATTGATGTGCGCAGCGATTGATCCCTGTATGGCCTTGAGGTTGGGCACACTTATAATAGGAACAGTCAGGCCAGAAGAGTCTAACTCTAATGCCTGTTGGGCATCGATAGCGACCGCCACGGCTCCATTTTTCTGCGCTTGCGCTACATAGCTGCGCTGCCGTATTGGCTCGCCTAGACAAGTCACAAATAAGTCACCTTGTTGCACCTGCCGGCTATCTGATGACACCCCAGACACACAAACGTCTGCCCATTGCCGGGCTTGGCCTGGCAATGGCATTAGTTCATGTAAGCGCTTGGTATCCACATCTAACCTCACTGTTAACCTGATAATGGCAGCAGATTATCTGGTGCCACATTTAAAAGCCGTAAACTCTCAGTCATAATGCGAGAAAATACGGGTGCGGCGACTTCACCACCATAATATTGCTCACCCTTAGGGTTATCAATAATCACTACGCAGACTAAGCGCGGCTTAGACGCCGGTGCCATGCCAGCAAACACTGCAGCATAAACATCATCGTCATAACCCCCATCCTTTGAGGGTTTATGCACTGTGCCAGTTTTGCCAGCAACTCGGTACAAAGGCACTCTGGCGCGCGTTCCAGTGCCCCCGTCTTGGGTCACTGTTTCTAACATAGCGATCACCTGCTTAGCCACTCGTTCTGGCATCACTCGTTCTGCTTCTGGCACCTGCTCTTGCTTCAAAATAGATACTGGGCGTTTCAGCCCATAACTCGCAAACACGCCATAGGCCTGAGCTAACTGCACAGGCGTCACAGCAATGCCATAGCCATAAGACATAGTGGCCAAATTGATAGGATTCCACTTAGCGTAACTAGGTAAAATGCCGGCACTCTCACCCGGAAAACCACTGGCAGTTGGCTGGCCCAAACCGAAGCTATAAAAAGTTTCTCTAACACTGTTTTCTGGTAGTGATAAGGCCAATTTTGTGACCCCCACATTGCTTGATTTAGTGATAATGCCAGTGACATCCAAGACGCCATAATTGCGGTGGTCGCGGATAGTTTTGCGTTTAACCTTGATAAAACCAGGACTAGTATCGATCTTCGTATCTGGGTCATACTGCCCGCTCATCAAAGCCGCGGCGATCGTCATAGGCTTCATGGTTGAACCCGGCTCTAGCACATCGGTAAAAGAGCGGTTGCGCAAACTGTCAATGCTCATTACTGAACGGTTATTGGGGTTATAGGCTGGTTGATTAACCATGGCCAATATTTCACCTGTTTGCACGTCTAACACCACAGCTGAACCAGAAGAGGCTTTGTGCTGCTGCACTACGGCCTTGAGCTCACGATAGGCGACATACTGCATACGCAGATCAATACTTAAATTTAAATCTTTTCCAGGTTGCGCGTTAGTCAGTAACTTTAGGTCTTTAACCGTGCGCCCCGTGCGGTCTTTTTGCACTACTTCCTTCCCTGAAGCACCCTCTAACCATGGATTGTAGGCCAATTCCATGCCTTCTTGACCCTGATCATCAACATTGTTAAAACCCACGAGGTGGGTGGCTACCTCAGCTGCTGGGTAATAACGCTGAAACTCTTCTACACCATGCACACCTTTCCACTTATGCTCCAGCACAACCTCTGCCTCAGCAGGATTAAGGTGGCGCTTAAGGTACATAAATTCTTTATTTTCCATGCGTGCTAGGCGTTTTAAAAACGCTACCTCAGGTAAACCCAAAGTTTGTGCAACTTGCTTAGCATGGACTAAGTTTTGGCCCAACACCTGTGGATTGGCCCACAAACTAACCACTGGTGCACTCACTGCCAATGGCTCACCTCGACGGTCTAAAATCATGCCTCGGTGAGCGGGAATGGGCACTTCGCGTACCATTCGAGCATCACCTTGGCGCATTAAGAACGAACGTTCTATGAAATTTAGGTGTACTAAACGCCAAGCGATGCCCGACGCTGCCACTAATAAAATCAACCATACCAAGCGCATGCGCCAAGGATATTCCATGGCACTCATGGCTGGCGTACCAAGATAATTTGTTCAGCAGATGGGATGCTCATAGACAACTGCTGAGTCACCATGGATTCAACCCGACTGTGTGAAGCCCAAGCGCTTTGCTCAAGTAACAGCTGACCCCACTCTACCTGCATGTCATTGCGGTCTGTTTCTAGTTGATGCAGATGATTAATATGCCCCCTAGCTTGAAACGAACTGTAAACCACAAACTGAGCACTCATGACTAATAAGACTAGCAAAAATATCCCCAACAACATGGCGTAGCGCTCGCCCTGCAGGCTTGCGCGCTTTAACCATATATTGAGGTTTTCGCTCATATCTTTCATTCGATTTTTTCTGCCACTCGCATTACTGCACTTCGAGACCGAGGATTAATATCAACTTCATGGGGACTAGGCTTACGCGCCTTGCTCAATAAGGTTAAACGCCGCTTTAGCTGGTCTTGAGTGACTGGCAAACCACGAGGAATATGGGAGTCACCCTTGGCGTGCTCGCGCATAAACCGCTTAACAATACGATCCTCCAATGAGTGAAAACTAATGACTACCAAACGGCCACCTGGGGCTAAGGTTTCAAGCGCTGCTTGCAAGCCCACTTCAAGGTCTTTTAATTCTTGGTTAATGTGAATACGGATGCCCTGAAAGGCTCGAGTGGCAGGGTTCTTACCTTTCTCCCACTTAGGGTTAGCAGCGGCAATAATGCTTGCCAATTGTTTAGTCGTAGTAATAGGCTGCTGTTTTCGATGCTCTACAACAGCCCGTGCCATTCTCCTAGAGAAGCGCTCTTCGCCATAATGGTAAAGGACATCAGCTATTTCTTCAGCACCTGCGCGCGCTAACCATTGCGCTGCAGATTCGCCGGCGTCAGGATTCATGCGCATATCTAATGGGCCATCGTGTTGAAAACTAAAGCCCCGACTGGCATCGTCTATCTGGGGTGAAGACACCCCTAGGTCCAATAAAATGCCCTGCACCCGTCCAAAACAGTGATGTTGTTGGGCAATTTCATCCATCTTGGCAAACGAGGTTTGAGTGATGGATAACCGTGTATCTAGGGCTATCATCTCCTGTGCCTGCGCAATGGCTAAAGGGTCCTTATCAAACGCATGCAGACTTGCTTGGGCACTTAGGTGTTGCAAAATAAGGCTACTGTGTCCGCCACGGCCAAAGGTTCCATCCATATAAATACCATCAGCATCGTGTACCAATAGCTCTACGGCCTCATCAAGTAAAACAGATTTATGATTAAATTCTTGGGTCATTTCAGTTCCATTAATAACGTCAGTCACACACTGACTACAAGGACAACTGATGCAAGAGTTCCGGCAGCTCTTCAGTGTTGCTGTTGGCCTGCAAATACGTTTCTCGGCGCGCATTCCATAAGGATTCGCTCCACAATTCAATTTTTTTGCCCTGACCCAAAAGCATGATTTTTTTATCTAATTGAGCATATTCTCTAAGTAGAGCAGGTAACAAAATACGCCCATTAGCATCGAGCTCGAGGTCGGTGGCATGACCTATTAACAACCTTTGGATGCGTCTGGCGGTAGGGTTAAAACTAGGTAATTGTTCTAACTTGCGCTGAATGAGATCCCATTCAGCTAATGGATAGATCAAGAGACAGGGCTCTTCGGTATCAATGGTGACCACAAGTTGGGGGTTGATGCTCGGTTCGGATCTACCCATCAATAAGTCGCGAAAGCGTATAGGCATAGCTATACGTCCTTTGGCATCTATATTGATTGTTGCAGCACCACGAAACATCACTCACTTCCCAAAAAACGTTGAGTTTAGGGGAATAAATCCACTTTTCCCCACTTTTATCCACCTAACAAGTGTAGGTAGATCACGACTATATTGCAAGGGAAAAAATAAAGTTACTTGATGCTGCGATATTAGCAAGGGCTCAGGCTTTACAACAGGCCCTGCAACACTTGACTTGGCACCAGTATGTGCTGACCAATAAGCTGTTGGGCTGCCTCAAGATCTCTAGCCAAAACCGCTGTGACTAGCTGCTCATGCTCCATTTGATTGACGTCGAAAGCACCGTGACCGGCATTGAACCGCAGCCATAAGTTACGGTAGCGAGAGGCCTTTTCATAAAGATCTAAGCGCACCCTAAGCAGCTCCTCAGAGCCACACCCTCGGGCGATGCTATAGTGAAACTGTTGATGCAGCTTCTCCCAGGCCTGCAAGTCGCCATCGGCTTGCAATAGCTCAGCATTAGAGTGAAGCCGATAGGCTGCAGCCACAATACCCGCTTCCCAAGCCTCATCGCCTCTTTCAATAGCCAGCCCCACGCATAATGACTCTATTTGAGCTCGAGTGTGGTAAATGTCTACCAACTCCGTCTGAGTTACAGGGCATACGCGATAACCACGCTGATCTTGAACTTGCACTAATTGCATAACCACCAGCTGCGACAGTGCCTCACGCAATGGATTGACGCCCACTTGGTAACGCTCTTTGAGAGCACTCATCTTGAGCTTATGGCCAGCGGCAAAGAAACCCGTCAAAATATCTTGCTTTAAATGGTACAACACCTTGGCCGCTGAATTTTCTTGATGCATGGGTTTTATAGGACTTAAAAGATAATGTCGATATTTTAATACTTAAAGGCCACCAATATCAATCCAACCCCAAACCATGACCTTCCTCTTTGAGCCATTGTTTTGCATCGTCATAATTTGGCAACACCCGTTTGACCAGCGCCCAAAACTCAGGGCCGTGATGCATATGCAGTAAATGACACAGTTCATGCACCACAACACTGTCAACCACTGCACTAGGGGCCATCATCAGTTTCCAATTAAATTGTACATGACCACGATTATTGCAACTGCCCCAGCGCGCGCGATAGGTTTTAACCTCAACCGCATTAGGCCAAGCGCCTACCAAGGGTGCAAAATAACTGATGCGCTGTTCGATATGCTCCTGAGCTTGCAGTTTATACCAACGTACAAGGGCATTACGCACCCATACAGGCTTAGCTTGAGGCACACTAAGCAGCAACTCATTGAGGCTATTCAACTGCACGCCATAAGGCCCTAGATCGACCTGCAAAACTAACTCTCGATCTAAAAAAGCGAAGCACTCACCGCTCACATAAAGCCTTTGAACTTGCGCTTTTGGCTGGCCATAAAGTGACATTTTCGCCAGTATCCAATCACTTTTAGAGTCTAATAAAAGTCTAATGTCAGACCTGAGCATGGCCTTAGGCACCAACACAACTAACTGCCCTAAAGACATTCTAAAACCCACACTGTTTTTACGGCGAGTACGTTTAATGGTTGCCACAAAACCATTCATTAGCATTATTTCTGCAGAGGATAGCGGCATAAATAGTTACGAGTAACCCAAATGCACAATAGATAGATCTCCTCGATCTAACTTACTCCACAACAAATCTCTTAATTGTGGTGGAAACACATCCACTTCTGTAAGCTCTTGCTTAGTTAACCACCGCGCTTGAGAAATAGACCTCACTTCATTAGTCAAAGCCTCCAAATTCTTCACCGAAACTTCACCTTGCCATTGATCCACTCTATAAAACTGCTCAACATGATAAATACCCCGTGCAGTTTCACAAAATTCGCGTACAAACAAAAGTTCACCCACGGTCACCGATAAGCCTGTTTCCTCCCACACTTCGCGCTTGACAGTATTGCGCGTGTTGCCATCGGCAGCCTCAAAACCGCCACCAGGAGGCACCCAATAAGAGCGCCCACCATCATTCTCATTGACCATTAAAATACGATCTTGATCCACTAATATACCCGCCGCTCTGATACGATGACGCATAAAAATCTCCACAGGTGAGTAATCCGCAGAGCTTAGCATAAGTTGGCAAAAGACATTGAAATGATCAACATAGAGCTCGCTTATTCACCCGTGTCGATACCCACATTATCTGTGATCATGTATATTTCCGTATCTAGCGGCATAGTCGCCATAGGGATAAGACAGTGACCTAAAATACGCAGTTAAAACCGCGTTAATTTGCAGCTTGCAAAGCATACGAGCCTTTAAAAAACACCTAACTAGTTAAAAATGATAGCTAGTAGCAAAGAGAAAATTAAGTGATCTTATACATCGCAGAAAAACCAAGTGTTGGCCGCGCAGTTGCTGAGGTCATGCCTAAACCCCACCAAAAAGGCGATGGCTTTATTAAAGTGGCGAATGGAGACATTGTGACTTGGTGTATTGGTCACTTGCTAGAGCAAGCAGAACCAGAGGCCTATAACTCACAGTTTAAACAATGGAAAAGAGAGCACCTGCCCATCATCCCTAGGCAATGGAAACACCAGATTAAACCCAACACAAGAAAGCAGTTTAATGCAGTGAAAAAGCTAATCCAGCAGGCGGACCTGCTGGTCAACATGGGGGATCCTGATAGGGTTGGCCAAATTTTAGTTGACGAAGTGATAAATTACTGTGGTGTTACCAAGGCCAAGCGTGAAGCAACCAAACGTTGCCTAGTTAATGATATGAATCCAGACGCGATTAAAAAATCACTTAATAATTTGCGTAACAATACCGATTTCATACCCCTAGCGACTTCTGCATTGGCAAGGGCTCGAGCAGACTGGTTGTACGGCATTAATATGACCCGATTATGTACTTTGCAGGGGCAAAGTTCAGGTTACAGCGGAGTCCTGTCAATTGGGCGAGTACAAACGCCCATTCTAGGACTGGTGGTTCATAGGGATCAGGCCATAGAGCATTTTATAGCCAAGCCTTTTTATGAGGTCTTTGTTACATTGCAAACCGCTATAGGCGAGCAATATAGAGCTCAATGGGAGCCGAGTCGGGCTTGTGAGCCCTATTTGGATGAACACGGACGCGTGTTGTCGAGCCAGCTCGCATCCACAGTAGTCATTAAAGTAGCGCAGAAAACAGGCACAGTAAAGTCTGTTGAAACCCATAAAAAGCAGCAAGCCCCGCCACTACCCTACAACCTTTCAACACTTCAAATAGAGGCTTCAAAAGCTTTTAATTTAAGTGCACAACAAACTTTAGATGTTTGCCAACAGCTTTATGAACGGCATAAGTTAATCACTTACCCCCGCTCTGATTGCCGCTACCTTCCACAAGGACACCTTAATGATAAGGCCAAAGTGACTCAGTCAGTGGCTCAAACCTGTCCTGCTTTGGCAGAGGCAGTGTCACAGGCACAATTATCTATGACCAGTAAGGCTTGGAATGATAACAAGGTCGGTGCTCATCATGCCATTATCCCCACTGCAAGATCCATGGATGGCAATAAGCTAAGCCACAATGAGCAACGTATTTATGCATTAATTGCCCGCCAATATTTGATGCAGTTCTATGGGCCTTTCGCATACCAAGAGAAGCAAGTTGTTAGCGAGGTGGCTGGTGGTTTATTTGTAGCCAAACAAAAAGACATTGTAGTTGAAGGGTGGAAAAAACTATTTGCCAAACCGCAGTCTCCAGAGACAGAGCATAACGACTGCAACAGCAAACTGCCTGACGTTGTCAAAGGTGATGCAATCAATTGTATTGATGCCAAGGTTGAGGAAAAACAAACCAGCCCACCTAAACACTTCACCGATGCGACACTGCTTGCGGCGATGACAGGTATTGCTCACTATGTATCTAACCCAGATATCAAAAAAGTGTTAAGGGAAACCGATGGCCTTGGCACAGAGGCGACCCGAGCAGGGATCATTGAGCTATTGTTTAAACGACAGTTCTTGCACCGCAAAGGCAAACAAATACATGCAACAGAAGTAGGGCGTCAGCTGGCAAATAGTCTGCCTGAACAAATGGTCTTACCTGATATGACTGCACACTGGGAATCTCAACTTGAGGCTATCAGTGAAAAAACCATGAGCTATGACCAATTTATGCAACCTTTAACAGAGGGCTTAAACGGCTTAATTAATCAAGTAAGTGGTGTCAGTTTTGCCGGTATGAAGGGTTTGGGCAAGCCATTTAAAAAAAGAAAAGCCACAAAAAGAAGACTCAAGCCTGCCATTAAAGGCTAACCTAGAGTTAATGCAAACCCCTTAAGCTCAGCATCCACTCAGGCGTTAGTATAGCGCAATAAGGCGACCTAAAAACCATGCCCAATAAGGACTTGAGCACCTCACTGGAGGTCATATTGAAGACGCTGCTAGAGCATTATGAATTTAACCACAGTGTATGAAACATAAATAACAACGACATAAAAAAGGTGAGAAAGCCCGCCACATAAGCCGGGTTCTGTCGTGGACAGTCATTCATCTAGGGCCTGCGTCGCCACAGGCCTCTTGCGACCTACC
>ENA-ORXF01000647-ORXF01000647.1-marine-metagenome-genome-assembly--contig:-NODE-647-length-24136-cov-72.422545_pt1 | contig 24136 bp, 26 predicted proteins | sample MGYA00237864_ERZ511476 | MGnify/ENA primary metagenome ERZ511476 (study PRJEB26306, sample SAMN06343908) | marine metagenome | isolation source: coastal waters | place: Atlantic Ocean: West Antarctic...
AGAAATCCTGTTAATGGGCATTTTAACTACGATAAGTTAGCAGCCTATAACGGAGGAGTTGCAACTACTTTCTACAATGGAAGAACTGCAGCAAATTCAATTGATGCAGCTACTGGTCTTTATATTGTTAACGATCCACACGAGAGAGTAGATGGAGTAAAAAGAAATGGAATTGTCAGAAGAGCTTCTGTAAATTCTCATAATTTTGTTGGGACTCTAGCTAATTTAAAGAAAACACTTTCTGATAATTTAAACTTGGATTTTGGAGTTGATTTAAGATCTTACAAGGGAATTCATTACAGAAGATTAGATAATCTGCTTGGAGCTGATGGGTATAGAGATTTTCATAATAAAAATTATTCTGGAGGAAGTGCAGTGAGAACTAAAACTTACAGCTCAGATCTTGCAGATCAGTGGAATGTATTTAAAGATACAGATGATGAAGAAAAAATTAACTATCACAATGACGGATTAGTAAAATGGAGTGGCGTATTTAGTCAGTTGGAGTATAAAAACGACAAGCTTTCTGCTTTTGTTCAAGGAGCTATTTCGAATCAAGGTTTTCAAAGGATAGAGTATTTCTTAAGATCTGGTGCTGACCAAACTTCTGCTTGGAAAAACATAACTGGAGGAAATGTTAAACTTGGTGCTAATTACAATATAAATGCTAAAAGTAACATGTATGTAAATACAGGTACTTATTCAAAGCAGCCTAATTTTGATGCTGTATGGATTAATTATGACAACATTCTAAACCCTGATTTAAAAAATGAAACTGTAGTTGGTCTTGAAGCTGGTTACGGATACAGATCTAATAAACTTAACTTTAATGTGAATGTTTATAGAACTTCCTGGAAAGATAGATTCCTATCTGATGGGGTGTCTGTTGGAGATGTAAGAGGTACTGCTAATTATTATGGGATCGAACAAATTCATTCTGGAATTGAATTTGATGGTACTTATGAGATAAGTCCATTTGTTGAAGTTGAAGGAATGCTTTCATTAGGAAACTACGAATATGGAGGTAATGTAACAGCTGATGTGTTTGATTCAAGCAGAACTAAAATTGGAACCTCTACTGTTTATTTAGATGGAGTTAAAGTAGGAGATGCTGCACAAACAACATCTAGAGTGAACTTAAGGGTTTCACCAACTGATTTGTTTAAATTTAACATTAGTATGTTCTCTGCTTCTGATTTGTTTGCAAATTTCAATCCAGAAGATTTTGATTCAGCTGGCAAGACGGCAATGCAATTGCCTTCATATGAATTATTTGATTTTGGAACGTCTTACAACTTATCCGTTGCGGGTAAAAAAGTTTACGTAAGATTGAATGTAAACAACATCTTTGACACTCATTATCTAGCTGAATCTGCAACTAATATTCTTACAAATGCTGGTGACCCAACATTCTTAGGGGTTAACGCAAATAACAGAGTATTTCCTGGTTGGGGAAGAACTTGGAATTTAGGATTTACATATAGATTCTAAATTTTAGAAATAAATTCTTAAAAAAGCCTCTTAATTTAAGGGGCTTTTTTATTTAAAATCCTTAATTTTTAATTGTATTGTTGTAACTCCATTCCATGTGTTTTCGTCAATACTATAGATTGCCGAAAAATTAGTAGAGTCTTTTATACTGTCAAATTTATCGGAAAGCCAAAATCCGATAGCAGGATAAGTTTGGATGTTATCATGTGTCAAGTTTAATTTTATGTGCTCTTTCTCTTTGCCTAATTTAAATTTTTTATTTTTTATTTTTAATCCTTTTGATAGAAATAAAGGGGTTCTGTTTCCTGGACCAAAGGGTTCAAACTGCTTAAGTATTCTATAAAATTTTGGAGTAATAAAATCTAAATCTATTTCAGATTCAATAATTATTTCTGGTTCAGAGCTTTTACTTTCAAATATTTTTGAAACAGCCATTTCAAATTTATTTTTAAAATTTAAATAATTTTCTTTTTTGATGGTCAACCCAGCTGCATATTTATGTCCTCCAAATTGACAAATTGTCTCACTGCAATCTTCCAAAATCTTATATAGATCAATCCCTTTAACAGACCTTGCTGATGCGGTTAACTCACCATTTTTTGATTCACAAAAAACAACGGTGGGTTTATAATGTTTTTCAATTAACCTTGAGGCAACAATACCTATCACCCCTTTATTCCATGACTTATTAAAAACAACAGTAGAGTTTGTTTCTTTTTTATCTTCTTTAATATAATCTAAAGCTTGATTTGTTGTTTCTTTTTCTACCTCTCTTCTAGAATTGTTTAACGATTCTATTTTTAAAGCTAATTCATCTGCTTTTTGAGTATCTGTTTCAATTAACAACTCTAAAGCCAGTGAAGCGTGCTCCATTCTTCCTGCTGCATTTATTCTAGGAGCAATATGAAACATTAAGTCTCCTATGTTAAATTCTTTTTTAACTCTATTTTTAAATAAACTGTTAATTCCTGTTCGTGGGTTTGAATTGATTATTTGTATTCCAATATGAGCTAAAATTCTATTTTCTCCTATAATAGGAACAATATCTGCCGCAATTGCAATTGCCACTAAATCTAAATAATTAATAACACCATCTATTTTGTTGTTAATCTTTAATTCTATTGCTTGTATTAATTTAAATCCTACTCCACACCCACACAATTCTTTAAATGGATATTTACAATCTTTTCTTTTTGGGTTCAGCACTGCTAAAGCCTTTGGAATAGATTCATCAGGATTATGATGGTCACAAATAATAAAATTAACATCTTTTCTTAAAGCATAAGCTACTTGGTCATGTGCTTTTATTCCACAATCCAATGCAATTATTAATTTTTGATTTTTTTTGTCAGCTAAATCTATAGCCTTAGTTGAAATGCCATATCCTTCTAAATTTCTATCAGGGAAATAAGTCACTACTTTACAGCCTAGTGATTTTAAATACATGCTTAAAAGAGCGACTGACGAGGTGCCATCCACATCATAATCTCCAAATATCATAACAGACTCTTTATTTTGAACTGCTTGCAAAACTCTATCCACAGCAAGATTCATGTCTTTCATTAAAAAAGGGTCATGAAGCTGATCTAAACTTGGTCTAAAAAAATCTTTAGCTTGATCGAAAGATTTAATTCCCCTGTTTACTAGCATTGAGGAAAGAATCATATCAATATTTAAATCTTTTGAAAGTTGATTGACAGTTTCTAAATTCTCGCTTTTTTCTATTATCCAGTTCATTTTATTTTTCCCTTTCCATCTACGACAATTACAAACTCTCCTTTTGGAGATTTTTCTTGAAAATGATTAATTAATTCTAAGACAGTGCCTCTTAGAGTCTCTTCATATATTTTGGTTAATTCTCTTGAAACCGAAATTCTTCTTTCAGCTCCAAAGACATCAGAAAAATTATTTAGAGTACGTATTAATTTATGAGGAGATTCATAAAAGACCATAGTCCTGCTTTCTTCGCTTAGATTATCAAGTCGTGTTTTTCTTCCCTTTTTGACAGGTAAAAATCCTTCAAAAATAAATTTTTCAAATGAGATTCCGCTAATTACTAATGCTGGAATTAAAGCAGTTGCGCCTGGCAAACATTCAATTTCAACATCATTTTCTATGCATGTCCTAGTTATTAAAAATCCTGGATCAGAAATTCCAGGTGTTCCTGCGTCGGAAACTAACGCTATATTTTCCCCTGATTTTATCTTTTCAGCCATGTGCTGGACTTCCTTATGCTCATTAAATTGATGATGTGATCTTAGTTTAGATTCTATCTTAAAGTGATTAAGTAATTTTTTGGTTCTTCTTGTATCTTCGCATAAGATTAAGTCAACGCTTTCTAATACTTTAATGCCTCTGATTGTCATGTCATCTAAGTTCCCTATTGGGGTTGGAACAATATATAGTTTTGCCATGTTGAATTAATTTTAGCACATTTGTCAAACGTTTAAAGTTAACTACTTTAAAAATAATAACAATACTTTCAAAATGATTGAAAATAAAAATATAAAAACAAAATCAACTGGTCGCTTAGAAGTCATTTGCGGCTCTATGTTTTCTGGAAAAACGGAGGAATTAATTAGAAGGCTAAAAAGAGTTGAATTCTCTAATCAAAATTATATAATCTTTAGGCCTAAGACAGATTCTAGAAATCCAAACGATAAAATTATTTCTCATGCAAAAACGGAAATTTCAGCAACAACAATTACAGAACCTGAAGAAATTCTAAAATTTGCTCATAATTATGATGTTATTGGAATTGATGAAGCTCAGTTTTTTAGTAATACCCTAACCACTGTTTGCAATTCCTTAGCAAATTCCGGGTTTAGAGTTGTAGTGGCAGGGCTTGACATGGATTATAAGGGCAATCCTTTTGGTCCAATGCCAAGTTTAATGGCAACTGCTGAAGAAGTCACAAAAGTTCATGCTGTGTGCGTTAAAACTGGGAAATTAGCTAGTTATAGTTTTAGGAAAAAAACCAATGACAACATAGTTATGGTTGGTGAAAAAGCAGAATATGAGCCACTTTCAAGGGAGGCTTTTATAAATAAAATGGCTATTAGAGAGAAAAATAAACAATGACTAATCAACAAACTCAAATTGAGATCAACCTACCTAACCTTAGAAATAATTTAAACTTTTTGCGTTCTAAATTGAATTCGAAAACTATGATAATGGCTGTAGTTAAAGCCTTCTCTTACGGGTCAGATTCAAAGATTATTTCTAAAGAATTAGAATCACAAAAAATAGATTATTTAGCAGTTGCTTATGTTGATGAGGGAATTGAGTTAAGAGAAAATGGAATAAATACTCCAATTCTAGTACTACATCCTCAATTAAATGATTTCGATGAAATTTTCAAATATAAACTAGAACCAAGCATCTATTCCTTTAGAATTTTAAAAGAATTCTTAATTGCTATAACCAGACACTCAAAAAAAAACTATCCATTTCAATTAAAGTTTAACACAGGGCTTAATAGACTTGGATTTAATAAAGCTGATATTGGAGATTTAATTTTATTACTCAAAAAACTTAAGCCTACGTTTATATTTTCACATTTAGGGGCTTCTGAAGACAGTGATCAGGCTGCTTTTACAACAGATCAAATAAATACTTTTAACGAAATTAGTCTTGTTTTTGAAAAAGAAATAGGAGAGACTGTAAAAAAGCATATTCTAAATACATCTGGTATATTGAATTTTTCTAACTATCAATTTGATATGGTAAGGACTGGGATTGGACTATATGGCTTTGGAAATGACCCAAAGTACGTTATTTCTTTAAAGTCTGTTATTAATTTAAAGACTGTTATATCTCAGATTCACAATATTGAAAAGGGGCAATCTGTTGGTTACAACAAGGGTTTTACTGCAAATAAACTCACAAGAAGCGCTACCCTTCCAATTGGACATGCTGATGGAATCAGTAGACTTTATGGAAATGGGAATGGAAAAGTAATGATAAATGGATCCTTTGCAAAAGTTTTAGGAAATGTGTGTATGGATATGGTAATGGTTGATGTTACTAATATTAAATGCAAAGAAGGAGATCAGGTAATTTTATTTGATGATACAAACTTTTCGGCAGAGGAGTTCGCTTCAACTATTGGCACGATTTCTTACGAGGTTTTAACAGCTCTTTCATCGAGGATTAGAAGAATTGTCTTAAGCTAATTGTTTTATTTATAACGATATGTTAGAAATTTGAATTAAAATCCTAAAGGAATTGTGTGAAATAATGAAATGCCTATTTTTGGAAAAATAATTCTTTATGAAAATAGCTTTAATTGGAGCTACCGGAATGGTTGGTGGAGTAATGATGGAAATAATAAAAGAACGCCACTTTTCTTTTGATAAGCTTTTTCTTGTCGCATCTGAATCATCAATTGGAAGAAAAATTACTTTTTTAAAAAATGAATATAATGTAATAGGGATAGAACAAGCTTTACAAGAAGGAGTTGATATTGCTATTTTTTCTGTTGGGAGTGATACTTCTTTATTATGGGCTCCAAAATTTGCCGAGAAAGGAGCTTTTGTCATTGATAATTCTTCTGCTTGGAGAATGGATGATTCTAAAAAATTAATAATTCCTGAAATTAACGGAGACATATTGACTAAAAATGATAAAATAATTGCCAATCCTAATTGCTCTACAATTCAAATGTTAATGGTTTTAGCCCCAATTCATAAAAAATATGGTATAAAAAGAGCTGTGGTTTCTACTTATCAGTCTGTTACTGGTACGGGGATGAAAGCGCTGAAACAATTAGAAAATGAATCTAAGGGTATAAAAAGCGAAATGGCATATCAGTATCCTATCTATCAAAATGCTATTCCGCATTGTGATGATTTTCTTGATAATGGATACACCAAGGAAGAAATGAAACTTTCTAACGAAACTCATAAAATCCTTGACAATAATATAAAAGTTAGTGCAACTGCTGTTAGAATTCCTGTTATTGGAGGTCACAGTGAATCAATTAATTTATCCCTAAACAATTCTTTTAAGCTTAACGATATAAAGAGTTTATTGAGTGAGACTAAAGGGGTGGAGTTAAAAGATAATGTTGACAGTTTTCAATACCCAATGCCGCTGTTCTCTAAAGGGAAGGATGAGGTTTTTGTTGGAAGAATCCGAGAAGATTTTTCTGAGAAAAACAGTTTAAACCTTTGGGTCGTTGCTGACAATTTAAGAAAAGGAGCTGCTACTAATGCAATTCAAATAGCTGAAAAAATTATAGAAAAAGGTTTTATAATTAATTAAACTTCTTTTATTTTAAATTCTTCCATGAACTTGGTTGTGTAATTTCCAGCAATATAATTAGGGTCGTCCATTAATTGTCTATGAAAAGGAATTGTAGTTTTAATTCCCTCAATCACAAATTCATCAAGAGCTCTTCTCATTTTTTGAATAGCTTCTTCTCTGTTTTGAGCAGTTACAATTAATTTAGCTATCATCGAATCATAATTAGAAGGAATAACATACCCACTATAAACATGAGTATCCAGTCTAACTCCATGACCACCTGGAAGATGTAGGTTAGTAATTTTACCTGGTGAAGGCCTGAAATCTTTATATGGATCTTCTGCATTTATCCTGCATTCGATAGAATGTAATTTGGGGAAATAATGTTTTCCTGAAACTCTTACTCCGGATGCTACTTTAATCTGTTCTTTTATCAAGTCATAATCTATAACTTGTTCTGTAATAGGATGCTCTACTTGTATTCTTGTGTTCATTTCCATAAAATAAAAATTTCTATTTTTATCAACCAGAAATTCAATGGTACCTGCGCCTTCATATTTTATATATTCTGATGCCCTAACTGCAGCCTCACCCATTCTTTCTCTTAATTTATCAGTCATAAATGGAGAAGGCGTTTCTTCTGTTAACTTTTGATGTCTTCTTTGAATAGAACAGTCTCTTTCAGATAAATGAGAAGCTTTACCGTATTTGTCCGCTACTATTTGTATCTCAATGTGACGAGGGTTTTCAACTAATTTTTCCATGTACATCTCGTCGTTTGCAAACGAGGCCAAGGCTTCTTGTTTGGCACTTTCCCATAAATCCTCAAAGCCTTCTTCTTTCCAAACTGCTCTCATTCCTTTTCCTCCTCCACCTGCTGTAGCTTTAATCATAACAGGATATCCTATTTTTTTTGCTATTTTTTTAGCCTCAGAAAACGACTCTATTATTCCCTCTGAACCAGGTATTGTAGGAACTCCCGCTTCTTTCATAGTAGCTATTGCTGAAGCCTTATCTCCCATTCTGTCAATCATTTCTGCTGAAGCTCCAATAAATTTTATTTTATGTTCTTCACAAATTTTGGAGAATCTAGAGTTTTCTGATAAAAAACCATATCCTGGGTGAATAGCATCGGCATTAGTGATTTCAGCAGCAGCTATTATATTTGGGATTTTTAAATACGATTCTGCACTATTAGCTGGGCCAATACAAACTGCCTCATCTGCAAATTTTACATGTAAACTTTCTTGATCAGCAAGAGAATAAACAGCAACTGTTTTAATCCCCATTTCTTTACACGTTCTTATTATTCTTAAAGCAATTTCGCCCCTATTAGCTATTAATATTTTTTTAAACATTTTGTAGTTTTTGTTTATGAAGGATCAACTAAAAACAAAGGTTGATCAAATTCTACAGGTGAAGCGTCTTCGACTAAAATTTTAACTATTTTTCCAGAATATTCAGATTCAATTTCATTAAATAATTTCATAGCCTCAATAACACATAAAACATTGCCTTCGTTGACTAAATCGCCTATTTCTATAAAATTTGTTTTATCAGGTGCAGGCTTTCTGTAAAATGTCCCTATAATTGGAGCTTTTATTGTAATTAAATGATCGTCAGAAACAGGCTCGTCATCTTGTTGGCTAGAAACCAAATCCTTAACAATATTCTGTTCTAAGGCAGGATTAATTAACTCGGAAGGTTCTGTATAGATTATCGGTTTCCCCGGAGTTGCACCTGTTTTTACACTTATCTTTAAGTCTTTAGACTCAATTTTTACTTCGTGAACTCCAGATTTTGCTACGAATTTAATTAGCTGTTGTATTTCTTTTATATTCATAATATATAGTTTATTAACTGTTGTATCCCCATTTTAAATACATGGCTCCCCATGTAAACCCCGCTCCAAAAGCAGCAAAAATTATCTTATCATTTTTTTTAAGTTTAGACTCGTAGTCCGACAATATTAATGGAATTGTTGCAGCTGTTGTATTTCCATATCTTTCAATATTCATCAAGACCTTCTTGTCAACAATCCCCATTCTGTTAGCCGTAGCATCAATTATTCTTTTATTTGCTTGATGCGCTATTAAGTAATTTACATCAAAATTCGTTAGGTTATTCCTTTTCATAATTTCTTCAGAAGCGTCAGCCATCTTTGAAACAGCATGCTTAAAAACATTCTTTCCGTCTTGATAAATAAAATGTTTCTTGTTTTTTACCGTCTCTAAACTTGTTGGCATTTGAGAACCTCCTGATTCAATTCTTAAAAAATCTCTACCTATTCCGTCAGAGCGTAAATACTCGTCTTGAACTCCCAACCCCTCTAAATTTGGCTCTAACAAAACAGCGCCGGCTCCATCTCCGAAAATAATACATGTGTTTCTATCAGAATAGTCTACAATTGAAGACATCTTGTCTGCTCCTATTAAAAGAATTTTTTTATAACGTCCAGACTCTATGAATGCTGAAGCAGTAGACATTCCAAATAAAAATCCTGAGCAAGCTGCACTCAAGTCATATCCAAAAGCATTATTAGCTCCGATTTCAGAAGCAACATAAGCCGCTGTAGCAGTTGCATGCATGTCCGGGGTGATTGTTGCGACAATGACCATGTCAATGTCTAGTGGGTTAACCTTTTTTTTTTCTATTATAGATTTAGCAGCATTAATTGCCATAAAAGAAACTCCTAATCCTTTCTTTAAAATTCTTCTTTCTTTAATTCCTGTCCTGATTGTAATCCACTCATCATTGGTATCAACCATTTTTTCTAAATCAGAATTTGATAAAGTTTGTTCAGGCAAATAAGATCCAACTGCACTAATTGAAGCGTGAATTTTTTTCAAATTAAATATTTCTAATATTAATCAAAAATGAGGAAAAAATGACAAAAAAAGGCAAAAAACATCAAAAAACGTCAAAAAAAGGCGAAAAAACATCAAAAAACATCAAAAATGCTTTTTTAGCTAATGCAATTTATGCTTCTGCTTGAGCAGCATTATCAATTAAAACCTTTCCTCTGTAGTAAAGTTTTCCTTCATGCCAATGAGCCCTATGGTAAAGGTGTGCTTCACCTGTTGTTTTACAAGTTGCTATTTGAGAGTCTGCAACCTTGTAATGCGTTCTCCTTTTATCTCTTCTAGTTTTAGAAATTTTTCTTTTAGGATGTGCCATAATTTGTTTATTATATTAAATCTTTTAATTTATCCCACCTGGGATCGTTTTTAGAATTTTGTTCTTTTACATTTGACTCTATCTCCTTTAGTTTATTTAAAGTTTTCGATTCTAACGAACCGTCTTCTACTCCAGGATGAATAATTTTAATAGGCAAAGATAGTATTATCATTTCAAATAAGTACTGTGCTGCGTTTAACTGAGATGCCCCAACTGGTAAAATCAGTAATTCCTCGTTGTCATTAATTAGTTCTGAGCTAAATTTAACAACCAATTTCATTTTATTTTCTATTGAATAATCAAAAGGTTCGTTTGAAACGTGGCAGTTAATATTTATAATTCCTTTGGAGATAAAGGTAAATTCCAATAAACTGGACTTCTTATTTACCTTAACTTCCGCATTTAGTCGGCAGCTATTAAAATCATTATAATCAAAATGTTCAAAGAACTTGTTATCTAAATTAAACTCAAAACTGTGTTCTCCTTCTTTTAATCCGGTAAAATTAATTACAAATTGATTTAAAAAAAGCATTAACTTTTAGTTTGAATCGGCGAATATAAGAAATTTTGAAAATAGAATTGATCTATTTTCTAATCGTTTTTGTTTTTGAGCTCAATAAAGGGTTTTCATTGATTTTTTCGTTTAATTTTCTTTTTTTAAAAATCTCTATTGCACAAAAAATTGCATTTTTAAAAGAATTAGAATTTGCAAGATTTTTACCTGCAATATCATAACCAGTTCCGTGATCAGGGGAAGTTCTTATTTTGTTTAACCCTGCGGTGAAATTAACACCTTCTCCAAAGGAAAGAGTTTTGAAGGGAATTAAACCTTGGTCGTGATATATCGCTAATATTGCATCATATTTTTCATGTGTTCTAGATCCAAAAAAACTATCTGCAGAAAATGGCCCAAATAGTAAAGAGCCTTTATTAGAAATTTCCAGAAGAGCTGGTGTTAGGATTAAATCATCTTCTTTTCCAATTACTCCTCCATCACCGACATGTGGGTTTATTGAAAGAACTGCAATCTTAGGTTTTTGAACTCCAAAATCTATTTGAAGTGATTGCTCCATTATTTTAATTTTTTTTGTTATTTTTTCTAAAGAAATACTAGAGGATATATCTTTTATTGGAATATGGTCTGTTAATAACCCTACTCTTAAGTCGTCATTTACCATAAACATTAAACTATCTCCTTTTAATTTGTTTGCCAGGAAATCTGTATGTCCTGGAAATTCAAAGTTTTCATTTTGAATATTATTTTTATTTATTGGAGCAGTAACCATAACGTCTACTTTAGAATCAATTAAAGCATTTGTTGTCGCTTCTAATGATAAATAAGAAAGCTCTCCTGATTTTTCTGTAGGCTTACCAAATTCTGTTTTAAAAGTTTCTTCCCAAGAATTAACAATATTTACTTTTCCAATTAATGGCTTTTGATTTAAATTAATTTTATTAATCTGTATATCTATATCAAGTGCTTTAATTTGATCGTTAATTACATTGTTATTTGAGAAAATAACTGGGGTAAAAAAATCTAGAATCCTTTTATCTTGAAGTGATTTTAAAATGATTTCAATCCCTATTCCATTTGGATCTCCACAAGATATTCCTACAATTGGCAATGTTTTTTCTTCCATATATAATGTAAATTTATTATTGCTAATTTTACACATTAAATATATATATAAAATAAAGAATATGTTTACAGGAATTGTAGAAGATAATGGTGTCGTTTTAAACTTGGTAGCTAATAAAGGAAACCTGAATATTACTCTTTCCAGTAAGCTCGTTTCTGAATTTAAAATAGATCAAAGCGTCTCTCACAATGGGATTTGTTTGACGGTTGTTGAAATAAAAAACAATACCTATACTGTAACTGCTGTTGGAGAAACTATTAGTAAAACTAATATTAGTAGCTGGAAGGTAGGAGAGGAGATTAACTTAGAGCGTGCAATGAAAATAGGAGCTCGTTTAGACGGACACATGATTCAGGGGCACATAGATCAAGTAGGAGAATGCACGAAAGCTAATGAAACAAATGGAAGTTGGGAATATGTTTTTAAATATGATGCTTCTTTAAATATTACGGTTGAAAAGGGCTCTATAGCAGTAAATGGCGTTAGCTTAACGGTCGTAGAATCAGACGAAAATAGTTTTAGCGTAGCAATTATTCCTTATACTTATTCTAACACTAATTTTAAAAACTTTACTGTTGGCAGCGTGGTGAATTTGGAATTTGACATTTTAGGAAAATATTTAATGAAAATGTTGCCTAAATATAAATAAACTACATTTTTAATATCCACAACAAGGGATTCATTGGAGTTGTCTTTTCAAAAATACTAAACTGTATAGTTGACTGCCCGGTTGAATTATTTGTGAACACCTGACCTATTTCTTGACTTGATAAAACTGTATCTCCTTTTTTAACATAAACTTTAGAAAGGTTTTTATAAGCAGAGATATAATTTCCATGTTGAATTAAAATAGTTGGATTACTGCCTTTAAACTGTAAAACTGATAAAACAGTACCCTCAAATACCGTTTTAACTTTTTCAAATTTTGGAGTTGCAATAACAATCCCATTACTTTTAATTTTTGCTGTTTTAACAACAGGATGAGGCTGGGTTCCAAATTTCTGAATAACAACGCCTCTTAATACTGGCCAAGGCAATTTTCCTTTATTTAAAATAAACTTTTTGGCCAAAGCTTTTGCTTCAGGTGTCAAATCAAAACTTTTTGATTTTTTATTATTTTTATTAGACCTGGCAATAGCTTCCCTTATTAACTTCTCTATCTCTTTATCTATTTTTGAGGACAGTATTTGTTTTTTTACAATTTCTTTTTTATACTTTTTTTCTTTTTTTCTTAGTTCGTATGCAATTTCATTAACCTGATTTTTTTCGTTTTTTAAGGATTTTTGAACTTTTCGATTACTGAGTATAAGCTCTTCTTTTTCGTTTTTTTTAACTAATAACACTTCATTTGCAGCCTTAAGGTTATTTGATAATAGTGTTATTTTTAATCCTTGATTTTTCCTAAAAGTTGCATACTGTTTCATGTATTGAACTCTTTTAAAGGCTTGAAAAAAAGTTTCTGAAGACAGTAAGAACATTACTCTGTTCTTCCCAGATTTAGTTTTATATGATTTTAAAATCATTTTTCCATAAGCCTCTTTTACTTCTTTTAATTGAGACTCTAACTCTATTTGCCGACGAATATTTAGTTTTATTTCCTCTTCTAAAAAATTAATTTGTTGGTTTGTAAGCTTTACTAGCTCTTCTTTACGCTGAATTTTATAATTCAAATTTTCAATGTCTGAAAAAACTACTACTTTTTTCTTTTTATTAACAAAAAGCATTTCATTGATAGCTTTTATTTCTTTTTGAATTTGAATTTTTTTTTCTTCCAACCCCAATCTGCTATCCTTTTGAGCAGTTACGAATTGAAGGTTAAAAAAAACTATAAATAAGAAAAGCCCTAATTGTAGCCTATGTTGAAATGTCATAGTTCAGTTTTTTTATAATCATTAGGAATCTCAAAAGGAAATGTAAGCTCTTGATCAATTCTATTTATCTTTGAATTAAGTAAAACTTTTAAATTCCTCTCTTTTCCTTTTGCAATTATTATAATTTTTTGAGGGAAACTTTTACCTTCAATTATTTTATAATTACTATACTGAACCGTTAATTCATTTTTTGATATCGGAGAATATAATTTCTGTTCTTTTAACCTATAGTTGAAAGGATTAAAAACATAGGTAATCTGAACTTTTTTATTTTTTGACTTTAAGATGTAGTTTTGAATATCCGTTAATTGAAAAAATCTCGTTTCTTTTAAATCTCCTATAGGTTTTCCGACAAATAGCTTTTCCAATGAGTTTAACGAAAGTTTGAAATTAATAATACTGGTCAGCGTATTATAATCCTCAATATAATATGTCTTTTTAATTTTTTCATAAAACGCAATTTCTTTTTTTGTTATTAACGCTTTAAATAAAGGGATCAACAACGAACCGCTAATTAAGATTTTATCGCTGTTTTTAATTCTAAAACTTAAATTAATTTGATTAGAGGATCCTTCTTCTGTTATTGTCGCTTTAGATCTTATAAAAAGAGAGTTGTAGCTAACTTCTTCTTCTAAAACGTTTTTAATTAAATTTTTTGTAGATATTTTTTTAAAGCTTCTTTCTGTGTCAACTTTTGTTAATACTTTACAGTTTAAAAACAATAGTGGAATAAAAATTAAAACTTTTCTCATTTAGGCAAGTTAAATCAACTCGCTGAAATCTCCAATATTAATTTCATTATGTCGCCCATCATATTTACAATTATTTCCAATCATTGAATTCTTAATAGTTGCATTTGAAAGAATTGTGTTTTCTCCTACAATAGAGTTTGAAAGAGTAGAATTGGAAATTTTACTGTTTGAGTTTACAGAAACATGGGGGCCTATAGTTGAATTTTCTATAACTACATTGGAAGAAATATAACAAGGCTCTATCAATTTAGAGTTTATTAAATTAATATTATCTGAAATCAATTCTTCCTTGTCTTCTAAGAGAAAGTTTAGCATTTCTTTGTTTGATGAAATTGTGCTTTTTACATTTCCACAATCTAGCCATGCTGTAACTTTTCCTACTTTAAAGAGTTTCCCTTTTGCCATCATCCCAAGTAATCCATCGTTAATTTGAAACTCCCCTGAATGCGTTGTGTTGTTTTTAATAACTATCTTCAATTGTTCTTTAAGTTGCCCTATTTCTTTAAAATAATAAATTCCAATAACTGCAAAATCTGAAATAAAATCAGATGGTTTTTCTATTAAATCTATAATTTCTCCATTTGCATTTAGCTTCACCACTCCATAAGCTTCTGGATTGGCTACTTGTTTTGTCCAGATAACTGCATCTGCACTTTTATCAAAAGACTCGTTGGTTCTTATAAGGGTATCTGGATAAATAACTAGGGCTTTCCCTTGTAGAGATTCTTCAGCACACATAATTGCATGTCCAGTTCCAAGTGGGTTTAATTGACGGTATATTCTAGCTTTTGAGTTATGGGATTTTGCTATATTTTCCAGTTCATTAATTACATCTTTGCCAAAAAATAATGGACTTCCAACTATAAAGGCCATTTCTTCGATTGGCTCGTTAACAAGCTTAGCTGCATCATTTATAAGCCTAGCTACAATTGACTTACCCGCTATAGATATCAAAGGTTTTGGGGTTGTTAAGGTGTGAGGTCTTAACCTTGATCCCCTTCCCGCCATGGGTATAATTAATTTCATTATATTTATTTTGAACCTGTACTTCCAAACCCTTTGTCCCCTCTTTTAGTTTTGTCTATTGACTTGCTTAATTCCCATTCAATTCTTTCGTGTTTTGATATAACTAATTGCGCTATTCTATCGCCAGACAAAATATCAAAATTTTCATTTGACAAATTAATCAAAATCACGCCTATTTCTCCTCTATAATCTGCATCAATTGTTCCAGGAGAATTTAAAACCGTAATTCCTTTTTTTAAAGACAATCCACTTCTTGGCCTCACCTGTGCTTCATACCCTTTTTGAAGTTCTATTTGGAGTCCAGTTTTGATTAGTAGCCTCTCCAGAGGCTTTATTGTTACAGGATTTTCAATAAAAGCCCTAATATCCATTCCAGCAGAGAACAAGGTCTCGTAATTTGGCAATGTATTGGAAGAACTATTAATTATTTTAACAATCATCTTATTGGTTTTTAGCCTATAATTGTTACCATTAAGTAAGGCTATAATTAGTTGTTTAAAGCTTCGGCACCTCCAACAATTTCTAAAATTTCATTAGTAATTGAAGCTTGTCTTGCTTTATTGTAAGTCAGTTTTAATTCATCTCTTAATTCGGATGCGTTATCAGTTGCTTTGTGCATAGCCGTCATTCTTGCGCCATGTTCACTAGCAAAAGAGTCTCTTATTGCTTTGAATAATTGGATTTTTAAAGACTTTGGAATCAAAGTACTTACTATTAATTCTTGTGATGGCTCAAAAAGATAATCTGAATTTTCGGCTCCTTCTTTTTCACTAATTGGAATCGGTAAAAATTGCTCAGACTTAATAATTTGTGTAGCAGCATTTTTAAACGAATTATAAACAATTTCCACGTGATCATAATCCTCTGTTATATACAACTCCATTAATTTATTAGCAACTTGAGAAACTCGCTCATAATTTAAATCTTCAAAAACATCACTATCGTTTTGAATAACTTTTTCAGTTTTCTGAAGAATATCATTTATTTTTTTTCCAATTGACAAAAAATTAATTTCAATATTTTTAAACTCCTCTCTTGACTTTATAAGATTAGCCTGTTTAGCAATATTTGCATTAAAAGCCCCACAAAGTCCTCTGTTAGAGCTAATAGCAACAATCAATACTTTTTTTACTTTTCTTTTACTTGTAAATGATTTTTCGTTTGAATTATTTGACCCATTAAGACCTTGCATTAGCTCAGAAAGTTTATTAGAATATGGTCTCATCGCTGTAATTGCATCTTGAGCTTTCTTTAATTTAGCAGCTGACACCATTTTCATGGCGCTGGTAATCTGCATAGTAGAAGAAACTGAGGCTATTCTAATTCTAATTTCTTTAAGGTTGGCCATCTTGTTTGTCTTTAATATGAAGAACTAAGTTCTTCTGCTGTTTTGGTTAAAACGTCAACTACTTCGTCAGTTAGTTTGCCGGATTTTATTACATCCAGAACTTTTCTATGCTTTGCATTTAAAAAATCTATGTACTTTCTTTCAAATTCTTTCACTTTTTCTACAGGAACCTTTCTTAATAGGTTTTTAGATCCTGCAAAGATAATTGCAACTTGATCCTCTACACTAAACGGATCATTTTGTGCTTGTTTTAAAATCTCAACATTTCTTTTACCTTTTTCAATTACATTTAGAGTTGCATCATCTAAATCTGATCCAAATTTTGCAAAAGCTTCAAGTTCTCTAAATTGAGCTTGATCTAATTTTAGTGTACCAGCCACTTTTTTCATTGCTTTAATTTGAGCTGATCCTCCAACTCTTGAAACAGAAATTCCTACGTTAATAGCAGGTCTCACACCAGCATTAAATAAGTTTGATTCTAAGAATATTTGCCCATCAGTAATTGAAATTACATTTGTTGGAATATAAGCAGAAACATCTCCTGCCTGCGTCTCTATAATTGGAAGCGCAGTTAAAGATCCTCCCCCTTTTACAATCTTTTTTAATGAATCAGGTAAGTCGTTCATGTTTTTAGCGATAGTATCGTCCGCTATTACTTTTGATGATCTTTCAAGCAATCTTGAGTGTAGATAAAAAACATCCCCAGGGTAAGCTTCCCTCCCCGGTGGTCTTCTAAGTAATAATGAAACTTCACGATATGCTACAGCTTGCTTGGATAAATCATCATATACTATTAACGCTGGTCTTCCCGTATCTCTAAAGTACTCTCCAATTGCAGCTCCTGCAAAAGGTGCATAAACTTGCATTGGGGCTGGATCAGAAGCATTAGCAGCTACTATTGTAGTATAAGCCATCGCTCCTTTATCTTCAAGCATTTTTGCAATCCCAGCAACTGTGGATGCTTTTTGTCCAATTGCTACATAAATACAATAAACAGGTTCTCCTGCATCATAAAATTCTTTTTGATTTAAAATTGTGTCTATACAAACAGTAGTTTTTCCCGTCTGTCTATCTCCAATTACTAGCTCTCTTTGGCCTCTACCCACAGGAATCATTGCGTCAATTGACTTTATTCCGGTTTGAAGTGGCTCATTAACTGGTTGTCTAAAGATTACTCCAGGAGCCTTTCTTTCAAGAGGCATTTCAAAAAGTTCGCCTTCAAGATTTCCTTTGCCATCAATTGGCTTTCCTAGAGTATTAACTACTCTTCCAACTATTTTTTCACCTACATTGATTGAGGCAATTCTTTGAGTTCTTTTAACTGTATCACCTTCACTAATTTCTTTAGAAGGTCCTAATAAAACAACTCCAACGTTATCTTCTTCTAGGTTAAGTACAATACCTTCAAGTCCTGAATCAAACTGAACTAATTCTCCGTATTGTACATTAGAAAGCCCGTATACTCTGGCAATTCCATCTCCTACTTGAAGAACTGTTCCTACTTCATCTAAAGAAGCCGAAGCGTCTAGTCCTGCAAGTTGTTGTTTTAAAATTGCTGAAACCTCAGCAGGTTTAATTTGTGCCATAATCTATGATATTGATAAATTTGTGTTTTTATTAAATTCTTGCTTAATGTTCTTTAGTTTATTTTTAAAGCTAGCATTATATTCGATATCTCCTAACCTTAAAACAAAACCTCCTATTAAACTGCTGTCTACTTTATTTAATAAAGTAGTTTTTTTACTTGTTAATTTAGAAATAGTATCCAAAATTTGATCTTCCATTTCTTTATTTAAAGGAACGGCTGATGTAACTGTTGCAGACTGAATCCCTTTATGTTGTTTGTATAATTCAATGAATTTATAAGCAATAATTTCAAATAAATTTATTCTATTATTCTGATCTAATACACGAATTAAACTCTTTGTTAAAGTACTCATTTCTTTAAATACTAAAAGTAAGGAGTTTGATTTAATGCTGTTTTTTATAACCCGACTTTCTATAAGTTGGCTCAACTCTGAGTTTTCTTTAAAAGTATTTAAAACTGAATCCATGTCATTAAAAGTTTGTTCTAAACTGTTCTTTTCTACAGACTCTAGTACTAAAGCTTTGGCATATCTTATGGCTGCTCGACTTGTTTTCATTTTATTTTAAAGTAACGTCTTTAATAAGTTCCTTAACTAAACTCATCTGCGCTTTGTCTTCAGACATTTTAGATTGTAAAACCTTTTCAGCAATACCAACAGACAAGTCTGCCACTTGATTTTTTAAATCAACTATAGCTGAGTTTTTTTCGTTTTGTATAGCCTCTTTAGCTTGAGTAATTATCTTTTTGGCTTCAATTTTAGCTTCAGTTTTAGCATCATCTATAACTTTTTGCTTAATCTCTCTTGCTTCTTTAAGCAAAGCATCTCTTTCTGCCCTTGCTTTTTTAAGAGTTAGTTCATTGTCTGATTGAAGCGATGCCATTTCTTCCCTAGCCTTCTCTGCAGAAAGTAATGCATCTTTAATTCCCTGCTCTCTTTCATTTACTGAATCTAGAATAGGCTTCCAGGCAAACTTTTTAAGCAATAGTATTAATGCAACAAAAATAATTGTTTGCCAAAAAAACAAACCAATCGAAAATTCTGTTATTAGTTTCTCCATTTTTTTTCAATATTAAATTATCTTTTTACAACAGCAAGTTTTCATGCTGTTGTAAAAAGTTTGATAATTGGCTTAAAGTGCAAATAATGCAGCAAAACCTATTCCCTCTACAAGAGCGGCTAAAATTAAAGCAGCTACTTGAATTTTTCCACTAGCATCAGGTTGACGTCCGATAGCCTCCATAGCTCCCTTACCCGTTAAACCGATTCCAATTCCAACTCCTATTACTACTAGTCCACCACCTACTAAAGTTAAATCCATAACTGATTCCATATATATATAATTTTAATTAAACATTCTCTTTTAATGTTCCTCGTCATGTTCTGCTACCGCAAATCCAAAATACAATGCTGACAGCATTGTGAAAATATAAGCCTGTAGTAATGCAACCAGTATTTCAATAATTGAAATAAAAAATGCTAAACCAAACGACAAACTCCCTCCAAACCAACTCTGAAACACAAAAATAAGCCCTATTAGACTCATTAATACTATATGTCCCGCCTGCATATTGGCATAAAGCCTTATTAACAATGAAAAAGGCTTAATCACTACCCCTAATAATTCAATTGGAGCTAAAATTATCTTTATAAGCACAGGCACACCAGGCATCCAAAAAATGTGTCCCCAGTAATTTTTATTAGCCGTTACGTTGGTAATAATAAATGTTAACAGGGCCAATGAAAAAGTAACCGCAATATTTCCCGTTACATTAACTCCTAAAGGAGTTAAACCAAGCATGTTAAGAAACCATATGAAGAAAAACACTGTTAACAAAAAACTCATGTAGTTTTTGTACTTTTTTTCTCCAATATTTGGAATCGCTATTTCATCTCTAATATAAAGAATAATTGGTTCAAAAAACCTCCCCATTCCTTTGGAAATACCTTTATTTTGTTTAAAAGATTTGGCTAAGCTTATAAAAAGAAACAACATCAATATTGATACCAACAGAATTGTTGCTATATTTTTAGTGATTGAGAAATCTAATGGCTTCTCATTTAACGGATGGTGTTCTGCATCATATTCAATCGTTCCTTCTTTATCTGTTTTATAAATTTTACTGTCGTGATATTCTAATTTATAATACTCTTCTCCACTAACAACAACTTTTTTCCCATGCTTGAAATCTGAAGACCAAAAAAATCTAAGTCCATTATCATATAGTATTACCGGAAGAGGGAGCTCAATATAGACCGTTTCTCCTGTCTGTTCGTTTTTGTAAGAAGTAATTGAAAAAGAATGACTGTCTTTTAAGTGGTGGTTTATGTATTCTTTTATTTCTGATTTAATATCTCCTTTTTGCGTTTCATCTTTCTCAGATAAAGTAGTTGAGGACCTGCCAACTGTGAGTCCAAAAAAGAAGATTACAATAGTAAATGCTAAATGTCTTTGTTTATTCAATTTGAGACCTTTCTTAAGGATTAAAAATAAAGCCGCAAATGTAAGGTTATTAACTAAAAAATAAAAATATGCTTTGTAAAAAATTTATAAAAATTATAATAGCTTTTAGACCATCTCATTTGACAGATGACTTAATAAATAAAACAAGAGTTATTGATTGATTTTTTTTAATTGCTTTATTAAAATATAAAAAGAAGTAAAAACCCCAAATAAAGTTATAATTGCAGTAAAAACTCTATCAAAACCATAAGTAAAGTCAATATATTTTCCAAGCTTGGCAGAGCAAAATATAATCACTCCCATCTGAGAAACTAATCCCAAAAAAACTAAAAAAGCACTAGGCTGTTTTTTCTGACTGTGTTTTTTCATCGCTTGAAAGGGCTTTCATTTTTTTTGCTCCTTTCATTGAAATATTTGCGTCAACATTTGCGCCTGCTTCAATTGCCAGTTTGCCTGCAATAACTTCTCCTTCAATTTTTGCTGAAGATTTTAAAGATAAAATCCCCGAAACATCAAGGCGTCCTTTTATTGATCCTGCAACATCCGAGTTAGCGCAGATAACATTCCCAGATACACGCCCTTCATCACCAACCACAACTTTTCCAGAAGTAGTAATGGTTCCTTCTACATAACCATCTATTCTAAAATCTGCTTGTGAAGTAATATCTCCAACTATTTTAGTTGTCTTCTCGATGATGTCTATTTTATTAGATTCTCTTGATTGCTGCATAACTGTATTTTTAGTTAAATTAAATCCCATAATATTATTCCAAGTCTAAAGTCTTGAAGATCAGTATGTTTTTATACTGGGAAGACAAAACTACAAAATTATTCTTTAGCCTTAAAAACTCTACTTTTTCTTTAATTAAGTCTAAAAATTTTGAAGCTTCTTCTTCGCTCTTTATGTCTTTTATCACAAGTAACTTTGTGTTGTTATTGTATACATCAACAGCTATTCTGTATTTTTTTAATGATATTTTTTTAATGCTATCTAATATTGACTCACTCAAGCCTTCTTCCTTACTCATCCTAAATACGGCGTTGAAATCACTCACCACTATTTTTTCAGGTTTAGTTTGCCATTTTTTATTTAAAGACTCATGCCTCTTCTTTATTTCTGAAATCTTCGAGCTATTAGGGTATTTTTGTATAATGTTTTTTAGCTCTTCATTATATCTCAAAACTCCTTCAAGTTTTCCAACTGTCTGCGCTCTTAGTATTTCAAAATCTATTAAAATATCTTTATTGTCAATCAAAGTAACTTGCTTTTCTATACCACTTAATACTTGCTCAAACTTTTGATCATTAAAAAAGTTGTTAAGGGTGTCTAGTTCTTTTAATGTTTGCTTTTCTTCTTCTAAAATATTATTTCGGTCTTTTAATATTTTCGCAAATTTGGAGTTGGGATATTCTTTTATAATTTCTAATCTTATTTTTTCTGTATTTTTTTTGTTTTGTTTTTTATAGCTTTTATAAAGCAGATAATTTGCTTCAACCATAATATCTTTGGAAGGATTTAAATCTCTAAGTTGATTTAGCCTGCTTTCTGCCAATCTATAATCGCTATACTTCTCTAAATATATTTCTGCTAATCTTAAGTACGATTTATTTTTAAGCTGATTAATGCTGTCTTTTTGAAAACTTGTCCTTGGAATCGTTGCCAAAAGCTCCTTATTCCTTGGTTTTATTTCTGCTGATTTCACCTTGTCTAATGCCTCTTCTTTTGTTGTTTGGGAAACAGCAATCTTGTTGTCAGTGTTACTTCGCCAATACGATTTTCTAGCTCTTTGCCCCCAAATATTTTGAAATGATTTTTTACCAAGCTCTACTAATTGAGTATTATAAAAGTAAAAATTAGACCTGTCATTGTTTTTTCTTCTTCTTGGTTCTTCTGGGCGCAGCTGCTCTGTTTGTCTTTTTAATTCTGTTTTTTTATTTTCAACTTCTATTTGATTTAAAATCTCGTTTAATCTAGAGGGTTTGTAGCTTGAAATTTTTATTAAACTATCGTAAAGAATAATATTTTCTTCTAGTTGAACAACACGATCTAAGCTTTTTTTTCTTCTACTTAATTCCCAGTATTTTTTTGAATTTTTATCTAAATTACTCAGCGTGCTGTCTAAATACTTGCCCGATAAGACATAATTAGATTTTTTAAAATTTATTTTAGAAAATTTTTCATACCCTCTTGACAAAAGCTCTTTATCTGACGGGTTGCTTCTAATCGCTTTATTTAGATAAAGTTCTCCTTTAGAAACAGAATCATTTAAAAATAATATTTTTGAATAACCATAATAAATTTTATCTAAAAAAGACTCGTTTTCAATATTTTCAATTGTTTTTTTAAATTCAGATTCATTATCATTTAAAGCTCCGTAAGATAAGGTTTTGGTTTTGGCATTTATGGAGAGGTTTCTTGGAACACTTCTTTTAAGATTTACAATTTTTTTAAACATAAAATATGCTGAATCTAGTTTGTTTTTTTCTTCATAAATTTGACCTAAAATATATAAGTATCTCCCCTTGTAATTCTTGTTTTTTTCATTAGACAAAGCCGCTTTAAGTGGCTTAATTGCTAAATCCTTTTTTTGGAGCTGCAAATAAGCCATTGCCAGAGCTGCGTTTAAATCAGCTTTAATTTGAGGGTTTAGTTTTTCTTTTTTCAGCAAAGGCTTCAGAAGTTCTAGCGCTAAGTTTTCTTGTTCTAGTCTGATATTACATTTAGCTTTCCAAATAACGGAATGGTACCATTCGTCAATAATTAAGTTCTGTTTATAGACCTGATTAAAGGCGTCTAACGCAGGGATAAAACGCTGATCCAAATACCTTGCTCTACCCAAAAGAAGGTAAGCTTGAGCAATTTTTGAATTATATTGAACGTTGTTTATAAGCATTGAGTGCTTCTGAATGGTCTTAGCTGCTTTTTCTTCGGATATTAAAAACTTGGCGTTTTCAATCCCATCTACAGTAATAATATCTTTTGAAAGCACTATTTTCTCTACGGGCAAGATTTTCCAAAAGTTGTCTTCAAAAGACCCTTGAGTTTGCTCAAGCCCTTCATTAAGTGAAGTTTCTCCGTTAAAAAGAACATTATAGCTAGAAACAAGAGAATGATAACTCTTGTTTAAGGTTTTGTTTTTTTGCGTTGAACACGACAAAAACAGCAAACAGAAAAGCGATAAAAAGGTGTATTGTTTCAAATTCTATTGAGTCTTTATATTCAATAACATAAAATAATGAATTTTATTATTGAATCCCCTAAAATAATTCAATTAAAATCTATTCTCCTTTAAAGTAGGACTCCAATTCTTTTAAAGTTTGTGGGCTTGTGACAAGATCTTTAATCACTCTCCCTTTTTCTAAAAGTACTATTCTTTCACAAACCTCCGTTACGTCCTGAATATCATGACTAGAAATAAGTATGGTTACGTCCTTATTTTTGGACATGTCCTTAACGATAGCTTTTAATCTGATTTGAGTCGTTGGATCAAGATTAGCAAAGGGCTCGTCTAAAATAACCACTTTTGGTTCTCC
>ENA-ORXF01000648-ORXF01000648.1-marine-metagenome-genome-assembly--contig:-NODE-648-length-24130-cov-8.095788_pt1 | contig 24130 bp, 18 predicted proteins | sample MGYA00237864_ERZ511476 | MGnify/ENA primary metagenome ERZ511476 (study PRJEB26306, sample SAMN06343908) | marine metagenome | isolation source: coastal waters | place: Atlantic Ocean: West Antarctic...
TTTTGCATATTCACCAACATGTGATAAATCTTTGAGCATCAAAGTAAAGTGATGACTCTTACTCAGTTTTCTAATATTAATAATTTGATCCATAGCCTTTTTATTACCAAGACTACAGCCTAGAGCATAACCTGAATCCGTTGGGTAAGCGATAACCCCACCTTTTTCCATAATTTCGATAACCTGTTTAATGATTCGTGGCTGAGGATTTTCAGGATGAATATTAACTATTGACGACATTATAAGTATCTCCAAACCGCTTTTTCAGGGTCTGGCAAATCTCTTAAATTTCCTATACGGACTCTTTGGTTTGGCCATCCATGAAAATCAGAGCCACATGTTGCTAGTAAATTATATTGTCCAGCCCACTGATTTCCAAGTTGAATTTCTTCGTCCGAACTGGTTCCTGTTACAACTTCTATACCATCACCATATACACATTTAAAATCATTAAGCATAGCTTTTATTTTTGTATGCGTCATTTGATACCTAAAGGGATGGGCAATAAGAGCCTTTCCTCCAGCTGCATGAATCCAATGAACGATCTCATCAAAATTTTGCCACTCAACGCGAACTCCGCCAGGTTTTTTCCCTGTCAAGTAACGTCTAAATACTGACTTCATATCTTTGCAGTAACCTTCACTTATTAGCATTTGCGCAAAATGCGTTCGAGTCAACATATCTGTTTTACTAAAACTTTGTGTTTTTTCTAGTGGGTCTTTAATTCCAGAGCGCCAAAGATCAAGAGCAATTTTTTCTGCCCTTTCTTTTCGTAATTTTTGATTATGGGCTAAGCCAGTTTGTAAGACATCATTATTGATATTAATGCCTAAGCCTAATATATGAATAGCCATATTTCTCCATAATGCTGATATTTCAACACCATGAACAAGATTTAAGTTTAGTTCATTCGCCACTAATTGAGCCTCAGCAACTCCGTCAGTAGTGTCATGATCTGTTAATGAAAATAAATCACATTCTGCTTCACAGGCTAACTTAACAACTTCAGTTGGAGAAAGAACACCGTCTGAGTAGTATGAATGATTATGAAGATCTGCTTTCATTATGATTATTATAAAGCATATAAATAGACAAGAAATTTAGCACGATTAATTAACATCTTAGACTGAATAATTTTTTAAACTTAAAGATTATATTAAACTACTATTTTAATAATAAAATTGTCTTTTAAAAAGAATCGTTTAAAATTAGATAACTATTTATACAAGAGGTAAGAAATGCAGATTTTAACTTCTCCATTTATTATATTTTTAAGAAACATTGGTAGAAAACTTGGACTCAATAATCTGATTGCTCGCTTATTTTTTCCAAAAGGATATGAAACAAAGTATGAAGACAAATTCCTTAACGGGATTCTTCCAGGTGACTGTGTTTGGGATATTGGTGCCAATCTAGGACAATACACAAAAAAGTTTTCAAATAAAGTTGGTGACTTAGGTTTTGTATGTGCCTTTGAACCAAGTCTAATAAACTTTGAGCATCTTAAAGAAAATTGTAGACTTCTTAAAAATACTGATTTATTTAGTTTTGGTTTGAGCGATGCAAATAAAAAATTGGGCTTTCTCCAAGGCGAAGATTCTTGGGGATCAAATAGTCAAATTGTAGAGTCAAAAAATGGTCGAGATGAAATAGAAGTTCGCAAAGGTAGTGATCTGATAGAAAATAATATTGTCAAATCCCCAAATGTATTAAAAATTGATGTTGAAGGGCATGAACTTGAAGTAATAAATGGCCTTAATAACTATTTAAGTGAACCTAGTCTACGTTTGATTGGTATTGAAGTACATTTTGAAATTTTAAAAGAAAAAGGCATGGTATCTGCACCAGCCATGATTCAGAAAATTTTAGAAGAGAAAGGTCTGTATGTTGAATGGTCAGACCCGAGTCATATAGTTGCATTTCGAAATACATAATAGAAAATTAAAAGAGTCAAATCATCTAAATTATTTGGTAAATTTTATGTGTGGAATTCTTGGTGGTGTTAGAAAAAAAAGTATTAAACCTTTATTATTAGCAGGCTTAAAGCGACTTGAGTATCGTGGATATGACTCTTCAGGCCTTGTTCTTATTGGGGAAAAAAATAAACTAATTCGAGAACGTGCGGTTGGAAAAGTTAACAATCTTGAAGTAAAGTTACAATCAACTAAAAAAAAATTTGATGGAAATACTGGTCTTGCTCATACTCGATGGGCCACCCATGGAATGCCCTCTGATAAAAATGCCCATCCTCACATTTCTAAAAATTCAATTAGTGTAGTTCATAATGGGATTATTGAAAACTATATTAAGCTTAAAGATTTACAGATAGAACAAGGCTATAAATTTACTTCTGAAACTGATACTGAAGTCATAGCTCATGCAATTGACTTCTTTATGCAAACATCTAAAACACTTCTTAATGCTACGCAAAAAGCATTAAAGATATTAGATGGTTCTTATGGTCTTGGGATTATCTCTTCAGATTATCCTGGCACTTTAATTGCTGCCCGAAAAGGTTCGCCACTTTTAATTGGTATTGGGAGAGATGGAAATTATATTGCTTCAGATCAAATGGCATTATTATCAGTAACTAAAGAATTTATTTTTCTTGAAGAGGAAGATATTGTAGAAATGACAGTTGATAAAGTTACTATTTATAATAAAAATGGTGATATTGTAAAGCGTCCAATCAAAATCTCAAATTTAAAAGAGGGGCAAGTTAGCTTAGGTAATTTTGATCACTTTATGCAAAAAGAAATTTTTGAACAACCACAGGCTATTAGGGACACACTAGAATCTAGGATTACAAATAATAAAGTTTTAACTTCATCTTTTGGATCTAATGCAAATGAAATATTTAAAAAAATTAAGCAAGTACAAATTATTGCATGCGGTTCGAGCTATCATGCAGGACTCGTTTGTAAATATTGGCTTGAAGATATTGCAAAACTATCATGTAATGTAGAAGTAGCAAGTGAGTATCGATATCGTCGTCCTCTCATACTTAATGAAACTCTTTTAATTGCTATTTCCCAGAGTGGCGAAACAGCTGATGTTCTTAATGCAATAAAAAATGCAAAAAAAATAAATGAAAGAATTACAGTACTATGCATCACAAACTCTGCAGAATCTAGCATTACAAGAAATTCAGAATTAACATTTTTAACTAATGCCGGTCCTGAAATTGGAGTTGCAAGTACAAAAGCGTTTACCACTCAATTAGTCGCTCTTGCTCTTCTTACTTGCTCGATTGGGGCAATTAAAAAAACTATTAATAAACATCAGGAAAAAGCCATTATTAATGGCTTAAAGAGACTACCAGGCCTTATCAATGAAACTTTAACACAAGAAAAAGAAATTCAAAAACTAGCAACTCAATTTATAGGTAAAAATAGTGCACTCTTTATAGGCAGGGGAGTAATGTATGCAATTGCAATGGAAGGAGCTCTAAAGCTGAAAGAAATTAGTTATATTCATGCCGAAGCATTTCCTGCTGGAGAGTTAAAGCATGGTCCAATTGCTCTTATAGATGAAAATATCCCTGTAATTGCTATTGCACCCAAAAATGAACTACTTGAAAAACTTAAATCTAATCTACAGGAAGTTAAATCTAGAGGCTCGCAAATGATTGTATTTGAAGATAGAGATTCAAAAATAGCTGCAGTCAAATCGATGGAGATAGTCCCAATAACTTCTAATCTTGGAAGAATAACTGCCCCCATTATATTTACTATTCCACTTCAATTACTTAGTTATCATGTTGCTCTAATATTAGGCAATAATGTTGACCAGCCAAGGAATTTAGCTAAATCAGTCACTGTAGAGTAGTTTTGTATTTTATCGTGTAGAGGATAAATTGATAATTTATAAACATGAGTCGTCATCCTTATTTCTTTAATAAAACAAACCAATTAAAAAAATCACAACCAAGATTACAATCCAAATATTAATAGGATTTCCTTTTTCATAATTGTTTTGAATCTGTTTTGAAAATTTACATTTAGGATAACTGCTACATCCTAAAAACTGTGATCCAGTTCTTGGACTGTGTTTAACTGATCTTTCAACCAAGTCAGATCCACATCTAGGACAGACAGTATCCGAAGTATATCTATGATGTAAAGATTGGATATGAGCCCATATGAAGAATTTCCCTATAAATTCTTTACATATAAGAATACATCACTCATCAGAGATATAGATGATAATATATGATTGCTAATTAGCTTTTAACTTGATCAAGGTGAGACAAGGGTAAATTTTCATGAATAACCCTTACTAGTCCTAAATGTTGTGAAGCCTTTTAGAGAATAATGCTTTTGATCAATCTAAAAGTTATCTTGAGAGTATTGTAAATGAAAAATAATAAACAGAAAGTAAAAAAATTTTGGAATGAGGTCTCATGTGGTGAAGATCTACTTCTCAAAAAAACTGATAAAGCGGGTTATGAAGACCAGGCAAATGAGAGATATCGACTTGAACCTTACATAATTCCTTTTGCAGGATTTTCTGATTTTCCTGGAAAAAAAGTTCTAGAAATTGGAGTGGGTTTAGGAGCTGATCATCAACGCTTTTCTGAGGCCAATGCAATTTTATCAGGCATTGATTTAACTGAGAGGGCGGTTATGCATTCTCGGACTAGATTAAAACTTTTTGGATTAAACTCTGATATAAATGTTGGTGATGCAGAGAAATTAGATTTTAATGATAATACTTTTGATTTAGTATACTCATGGGGTGTAATTCATCATAGCCCCAATACGCAGATTGCTGTAAATGAAATTCTTAGGGTTCTTAAACCAAACGGCAGTGCCAGAATAATGATTTATCATAAATGGAGTGTAATTGGATTTATGCTTTGGATTCGTTATGGATTGTTTTCTTTAAGGCCATTAATGTCAATGACTCAAGTGTATAGTAATTATCTAGAAAGCCCTGGAACAAAAGCTTATAGCATTAAAGAGGCTAATGATTTATTTTCTAATTTTACTAATGTTCAAATCAGCACTATTTTAACTCATGGTGATCTATTAACTTCAGGTGCAGGGCAAAGACATGGAGGACTTTTTTTATCAATTGCTAGAAGTATCTGGCCAAGGGTTTTTATAAGACGGTTTTTAAAAAATTCAGGTTTATTTATGCTTATTGATGCAAAAAAAAATTAAATAATTTATTTGATACTTTTAAAGATTAGGAATATTGTTTTATTTAAATAGACCATTTTTTTTCTTTTCAAGAAATTCATCAGTAATAGCACCGGTAATTGTCATTGTAAGCTTAGGAACTATTCCTCCATTGCATGTTGTATGATGCATCTTTGGTGGCATTTGGAGAAAATCGCCTTGTTTCCATTGATGGAATATACTATTCCCCGCCAGAAAATAATGACCCCAATGCCAATCTTCAAGCATTAATGAATATCTTGTTACTTCTACATCATCTGGAACATTGAATTTTTTTCTACACCCAGCATAAGTATCTTGATGCCATGGAAGAAATTGTCCTGGATATTGCTTTAATGCTACAACAATACAATCTCCAAGTCCAGTAAATTTTTTATATGGTTCAAAAATCTCAGGAAATTGCTCATCTGTAATCTGTAAAGACGAAGTATTATGTTCGTTATAACCCCAATCTCTAAACGCCTGTACTCTTTTGTTCAAAACAAGATCACCAGAAAATTCATCATTTTTATCTGCAATAATAAATTCTTTGAAATTATTATCATCTTTCATTAAATCTAGTAAGGGCTGGAAATCTAATTTTAGATTACCCATGTACTCATAATCCTGTGTTTTTTTTCCTGGATCAAAATGCCATAAAACATCCTTATTTTCGCTGACAAAATTTTCCCAATATTCATTTTTTTGCTTAGTCATTAAAATTAAAACCCTATGTTAAAAAAATTGTTAAAGATCATGCAGAATTTATTTTATTAATAGTGGTGAAAGACATACACGATTCCATCTTGAATCTCTGTTAAATTGTTTAAACCTCTCATCTCCCAATCCAAAAATAACGCATTCTGATGGATTAAGATCAAATTCTGAACAAATTTGATACTGTTTTTTTCTGAATTTTATTTGATTGTGGTCAGGTGAAAATTTCTTAAAAATTTCCAACCCAAGACTTGCTCCTGGCTTGTTAAACATATCAAATGAATTAAAAATATCGACTGGGTCATCAGAGAACTCCTTCTTACATCTTATTCCTACACGTAATTTATCTAGTGGATAAAAACTCTTGCTCAAACTAAAAGTTATAGATTTAATCGATGGCCTATCTAAATTAAAATTTATCCCCCTAGCCAAATTATAGTAGGCTAAATCAATCATAACAGGAACACCAAGTAAATCACATTTTTCAAGCACCTCTAAAGTTTTATCGTGCAAGGAGCCATTACCCGAAAAAGGTATGGATATTATAACTGCGTCATTCTTTTGAACACTTTCATCATCTAAATAAGAAAATTTATAATTTCTATCCCAACTAAGGGCGTGATACATAAAGTCCCCTTTAAAACATCTGAATCTACATTTGCTATTTTCTGCATAAAAAAAATCAAATGCTTGTGATGTTCCATGAACATATGACAAATGTTTGAATTTCTTAATACCATGTAATTTATTTAATTTTGAAGTTTGAATCCATTCGAAATATTCTTTTAAGAATCTATCTCTAATTGTTAAATCTTGAAGAGAATTAGAAAAAAAATTATTAACATCAATTTTTTTAATAAAAGATAACACTTCTGAATCTCTTATTGGTAATGCATTACCTTCTAAGCCGGTAATATTCATAGTGATTTTATTTTGTTCATTTATTGATTTTTAAAATGTTTACTTATTTCAATTTTACATACTCTTTCGATGAATCAAACAAATTATTTTAATAGTTGAATTAAATTCTAGTTTAAAAAAACGAGTATTCAGTTCTTTTCAATTATCCTTAAATGAACAATTATCTTATCTTCTTCTAATCTATTTATAGCTTACTTTTATAAGTAATAAAGTTTATAAGAATACCCATAACTTCATAATGTTTTGTCTGGTATAACATTATCTATTAAATCTCAAAAGTACTAATAAATGATAAAAAAATGTCTTTTTCCTGCAGCAGGTTATGGTACTCGTTTTTTACCCGCTACCAAAGCAGTCCCTAAAGAAATGCTTCCAATACTTACTAAGCCATTATTACAATATGGAGTAGAAGAGGCGCTTTCTGCAGGCATAACAAATATGGCAATTGTTACAGGCAGAGGCAAGAGAGCTATTGAAGATCACTTTGATAATGCTTTTGAGCTTGAAATACAATTAAAGGGCACTTCAAAGGAAAGTTATCTAAAGGAAATTAAGGCGATAATCAAGAGCTCAACTTTCACATATGTTCGCCAGAAAGAAATGTTAGGATTAGGTCATGCCATTCTTACAGGAGAGCCTTTGATTGGATATGAGCCTTTTGCTGTTTTATTAGCAGATGATTTATGCACTCTCGAAGACCAAGCTATTCTTTTGCAAATGATTAAAGTATTTAATGAACATAAATGCTCCATTGTTGCTATAGAAGAAGTATCAAAAGATCAGACCAATAAATATGGCATTATTGCTGGAAATCTTATTGATGGTTCAGACAACACCTTTCGAGTTACTGATATGATTGAAAAGCCAAATCCAAATGATGCCCCCACAAATTTAGCAATCATTGGACGTTACATTCTTACACCCGACATTTTTGATATTCTTCGTAAGACAAAGCCAGGTAAAGGTGGTGAAATTCAAATTACAGATGCACTTCTTGCCCAAGCTAAAAATGGTAAAGTATTAGCCTATAAGTTTAAAGGTAAGCGCTTTGATTGCGGCAGTATAGAAGGTTTCGTTGAAGCAACAAACTATTTTGCAAAACAACTAAAAATCATATAGCTTTAAAATGATAATAGGTAGTTATTATTTGCTAAATAGCTATTTTTTTATAATAAAATTAATAAGAATAATAATGAGATACTAAAAAAATTAACCCTTATACAAAATATCTATAATCTCACACTGTGGTTTAAAGCCTGGTACTAATTGAATTAATAATTTACGTAACTTCCCATGATCATTACTATCAACCGCAGTTCTTAAGCCATCTAGCATTGGCTTTAACTGTTTCCACGATATCATATCTTCTTGTGCACACATAATCAAAGGATTATCTGTTTTAGTCATATTTCCATCAATCAGTAGCTCTTCATAAAGTTTTTCCCCAGATCGCAAACCAGTATATATAATCTCAATGTCTCCATTAGGATTAGATTTATCTTTTATCTCTAGACCACTTAGACGAATCATTTTCTCAGCTAAATCTTGAATTAGCATCGGCTTCCCCATATCTATTAAGAATACTTCCCCTCCTATGCCCATAGTACCTGCTTGAATTACCAGCTCCACTGCTTCTTTAATAGTCATAAAATAACGGATGATATTTTTATCAGTAACTGTTACTGGTCCACCAGCTTCAATCTGCTGTTTAAATAGTGGAATAACAGAGCCACTAGAACCAAGCACATTACCAAAACGCACAGCACTAAACCTAGTATTACTCTGTATAGAAGATAAAGCTTGCAATATTAGCTCTGCACTTCGTTTAGTCGCACCCATAGTATTAGTTGGTCGCACTGCCTTATCAGTTGATATTAAAACAAAAGTCTTTACATCATTATCAATCGCAGCTTGAGCACAATTAAGTGTCCCAAATATATTGTTATCGACACCTTCAGTATTATTTACTTCTACCATTGGCACATGCTTATAAGCTGCCGCATGATAGATAGTATCTACATCAAATCGTTTTAATAAGCTATTAAGTCGACTTTTATTATTAATACTACCTAAAATTGGATAAACATCTATTGAATATAGATCGATATTTAATAATTCTTTTTCAATAGTGTAAAGTCCCAACTCATTAAGCTCATACAAGATTAATGCTTTAGGCTTTAAAAATGCTATTTGTCTGCAAAGTTCTGAGCCAATTGTTCCACCAGCACCTGTTACTAAAATTATCTTGTTAGTAATATTTGTACCCAATAATTCTTGATTAGCAACTTTCGACTCACGCCCAAGCAAATCTTGAATACTTAATTCACGAAGATCATTAATATTTATCTTTCCTTGCGCTAATTCTGATACACCAGGTAGAGTACGAACACGAACTGGATAGGATTCTAATCTATCAATAATAGCAAGCTTTAAAGAGCGAGACGCACTCGGTATTGCAATTAATACCTCATCCACTTTAAATTTATTAATTATCGAATCAATAGAATCAAAAGAATAAATATTTAAACCACTAATATGACGACCTTGCAGCTCTTCTGAATCATCAATAAAGCCAACTGGATGAAATTCACTAGAGTAAGTTAGCGCTGAAATCAACTGTACCCCAGCATCTCCAGCTCCATAAACCAAAACTTTACTCTGATTATTATAATTAATAGTATTTCTAAATTTAGCATTTTTGTATAGCAAAAAACGAGCAAGGAATCGCACACCACTAATTCCCAATAAAGATAGCATCCAATTAATTAATATTACTGAGCGTGGAATCCCTTCCACCTCTATCATAAAGCCAGCTATACCCCAGAGCAATGAATATAAAGATACTGCATAAAATATTGTCCACAATGCCTTAATACCAATATAACGAAGTACTGCACGGTACAAGCCAAATCGAATAAAAATAGGAATTGCAATTATTGGGGTACAAAATATCAGCCACATTAGACTAATATCTGGAAAATACCAATATCCCAGACGAATTGAGAATGAGAATAGCAATATTAATACAAGCAATACGGAGTCAACAAGCAACATAAGTAACTGCCTATTGAACCTAGATAATAAGAGTAATAGTCTAATCAGTGTGAAACCCCATCTCTTTTTATCACTTTCAAAAATGTTATCCATAAAATTTTCATATCAAACCAAAATGATTGACAATTTAAATACTCTTCATCTAACGCTACTTTATCAGAAATTGATAGCTCATCTCGTCCGTTTATCTGCGCCCATCCAGTAATACCGGGTACTAAATTATCCACCCCTTTCTGAGTTCGTAAAGCAATTAAATCATTTTGATTATAAAGTGCCGGACGGGGTCCTACAAAACTCATATCACCTTTTAATATTGAATATATTTGAGGAAGTTCATCAAAACTAGTTCGACGCAAAAAACCACCAATAGAAGATAAATAATTTTCTGGATTATCTAATAGGTGAGTTGCTAAAGCTGGAGTATCAATTGACATAGTTCTAAACTTTGGCATCTTAAAAATTTTATTAGCGACTCCCACTCTATTAGACCAATATAAAGCAGGCCCTTTAGACGATAAAAGAATAGCAATAGCAATCAATAACATCAGCACTATCAAAAATGTAAGCAGTAATAGGCTAAAAAATAAATCAAAACTCCGTTTCATTCATCTCCTTTAAAGTTTTTTTTGCTTTAAAACCTAATACTTCTAATTTAGCAGAAGAGTAGCAATCATTGCCAAGCAGTTTGTTAACTTTATCTTTTATACGTGGATTTATTAAAGAGGCCATATCAAAAAAAAATTTAGGCATTGTCCAATTTGGAATTGATTTTCCTACTAAGTTGCGCATATGATTATAAATCTCTCGAGAAGAATATGTCTCACCATCTGTAGCAATAAATATTTCACCATTAGCATGATCATTATCAGCTACTAATAAAATAGCTCTAACTAAGTCATCTACATGAATCATTGATTTTTTATTATTAGTTTCGGGTAATGGAGGAAGCCAACCGTACTTAATGCCTAACAACATTAGTTTTAAATTACCTTTAACATTTGGACCATACACCAATGAGGGTCTAATAATAGAAACGTGCATACCAGATTCTTTACCAATTTTTAGTAATTCTAATTCTGCCTCTCTTTTAGTTTTTCCATAGATTTCCTCTGGATCACTTTGGTCTCTTTCATTTACGCATCCATCAAAAGAAGAACTCCCACTTGCTTTGACACTACTAACAAATACAAACCTTTTTACATTAGATATCACTGCAAGCTCAGCTAATCGAACTGTTGCAGCGACATTAACCTTTTGGTATATTTTTTGAATTTTAGCTGTGTCACGAAAATCATGTGCACAGCCAGCTAAATGAAAAACTGTATCTACCCCATCAAGAACATTATCCGGTACCGTTTCAAATTGAAGATCACAAACCACAGTCTCATAATCAGTATGTTTATTACGAGATAGTACTCTAATATTTTCATCTAATGCATTAACAAGCCTCTGACCAATAAATCCTGAAGCTCCAGATATAAAGATATTTTTCATAAAAGTAAAAAAATATGCTCTGCCATGCTGTTCATAATTTTCTCACGAGAATATTTTTCAACAAAAATATCTATACTTTTATCTTTGATATCTTCATTTTCAGCTTTCAAAATTGCATTTACGCATCCATCAATATCTCCCGAATCAAATATAGAGGCATAAGGGACATTATCAATCATGAATTTGGCAGAATATCCAGTTAATCCAGCCACTATTGGCTTTCTTATAGCAACATATTCAAATATTTTAGATGGTAATACTCGCCGAAAAGTAGGAATATTATTTAAATGTAAAAAAAGAATATCCACATTTGCATAGTACTCAATAAGCTTATCACGTTTAACTGGCGGTAAAATTTCAATATTATTGACATTATTATTTTTAATGGTACTAATTAAATTAGAGCTAGCTCCTCCTCCTCCAATAACTAAAAAATGATAATCACTGCCCATACGTTTTGCTACTGCTGGAAGGACCATTTCCAGACCTTGGCCACTCCCTATATTTCCAGCATACATTATAGTTTTAATATTTTTTGAGCTTTTATTTTCAATAATAGGCAAATTAACAAACTCTTTATCTACTCCATTAGGAAAAAATGACCAGTTAGATGTATCTAAGCCTTTTGTTTGAAAATATTCAGGAAACCCTTCTGATACGACATTAACTCCAATAGCTTTTCTAAATAACCATAGCTCTAATAAAGAGAAGGTTTTTTTAAACACAAAGCCTAGTAATTTACTTTTTTGAGAAAAAAGATCAGAAATAGTCTCTGAAAATATATCTCTTAAATCAATAAAATATTTGCACTTTAGTTTACGACCAGATATTCCAGTTAAAACACCTGTCATTAAGCGTGAAGTAGTTCCAATAAGGAAGTCTGGATTAAGAGTATTAACTAATTTATAAGAAGCTAGGGCATAACTGGCAAAGGAACGTGCTTGTGAAAACATTTCACTTTTATGGCTAGGCACAGAGAAACGATGAACCGTTATATTGCCATTTTTTTGAATATTATCGGCTTTTTCTCTGTGGTTTTCATATCGATTTGGGTGAGTTGTAATAATATGCAGCTCATCATTCTCTTTCATTTTTTTGGACAATGATTGCACTAATGCAATTGCACGGAATGAGCCTGCACAAAGATCTGGAGGATAATAAAATGTAAAAAAGACTATTTTCAAGACCAAATACCGCGAGTATCTATTACTTGCTTTCCTGATATTAAACTCAAATCCATAGATTTAAATGAAGCATGATCAACTAATAAAACGATTATGTCAGCTTTTTTAATCGCTTTGTCTAAACCAATCAGCACTATGTTATCGTTATCAAAACCCTTTGGCATAAAGTCAATATTAGGTTCAACCAAAAAAATAGAATTAAATCCAATAGATCCAATTTTCTGAGCAATACTTAATGCCGGGCTCTCACGGAGATCATCAATATCTGGTTTAAAAGCAAGGCCCAAGCAAGCGATACTTAACTCGGAGATATCTTTTCCAGTTGTTTGAACTGCTTGATTCACCTTATTCAGGATAAAGAATGGCTTACTATCATTAACCAATCTAGCAGTTCGAATTAACTTTGCTTCATCTGGAGCAGAATCAACAATAAACCATGGGTCAACTGCAATACAATGTCCACCTACGCCAGGGCCAGGTTGTAAAATATTAACACGAGGATGTCTATTGGCTAACTTAATTAACTCCCAAACATTAATACTCAACTTATCAGAAATTAATGATAATTCATTTGCAAAAGCAATATTTACATCACGAAATGAGTTTTCAACAAGTTTACTTAACTCCGCTGTGCGACAATCTGTAATTAGACAATCTGCCTTAACAAAAATTTTATATAGCTTACGTGCGCTTTCTGCACACTGGGGCGTAACACCACCAATAACTCTGTCATTTTCTACCAGCTCAAGCACTACTTGACCTGGCATTACACGCTCTGGACAGTGAGCAACTGCTATGTCTGCTTGAAATTCATTATCTCCAAATTTTGGAAAAGAGAGATCTGGTCGACTCTCTTTCATCCATTCCATCATTTTTTCAGTAGCGCCGACTGGAGAAGTAGACTCTAAAATAACAAGATTACCTTTTTGTAGTACTGCAGCAATTGCCTTAGCTGCTAATCTTATATGAGATAGATCAGGCTCATAATTATCTTTAAAAGGTGATGGTACTGCCACTATAAAAATATCTGCTTTTTCAGGACTAGTGATGGCTTTTAAATAATTATTTTGAACAGCATTATGCACCAAAATATCCAAATCTGGCTCAATAATATGAATTTTTCCCTGGTTAATGATATCTACAGTATTCTGATCTATATCAACTCCAACTACCTTCACCCCTTTCGATGCCAATATTGCTGCAGTTGGAAGTCCAATATACCCCAAACCTATTACAGAAATAATCACACTTTACCTCTATCTATTAAGATATTGCGAATAATACTGCTAGCCTCTCCATCACCATATGGATTATGTGCTTTTGACATTTGCATATACAAATTACTATCATTCAGTAATTTATTAACCATATCCACAATTTCAAACTTATTTGTGCCAACTAATTTAACTGTTCCAGCTTGTATCGACTCTGGACGCTCAGTAGTATTTCTCATTACTAGAACCGGCTTACCTAAACTTGGTGCCTCCTCTTGAATACCCCCACTGTCAGTCAAAATTAAATATGACAGATCCATTAATTTAACAAAGGTTAAATATTCCATGGGCTCAATAAGATGGATATTGTTTAAATTAGATAAAATCCTATTTACTGGCTCTCTCACATTAGGATTTAGGTGAACAGGATAAATAATTTGAAGATTTGGATTTTCATCTGCAATAGCTTTTAATGCATAACAAATTTCTTCAAACCCCAATCCAAAATTTTCCCGCCTATGCCCAGTTACAAGAATAATACGAGGAAAATTACTTTTTAATTGTTTTAAAAATGGCATTTTTTTTAAAATAGTATCTGAAAAATTAATAATTCTAGCTTTCTCCACCATAGAGAGTAATGCATCAATAACAGTATTTCCCGTTACATAAATTTGACTTTCTGGCACCTTTTCATCTAATAAGTTTTGACGTGAAATCTCAGTTGGTGCAAAATTTAAACTAGCAATTCTTGAGGTAATTTGGCGATTAAACTCTTCAGGAAAAGGAGAATTAATATCATGGGTACGCAAACCAGCCTCTACATGCCCTATTGGTATTTGGAGATAAAAAGAAGCCATAGCTGTTGCCATAGAAGTAGTCGTATCTCCATGAACCAGAACCATATCTGGCTTTTCAATTTCCAATACTTTTTTAATCCCTAGTAGTACATTACTAGTAATATCAAATAAATCTTGTCCAGGCTGCATAACATCAAGGTCATAGTCTGGCACAATTTTAAACAACTCTAAAACTTGATCAAGCATCTGGCGATGCTGTGCAGTTACACATATTTTTACATCAAAATTGTCATCTAAGGCAAGTATCACAGGCGCCATTTTGATTGCTTCAGGACGAGTACCAAATACAGCTAAAATTTTTACCATGTTATATTCATTGTTATTTTAGAAGGTAAGTTCCCATTATAGTCATATACAAGGTGAGTGTTATCAACAGAAAGTCCAAACTCTGGATAATATTTTGACTCTATTACTTTTAATTTTCCTCTACCTTCAAAATTAATTTTTATTATCTTTTTGCGAATATTAAGACTAATGGAATCCTCTTGAATGTGATCAACTTTAACACCTGGATGCAGTGGTAGCACTGATCTAATTTTATGTACTCCACTACCTGTAATATTATCTATAATTCTGATTGAATTGTTAGTCATGCTCCAGTGACGATCATGTAGAACCGCTCCTTTGAGTTTTTTATATCCATCATGGCAAGCTGAAAATTTAACACCATTATCACCTTCAAATTTAGTTATATTAAAAACTTTGGCACGATTTGCAACGCGAAATCCACCCCAAACTTCACTAGAATTTTGGTTATCAATAGTGATAGTTGAGTGAAGTTCAGTGCCTCTTTGCTTATAGCGATCCTCTTCCAGCTCATAAGTTGATATTCCAGAATTAACAATTACTCTTTTACCAAAAAAGGACAACTCAAAACTCAAAGCATCAGCATGCCCATGTCCTGGAATATAATCTGGTCCAATATCTGCAACATCAGCAATAATAACTATATTCTTGTTTTCTACTCGAATGTACCCAGATTCTTCAAGATGGATCAACTGATTAACTTGATTAACTTGATTAACTTGATTAACTTTAAAGACAATACCAAGCCGATCAGCATAACTTAATAATTCGCTAAAAGATGGGGCAACATCTAAAGAAGAATCATTAAAAAAAGCTATCTCCTGATCTGGATGACACATAACCTTAAGCCATTCAAGCATTTGCACAATCTTGATTTCTAAATTATTTGGAAAATTAATATTATATGCTTGATGAATATTAGCCAAATCTAATAGATCTTCTAAGAAAATTGCATGATACATAGGAGATAATTCAAAATGACCACCATCAGAAAGCACTTGCTCTAATAGCTCTCTATTTATAATGGAAACTCCTAATTGATACCAATAATCAGCTTCTTCTCCCTTGAAAAATAGCCCAGCAAAAACTAACGCCTTTGCATTTGCAAATAGATGGTTTCCTAAAAGGTGGTACTCTAAATCTTGGCTCAAAAATCTAGCTTGAATAGCTAGCGAGTCTGAATAAATTTGCTCTAACATATTATTTGAATTCAGATCTAATAAAACCCATTTAATCCAGTTAACAATCCGTAAAGATGTTGGGTAAGGCTCCCAACCATTTCCAAGACCAGGTGGATTAATATCAATCCATTTCTGGATTAGGCTAATATGCCAAACAGCTCTATGTCTAGAGTTAGTAGCATTAAGATCGTCAAAATAATGTAAATTATATAGCCATAACTTATCTAGAGCTTTAGCATTCCAATCTTCTGTTAAGTTAAGTGTAAGCTCTTTGTTTAAAAATTTAAAACTATTCTCACCATACATTCTTTGTGTGCATTGAACTACGGGTTTTATGTTGTTATAAGGATATACATAATTAGGAATATCAAACAGACTTACTTTAGGCTTAATATATTTACGTTTAATCCTAAAAAATATTTGACCAGCTTTTAAATACTTTATGGTATTTATATAAAGTTGAATTTTTTTAAACATTAATTACGCAATAAATTTGCAACTTCAATTGATACTCTTGAACTCTCCATTACATCTTCATAAGATATAGGTGACTGCTCTGCATTCACAATAGATTCTACAAAAGCTTTAACACAAGCCTTTTGTCCTTTGTCTTGCTTCAATAGTTTCATTTTCTTAAAACCAGACCAGCCATAACCTTTAAGCACTCGATAATTATCCATTTGCAAAACTGCATCATCACAAAAAACTTCTACACGCTCTTTTGGAAATACAGAGCCACCATTTGCCAAATAATGGATTGTTCCAAACGAGCCATCTTCGAAAGAGAGTGTAATGGTTGCCTTATCTTCTCTCACTTCAACCCCAGGAGCATTACCCAAACTAGTCGCGGTAAAGCCAGTAATCTTATGGCCAATTAAGTGCCTCATAAGATCAATAAAGTGACACCCTTCACCGATAATTCTACCCCCACCGATCATTGAATTTTGCACCCAATGCTCACTAGGAATACTACCAGCATTGATAGTAATAATAATAGATTTAGGTGACTTGTGAATCTTTAGTAACTTTTGCATCTTGACTATGTGTGGCGCAAAACGGCGATTAAATCCCACCATTAACCTAACAGTGTTAGAAATATTTGCTTCATGATAAGCCTTGTCGATAATATCTAATTCATCAATGGTTAAAGCTAGTGGCTTTTCCACAAATATATTTTTTCCAGACTCTAGTGCATCTACAACTTGTTGTGCATGAGCATCATGCCTAGTAGCAATTGTAACTGTATTAATTCTATCACTTTTCCATAGATCTTCAGTTTTTGTAGAGGCCATAGCAAATTGATTTTTATTACCATGATGCACCCCACTGATACCACCACTAGAGACTAATATATCCAATATAGCGCCAGCTTCTCTAAATGCAGGAATTAGAATCCTTGAAGCATAATTTCCAGCACCAATAAAACCTATACAAGGGGTAGAAGATTTAATAGCTTTAGATGACTGGACATTTAAATTAATTTTAGATTTAGTTAAAATTTCTTTACTCTGACTTGGATAATTTAACACTATACCTAGTGCATCAGGGTTATCTAACAAACTATAAGCATCGATTGCATTTTCAATATCAAAACGATGAGTAATAACAGATTTAACATCTAGTAAACCAGATGACATCATATCTAATACTGCTTCAAAATTCCGCTGCTCAGTCCAACGCACAAAGCCAACTGGATAATCATTACCATCTTCCTCATAGAAAGAGTCATACCGACCAGGCCCATAAGAAGCAGATACTTGAAAAGTCAGTTCCTTTTTAAAGAAGTCGTCTCTTCTTAAATTTAATCCAACTTCACCAATCAACACAATTCTGCCTCGCTTACGGCACATTTCAGCAGACTGATGAATAAGCTCATCAGACTTAGTAGCTGCGGTTATTATTACACCATCTACACCTCGAGACCTCGAAAATTCTTGAGCAATAATAATTGGATCCTCATCATTTGATAAATCAACAGTTTCAGCGCCGAATTTTCTAGCAAGTTCACATTTATTAGAATCAAGATCAATACCCAGCACTCGACAACCGTTAGCACGAAGTATCTGAACACATAACAACCCAACCAAGCCCAGACCAGTTACTACAAAACATTCACCAATAGTAGGTTGAATAAGGCGAATCCCTTGTAACCCAATAGAAGCTAATACGGTGAATGAAGCAGATTCATCATCCACATTAGCAGGAATTTTTACACATAGGTTTTTTGGTATGCGAACAACTTCAGCATGATTGCCATTAGAGACAACTCTATCACCGGCTCGAAATCGATCAGCATCACTTTCTAATACTACGCCAGCATTACAATAACCAAGTGGTAAAGGTTGATCTAATTTAGAGCGAACTGCATCAATTGTCGTCATCAATCCATCAGTTGCAACTTTATTAAGCACAACCTTTACCTTATCTGGCTGTTGCTTTGCTTTACTAATATAACTAGATTTACCAAAATTTACCAACATGCGTTCAGTACCAGCAGATACTAGAGATGTTGAAGTAGCTATTAATATATTAGACTTAATATTTTTAGGACAAGGAACATCAACTAATGATGTCTCTCCGTTTGAAAGATTTTGTAGTATTTGTTTCAATATACTTATTTCTATACTTAATTAAAGTTAATCGCTAATCTTGGCTATTACCAAAATATTCTGTGATAAAAGATGTCTTGTGACACCAGTCTCTGCCAAAAGCAATAAACGAAAAGGTAATATTAATACGTGCCAAATTATAAACCTAAAAAAGCTATTTAAACTATGAATAATTGGACTATCTTCATAACACTTTATTTTACCAAAGCCACAAACACTTAAAACTTGCATTATTGATCTTGATGTAAAAGCACTCTCATGAGTAAAATCACCATAACGAATGTTCATTCCAAATACTCCGAGTGCATTTGGAACATGAATTATTAGCATTCCATTGTCTTTAAGTATGCTCTTTACATTATCAAGCAAATCTAAAACCTCATGCTTTTCAAAATGCTCTAGAATATCCATTAAAAAAATAACATCAAATGAATTCTTCTTTTGTTCTTTAAAAAAACTATCAATATCTTGACATTTTGCTTCATATATCCCAAGATTGTTAGCAGTATTAACTTGCTCTTGTGAAACGTCAATTCCCATTAGATTATCAAATCCATTTTTTTTTAAACTTCCTATCAGTCCTCCACTTCCACATGCTAAATCTATAATCGAGATACTCTTATTTTTTGGCAAGTGTTTTTTGATAATCATTTCAATATACGGATTGTAATTATTACTAGAGCTTTCTATATCTACACTATTTTGCCCTGATGAAACATATTCATCATACAATCGCTTTTTCCAATTTATCACGCTCTACTTCCTCATATTAATTAACATAAAAATTCTGAGTCCTTCTAACTTGTAACTAGAGTTTACTTGATTAATCTAACTTTATTTTTCTGGCTCTTTTAAACATAAGTTTCCACCATAAGATGAATTATTCCAAAAATCATAAACTTTGCTTTTATTTTTATTCATACTTTATTTGTCGATATATGCTCGACACCAAATCTCTATACAAAGCAAGGATAATAACGTATAACTCGCATCAACTTTACCAGTATTATTATCTGCAATAAGCTGTGGAACTGCAATATGCGAAAATAAGCCACGTCTTTTTAAACTATCGGCAGATAACAAATCACCTTGTAATTCTTGCAACTCATATTTCATCCAAGATCTCAATGGAACCCCAAATCCTGTCTTAGGTCGATATATCACCTCTTTTGGTAAAAATGGCTCCATTGCTTTCTTTAACGCCCATTTTCCAACAGCTCCTCTTTGTTTAAATTTATTAGGAATTTTCTGAGAAAACTCAACTAAATCCATATCAAGAAATGGAACTCTAACCTCAACGCCAGCTGCCATTGACATTTTGTCAGTATAGTTTAGATTATGATCTGCAAGAAAGAAGCGCTGCTCTAGAGCAAGCATCTGATCAAGTGATGACGATTCATCAATAATGGGCTCTAAAAAGTCACGCATTACTTTATTTGAATCAACTCCTATGAGTTGTTGACGAAATTCTGGAGAATAGAGTGACTGCAATAGAGAGTCATCTGACCAACGAAAATAATTAATTAACTTTTCTGTTGGGTCAAGGCTAGCCCCATTAAAAAATTTTGACATTCGACGATGGACATAGTTATTAGTATTTAAATTTTTAGTTAAATTCTCCAAAACTACACGTGAACTTTTTGGCAACCAGGTCCAATATCTCTCTAATTGAAGTGCATAATGACGTCTATACCCTGTAAATAAATCATCTCCACCAGCTCCAGAAAGAAGTACTTTAACTCCTTGTTCTTTAGCTAGTTGAGAAATATATAAAACATTAAGTGCAGCAGGATCAGCTAAAGGTTCATCAAGCTGCGCTACCATATATTCCAGATCAGTTGCTATTTTATGTGACTCTATAGTCACTATTTCTAGTGAGACATTTAGATGTTTAGCCACTCGCTTTGCATAAGGAAGATCATCAATAACACCCTTATCTTGCTTCCCTTGAGTTTCAATTGAAAAACACCTAATATCTGGATTTACCTCTCTTGCAAATGCAACAATTGAACTTGAGTCAAGTCCACCTGAAAGAAATGCCCCTAAAGGTACATCAGCAACCATCTGTCGATGTACGCCCTGCCTTAGGTGCTTAGTAACACCAAAAATAACCTGTTCTTTGTTTAGATCTTTCTTAACTCTTTTGAATACAGGTAGGGAATACCAGAACCACTTATTGATAATAACACCACTTTTAACAATTAATGCTTCGCCAGGTAATACTTTATGTACAGACTTTAATGGAGTTCCATCTCCTGGACACCATAAGAAAGAAAGATAGTGATTAATAGATTCTGCATCTAATTCTTTACTATTTGGGATCAGCCTTAATAAAGCTTTAATTTCACTAGAAAATGCAAATGTATCATTTATAGAAGAATAATATAGTGGTTTAACGCCCAAAGCATCACGCGCTACAAAAAGTGATTTAAGATTAGCATCCCAAATAGCAAAAGCAAAAACACCATTTAATCTCGACAGCATCTTCTTGCCCTCTGAGAGATATAGATTTAGTAATACTTCTGTATCAGACTCTCCCCGAAAAATAAACCCTTTTTTACATAAATCAGAGCGTAGCTCCTTATAGTTATATATTTCACCATTAAATACAAGAACAACCTTAGAATCATCACTTAACATTGGTTGATGACCAAAAGAAGAGGTATCAAGAATAGCCAGTCTCTGGTGACCTAGGGAGATTTCAAAAAACTTATCTATAAAAATTCCATTATCATCAGGTCCTCGATGCTCCAGTAAAGAAATAGCGTCCATGATAGACTCAGTGTTTATGCCAGATATCCCTAAAATTCCACACATTAATTCTATTTACACTCCAAATACTTTTAAAAGAAGGTTTTATTCTACTTACCTTTTTTGGCATATTCCCCATTTATAAAACTAGATAGAAATTAGATAAAAAAGATATGCTAATAAAAAAATAATTTATTACAGTTAAGTAGTTTTAAATCGAGCTAAACGGATAAAGAAGAAATCTCAAAAAATCTAAACAGATATGTAATTTCTATCCTTAAAAAAATAGCTTAAACCAGCGATATATGACAAAAATTCTCCACCGATAATTAAAATGTTTATTAGGTAAGTCATTTAATACTAAATACGGAAAAGATTGTAGAAAGTCTAAATCGTGAATAAATTCGTAATCAATCATCTCTTCCCAATCGTTAATTGGGGCATAGAATCCTTGTTTATCTTTTCGTAAACGCACAGAATCAGGAATAGTATCTTTCATAGAGTCACGTAATATTTTTTTTGTCCACTCATAGTCAATCTTATATTTTCCAGGACATGACAATAAGAAATCAATAATACGATAATCTTGAAAAGGTGCCCTTGCTTCAATATTATTAGCCATTGCATTACGATCTTCATACCAGTTAAATCCAGGCAAACTCCAATGAGTGATGAATGAAATTAGATTACTATTGACAATTGATTGATGCTTTGATTTTGTTGAGTAACGATCATATATTCCGTCAAGAACTTTGTTATTATTTATCAATCCAGTTGATGAGTAATCGTATTGCTTAATCTTTCTCTTGATACGATTTGGCAATACATAATAAAGGGCTCGAAGTAAATCACTCTTATTTAAATTTTTAAAGTCTGGATGACGCCATGCCTCTAAAATCATTGCGGGCACCATGTTATGTTGATATCCTGCCAAGACTTCGTCTCCCCCATTCCCTGATAGAACAACACGAATTCCTCCCGAATGAATCTCTTCCATCAGCAATCTATGCGCAACCATAGAACCATCTGCTACAGGTGTTTCTTGATGAATTATAGTTTTATCAATACCATCAGAAAATCTAGAGGAGTCAATAGTTATAAAATTCTTCTTAAGATTAGGATATTTACTAATCACTTCTTCTGCATACTTACTCTCATCTAAAGGGTACCCAGGATAGATAGCAGATATTGCCATTATTTCACGGTCAACATTTTCACCAACTACTGATGCAATTGAAGAAGAATCTAATCCACCTGAGACTAAGACTGCAAATGGCACTTCATCAGAAAAACGCATGGTAACGGCACTAGTGAATATCTCTTTAAATTCATCAACAGCATCTAAATAACTAAGCTTACAAGTGTTTGTATGCGGAAAATCCCAATAGCTTTCAAAATTTTTTATTGAAGGACTTTTATGATCAAAATTAACATATGAACCAGGAGGAATTGACTCGATTGATTCAAAAAAAGACTCACCATTACTTCCTACAGTTCTTTCGAAAAGGAAGTTTATTATGGCATTATGATTAATTTCAGGCTTTTTACCAAGCAAAAAAAGACTTTTTGCTTCAGAAGAAAAAGCTACTGTATTATTACCTAATTTTGTGAAAAATAAGGGTTTTTTACCTGTTCGGTCACGACTAAGGGTTACGGTACCAGCTGAAGCATCATAAAAGGAAAATGCCCACATTCCATTCAATAAAGGCAATGTTTTTTTTACACCTAAGTGAGTTAATAGCTTTAATAAAACCTCTGTATCAGATTTTGTTTTAAGATCATGCTCATTAATATATTTACGTAGCTCCTTATAATTATATATTTCTCCATTAAATATTAGGACGTTTCCTGATTGATCATCAATCATTGGTTGATTTGATAGATTATTCTCATAATCAACAATTGACAATCGTGTATGGCCAAGAATTAGGCTAGCTGTAGGATTGCAAAATAATTGAGCATCTGGGCCGCGATGTTTAAGGACATTCAGCGCATTCTTAAATATTACTTTCTCTGGAATACTACTCCCAGAAACACCAAGTATGCCACACATCAATTCAACCCTTAACTTCAAAACATTAGTATATTTTATAGATGAACTATCGTCTAATGAAGAGTAAGTTTAAAATAATCTTAAAAAATGACTTATAGCACTGGATAGCCAAAAAAAATATTAGAGATTTATGTTTTAATTACTTGCTTTTTTTAGTTCCGAGATAAGAAAGCTACCCATTTTAAAATTACTAAGTAAAAATCTTAGAAATATATTTGGAGTTATCTTAATTAGAAAACTCTTCACTTTTCCAAATGGTATTGGAAATAAGTCAGCCCTATTGCCAGATATAAATATAAATTTAATGGGTAAAAATTTACTAACAGCCTTTTTCCAGCTTTTTATAGAATAATACCTAGCTATGGCTCCATCAGTATGAGCTTGGACCACATTAGTAAAAGTTTTATATTTTAAGAATTCCCCTCGTATAATTCCATGAATAAAAAAATTAACTACATAATAGTTCCACCAGCCACGATGATAAACCATAATTTTGGCTACACCTCCAGGCTTGAGAACACGGTGTATCTCATCCAAAATATTTTCAGTATTGGCTGAATGATGGATAACACCCCAGCTCCAAACCATATCAAATGAATTGTCAGGAAAATCCAGTTTTTCTGCATT